>WOR8_10000326_pt1 | contig 54794 bp, 37 predicted proteins | sample DeeMarSeWOR38_10_FD_19890 | JGI IMG/M metagenome (IMG submission 19890)
GCAGACGGACATGATACCATTTGCCGTTCTCGAAAGAAACAAACCGGGTAGTCTCGTTATTTGCGGCGTCGTAGTAGTCGATATTGGACAATCCGCAGAGCGAGCCGCCCCAGCCGCCAAGAATCAGCGAGCAGTAATTCTCATTGACGGGAAAAGTGAAGCCGCAGAAAAAGTCGCTTCCGGAAACCCGCATGGCTTGAAGCGTTATTTCATAGTTCATCCGCACCAGCGGGCCGGCCCAGGTTATGCCGGTCATATCGTTGCCCTGTTCGAGGTAAATACAACGATCCATCACATAAACCTTTCCCTGCCCTCCGAAATCGGTAGGTTTCCAATATCCCAAAGTTTTGCTGTTGAAGAGACTCATTTCAGCCGGGGGCGCGGCTGGCTTAATTTTTTGTTTACTTTTAACGTCCTTGGTGCCTGCTTCTTGGCATGCTCCTATGATCAATATACCGGGAAGCAGCAACATCGTTAATAGCGTATTTTGCCATGTACGTCGCTTCAGAGAGAGCATACGATTGACCATAGTGTTCCTGGAAGTATTGTATCTTATATCCATCATATTTCTCCGTTCATCAAAGAATAAGATTGAATAAAACGGCTTTAAAGTATATAATATGTATAAACTATGAAAAAGATTTTTTTGGCAACAATTTGTATTTTGGTTCTCACGCCCGTCCTGCCTGCCCAGCACAATGCGCCCCTTGCTAATCAAGACAAGGCGGGTCTGTATGCAAAATCTATCGAACAAGTCCTTCGGCTTCATAACGATGAGGTTGATTTGGCAACAGCCGCTCTGATTATCTCCGAATACTGGAGCGAAATGGTGAACGGCCGAAGGTATCAGTCAGCGCTGGACGAGATGGCCTTGGAAATTCGCGACAGGCTCAAACAACAAAGGCTCAGAGCAGATTTCAGGGCGATTCCGGTAATAAACAAATATTTATTTCAAGAGCTGGGATACAGTTCTATATCAGAAGCAAGCGATCCGAACAGCCTTTTTCTGCATACCGTCATGGATAGAAAGCAGGGATATTGCCTGAGTTTATCCGTTCTTTATCTTTCTATCGGAGAACGGCTCGGCCTTCCATTGCACGGTGTTGTAGTACCGGGTCATTTTTTCGTAAGATACGATGACGGGCGTGTGCGATTCAATATTGAAACCACAAGCAAGGGCGGAAATGCTTCCGACGAGCATTATATAAAAAAGTTCAAAGTGCCCAGACTTAACGGTCGGAATATTTATCTGAAGAATCTGAGTAAGATTCAGACGCTGGGCTGTTTCTTCAACAATCTTGGGAACAGCTACAGCGATGTGGGCGATATGGAGTCTGCATTGAGAGCATTCGAGCTTGCTGTCGAGATAAATCCGACGCTGTCAGAATCCCGTGCAAATCTGGCCAACATATACCTTAAAAAGGGACAGATCACACAGGCGATTAATGAATATCATGCTGCCCTTGATATCAATCCAAATGATGCCAAAACGCATAATAATCTTGGGAACGCGTACGCCCAGCGAGGCTCGTTAGGTTATGCGGTTTCTGAATATTCGGAGTCGATCAGACTGGATCCCAACTTTGTGGATGGATACAAGAATCTTGCCCTTGTGTATAGCAAACAGGAAAGATACGGGCGGGCGGTAGCGGAATTGAAGAAAGCGATTGTTTTGGGATTGGCAGATGCAGGTTGTTATAGCCAGTTAGGTGATATTTACAGTCAGACTCAGGATTACGACCAGGCGATCGTCCAATACAAGAAGGCGTTAAAAATCCAGCATGATTTCCTCGATGCTCATTACGGCCTTGCAATTTGTTATAACAAGCTGGGAATGGTTGAGGATGAAATCTGGCAGTACAAGATGATTCTTGCTATCAAACCTGATATGCTTTCGGCACTGGTCAACCTGGGCAATGCTTATTTTGGCCAGGATAAGTACAGCATAGCCATTACACATTATAAAAAAGCTGTTCAATTAGAACCTCACGAACCAATGGTCTATTACAATCTCGGGGCGGCCTACTCAAACAATGAGAATTACGAGCAGGCGGTAGAAGCGTATCTCAAGGCCGTGGAGCTTGATCCTGGAATCGGCGATGCGCATTATGGGCTCGCCTTCGGATTTTATCAATTGAAGAAGTATGATCTGGCCTGGGAACACATCAAAATCGCCCAAAATTTAGGCGTGGAAGTAACGGAAGATCAAATCGACGCCATCAAAAGAAGATTGTAGTATAAAAGCCCGGCAAATTATTCCCGCTCCTGCCATCCTTCAATCATAATCGTCGCCGAAGTAATCGGCACATTTACAACCTTATCAATCTTTCTGCGAGCAACTTTTCCAAGCGTTTCCTTCGTCGTACGGACGGGCTCAACAACTAGTTCCGGCACACTGAACGTCCGTAAACATCTTTCGTAATAACCGGGATCCTTCTGCGGCAGCACAAACGGCTTACTCGCAATTCCATTCGCATCAACATAACTGAAATACGTTCGCGTGAACGATCCGTGCATTCTTTTGCTGCTGAAAGCAATCCACCTACTGTTACTCGAGAAGCTATGCCACGACTCGCTCGCCCGGCTATTTACATCGAGCTTGTTGTAAACGAATTTTCCATCTATTCGCTCACTTTTAAGATCAATCATATAAAGATCGCTGCTTGGTTGATATACCGGGAAACAACCGTAATCACACATACAGAACAACAGCCACCGCCCGTCTGGACTAACTCGCGGTTCCAGCGAACTCTTGCCGCTTTCCTGAGCAGAAACAACCACTTCCGGCTCTCCCCACTCATCCCGCTTAACATCGTAACTTATTCGCATAAGGTCGTACTTTAATCCCTCGATCATCTCCTTCGTTATCTCTTCCATCTTACTCGGTAGCCACTTTATCGGCGTACTGCAGTAATATAAGAACTTGCCGTCACTTGACCATGACGGGTACGTCTCAAGTCTGTCCTTCCTCGATAAGTGCTCACATCGCTTCACTTTCACGCTTCCAAAATCATAATACACCAGTGCAGAATCAATATCGATCACATCACGATACTCATCTTTCCTCGCATGATGGAACAGTTGGTAAACTGTATTCATCGAATAAACCACAATTTTTCCGCTCGGGTGCCATGAAGAATATCCGAACTTCGTACCGATTTTATTCACCTTGTCATCATTTACAATCAACTCACTGCTGCCGTATTTAGCGCTTCGCAGCCCGATCAACATCTTATCAGTCTTATTATTACAGAATGCGTGACAGTTCAGGCACCCACCCTCGAAATAACTATTATCCAGCACAACAGATTCCACATAACTGCCAAGCTGGCGCTGATAGATCCCAATATCACGCCATGTCCTGTAGCCCGGATGAATCTTTCGGTACACTACGTACCCGTCTATCTCATCGCTCGCGATAGTATTGTGAATCGTTTCATACCTCAACCATCTCCCATTCCTAACCTTACAAAATACCTCTATCTCCAGTTTCTCGCCCTTATTCTGCTTAAGTAAACTGCTCCATTGTGCTTCATCAATTGCGATATTACCTGTCCTGCTGAATACCTCGATCTGGCTACCTTTACGACTGCTTATTCTCACGCAATAAAGCTCACCATCCTCGCGCACGGCAAAATTCATCGGTGAAATATTCGCTGGTATCACAATCGAACTATAATCCGGGTGTATCCGCGCCTTGCGATCAACCTGTATAAAATTAACGAAATCCTCGTTAACATCACGTTTAAAACAGATAACGATACCTGCCCCTATCGCCACAATTACCAACAGTATCGCGTATTTATAATTCTTGGTCATTATCGTTCCGGAATGCCATAAAAGTAATAATACATGTAAGTATTCCTGAATCTACTTGCCAGCTCACTCTGAGCCGCATTTTTAGTTCGATATCGTATTGTCACAGCAATAAATTCATCGAATCGACGTTGCGTTTCATCCCTTATCTTCAACTTTTTCAGAGAAATCGTTTTCTTATTATATTTATTATTCAACAATATCGCTTCTTCGAAAGCTACAGGCACGTTCTCATAATCATACTCTTCTATCCTGCCGGCAACTTCCGCAAAATCCCATATCTTTCCACGCAGCATATATAAAGCCAAAAGGTACTCGAAGGCCATCTTGTTCTTACTACTATTCTCTATCTGGGCCCTCAACTGCACTTCAGGGCTCGCCAGGAACCGTCCATCTTCCTCCTTTGGTATCAAAGACCGCAATCTCTGAATCTCATTGTCACTTCTCAGTTCCGGGTCACTCTCAAGCTTCACCAGGTATTCCTGTGCCCACTTACCAAAGAACAATCGCTTCTGTAAAGCCCCCAGGTACACACTTGCCGTCTGGCTCTTGCCGGAAATCAAATTCACCAACGCAAGCTTCTTCAGAATAAAAGGATTGTCCCCGAACGACACCATACTCTCCGTCAGTACCTCGTCCGCCTGCCCAATCAATCCAAGATCTATATACAGGTCATACTTATGCCAGTAAGACTTGTCAAACGCAGCGTGTGAAAGCATCAAACCATCCGGATGCTGCAGATAATTAAACATTTCATCGGCAAACCTGCCCAAGTGATATAAAGCCTGGTTCCTCGCCTGTATCGACAATAACTGTCCCGGCTGCTTATTTGCCAATTCCAGCACTTTCTCCCAATTACCCTCTCCCCGGTAATATTCTATCTGATACAATGTTCTCAATTGGTCATTCGCAAAATAATATGCCCCGCCACCTGCAACGCCCAGCAAAACTGCCGTACTTACAATCCACTTAATAACACCACCACTTTTATCACTTCCTACACGCCACATCTTCTGCCTAGATTTCTTATTGTCCTTCTTACTCTTCCTCTTACTGATTGTCTCTGCACATTCACTTTTCTTCAAAAACCCCATCAACAACAAACATACCGGGACACTTCCATACATCGCGTACAACCATGGAATCATCCTGTTCAAGAGATCATCACTTGTTATCCGCCACGACCACGGCATCAACTCGCTATATGCCTCAATATGACTCACTCGGAATCCATAAACACCAATCAACAGGGGAATCGCCGCTCCGAACACTAAACACCCAAGTCCAGTAATTCCATGCTTCTTAACAACAAGCTCGTATATACTGCACAACACCACAAACAATAAACTTCCTGCCGCCGCAAAGTAATACGAGATGACTATTAACACGACAAACCATACCAGCGATGTCTGCCATTTCTCACTACTTACCGTTATATATAAATTGAATAATCCGAACACAACCAGCATCGCCATCGTCGTCTCAAAATGATACACATAACTTGTGTAGAAGAACAGGATTACGATTCCCGGTACATACCTGACCCATCCAAACCACTTACCATCGCAGTTCTTGACTATTCTGTCGATACATAACGCTATTACCCATACCTGCAATACGACAACTACAGGCCCGATCCACCGGAACATGAAAAACTGAGTCAGGAATACGGATATATATCTGACCAAACCGCCCGGCAGCGATAATGTCTCAAATAAATACGACCATTCACATGGAAATCCCGATATACCCGCTGTTGCTCCTGTTACATAATACAACAGTCGCAGATCAACATAAACGCTTAGGAAAAGATAGAACAGCAGGAAAAACATCGTACTGCGTAGCTTGCTGGCATTCTGCCAGAGTGTCTTTCCAAAATTCATACTTCTCTTCCCCAATACTGCTAAAAGAACTCGGAGCACTTTAATTGTTCACGTGCAGGACTTTCGCGCCTTCGAAACCGTTGAATCTTGTCGAGGAGGCGATGCTGTACGCTCCGATGTTCTCGGTGTATAGATAGTCACCAATCTGAAGGTCCGCCGGTAACTGTTCGGAAAGCGAAATCTTGTCAAAGCTGTCACACGTGGGGCCGACAACGGCACAAACTTCTATCTCGCCGGTCTTATCCTTACGATTCCCTGAAGAAAGCGCATGGAAATTCGGAATCCAGTGGTCATAAACGACGCCGGAAAATGTGTGATCCGTCATTGATGTAGTAAAAGATCTTCCCATCCCGTCTTGCTTTTCCGACAATCTCCGAAACCAGAACGGCAGTCGTGGCTACCATGAATCTGCCAGGCTCGGCAAGGATTTCAATGTCTTCCGGGAAAAGCCTTGTAAGCTCGGCATCGATAATTTTGGCGAGCTTTTCGAACTGTGGAACATGGGAATCATAAGGTACGGGAAAGCCGCCGCCTATGTCCACGATGTTGATGTTATGGCCCCTTTTGCGAGCAGCGTGGAAAACCTGTGAGACAATGTCCAGCGCAGCGGTGTAGTTATCAAACATCGTGCATTGACTGCCGACGTGAAAGCTCAAGCCTTCGACCACCAATCCAAGATCGAATGCCTGCTCGATCAAAGCGGCCGCATCGCTCGGCTCGGCACCGAACTTGGAACTCAGTTCCACCTGGGAGCCAACATCAGGAACCTTCAGCCGCAAGACCACGCCGGCAGTATCACAATGCTCTTTGATCTTCTTGAGTTCATCGGCATTGTCATAGGTCACGAGCGGCTTGTATCGACGTATTTTTTTCAGCGTATCCCGGTCCTTGATGGTATTCGAGAAGATGATTTTGTCCCAGATATAGAAATCCTTGTCCTTCTTCTCAAAGTGCCGGACATGCTCATAGACCTGCATGAACTCATTGTAAGAGGCCACATCGAAACTCGCCCCTTCGTCAAACAACGTCTTGATGATTTCCTGATTGGAATTTGCTTTCACCGCATAGTATGCCTGGACTCGGGGAAGGTGTTTCTTAAAAGTACGGTAGTTCTCCCGAATCTTCTTATGGTCGATTACGAATAAAGGAGTGCCGTGCTGCTGTGCAAGCTTGTAAAATTCTTCCTTCATATCTTCTCCAACTTTATCAGACCTTGAGTTTCTTAATGAGCTTCTTTAGCGCTTCGACCTCTTTGTTGTTTTCGAGATACGACATGATTAGCTTCTGGTGAAGCTCATCTCCGCGATCATACAGCCTTTTCTGCTTCTTTGGCTCGGTAGTTTGGATGACGTATGCCGCCATCATCGGAAGCGCAACAGTGACGTCGAGGTACGCCGTTACGGTTTCCTCGAGCTTGGTCGGATCGATTTTGCCCCAGCTTGCGGCTTCACTCGGCGGGGCGCCGGAGAGTCCACCCGTATCGGGCCGGGCATCAGTTATATTGATGTCATAATCCTGACCCACTTCCGGAATCATCAGGACTTCCTGTATCTGCGGCTCCGTTTGTAGCATAAAGTTCTTCGGGCTTCCACCACCGATAAGGATGACCGCCGTCTTGCCGTTTTCGTATTTCTTTGCGTTCAAAATAATGGCCGTCGAGTCATTGACGTCGATGCTCGGATTGATTTTCAACCTGAACCTGTCCTGTAGACCCGCCGCCTCGGCGAGCAATTCCAGCCCGGCCACATTCATCCCGATAGTCGAATCCCCGGGCGAAGACGTGAAGACGGGGATCCCGTTGCGATAGGCCGCCGCCAGGATGCTTACCTGGCCCAGGCTGTTTGTCTTCTCGTGCTGGTCGAGAACCTTTCCAAGATGGTGATAAAATTCCCGTGTACCCATCTCTTTCTGAAATTCCGGCCTCAGAAGTATTTTCCGAAGCCTCCTGTCTGTTTCCATTAAGACATCTTCATAATCGAACAGGATATCATATATCCTTGTGACACCCTTATCCCTGAGATCTGCATCATCGACCGTGTGGCTGCCCCTGTGCATCGGCAGGTCGAACGCAAAATGCATATCGTGATACATGTTCGCACCCGTCGCACTTAGCCAATCTACGAAGCCATGATTCATCAGCGGGATGACGGCCGACGGCCCCAATCCCGCCGGTGTCAGGGCGCCAGCCAGGCTCAGACCTATGGTCACATCCTCGGCAGAATATCGGTCCCGCAACAAATTACAGGCCGCTCTAAGCCGTCCGCCGTTGTATGCATCCATTCCGTCAATAATCTGGATAATGTCCGTTGCTTTGCATATGGGCTCCGGAAGAATCCGTTTGCCGCAAAGATACTGTGATTTGCTATGATGTTGTGATTTTTCATCTTTCATAATTTTGTCTACACCTTCCAAACATTCTTCGATTTCATCCACTTACAGCAGATCTTTTCGAACAGCGATCCTGGTCTTCAATTTGTATTTTACTTTAACATCGCGGTCCTGTGAAGTCTCAACAAAAGAAGATTCAGGGTACCTTGATCTAACTCTGCTGGAACAGGATGAACACCATATAGCTTTTCTTTTATAGATTATTGAGACTTCTGAAAAATCTTGACATTGAGATAAAATAGTGTTATTGTGAAATTTTATGCACGAAGGATATTTCAGTCAAATATGTGTAAGAAATTCTGTTTGATAGATTACACATAGTCCGTATTATATTAGCTCATCGAAATACCGTTAACAAATAGGAGGGTTTGGTAATGATAACGAATAGAAAACAATTTACAGCTTGCATAATTTTCATAATTACAGTTCTGTTATGTACATCCCACGGCAAAGACCAAGTTGACTCAAAATCCGTCGTGGGATTCTGGCTTTTTGATGAAGGCTCAGGTAACATCGCCAGGGATAACTCCGGACATGGTTACGACGCCGACCTCAAAGAAAATCCCTTGTGGGTTGAGGGTAAATTCCACCACGCTCTTGAGTTCCAGGGTCAAAGTTATCTTGAGATCCGCAATTCGAGCCAAAACCTGCCATTTGGTGGAAGCGCCCCCTTTACTATCACCGCATGGGTAAAGAATCAAGGCGGGGGTACTGTTATAGGTAAGTTTAACGGCGGCATCATTGGTGCCTATATCCTAACAGTCAACGGAGACGGCACAGTCACATTCCATAGAGAAGTTGATCCATGGACATTTACCGGCAGCAAGATCCTGCCGGACAACGAATTTGGCCATGTCGCAGTCACCTACGACGGCGCTGAAATGAAGATATATGTCAATGGCCAATTCGATTCCAGCCAGGATCGTGGTCCTCAAAATATGGACACCGCAACTCCGGTTCTAATCGGGGCTCGATTTACGAATAACGAGCCCAGCGAGTTCTTTAACGGAATTCTCGATGAAGTCGCCCTCTTCAATGTGGCCCTTACAGAGCAGCAGATCAGAGACGTCATGTACGGGCTCAGCTTCCCAATGGCCTCCAATCCCGATCCCGAGGATGGGGCATTCCACCAGGATACCTGGGTGAGCCTGAGCTGGTCGTCGGGTGATTCCGCTGCCTCTCATGACGTGTATCTGGGAGAAAACTTCGATGATGTGTTTGATGCCACTCATGACTCAGCGTCTTACCAGGGCAATCAGACAGAAACATCTTATATGGCCGGTTTCTCAGGATTTGCTTATCCGGATGGTCTTGTTCCGGGTGTGACATACTATTGGCGAATTGACGAGGTTAATGACGCTGATCCGAACAGTCCCTGGAAAGGCGATGTCTGGAGTTTTTCGATTCCGCCCAAGACATCTTATAATACTGATCCAGCGAATGGGACCGAGATATCAGGTCTGGATAATGTGAAATTGAGCTGGACAGCAGGCTATGGGGCCATTTTGCATACAGTGTATTTTGGCAACGATTACGACGAGGTGAGCGATGCCGTTGGTGGAATGATGCAAAATACAACGATTTACAATGCAGGAAGACTTGAGGCCGAGAAGGTATACTATTGGCGAGTCGATGAGTTTGACGGCGCCGGGACATACAAAGGCAATGTCTGGACCTTTACAACGCCGGGTGCCGTGAGGAATCCACAGCCGGTCAATGGAACATCTGGCGTACTGATGGCAACCCTCTTAAGCTGGACGGCGGCAGATAACTCCGAATCACACCAGGTGTACCTCGGACAGGACGAGAACTCAGTACGGAGAGCAGATACAGGTTGGTCCGAATACCAAGGATCCAAAGCACTTGGTGATGAAAGCTATGATCCTGGAGTGCTTGAACTGGGTACAATGTACTATTGGCGTATAGATGAGGTTTATAATGGAAATACCGTCAAAGGCCCAATTTGGAGTTTCAAGGTAGCCAACTTCCTTATATTGGACGATTTTGAGGATTACGATGCCGGCGAGAACCAGATATGGTATGCATGGCACGATGGCCTCGGCTATGGTACGCCTGGTAGTGCTGATTACTATGCCGGTAACGGAACCGGTGCTGCGATAGGTGATGAAACGACAGCTTCTTATACCGAGGAGGTTATAGTCCACAGCGGCAGCCAGTCTATGCCTGTGGAATACGACAACAACAAGCAAGGCTACTCCAAATATTCGGAGGTGCAGAAAATATTAAAGTCTCAACGAGACTGGACCACAGCGGGCGTTGGGGCGCTATCACTCTGGTTCAAAGGTAGTCCGGCTAACGACGCCGAACCACTGTACGTGGCCATATCCAACGGCACCGGTGCTCCGGCGGTTGTCGTACATGACGATTCACAAGCATCGCTGACACGCAGATGGAGAGAATGGATTATCCCGCTTGAAGCTTTTGCAGATCAGGGCATCGATCTGACTGATGTGACTTCGATTGCCATCGGTCTGGGAACCCGGGGTAATATGACCGTGCCGGGCGGCTCGGGCAAGATGTATTTTGACGACATCCGTCTATATCAGCCAAGAAAAGCCGCTGAATAGTAAAATCCGCTTTGGCTAAAAGCAGAAATAACATAAGGGCTTGAATAATATCGAGGCATTTGCCTGTACATTCAATAAAAGTTTAAATGATTTTACGAACAGGAAACTGACATGTCAAAGCAGCAAAATGAGAAGCCAGAGGTTCTCCTCTACAGTATACTTTTGGTTTTGGTTAGCACGATTGTTTACCCTATAACTGTACAGGCTGAGCCAATTAAACTGCATCCGGAAAATCCGCATTATTTTCTGTGGCGAGGCAAACCGACGATCTTGATAACATCAGGCGAGCATTACGGAGGAGTACTTAATCGAGATTTCGATTACACAAAATATTTCAAGACTCTCGAATCGCTCGGCTTTAACCTTACCCGCACTTTCAGCGGAGCTTACTGTGAGTCCCTCAAATCCTTCAACATTCAAAATAATACACTGGCGCCGGCAAAAAACCGCTTGATATGTCCCTGGGCGCGGAGCGAGAAGCCGGGATACGCCAATGGCGGCAACAAGTTCGACCTGACAAAATGGGATCCGGCTTATTTCCAGCGCCTGAGAGATTTCGTCGGCGAAGCGGGTAAACGCGGTGTTGTAGTAGAATTGGTGCTATTCTGCCCTTTCTACGAAGATGAGATGTGGAAGCTCAGCCCGATGAAAGCCGACAACAATATTAACGGGATCGGCAAAATGCAGCGAACCGAGGTTTATACACTCAAATATCCCAAGCTGCTGGACGTACAGGACGCGATGGTACGCAAAATAATCCAAGAGTTGAAGGATTTCGATAACCTTTATTACGAAATCTGCAACGAGCCCTACTTCGGTGGCGTCACACTCGAATGGCAAGCGCATATAGCAGAGACTATCGCTGACGCTGAAGCCGGCTTTAAGGCCAAACATTTAATAGCCCAGAATATTGCCAATAAATATCAGAAGATTACCGATCCCAATCCACGAGTATCGATTTTCAACTTCCATTACGCCAAGCCGCCCGATACAGTGACCGACAATTACGGCCTGAACAGGGTAATCGGCGATGATGAGACTGGATTTGCCGGCAGTGAGCCTAAGCCTTACCGGATTGAAGGCTGGGATTTCATTAGTGCCGGCGGTGCTGTATATGATAATCTCGATTACTCGTTTACCGCAGGCCACGAAGACGGCACGGCAAAAATCAACGCCCCCGGCGGAGGCGGAGCAATCCTGCACAAACAATTAGGAATTCTAAGCAACTTTATAAACAGCTTCGATTTCATCAAAATGAAACCGGACAATTCTATTATCAAGGGCGGCATACCTGAAAAAGCAACTGCCCGAGCACTTGTGGAGAACGGACGAGCCTATGCCATATATATCAATGGCGGCAGCGAGGCGCAGTTGCAGGTAGAGCTGTCGAAAGGCAAATACGCCGCCGATTGGATAAATACAAAAACAGGTAAATCCGATAAAAAAGAATCCTTCGACCACCCGGGCGGCAATCGAACACTAAAATCCCCCAGTTACGAAGATGATATCGCCCTTCGAATTCTTCGCTCAGACTAAGGCTGCCCGTCCCGGAATTCACCACCGGATTTTTGATGCCGGATCGTGGATACACGATTATAAAACAGTAATTGGCGTGTATCCTGATAGTAAACCTCAAAAGGTATAAAATCATTGATATTATGGTGCTTGTCTTGTATATTCTCTACAGAATGGATGAAACAGTTGATACTCGTGCGGAAGAAATGTGTGATGTGGATTCCTGCTTTTGCAGGGCCGGCTTGAAGAAACTGATATGGTAAAAAATGGAGGTTTTCATTGTGCAGCTACGTAAGGCTATATTTTCGATAGTGTTTATTAGCATGATTCTGGGCAATTCGAATGCCCAGCAAATAGATCCTGATGATATCTCAGCATATTACGGATTTGATGAAATCGAGATTATCAAACTGGATTGGGGAATCCAGGACCTGCGGGTAGCCGATTTTAACGGTGACGGCCGAAAGGATATTGCTCTTTCGAATAACAGAAGGGCCAGAATCGAGCTGCTTTTACAGAAAGAATCGATCGGCCCGGGTGAAAAGGATTTCACCATTGATCCGAACGACATAGACGTTAATGCCATCACCCCCCCTACCCGATTCGATCAGCAAAGTATTGCCGTTTCCGAGAAACTGCAAAGCCTGGTCTATGGGGATTTTAACTCCGACGGGCGGACGGACCTGGCTTATTATGGTGAGCCGAAGGCTTTGTATGTGCTGCTGCAAAAAGCCGAAGAGGAGGCAACGGATAAGTCGATATCGACGAGCTGGCCGACAAGGAAAAAAATTAATATTGATGATGGCCTGCCGACTTCCAATGCGTTGGTATGTGCCGATTTGAATAATGACGGGGCAGACGATTTGGCCCTGGCCGGTCGCGACAGCATCTATATAATCGTTCAGGAAAAAGACGGTTCTTTGGCCGAGCCGGAGAAATATCCCACTTCAGCACAAACCCTCGGTGTCGAAGTCGGCGATCTCAACGGTGACCATATCAACGACCTAATTCTTGTCACAAATGACATGGAAAAGCCGCTGCACGTTCGATTTGGACTTAAAACCGGACAGTTAGGGCCGCAGTTACAATTTTCCATTGAGCGACCGTTTGCTTTAATCCTGGAAAACATAGATAAAGCTGACGGGGATGAGGTTTTGGCCGTTGACAGTTTGAGTGGACGGTTAATATGTTATCAAATTGCTACTGAAGACCGCAAGGATGCCGATTGGCCGATTTTATTTTATCCTCTCGCATCGGGACAGGAAGATACGAAGCGCGATTTGGCTCTTGGTGATTTCGATGGTGACGCTCTGGCCGATGTGGTGATAAGCGACCCTGGCGCAGCCGAGCTGATTCTCTACAAGCAGGCGGCAGGACTTGGATTGGCCGAGCCGGTCAGATTTCCGGCTTTCGCTGATATTACGAGCTTGTCTGCCGTGGATATCGATGCCGATGGGAAAACCGAATTGGGCGTCCTGAGTCTGAAAGAAAAGGTCATTGGCTTAAGTGAATACGAAAGCGACAGATTGTCGTTCCCAAAGCCCGTGGACGTAACTGGCGAACCAGTAGCTATGGAACTGGCCGATATCGATGGCGATGGTGGTATCGATTGCCTTTACGTATCGAGGAGCGATGACGACATTAGAACTCTCAGAGTGGTTAATAATATCGCCGTACCTGAAAAAGCAGGTAGAGATGGACTTTCATTAGAACTTAAAAAACTATCAGCCAATCCTGACGGCATGAAAGTGCTCGATGTCGATCAAGACGGCCTCATGGATGTTCTGATATTTGTCAGCTACGAACCTCCAATTTTGGTTCGCCAGGTGAAAAAGAACAAATTCGAAGTTGTTGACTCACCGAATGCCCAGAGCAGTTTGATTAAAGATGCAAGCCGGCGTTCGATTTCCATCGCCAATTTGGACGGCAAGACCGGCGATGAGCTAATGATAGCACAGAATAATTTCGCAAGAAGCCTGGTATTTTCAGAAGGACAGACCTGGAACGTGGTTGACCAGTATAATGCCAAGAGCACGGAGAATCAAATATCGGCGGTTGCCGCTTTCGATATTGACACCGGGAGTCTGGCTGACAGGCCCTCTATTTTGCTGCTGGACGGGCAGAAGGGCCAGCTTCAGATACTTAAAGCCGGAACAGATAAGACATACCGGGTCGAAAAGGTACTGGATGTGGGCGATTGGAACAGCGCGGCACATCTGAAGATGATGTTTGCCCCGTTAACAGGCAACGATGTTAAAAGCCTGCTTCTATTCGACAGCAAGAAATTTGCGCTTGTTACTCCACTGAGCAGCAAGAATTTTACACAACAACTGGAGCAACAGTTCAGCTACGAAACAAAAATTAAAGACGGGATATACGGTAACCTCACGGCGGGCGATATAAACAGCGACGGACGAACCGAAATTATCATGGTTGAGTACGGACGCAGCCATATCGAGATCCTTGCACTCGATGCCGACGAAAAGCCTGTGCCCGCGATGCGTTTTAAGATTTTCGAGGAAAAAAGTTACCGTGACAGCAAACCTCGCCCCAAGGCCAGCGCCGAGCCGAGAGAGCTGACGGTCGCCGACGTCACCGGCGACGGCAAAGACGATTTGGTAACTGTTATCCACGACCGGATAATTATTTATCCTCAGGATTAGCCCGGGTAATTACAAACTTAGGCTAAACTTGAATAAAAATCGAAAAAGGCAGTAATTTTTAGGAGCGGAGCAAATGGAAGGTTTATTTTTTCTTTTGGGTCTGCTTGTCATTGCCTGTGTCGTATCCGGGCCGGTTGCATTGATCATCAGTATTATCGCGTTGAATAAGACAAAGCAGATATACCCCCAACCACCTCGAAGAGTAGAGATGATGCCGGTAAAGAAAGAAGAAGCTGAGAAACCAGCAGAAGTAATTCCTGAGGCCGTTGAGATTAGGCCGCCGGAGCTGGTTATAGAGCCGGTAAAGACCGTATTACAACAAGATAAGAAAAAAGCCGAGAAGGAACTTCTTAAAGCAGCAGCCGAACGTATTAAGGAACAAACTAAGGTAATTACCGACCGTAAAACCGGTACGCTTGAGCAGCGGATTGGTACGCGGTGGGTGCTTATCGCCGGGATCATTACGGTGATCTTTGCGGTGGGCTTTTTCCTTAAATACGCATACGACACCAATTTAATAGGGCCTCTGGGCAGAGTAGTTATTGCCGCTGTTGCTGGTCTTGTTGCTCTGGCGGTTGGAGAGGTCACACGCAGGCGCGAATACGGAATCGTCGCCAAGGGAGTGACAGCACTGGGCTTTGCAATATTGTATGCAGCGGTTTTTTCGGCATATCGATTTTATGGTTTGATTGGCTCGACGCCGGCTTTTGTCCTTGCGATTTTAGTTACAACTGCAGCGATGCTTTACGCGGTGAGTTTAAACGAGATTGTGGTTGCTTTTTTATCTTTGCTTGGCGGATTTTTGACGCCGGTGATAGTTTCGACCGGGGAGAACCTACCGATTCCCCTATTCAGTTACGTTTTGATTCTGGGTGTTGGTGCGATGATGTGCGCATACTACAGGAAATGGCGAGCCGTAAATTTTCTTGCATTTGCCGGAACCTTCCTGCTGTACATCGGATGGTTCGAGAAATTTTATCGCCCTGCTATCCTGACATCCGAAGGGATACCGGAACAAATGTCTGTAGCATTGGTGTGGCTCGGCATATTTTTCGTGGTCTATCTCGTGCTGCCGATAGTTCACGAATTAGTCAGAAGGGTCAAAGCCCGGGAGGAAGATGTACTGCTTGTTCTTGCGAATTCAGCAGTTGTGTTTTTCTATCTGTGGAATATTCTGTTTGCAAAATACCGCACCGGGCTTGCTTTTTGTGCTCTTGGTTTATGCGCGGCTCATTTGGTTATGATGACTGCAGTATTCAAGCGTTGTAAAGAAGACCTGCATTTGCGGCTGGCGTTTCTTGTGATTGGTCTTTTTTTCCTGACGATTGCCGTGCCACTTTATTTGAAAATGTATGCAATAGCCATGGCCTGGGCAATAGAAGGTGTGATATTGGCGGTAATCGGACTGAAGTATCGCAGTATCTGGACACAGATTGGAGGGGCCGTTGCGCTTTTATTAAGTTTCAGTCAGTTGCTGCGCGAGTTGCCGATGCATACGGCGGCATTTACGCTCGTATTCAATCCCGCATTCGGCACATGGTGTTTTGTTTCAGGCATGCTGCTCGTCTGTCATATCATATACAGAAGGACAACAGAATTGTCACAGGAACAGCGAGGATTAATCTCACAATTCTTGTACGCTGTGACATCGCTTTTATTGATGGCGGCGTTAGCCATGGAATGGTACTGGCATTGCGATTACAACGTTACAGAAAATGCTGTGGGGGAAAGATCATTTCTTAAAGGGATGGTCATATTATTCACAGTGTTTCCTCTGCCGCTTCTTATTCGTCCGGTCTGTCCGAAGGGGATGGTGTGTAAAGTTGCAGCAGCGGTCATGGCGGGACTTGGCTCAATTTTTACTATGTTGGTATTCCTCGAGTTTTACGGCGACAGATTCGTTATTTTCGTAAATTTGGAATTCGTCATAGTCCTTTTATTCGTTGCAGCACTCTTTGCCGCCTGCTGGCTCCTTAAGAAAGAACAGAAAGACGATCAGTACACTCGAAGTTTAGCGATAGTCTTTGCGCTGGCGGGTATATTTGTGCTGTGGGTACTGTTGACAGAAGAGATATATCTCTACTGGTATTGCCGGAACAAATTCGACGAAAGAATAGCTAACTGGAGATTTTTATCGCATATGTATATTTCCGTGATGTGGGCGGTTTACGCCGCGGTTTTGATGACAGTAGGATTCTGGCGAAAGAACAAGATATTACGGTTTATTTCGCTGGGATTATTTGCTTTGCTGTTGCTGAAGGTTTTTGTTTTGGATACGAGTACGGTAAAAAGCGTATATCGGATAGCGGCGTTTCTGGCGACGGGAATTACATTAGTAGCAGTGTCATATCTATATCAGTATTTAAGGAAGAAAGGCTTTTTCGAAGCGATGCTGTCCGAGGAAATTACGGATGAGTAATTACGAGGTTTAATATGACAAGGTCGAGAATTTTCTTACCGGTCGTGATTGTATTGTTGACTGGGATGATAAATAATGTTTTTGCCCTTGATTTGACCCAGTGGAAATATCAAGCTGCAGTAGCTATTGAAGAAGGTATTGGCCAGTACTGCAGGTTGGCACTTACACCTGATATTTACAATGCGGCCAGAGGCGATTTGGGAGATGTTCGACTTGTTGACACTTATGGTGAACAGATTCCGTACGTGCTGGCTAAGCCCAAAGACATCACAGAGAGACAGAATTACAGGCCGATAGTAATAAACCGCTCAACGGGTGCAGGCAAAGCAGCAATGGTTACATTAGACTTCGGAAAGAAGGTAATAAAAAATTCCATCGAGGTCGAAACAGGTGGTAATAATTTCAGGCGGGCTGTCAAAGCCGAGGGTTCCAATGACAATGTCGAATTTTTTACGCTCGTCGAGCACGCGTATGTCTTTGCGGTTAGTTTCGACAGGCGATTCGAACAGATTGATCTGCCGTCGAATGATTACCGCTATTTGCGGATTACAGTCTTGCCAATGGCGACAGAAGAAAACGCTCCTGTCATTGATGAAGTAAGAGCTTTTGAGATTGGGGAAAGCTTTGCGGAGCGTCAGAAGTTGGAAATGACGCCGATAGAGCACAGCGAAGATGAAGAAAACAATTCGAGTATTTATACCTATGATCTTGCATACTGTCGTCTGCCGGCAAGTGAAATCGAACTTGATATCGCTGACGATTCGTTCTACCGGTATGTTACTATCGAAGGCAGAGATGCAGAAAAGCGGAAGGTCAAAATCGACAGCGAGGATAACAGGCAGCGATTCAGAGAGGTTGATGTCAGGTGGGAAAGAATAATCAACGGTACGATTTATAGATACATCGCGGCTGACGAGCAAAAGCGTGAAAATCTGATTTTGCGTATCCCTTCAGGCAGGCGTGTTAACAGGTATATGAGGATAACAATCAGCAACTACGATAACAAGCCCGTTACAGTAAAATCGGCCTCGGCGCATATGATAGCTCATCAGCTAATATTTGAGAAGAAGGATAACGCCGCACCGATGCTTTATGTCGGCTCGGAATCGGCCCGGGCGCCACGGTATGACCTCGCGCGCATTCTCAGTAATCCGCTAAAGGTCGAAACTTCAGTAGCCAACCTCAGCGGAATTACAGGCAATCCGTTATTCGGACAAGCCAAAGAGAAACCTGCTGCATGGACGGAAAAGTATAAAGTATTGCTGCTTATAGTCTTGGTCATAGTGGCATTGGTATTAGGTGGATTTATATTCAAATCGTTCAAATCCATACAAAGCGAACAGGCCCGAAATTGACTGCTTACAACAGGATTGCATGAGTATTAACAAGTGAGTTTATACAAAATGCTTGTAAGATCAAGGACAATTCAGTTGATAATCTTGGTTTTGGTCTTATTGCCTGCCGACAAGGTAGTGGCCACAATCCAACAGAACACACCACCGGGGCGGCTATGGGTCACAATCTTGGGATTTGCCAATGAAACAGGTGATTCTGAACAATCGCATTGGCGCTGTGCCATAGAGGGTTTGATAGCAAACGAGCTTAGAGAAGCCAAAGCCATCAAGCTCGGTGGTGGAGTCGAATATGCCCGAAGGCAACTGGGCATAGACAAGGGCACCCTCGTTACACCGGAGCAGGCGCAAAAGATGGGTGAACTTATTGAGGCCCAGCGGGTGGTATGGGGCAGCTATAAGAGGCAGAACGAGCAATGGCAAGTCTTCGCTCACATCCTGAACGTTGCCAGCGGGAAGGCATCTGATGAACTAATTGCTACGTCGGTGAATTGGTTCGAGCTGCGCGACAAACTGACTGAGCAAATTCTCCATGAATTAGGTGTCAAACCATCCGAGCAGCAGCGACAGAAGATGGGATTACGGTGGACTGCCTCACTTGATGCTTTGGAATGGTACACTCGAGCCTGTGTATATCAAGAAGAGGATAAACCACTCGCTGAGCAAGAAGCTTGTGCTCGCAAAGCAATCGCAGCGGATCCGCAATTCGCGCAGGCTTATGTCGCATTGGCAGGATTATTAATCAGCCAGGGAAAGTTTGACCAGGCGGAGCAGCCAATTCGTCAGGCATTGGAACTGAAACCTGACTCGGCAGATGCGCATCTGTGCCTGGGATTTTCCCTCATCCTTATGAAAAAGCAGGTGGAAGGTGAACAGGAATTCCGCAAAGCTAATAATCTTGATCCTGACGATCCCAGACCCTTGGAGCGTCTCGGCGAACTTTCTGCAATACAAAAAAAGTGGGATGAGGCAATAACATTTTTCAGGAAAGCCAAAGCCCTTGATCCAATGGAAGCATCTGTTCGTGCCAATCTGGGATGGATGTACGCCCACAAGCGCCAGCGGAACAAAGCAATAACAGAACTAAAGGAAGCAGAACGGCTGGATTCAGGAGGTCTGAACGCGGAGCAAAAGATCTGCCAAGCCTATGATATGTTGGGCGAGATACCTCTGGCGGTGGAACATTATGAACGATTTGTGACCCGGGCCAGGAAGTCAGGGGGAAATCCCAGAGTGGTTGGCATCCTTGAGGAAAGAGCACGCTATCTGAAGGCAACGCTAAAACCCACCTTCATTGACGCTTCCATTCCAAAGATTTACACCGAGCTATCCCTACAAAAGATCCTGCGGGAAAGACTCACAGAGAAAGAGTTGACGATGGTTGTTAATCCGATAGCCAGCAACGCTGAGATGAAACGCTGGGCCGAACAGTTGACCGAAGGTGCTGCCAGCGACCTTGATAAGGCCAAGGCGCTCTTCGACGGCTTGATGCGGCGCATCGAACTGGAGGGTGAACGCAAACAGCGCACGGCAAGAGAAGTATTTGCTGCCTGGAACGAGCTGGAAGTATCTTTCGTTTGTCAGGAATATGCAAAACTGTTTATAGCGTTAGCGCGAGATGTCAACTTAAAGGCGTTTTATGTCCACGTTGATAAGGACTACAGCGGCAAGACAGTCCCTCATGATTGTGCGGTAGTATTCACTGATGGTAAAGCATTGTTTATAGATCCCAGTTACCAGTGGTTTGGTGTGCCCCACAAAGACTTTGTTATTCTGGATGATCTGCAGACCATCGCACATCATTTCTTTCAACTTACAGACACGGATCGAGATGTGCCGAGGTACCTGCTGGCAGCCAAGCTTCATCCTGATTCCGCATGGGGCCAGCTCAAATTGTTCAGAGCACTTTCTAAGGCGGATAAATGGGAGGAGGCACGTACGGCACTGGATGCCGCCTCACGTCTCGAGCCCAACCGCTGGGATGTCTATCTGTGGCAGGGAGTAATGGCCGAACATGACGGCAACTTGGAAGATGCTCTTAGTTATGCACAGAAGTCTCTGGAGTCGAATCCGGAGAGCGCTTCTGCGCACTTTGTTCTTGCCAATGTATTGGTCAGAAAAGGTATGCTGAAAGAGGCACGCGATGAATTACGTGCCGGTTTACGATACGATCCGTTACCGGATGAAGCCGAACAGGCCCGTCAAGCAATTGCCCAAATCAATGAAGAGATAGGGTTAGAGCACAACCAAACCGAACCGAACGAAAATGGGAATAACCACGTAGAAGGGGATAGATGAGAAATTCTACAAAATGGTTAGTAATGGGAAAAAAGTTTTTGTTGCGCTGAGCGGTGGAGTGGACAGTTCGACCGCTACGGCAATATTGCAGCAGGATGGTTTCGACTGCGAGGGTGTGTTTATGATTACGAATGAAAGCGCCCATCATGCACAGTCGGAGGCTGAAATGGTTGCCAGGGAGTTAGGCATAGAGCTTCATGTGCTGGACCTTCGCAAAGACTTTGAGCGAATTCTTGACTATTTTAGTAGTGAATACAAAAAAGGCAGGACGCCCAATCCCTGTGTTTTTTGCAACCGGCACATGAAATTCAAGAAACTTTGGGAGTTTGCGCGAAATCATGGCGCCCAGTTTCTTGCTACCGGACACTACGCTAGGATTCTCAATCGGAGCAACGATGTCGGCCTGTACGAAGCCACTAATCCTTCTAAAGACCAGTCCTACGTGTTATCGATGATTAACAAAGATATGCTGCCCAACATTATTCTTCCTATGGGCGATTATTCAAAAGACAAGACGCGGGAAATGGCGGCAAAGTTTGGTTTACGTACCGCTCAAAGTACAGAATCACAGGAAATATGTTTTATCCCAGATGACGATTATGTTGCTGTGCTTGAGAAGCGCTGCCCCGAGCTTATTCGTAAAGGCAACATTATAGACAGCAGCGGCAAGGTTCTCGGCGAGCATAATGGCGTGCATAGATTCACTATCGGTCAGCGTCGAGGCCTGCGTGTGGCCATGGGCAAACCATACTACGTAACGAAAATTGATGCCGAAAGCAATACGGTAACTCTCGGCCCAAAAGAAGAGGTTTTGCAAAATAAACTTCGGGCCACAAATACCAACTGGTTAATTGATGAGCCGGCCTCACCCTTTCGGGCAAAAGTAAAGGTACGCTACAACAGTAAAGGTGCTCTCGCGACCGTTATTCCGCAGGACAACCGCGTTGTGGTTGAGTTTGATGAGCCTGTATCAGCTATAACACCGGGCCAGTTAGCTGCTTTTTATATTCAGGAGGGAAAAAACAACAGGCTTATTGGCGGCGGATGGATTGACAGATGGCCGTGTATCGGTTAATATTATAAAGATAACAATTCAGGCTTTAGAAAAATGCAGACACACGATGATATTCTTGAGTTAGTGCGACGAAAAGGTGCTGAGGCGGCACGAAAAATGCAGCGAGGATTAATTGTGCAACCCGGGGCGATTGGCGATTGCATATTAACACTGCCGTTAGCTGCTTATATGAAAGATGCGCTCGATCTGGGCGGTATCGATATTCTTGGGCATACCGAATACATTGGCTTTCTGCCGGGCAGGTCTTGTGTCGACAGCGTTCGTTCTATAGATTCAATCGATATACATCGATTATTTACTGAAACAAGTCGATTTATACTTAAAGACGAGGATCCCCTGATAAACGCTTTTCGCGATTATGGCTGGATCGTTACGTTTCTGGGCGAGCCTAACAGCAACTTCGAACAAAATCTGATTTTCACTGCTAACTGCAGCCATAGCGCCGAAGTCATAACACTTTCCATGAAACCGCCAAAAGGTTTTTCCAAACATTTAGCAGACTTTTATATCCGGCAATTTATCGAACAAAGCGGCTTTTCTTTGCAGTGGCAAACGATTCAAGTCGGCGACTGTTTAATAAAAGCGACCGATGCTGATATAAACACAGGCAAACAACTACTCAGGGAAATAGGCCTTGGATTCGGTGAGAAGCAGATGGTAATTCAGCCAGGCAGCGGCGGAATAAAAAAATGCTGGCATCTGGAGAACTTTCTGGCTGTGGCCAAAGAGCTTGACTCAAAAGGTGTTGAAATAATCTTTCTATTAGGACCCGCAGAGACGGAACGGTTCAGTGACGAAACGATTAAAAAAATCAGCAGTATCGGTAAATGCCTGACGGACTTGTCTTTGACACAAGTGTTGGGGCTCTTAAGTTGTGTGGATGGATTTATCGGTAATGACAGCGGGATAACACATCTGGCTGCAGCACTCGGCGTCAGAACTTATAGTATTTACGGCCCGACTAATCCGGAAGTTTATAAATCTATCGGGCCGGATGTAACAGTATTTGCCAGTAAAATAGCATCTTTTGCTAAAAAACCCTCGATGAGGTCACAGCGAAAGTTCTTAGAGGTTGTAACAACGTAATCTTTATAAAGATTTAGCTTAATATTCGAGAAGAAGGGACTTTACTGAACATAAAAGATTTTTCAAAGAGGTGTTCGTATGCAAGAAAGAACTTTGGGTGAGTTAGCCGAATATGTTGGTGGGCGGATCTGCGGCGATCCAAAGGTAATTATCAAGTCTGCCTCTACGCTCGGACGAGCTGATAAAGGCGATATCAGCTTTTTGACAAATCGCAAATATGAAAAACAATTAAGAGCTACCAAGGCGAGCGCAGTAATAGTAGGAAAAGAAACGCCCTCCTCCTCGGTCCCGCTTTTAATTGCTGATGATCCTTACTATGCCTTTATGCAGATAATGGTGCTACTGCACGGGCATCGTAAGCATAAAAAAACAGGCGTTAGTCCGAAGGCCTCAATTTCAGATAGTGCGAAAGTTGGCATGGACTGCCATGTTCATGATTTTGTAACAATAGCTGATAATGCAAGAATCAAAGACGGCTGCATCATTTATCCCAATGTGTACATTGGACAAGATGTCCAAATCGGCAATGACAGTATAATATACCCTAACGTTGTAGTTTACGATGGTTGTAAGATCGGTAATCGCGTAATCATAAATGCAAATTCCACTATTGGCGAAGACGGCTTCAGTTATGCCACTTATAAGGGCATACATCACAAGATCCCACAGACAGGCATTGTCATTTTAGAAGATGACGTTGAAATCGGCGCCGGCTGCGGAATTGAAAGAGGTACATTAAATGATACTATTATAGGCCAGGGCAGCAAGTTAGGTGACATGGTTACAATAGGCCATGGAACAAGAATTGGTTCGCATTGCCTGCTCGTGGCACAGGTGGGGGTTGCCGGCTCGACTAATATCGGGCATCATTGTACAATCGGCGGACAGGTTGGTATTGTAGGGCATATCAATATTGGAAACAACGTTACGATTGCAGCACAAGCAGGCGTCATTAACAACATTCCAGACAACAAAGTAGTTTTAGGAGCACCTGCTATAGATGCAAACATGGGCAGGCGAGCTTACAGTATGATACAATACCTGCCTGACATGCGACAAAATATTCGGGAGCTTCAGAGTCATTTCAAACGGGTCTCTTCATCTATTGAAACTGATTTCGATGAACCGGCTGAGCAGAATGGTGACTCTTAACTCATACCAATTTTCGAACAGGGCACTTGTTTGAACAAAATACAAGATACGACATACAAGCCACAGAATGTGCTTGGTTTAATTGCCGGAGAGGACAGACTTCCTTTTCTTGTGGCTGGGGGAGCTATGCTGGCGGAATTAAGAGTAATTTGTGTCAGCCTGGCGGAGACGGCAGACCGTAACCTGGCTGATGAAGTTGATTTATTTTACAAAGCAGCCATTGCTCGACCGCGGGGATGGATATGGAGACTAAAGAAATATCGCGTCATCAAAACAATTATGTTCGGGCGAATTTCCAAAGGACGACTTTTCACACCTCGGCGAATTGTGCAGTATTTGCTTGATTGGAAGGCATTCAGTATATATTACTGGCGATTGTGTGGAAAAAAAACACAAATAGACTCACTTCTGTCTGCCGTGGCGGATGAACTGGCCAGGGGGAGGAATAGTACCGGAGAATTCAATCATGTATTATAAGGAACATCTGGCAACGGCGGGTGTAATGACAGGCACAAACGTGCTTCCATCTGTTAAAAGTAACATCGAATTCGGCTGGAAAATAGCCAAAAAGCTCGGCAAGCTTGATATAGGACAGGTTGTTGCTGTTAAAGAAAGACAGGTCATTACTGTCGAGGCAATAGAAGGAACAGCAACGATGATCCATAGAGCAGGCATGCTTTGCAGATCGGGCGGTTGGACGCTGATCAAGGTTTCGAAACCTCAGCAGGACATGCGATTTGATGTGTCGTGTGTTGGAACTGATACTATCAGAAGCCTGGCTCAAAACGGGTGTAAATATCTGGTTGTTGAAGCGGAAAAGATGATTGTTATCGACAAACCCGAAACAATAAAGCTTGCCAACAAACTGGGAATAACTATTCTTGGGCGGTGAAGTATTGTAATTTCAATAAGCAAATCGCACTAAAATAAAACCTGTATGAAAGAATTTCCATTTCAACTCATTGTCAAGCGTTCTTCTTTGAATAAAGGAAAAGAATCCCTGTTGTGTACGGATCTTTTTCGCACTATCCCCGGCAGGCGCGCTATATATGACGCTATGTGGAACGATAAAAGTGTAGTAGCCAAAGTCTTCTCACACAAAATCCATGCAAGGCGTCATCTTAGAAAAGAGTGGCAGGGATTAATCCAGTTGCAAAAGCTGGAATTGAGTTCACCCAAACCTTTGTTTTACGGAAGAACAGAAGATGGACAATGGATTATCGTGCTGGAGAAGATTGCCGAATCAGCAACAATTCTGGATGTTCTTAACGAAACAGCAGAGAAGCAAAAGGAAATAGATTTATTTATTCGTGTTTACAGGGAATTGGCGAAACAGCACAACAAAGGAATCTTTCAGAAAGACTTACATTTGGGGAATTTTCTGATGGCAGGAAATAGGATATATACCCTTGACCCAAGCAAGATGCGGTTCCTCCGGCATCAGGTACCAAGGAAAAAGAGCGTTTTTCAGTTAGCCCTACTTCTGTGTTGTTTGCCTACCAGTGACATTAGAACAACCAGAGTAATCTGTGAGGAATATTTTAATGCCCGTGGCTGGCATTTTGACAAGTCAGATGAAGCATTACTAAAAAAACAAATGGCTCTATACAGGAGAAAAGGAATCAGGCGTGCTCTAAAAAAATCTCTGCGAACGAGCAGAAAGTATTTAAAAATAACAAATAAGCAATATTCTGCCGTATTCGAAAAAGATTTTTGTCGTAAATCTGAGGCTCTTGAATTCATTGAACAATTAGATGTACTGATGGATTCCGGGCAGATTCTTAAAAAGGGAGATTCTATATATGTATCTCACATAGTATGGAATAATAAAAATATCGTCGTCAAAAGATACAATCATAAAGGATTTATTCATTCGTTGCGACATACAATAAAAAAGACCCGTGCCCGGCGGGGGTGGCTGCATGGACATCGACTTAGGATGCTGCATATTTCTACGCCTAAGCCGCTTGCTTATATCGAGCAGCGAAAGGGATTGCTGATATGGCAATCTTATTTAATAACAGAATATGTTGAAGGACAGAAACTATGGCATTTTCTTAGGGACGACAATGTTACTGAGGGACAAAAGCTGGAAGGGATCCGTCAAGTTGTGAAATTGCTCGATAAGTTGTGGAAATCTCGAATCACTCATGGTGACTTGAAGCATACGAATATTTTGATTACTAAGAAAGGGCCTGTTCTGTCAGATCTTGACGGTATGATGGTGCACAGGTGGGAGCTGCTATACAGAAATAAACAAGCAAAAGACGTGGAGCGATTTTTACGAAAAACAAATATATCTCCGGCGTTGATCAGCTATTCCAAACTGCTGATTTCGAGCGCAAGAGACTCCTGTAAAAAGCTTCCGGAAGGTTTTGAGAAGATGCAGATTGATAAATGGACAATCTGTGCCCGTAAAGATTTTCCAAAATATTATATTGGCAACATAGTATTAAAGAATTATTTGTCATATGAAAACAACGAACTATTTACCAGAGTTCCATCATCCGAACATGCCGATGTATTTAAGTACAGTATTTCTTTAGATACTGTTGGCCGTTTGTTTTATCTTAAGAAGTATCTTTACAGATCAAGGATTGATTTTGCAAAACATCTTTTCCGTCCGAGTCGCGCCAGACGAGCATTTAACGCCACTTTAATGCTGCTGAAGAACGGATTTGATACTCCTGCCGTTATAGGGTTGTTCGAAAATCATACCGGTCCGTTTTGTACCGATAATCTTTTATTAACCGATGAGGTTAAAAGCTCAAAGACGTTAGCACAACTTCTTAATGAAATGTGTCAAAGCCCAGACAGAAATAATTTTACTCAGAAACGTGTTTTGATCGAGGCTTTTGGCAGGACAATAGGCCGATTGCATGCCAAAGGTATTTTCCACGGCGATTTACGTCTCGGCAACGTTTTGGTTGTAAGAGAAGAACAGAAATGGCGACTTTTCTTTATCGATAATGAACGAACGAAACAGTTCAGCGGTCTGCCGGATGGATTGCGTCTGAAAAACCTGGTGCAGATAAATATGTTTCGAAATGGTATTACCAATAGTGATCGTTTGAGATTTTTCAGAGCTTATCTGAAGAATAATCCCGAAGTTGCAAACAATCAAAGGGACTGGACGGAAAGAATATTAACCAAAACCTCATTCCGTCTACAGAATAAAAAAATGGTGTTTTAGCAGAACGTTAACAGAACGAGTTTTTATAAAGCACAAACAAGATTACCATTCGAATATCAGATAGGACTAAAAACGACCTCGATTCCATGGCATAGGAATATATAACAAAGGTTTTCCTCGTAATATTCCTTTATACACGGATGCAGATTTACAAACCATCCGAACAGTTTCTTGAATGGATTAATAATTTTAAACGGCGATCTGAATATCAGGCGTTGCGATATAATTTTTATTCTAATATCTGTATAGAAATTGGGTACTTTCCTTCTTAACTGGCTCTCTGAACTAACAAAATAATAGAAAGTGTATAGGTCAAAGAACCTGGCATGTGTGAAGTCGGAATAGTAGTGTGGATTTGAAAAATGCAGCATGAAAATATGTGCCGTGCCGTCCTTTTTCAGAACTCTAACTATTTCCGACATCAGGTCCTCGAAGTTCTGTATATGTCCCAGAAAATGCCTTCAATGAATTTGATCAACCGAGTTGTCGGGCAGGAAACCAAGCCCGTTTTCGAAATCGTCCACAATATCTATACAGGGCAGGTCGACTGCATCAATACCTATCCTTCCTTGTTTTTCCGGGCGCCGCAGCCAAGCTCGATGATTAAAGGTTCTCCACCTTTAATTAACCGCTCTAAATTAATTCTCATAAAGGCACACATCTTTATTTATTTGATAATGTCTGAACTTGTTTCAAGTATCTTTTAGTTTTCCCAGTATTAAAACATATATTGGCATCTGGATATACCGACGTCCTACGAACAATCTTAGCCCATATTTCGATGATTGCTTAAATAACTTAGTAAAATGCCATGTCAAAAAACGACCATGTTTCCGCCGCTCACAGTATATTCCCGACTGCCTGACAACGCAGACAAACCAAGTCCAACTCTTTCGCCTCTGAGTTGTTGCCATCGGCGAAGAGCTTGCGCGCAGCCACGTATTCGGGACCATTCCAAACTGACCAGAAATCATCGGGGAAGCTACGAGAGAAGTGGTGCACGTCTTTATACACTTGACAACAGGGTGCAATCCAACCCTGCCAACTCACGACTACACGGTCCCACAGTGACTTGCACGCATCGTGTTTCGCACGCTTTTTTTTCTTGTATCGGTTGAAGGTCGCGTCATGTGGAATCCAGTCTTTGTCTTTCGACGCAATTTCGGCGCCGGATTCGGTGTCGAATTCAGAGAGCCCGATCCGAATCTTCTTTGGGTGGAACCGTACACCGAGTTCTTTGGCCAATCGGGCGGCTTCGGGCAGCTCAGCCTCGTTCTGAGCGGTCACGAGGAACTGCCAGTCGATTCGCGGTAGATCGCTCCTGGCCTCTTGCTTGAGCCGGCACAACATGCGCAAGTTCTCAATCACTCGCTCAATGTTGCCGCTAATTCGATAGGACTCATAGACCTGTTGCGAAACGCCATCAATAGACGCGTTTAAGAAGTCGAGTCGCGCGCCGATGATAGCCTTGGCAGTGTCCTCGTCAAGTTTGTTCAAGTTTGTGCTGACCACTACATAGGGACCGAAGCGCTTAGCGTACGTGATCATCTCAGGTAAGTCGGGGTGCAGGAACGGCTCGCCCCAGTTGTAGAGGTGCAGCTTCGTCGCAGTAGGCCCAAGCGAATCGATCACCTTCCGAAAGGTGTCCATGCTCATGCGTCCCAATGGCTTGATCTGACGCATGCCTGAGGGGCAAAGTGCACATTTAAGCTGGCATAGATTCGTCGGTTCCACAAATACGATCGGTGGCAACGATCGTAGCACGGGCCGAGTCAATCTCCATTCGAGCCTGTTAAGTCTGCGGTTCCAGGTCTTTCGAAGGACTGATATCAAATTTGATTTTAACATACGGGTGTGATTATATCTTTCGGGATATAACGATTCAAGGGGAAAAAAATTTGCAATCATCAATAATCATTTTTACCTTTTCCTTTTGATTCGACTAAAAATGCAACGTCACTGCTTTTACATAGATCACAGACAATATCATATATCTGAATAATATTTACCTCTGTACTATTTTATGACGCAAAACCTTCCAGGCATCTTTCAACTATTTTACATAGTTGCTTGCCAACTATAGACGAATCAAATCGTTGAACTTGCACGTTTTTTCCTGACCAATTTTTTTCCTAATTCAGCATTTTAATTAACTCAGCCATTTCGTCAATCCATTGTGAGGTGTTGATAGCATGAAATCCGTTAACGCCATCACAACCGTACGGCGCATTCACACCTACTGGGGATGCAACTACTGCCAATTCTGCTGCCTGATATTGCAGAATTTTATAACCACATTTGCCCTTTGTGAATCGGTCGTCGAAAAGTGGAGTCAAACCAATGTAACTGTTTACCAAAGTGGTTGCCTCTGTTTCTTTACTCCATTGATGCTTTTCAACTTTCATACTGTGAAGGTCAAAAAAATCATCGCAGATTATTATCAAGATAATATTGTCGAAACGAGAGCCGATTTCTTCCAAAGCATGTTTTATTTGTGCAAGATACCTTAACGTGCTTTTACTGCCAATCCAGACAAAGCAGACTTTGCCGTTATTTGCCGGTTTAGTTACTGCCGTATATGCATTAATGTCCAGACCCGTTGACAAAACTTTTACCTCGGAATTAAACTTCTTCGTGTGTTCCGCGAGATGAGGATTCCCAGCAATAACCAGATTGTCAAGCTCCATGGACCTGCGGAAGCATCTTCACCGGGATAAACAGCGGGATTGCTGTTTTCTCGTACTTTACATCATCGCCTTATCCCTCGGCCTTCTCGGCAAAAACAGACATCATATCCGACTGCCTCATAAGGGCCGTAATCCTTGACCAGAGCGGAGCGATTTTTCTAAGCAGCAATGATCTTTTAACTTTGTCACGGTGATTAGGGTTGTAATTGTCGCCATAAAAATAATACTGAAGAGAGTTTAAAACACCGTTAGTGCTTTTATTATAAGCTATTTTTTTAATCCTAAGATTTGATTTCTCGAACAAACCGATAATAGTTCTCTTTGTGAAGATATAAAGGTGTCTCGGACAATCGAGATGATACCATTTGTCCTTAAACAGTCTTGCGTTTATACTCTCGAAATTGGGAATACTGATGATACAAAAGCCGTCTTTTTTGAGAAGGTTCGACATTTTCAGGAGAATTTCTGACGGACTGTTGACGTGTTCGAGGAAAGCCCAAGCGGTTATCACATCGAAAAAATTATCCTCAAAGGGCGATTGTGTGATTTTGCCGTTAAATACCTCGATACCATAACTTTCCCGTGCCGTTTTGGCCGCCGTTTTCGAGATGTCGATTCCATAAACGTCACACCCGGTCGTAGTTTTCATTTCATACAGGAAAATGCCACTTCCGCAGCCGACGTCCAATATTCGTGACTTTTCTGAAACCCTTTTAAATAAAGATGAAGTAAACGGTCTTTTTTTCAATTTTCTCCTTATTACAGATTGATTAAGCTGTTCGGTTTTCACTTTAGCTTTGTGAGGTGAATAGTCCGATGGATAAAATCCCCCAATTTCACCCGGGACCACTTGCGGATTCATAAACACAAGGCCGCATTCCCGGCATTGTACATAGGTGAAAGCCCCCTCACACCCATGCAATCGATCTTTTGCATCAAAAAGAAATTCTTGCTCGTTGCTTCCGCACAGATCGCACGGAACTTGTCTTTTTTCAACCACTTTTGATTCCCCTGAACGATTTCTTATGCTGCTGTCCCGCGTTGCTGACGGATCCGTCCCGAGCAAAAACCACTTCGATTCCATGGCATGGGAATATATAACAAAGGTTTTCCTCGTAATATTCCTTTATACACGGATGCAGGTTTACAAACCATCCGAACAGTTTCTTAAATGGATTAATAATTTTAAACGACGACCTGAATATCAGGCGTTGCGATATAATTTTTATTCTAATATCTGTATAGAAATTGGGTACTTTCCTTCTTAATTGGTTCTCTGAACTAACAAAATAATAGAAAGTGTATAGGCCGAAGAACCTGGTATGTGTGAAGTCGGAATAATAGTGTGGATTTGAAAAATGCGGCACGAAAATATGAGCTGTGCCATCTTTCTTCAAAACTCTGACAATCTCCGCCATTAAGTTCTCAAAATTCTTTACATGTTCTAAAAAACTTCTGCAGTGTATCTGATCGACTGAATTATCAGGTAAATAAGGAAGTCCCTTTTCGAGGTCAGCCACTATATCTACACACGGAAAATCAATCGCATCGATTCCGATTCTGCCTTCTTTTTTCCTCTGACCACAACCCAAATCGATAATTATTTCTTCTCCCCGTTGAATAAGGCTGTCTAAATCGATCCTAACTGTCATGTCCATTATAATCTTCCATAAAAATATGTCTTTGCTACTTTAAAGTTCAGTCGTAATTATATATCATTTTCCGACTGTATCGTTGCAACCATAAAGCATTAGAAAGATTTAGTATCTTGCTGTGATGGAAAACTGTGTAACAATACACTGCTTTCTTGAAGAGTCTTCGACGTGCCAGCGCCCCGTCAGGTAACTGAACAACTTCACAGTCTATGCCATTTGTCTGCGATTTGTCAGAATATGCTTCGACTTGCTGTTTTAAGCTTACAAAATGGTAACTGTTTGTCACGATAAATAGGTTCATTTAATTGGGAAATGTATTTAATTATTTCCAGATTTAGGTTGATCATATATCCTTAGTAATTCGGCTTCAATCTACGCTCTTCAAGGGATAGTGTCAAGTATTATGTGCAAGTTCAATTTTGTGATGTTGAAGCAGTTGGTTAATATTCTTTCGGCAGGAAAACAATTAATATAGACATTTTTATATCACAAACTTCACGGTACGACAGAGAAAATTTATGGAAATCAGTTAAGATAATTGTAAATGATCATTTATATGAATTATAATATTTCAATGCTTATTATTAAATATTTTTTCAGTCAGGATTTTGAGAAATTCTGGACCGGAAACTCGAAACCAAACGAAATGCAGTGAATGAAGGAAAGTTTAATTTGGAAAAAGAACAATTAACGGAAAAGAAGTACTGGGATAATCACTGGAATAAAGTCAGGCTTCCGATAATCATTGAGGCAAAAACGAAACATCCCATTAATAAAGAGGTCATCCGTGCCTTCGAGAAATTTCTGCCTAAGAAGAAGCTTTCGGCTGTGGAGATCGGGGGAGCCCCCGGACAGTTTGTTGCCTATCTGAATAAATATCATGGTTACAAGACAAGTGTGATTGAGTATTCTGATACCGGATGTCGGAAAACAAAAGAAAACTTCGACCTTCTCGGACTTGACGTTAAAGTATATAAACAGGACTTCTTTGGTGATTTCTCAGATCTTCCATTCTTTGATATAGTAATGTCGATGGGTTTTATTGAGCATTTCAATGACTTGGAAGAAGTCTTTCGACGGCACGTAAAGCTCCTTCAGAAGGGTGGTTTTCTAGTTTTAGGCGTACCTAATTTTAGAGGTATAAGTCAGAAAGTACTTGCGTTGACGGCTCCTGATATGCTTTCGAGACATAATCTTAAGGCTATGGACCTGAAGAACTGGAGTACATTAGAAACCACGTATGGTTTAGTGCCCCTTTTCAAGGGATATCTCGGTGGATTTGAACCCAAATACCTCAAGAGGTGCGAACGTAGAACACTGAGGAATCTTTCGATAAGATACTTTTTCAAAATGCTACAGATCCTTATGTCTCCTTTTGCGTTTTTACGTAAATACAATTCGCCAGCCTGGAGCGCCTATCTAATGGGTATTTATAAACTACCTTAGCTGATTTTGTGTTGTATGAAAAAGCTCCTGTGACCAGAGTTTTATACGAACGTATCTTTGTTGCTGATTAAGTATATTTACTCCTCTTTTGAAACATGTTACTTTTAAGGTAATGGTTCATTTCTATTTCATAAGTATTTTCAAGCTTTTTCTTGACTACATCGTGATTGAAATTAGTTAGAACCCTTTCTCTTGCTTTTTCAATAAGATATTTTAACTTCTGCGCCGGTGCATTGGCGAGTGTTATCATTGCGTCTTTAAGGGCATTTTCGTCCATCGGTGGCACTAATAATCCCACATCAGGGGTGTTAATAATCTCCGGAATCCCTCCTGCTTCTGTGGCAATACAGGGAATACCGGCCGCCATTGCTTCCAAAATAGCTCTTGGCATACCTTCAGCAATCGAAGATAGTATAAACACATCCATCCCTTTGATTAACTGCTCGATGTTATCTCGGTGTCCAAGGAAGTGTATCGAATCGCTGCACGACAATTTCGATGCTTGCTCTTCAAGTTCTGCTCTGCATGCGCCGTCACCAAACAAAACAAGATGTGCCGACGGCATTTTCTGTTTTACCTTCGAAAAAGCTTCGATCAGATAGGTTAAACCTTTTGTAGGAGCAAGACGTCCTATTGTGCCAAAAACAAAGACATCGGACGATAAACCCAGCATCTGCTTTGCTTGTGCTTTTGTAATTGACACCTCCATAAAACAGTGACAGTCAACAGAGTTCTCCAGCACAGATACTTTTTCTGCCGATAAGAACCAATTATCTCTCAATATGTCATCTTGAACACTTCTGGCGCAGCCGATAATTCTGTTAAATCTTTTGAATACGATAAAATTCACTACTCTTCTTACGATATTTCTCGTTCTACTCAAACCGTGAACATGTGACAACACCACCGGACTTTTCGCAAGCATTCCTGCAAGAGCACCATAAATGCTGGACTTGTGACGATGGCAATGAAGTATATCGATATTATTTTCCTCAAGAATTTTAACCAGCCTGAATAGTATCGAAAAACGGAATCCTTTAACCATCTCTATATTGGAAAGATAGAAAACCTTATATCCTGCTTCTTCCATCAGATTCTTTTCGACACTAAAACCCGTTAGGTAAATAAATATTACGTTAAAACGGTCTTTATCCAATCTCAGAACCAAGTCGTTTAGTGATGTAGATTCGCTGCTGTATTTAGGCCAAAATAAAGCTAAATTAATCTTGTCTTTACCCAAGATAAATCTCCAAAACAGCCACATGTTTTTTACTTAATTTAATACTTAAAAGGATTTTCTTTGGCTTAGCGGTTACCGTACATAGATTCATAATATTTCTGGTAATCACCTGAGACAATATTGCCGAGCCAACTGGAGTTCTGAAGATACCATTCAATAGTACTAATGATTCCTTCTTCAAAGCTTACAGACGGCCGCCAATGAAGCGAGTTAATAATTTTGCTAGCATCGATGGCATATCGCCTGTCGTGTCCAGGCCTGTCGGTTACGTGCTTTATCAGTGATTTAGGCTTGCCCAGGTGATTGAGTATCAGGTTGATTACTTCAAGATTCGCTTTCTCGTTGCAGCCGCCAATGTTGTAAATCTCGCCCGGCGGCGCTTTTTGCAACACCTGCCATATCGCCGTGCAATGATCATACACATACAACCAGTCCCGCACATATAATCCATCTCCATAGACCGGAAGCTCTTTTTCGTTTATGGCATTGTTTATCATCAGTGGAATCAGTTTCTCAGGGAACTGGTATGGGCCGTAATTGTTCGAACATCGGGTGATATTATATTTCAGGCCCCAAGTATGCCCGAATGCCCTGACGAGATGGTCTGCCGCGGCCTTGCTCGCCGAGTACGGGGAATTCGGACTCAGCGGCGTGTGTTCGGTGAATTTTCCTTCCGGGCCAAGAGCGCCATAAACTTCATCGGTAGAGATTTGGATAAACCGTTCCAGCTTCCTGTCGCGGGCGGCCCCAAGCAGAGTGAGCGTGCCGGTAACATTGGCTTCGATGAAGACTTTCGGCTCGGTGATCGAACGATCCACGTGGCTCTCGGCGGCAAAATTAATTATTGCATCGATTTGGTGTTCATCGATAATTTTTCCAACCAGAGCGCCGTCACAAATATCGCCTTTGATAAATTTATGATTCTGGTGGTCCAAGAATTCGGCGAGGTTTTCAAGATTGCCTGCGTATGTGAGTTTATCGAGATTGACTACCAAGCAATCGGGATGCTCGGAGAGCACCATTCGGACAAAATTGCTGCCAATAAATCCTGCACCACCCGTAACTAAAATTCTTTTCATAACTGCCTTAAAAAAAGTTCCAATGGAACCTGCCAATGCTCAATAGGCTCTTTGATTAAATCTTTTATTTTACTGCAATTGAAACAGCTATTCAAGGGTCTTGTTGCCGGGCTTGGGAAATCGCTGGTTTTGCAGGGCAGCAGGTTGACATCCATTGACAACTTGTCCAATATGAATTCTGCCACGCCATATCGGGTAACATAGCCGGCGCTTGCGAAATGATATATCCCTTCGGGTTTCTTTCGCAGCAATTTACAGATAACTTCGGCAACCTGGATTGTCGCTGTAGGCGAACCTGTCTGGTCGTCAACGACTTTTAGCGTATCATGTGATTTTGTACGCTGGATAAGCTTCGTTACAAAATTGTTGCCAGCAGAGCCATAGGTCCATTCTACACGGACGATGCAATGTTCACAGCCGCTTTTGGCAAGCAGTTGTTCTCCTGCCAGTTTGGTTTTACCGTAAGTGTTTATAGGATTGGGATTGTCAGTCTCGACGTAAGGTTTATTGCCGTATCCGTCAAAGACGAAATCGGTGCTGATATGCAGGATCCACTTGCCTGCATCGCGAGCGAAAATTCCAAGCCGCCCTACTGCCTCGGCGTTGACATTGTATGCCAGGTCAGTTTGACTTTCGGCTCCATCCACATTTGTATAGGCGGCACAATTTACGATAATATCAGAACCAGCAACTACCTGCTGCATATGGTCGGCACCAGTAATATCAAATTCCGGCAGGTCGTATATTATTGGATTTAATCCCTGTTGCCGACAAGTTTGAACTAAATCAGTACCAAGCATCCCCTTGCCACCTAAAACAGCAATTCTCATATCCTCAATGGCCATCAGATTCTCCCGAATTGCGGCAGATTTTCAGGCTGAAGGTCTTTGAGTCTGGGGTAGAGCTTATCTTTGGGTGACAGTATCGGTTCAGCTATCGGCCATTGGATTCCGATGTCCGGATCATTCCAGATTATGCCGTGTTCGGTCGCTGGATTATAGAAATCAGTGCATTTATATGAAAAATGTGCCATCTCGCTCGTTACGCAATATCCGTGGGCGAAGCCCGGCGGGACATATATCTGCCTGTGGTTTGACTCGGAAAGGACCTCGCCAATCCATTGACTATAAGTCGGAGAACCGATGCGAATATCGACAACGATATCAATGACCTCGCCTGATAAGGCCTGAATCAGCTTGCCTTGTGATTGAGGGTATTGGAAATGCAAGCCTCGCAGAATTCCTTTCTTAGAGAATGAGATATTATCCTGGACGAAAGGACCGTGTATGCCGGCCTGTTCATAACGTGCACTATTCCAGGTTTCTATAAAGTATCCTCTTTCGTCAGGGAATACATTCGGTTCCAATATGAGCACTCCGGAAAGTTTTGTTTCTTTAACATTCATTGTATATCAAGTTGTCGTATCTTGTCAGGCCGGTGGCTCCTTTGCTACCCATTCATTTGCTCTGTTGAGCGATTCGAATGTACCGGCATCCGTCCACCAACCTTCGATGATGTCATAGGCCAGTTGATTCTTTGCTATATAAGCCTGGTTTACATGAGTAATTTCCAACTCGCCCCGTCCTGACGGCTCGAGCGTTCTTATTATGTCGAAAACAACGGAGTCATAAAAATAAATACCGGTCACGGCATAATCTGACTTGGGCCGCTCGGGTTTTTCTTCGATGCCGATAATTCTGTCTCCGGATAGCTCGGCAACGCCGAAACGCTGGGGATACTGTACTTGTTTGAGTAGTATCCTGGCTCCGGTTTGCTGGGCAATGAATTTCTCGGTATAGCTCTTGAGACTCGATTTGAAGATATTATCGCCGAGAATCACAGCCATCGGCCGCTCTTTTGCGAAATTCTCTGCTAATGCCAGGGCCTGTGCGATTCCGCCGGCTTCGTCCTGGACCTTGTACGTGAATCGGCAACCAAAATTCCTTCCGGAACCCAGTAAGCTAACCACATCACCCATATGCTCGACACCGGTCACAATCAGGATTTCCTCGATACCGATCGCAGTAAGCTTTTCAATAGGATAAAAAATCATCGGTTTTTGCCCTACCGGCAGCAAATGTTTGTTTGTGACCTTTGTCAGCGGCATAAGCCGCGAGCCCGTGCCCCCGGCAAGTACTATGCCTCTTAAATCCATAATGACCTCACTATTCTCAGGTAATTGCTTTTGTTGCCCCGGTAGTAAAACCTCCATCAACTAAAATCATCTGACCTGTGATATAAGCTGAAGCTTCCGATGCCAGAAAGATAACTGTGCCGTCAAGGTCATTTGGCAAACCAGGGCGATTTAGAGGAATTCGGCTTTTGATATTTTTTACCCACTGCTCGTTCTCGTACAGTGCCGCGTTTTGCTTGGTTTTGAACCAGCCAGGGGCCAATACATTGACAGTTATCCCATATTTACCCCATTCTGCGGCAAGACTCCTTGTCATCATCAGCACTCCTCCCCTGCTGGCCGCATAAGGTGCTATACCTTCCATGCCGAAAACACACGTGCATGAACCCATATTAATTATTCTGCCGTAGTTGCATTTTATCATCTCTCGACCGACGGCCTGGGCGCAGAAAAAGTTGCCTTTGAGATTAGTTTCTAGGACGGTGTCCCAGTCCTCCCAGGAAAAATCGGCGCTCGGACTGCGGATATTCAGGCCGGCATTATTCATCAGAATGTCAATCTTGCCGTACTCTTCGATGGTCATTCGAACCATATTCTCTATATCACTCTGTGAGAGTACGTCAAGCTGAACAGCCAACGCTTTTTTGCCGAGAGATTCGATTTCCTTTTTGAATTCTGTCAGGCTCGATAACGTCCGGCTGGTAATCACCAAATCAGCTCCAGCTTTGGCAAGTGCCCTGCCGAAATACTGGCCGAGACCCCGACTCGCTCCGGTTACTATGGCAACTTTGCCGGATAGGTCAAACAAATCCTGCATTTTTTATTCCTTTGCCTTATGGTTCCAAAACAATTTTCAGTAAATTTTCCTCGGCCTTGAGCAATCGATCGAAGGCATCCGGCCCTTCCTCCAGCGGTAAAATACCACTTATCAATGGTTCGACGTTGATTTTACCTGAAGCGACCAACTCTATACAATCGCGGAATTCGCCGGAACTGGCGTACGAACCCATGAAAGTATGCTCTTTAGCGACCAATTGTTGCAAGTCAAATTCAGCTTTATTTTCCAGATTGCCAACAGCGACAATATACCCGCCCATTCTTGTTATGGCAACGGCATCAGTAAAAGTCTTCGCATAGCCGACTGCTTCGAGAGTAACGTTGGCCCCTTTGCCATCTGTTTCCTGCAGAATCGCCTCAGGCAGATCCGACTTGAGCGGATTGATGAGCTTGTCGGCGCCAATTTTTTGGGCCAACTCGAGCCGGAATTCGTTTATATCAACTGCGATGACTTTTGCAGCGCCCCGTAACCTGGCCCCCTGTAAAATGAAAAGACCTATTGTTCCCGCTCCGATTACAACCACGGTATCATCGTTAGATATGGGTGCCCTGTTGGCCGCATGAGTGCCGATTGATGCAGGTTCCAAAAGCGCCGCGTGAACGAAAGACAATCCATCCGGAATTTTTGATACAATCCACCAGGGCACGGCAACAAATTCGGCAAATGCGCCGTGCCTTTTGAACGCTGGAACTGAGACACCTAAAACCTGTCGCTTGTCACAGCGATTAATAAGTCCCGCCCTGCAGGACTCACATTTGTTGCAATAAACAGTCGAATCAAAACATACTCTGTCACCCTTTCCAAAACCACTTACGTTTTTACCGAAACCTTCGACGATACCGGCCGCCTCATGGCCCATAATCAAAGGAGGAATCCTCCTGCCGGTCTTGCCGGTAAAGCCATGCACGTCCGAACCGCAAATTCCACAAGCCTTAACGCAAATCAGCACTTCATCATCGCCAACCATCGGGTCGGGGAAATCCGAATATTCGAATGTATATGGTTTCGTATAAATTAAAGCCTTCAATTATATCCTCTATTGAATAAATTCAGAGTCTAATAAAAGCATATAAAACTAGGCCTGATTTTAACTTGTGGCCAACGGTATGTCCACTTTCTTTTTGTGTCGTGCTGGTTAGTCAGATAAAGTCACATTCCTGCCGGTTTCTCCAGGCTCGAAAATATGGATTCGCTCAGAGTCAACGTATATTTTCACTTCATTGTTGACTTGGAGCTTAGTATGAGGATCGATACCGGCAATGAATTTCTGTCCTGTGGAATGAGTCAGATAAATATCGGTCCTGCTACCAACCGGCTCAATGATATTGACCATTGCGGAAATGGCGTTATCATTTTGTCCGGAAAATTGCTGCAGTGAAATATTCTCCGGTCTTATTCCCAGGATCATCTGTTTGTCGTAATAATCCCATAATACAGTACTCAAACGTTGCGGCAGCCTGATGGCATCATTTCCAACCGTAAAATATGCAGTATTGTTTCGGAGTTTTATATTACCTTCGAAGAAATTCATTGGCGGTGTACCGAAAAAGTCGGCCACGAACTTATTGACCGGCCGTTCATAGACCTCCATAGGAGCGGCCGTCTGTTGAATTTCGCCATTGCGAATTACGCTAATCCTATCACCCAGACTCATAGCTTCAGCCTGATCATGAGTAACATAAATAGTCGTTGTCTGTAATCTCTGGTGCAGGCTTTTTAGTTCCGCACGGGTAGCGAGTCGCAGCCCGGCATCGAGATTGCTTAATGGCTCGTCGAATAAAAATGCTTGGGATTCGCGGACGATGGCCCTGCCGAGAGCCACCCGCTGGCACTGGGCACCGGAAAGATCTCTTGGTTTTTGATGCAGCAGATTTTCAATGCCCAACAGTTTCGCAGTTCCTACAATTCGTTTTTTTATCTCTGCCCTGGGAACGTTTCGCATTTTCAAGGCAAATGCCATGTTCTGATATGCGTTCATATGAGGATACAAGGCGTAGTTTTGGAAAACCATAGCAACGTCCCGGTCTCTCGGAGAAACATTATTGACAAGTCTGTCACCGATGTAAATATTGCCGGAAGTCGCTTCCTCCAGCCCGGCAATTATTCTCAACGTCGTGGTTTTTCCACATCCGCTCGGTCCGACTATGACCATAAACTCACCGTCGGTGACATCCAGATTGAAATTGGAAACCGCTGTTATATTCCCGTCAAAAACCTTGGTCACATTTTCCAACAAAATCCGAGCCATGATTTTGCCTCATGTGTTCAAAAAATCTTTCGCCGGAACTGACACTTTGCGCGCCAGGCAAACATAAAGCCTATGAGCATATAGCCAACCATACAAACTAACATCCAAATCGTTGATCCGACCGCGTTCAAAGTACCCTGTCCCGGCCAATAATATCTTCCTATCTTAGCCGGCTCTTCGCCAGCGGTTGCTATTATTATATTTCCCATGTGAACAAAAGGATTCGTGTCTATATAGGCTTTTACCAGCTCGTCAGTGTCACGAGTGAATGGGGAGTTAATCGAGGCGATAATGGCCATTAGCAAAGGCAATATGGCCCAAATTGTCACTACAAGAGCAAAATTCAATAGAACCGCCGTGGTAGTGTGTTTAAAGCGGGAACTGAAATACAATCCACTACCGGTTAAGAAAATTGCTACCCATGCCACTAAAATCGCTGTTTGAACAATTGCAAACGGGTGAATGAAACCTATTACACTAAATGCAATAATATGGCCGAAAAGTAACAGCCATGCAGGAAGAAAGCGTCTCAAGGCACCAATGAATTTCCCGAGCAAAATGTCTTTGTCATCCAGGGGCGTTGCCAGCAATACCGGCCAGGAGCGTGATTCTATCTCGGTGGTGATACTTGTTGCTGGAAGGACAATAGTAAAGAGCATCCCAATTCCCAGGAAAATGATAGCATACGTCGCATGCATTTCTTCATCATCCCACAGATTTTCCATTGCACAAAGGTAATACGTCCCGCTCAGCAGTATCAGGCCGATGAAAACAAAAATGAAGGTGCGAATCTTATGATGCCTGAACATCGGAGATCTAAGCTCTTTCCAGATTATGGGAGGGCCGACAATGCGTCTGATTGTCCCAGTAAAAATCTGTCGGCTTTCTCCGGCTCCATTAGCATCACGACGAGATCTGCGTTTACTGACAGAGCCGCCTAATTGGCCTGTCGCCTGGCGCAGCGCTATTTTACGAACTACAATCATCGAGACAAGCAACAGAAGTGTGGATAAAGCCAGAATGATGCCGCAGTTCAAGGACCAGAGATAAGCAGGCATCCCGGCTGCGGCACGCGGTTCTAACATCGTTATGCTATTGACAAATGTCGTATAGTAAAAATTGGGCAAAAAAATCGCGGTTTCCAGAGCCTTTTGAGGTACGAACCATTTCAAGTCCATCGCATGCCAGATCCAGACAATCAAAAGCGGCAATAGTGCAAAAACAAAAGCGATTGTCAGGATGGTTAAAATAATTACGACATAGGTCCTTCGGCTGAATATGGAATAAAACAGGCTAAGTGAGCCGATAAAGATGATGGTCGTTAAATTTATACATAAGCTCGACATAACGAAATTCCAAGGAACGCCGCCCATGACTCGGATGATGGCCAGCAGCGGTAGACTAATAGCCATCAATAAAATCAACTGTAGTAGTTTGCTGAAAAGCTTTCCAATAACGATTTGGAAGCTGCTAATCGGCGTAGTCATCAGCAGGCCGAGTGTGCGGTGATATATTTCGTCGCTGATAGAGTTGCTCAGCAAAACCACGGCAAGAAACTGGGTAACGCAAAACTGGAACCAAACCATGCTGACAATGATAAATTTTCCTGCTTCGGCCATTCGGGAGATTCGATATACGGCCGAGCCGCTTTGTCCCATAGCCTCGATCCAGACCAAAGCTAAAAAGACAGTTAGCAAGGCTAAATAAGCGAATCGAAGAACATAGTTTCTGCGTCGCCGGCTGGATACCCGAAGCTCCTTATCGAAAATGGGCCCGGTCAGCCGCAGCGGGCTTAGAAACTTCAACATGAAATTGTATAAAACAGCTGTCATATTTATTTCGATGCCGGCTATAAGATCCTCCGGCGTATATTCGTCACTGCAATTGCGTAAGCCCCTAATGCCAGCGACAAATATATTGCTACAAGAACTACAAGTGCAAGTCCTGAAATTAAAAACGTTCCAAACCAATCCCAACCACGTCCGACATGTTGAAACGGCTTTTCAATGCCACTCATGCCACCGGTTACACCAAGGATCATTACTGCTGCAAAAAGCGGACTTACCAGAAAGGTTGGCAACGGCGAAGGACAACAGACCGGTGCCGTAAAGCCGAAAAACAAGATAATGTTTATGGCTGCTGATATTGAGTTGCGTTTGAAACAGGAACTGAAAAAAACGCCGACAGCGGAAACCAATAGCATGCTGCTCACTATTAACAATGTTAAAGGTAAAATAGCGGACAGCGGAATAAAGCCTGCCAAACTAAATACTAAGACGTGACCAATAAGCAGAAGCCAGAAAGCCCAACCTCCGAGACACGAGCCAATGATTTTACCAAAAACAATTTGTCTTTCGGTTAGTGACGTAATGAGCAAGATAGGCCAGGTTTGAGCTTCTTTCTCAGAAGTTATGCTGGTAGCTGCAGAAGTAGCTATCCTCAATAAACCAAAGAAAAAGTAAACCAAAATGAAGACTATGTGTGTTTCTTCACGACCAAGAAAGTCCGCATAGGCACAATATCCATAAATAAACGCCAGGACGAGAACGGCCAAAATCGTGGTGATAATAGCTGACAGGCGAGAATTTTTAATCCAGAGATTTATCATCTCTTTCCAGATAATAGGTGGACCTTTCACCGGTTTGATCCACCCAGCGGCCGCATGCAAAATTATTCTTTTTTTAAGATTCATATTTACAATCCGGCGTTCTCTACGTGATAAGAACAAGCCGGCCTGTCCGGTTGCCTGGCGTAGCCCCACTCTACGAATACACAGTGTTGAGAAAACCAGCAGCAACGATGAGATGCCCAGCATAATCACACAATGCAACGGCCAGGACAAAGCAAGCCCGATCGAGACAGGAGACAGCATACTCTGGGAAGCAAATCCCAAAGCTATAAAAGGATTTACATAAAAAAGTGTAGCCTCGCTAACTATGCGCACTTGATATGCAAATTGCACAAGATGCACCACGGCCGGCGGTCCTATATAAAAGAGAAGACAGACAAAAACCGTCCGAACAATGACAGAATGTGAATACCGGTTGGTTATCGAAAAGGCCAAGCTGATGGACCCTGCAAAAATCGCCGCTGTCAGAGTTATGCAAAGACTCGATATGACATAATCCCAGGGCACACCTCCCATTACGCGTACGATGGCAAGCAGGGGCATACTGATGGCCAGCAATAAAATCAGCTGGAGCAGTTTGCTGCAAATCTTCCCAATGACAATCTGAAGGCTGCTGATGGGCGTGGTCATGAGCAAGCCAAGTGTCCGGTGATATATCTCGTCACTGATCGCGTTACTCAACATAACGATTGCGATAAGCTGGATTGCGATAAACTGAAACCAGACGATGGTAGCAGTGATATACTTGCCGGTCTCAGACATTCGAGAAACTTGATACACTAAGGAAGCAGAACCGCCGATCTTTACCGTGACAAACCACACAAATGCGATGAAGGCGGTCAACAGACCCGCATAAGTGAGACGCAAAAAATAGTTTCTTTTTCTCCGGCTGGAAACTCTAAGCTCCTTATTGAAAATAGGGCCGGTCAGCCAGTACAAGCTTAGGAATCGTGCCACAAAATTGGTCAAACCGGAAATCATTATCACAGAAGAAACACTTAAAAGACATTACGGCGGAACCGGCACTTCGCACGCCACCCAAAGGCAGTACCGGCAACTGTGTATACCAGCATATATATCAGCACAAGACCGGTCGTCGGCCAAGCCTTGCGCCACGAACTGTCGGGCCAGGGAAAGGTGAGATTCGAAAAACCAGCTTGCGCATTCCATTTTCCACTGGCTCCGTTCATCAGTATAGCTATCTGTGCTGCGGGATTAGCTGATACTAAATTTCCAACAGCGTCGTAATCATGAGTAAACACAGATACCAATCCAATCACACCGGGCAAAATGACCCAGAGGAAAAGAGCCAGAGTAAAGCTGGCAATAACCGATGAGGTGGTCCGGTTAAATCGAGTGCTGAAATAGAGACCGGTGCCCGTGAGAAACACGACCAGCCCTGTGGCAAATATCGGCATGTGAATGATAGCTATCGGATGGATGTACCTCATACAGATAAAAAGGAAAATATGGCCGGCCATCAACAGCCAGATGGGAAGACATCGGCGAAATACACCTATAGCCTTGCCCATAAGGATATGCCAGTCGTCCATGGACGTAGCCAGCAGGATCGGCCATGATTGTGTCTCCTTCTCCGATGTTACACTCGTGGCCGAAAGAATTATTGTAAAAACTGAGCCGATCACAGTGAACATCATCACGTAACCCATTTGGGTAAATGCCTCATCCAGATAGCGCTCGCATGTCCCGTAAGTGATCAACAGAGCAATGATTGCAATGGCCAATCCTATGATGCTGTTTCTGCCCTCGGCGCCTTTAATCATGGGCGCCCTGAGTTCTCTCCAGAGAACGGGTGGGCCGGTAACGCGTCTGATTACACCGGTCAGCACTATCTGTTCGGCATGCCGACCTAAGGACCTCTTCAACTTCTTGGCACGTATGCGATTTGTGACCGACTCGATCTGCCCGACGGCCTGCCGCAGGGCTACTTTGCGTACGACCTTGACAGATATTGCTATTAACAGTGCCGAAGCGCCTAACATAAGTATACAATGAAGGGGCCAGAAGAAGTACGAACCTCCTATTGGTGTAACAGCAAACATTAACATCAATCTCGGCGTAGAAGATGATATCATCATCGCAGTATTTACAGACATTGCAGCGAATGGATTGATGTGAATAACAGCTATCAATAGCGGATACGCAGTTGCAGGAGTACGCATACCGGGGAGCCAACGAGGAATGAAAAGGATACCGCTAATCGTCGGGATAAAGAAAAAAAGAACACCGAGAGTAAAAATGGTTTTGATGATGACAACATAGGTCCGCCGGTTATTGATTGAGAAATAAAGACTGAGCGAGCCGGCAAAAATTACTGCTGTCAGCGTGATACATAAACTCGACAGAACATAGTTCCACGGCACGCCGCCGAAAATACGAACAATCGCCAGCAGAGGTAAACTGATTGCCAACAGCAGAATAATTTGTAAAAGCTTGCTGAACAGTTTGCCCATTACGATTTGAAAGCTGCCGATTGGAGTTGTCATAAGAAGGCCCAGCGTGCGGTGATAGATTTCATCGCTGATGGACGTGCTGAGCATAATCACTGCGATTACCTGTGTGGCAATGAACTGAAAGGTGACTATGGTTGTGACGATGGTCTTGCCGGCCAGCGCCATCCGGGATTTCTGAAATGCCGATGATCCTTCGGATCTAACAAGACTGAGCCAGACAATTGCCACGAAGATAGTCAACAGGATGACATAAATCAGCCGCAGCGTGTAGTTCTTTTTTCGCCGGCTCGATACGCGAAGCTCCTTATCGAATATCGGCCCCGTCAGCCAGGAAGGATTCAAAAAACTTAAAACAGAATTTATTGATACACTGTTCATCTACATTAAAATACTATCAGAAGATGTTACGTCTCAAATGAAAAGTCGCGCGCCGAATAAAAGTCAAACCCATCCCGGCTTGAATCAAAGCTACAACAAATGGAAGGATATAAACCAACCAAGGCGTGCTTCCAGGCATTACAGTCCTAAAAATGAGAAAACGCATAGGATTAAACAAACCACAAAAAAGGTATACGACTACAAAGTAAAGACCGACCGTAGTAGCAACCGCCGCCGAGGTGCTCTTTAGCCAGACTCCGAAGTAAAGACCAGAACCAATAACAAAAAAAACGGAACCAACAATGCTGCAAGCACTAAAAACGGTTGAGGACAGCATATACGGAAGCACGTCACCTCTACTAAGACCGGCAATCCGAATGTTCCTTATGCAAAGCAAACCGAAATATATCAAAATCAGGATCATATTTCTACGGAAGGCGGCGATGGCCTTGCCCCGGATAATCTCCTCATCGGACAAGGGCGTGGTCAACAGAATGGGCCAGGTTCGCGCCTCCTTCTCCATAGTAAGACTTCCAGCGGAAATCACAGCCAGACGAGCTAAAAGAATCAGATTGATACCAGACATTAAAAAATGGGGCATGACAGTCCTGCCAATGCCGCCCTTACTGATAAACAGTAATAAAACAGCCACTATGAGAAATAGCCCCAACAATAGCACATATAATGCAATGTCCCCTTTGTGATGCCCGATGACACCTTTTCGCATTTCTTTCCAAATAATCGGTGAGCCAGTGACAGGTTCGATAAAACCACCTGAAGGCTGACTGTCTGATCCATCGAAGGCAAATTTGTCCTTTCGTCTGAATATTAGTGCAAACAAAAACTTTCCAGGCCGGTCAAACGTTTTGTGCAAAGATGATCGTCTTATAACCAAAACTGATATGGTTACTAAGATGGCCGTGGTGGCCACCATAATCAAACAGTGTATCAGCCAGGAGAAAAACGTGGGGACTCCGCTTTGAAATAAAGTCGCATTTTCTGCGGCAAAAGCTACAAATGGATTTGTCATAGCAATTATGGATTGAGTTATTTCCCGATTGAGTATGAAAAGGTCGAAAACTGCGAGAAGATTGAACAAACCGGGCAAGGCCCCAAAGATAAGCAAAAACCCGACAATAGTTATCAGGACAACGGCATAGGAATAGCGATAAATTATCGATAAAAACAGGCTCACAGCTCCGGCAAGCATAACGGCTGTCATCGTTATGCAGACACTTGAGATAACATAATTCCAAGGTACACCACCAAGAACCCGGACAATCGCCAAGAGCGGCAGACTTATCGCCAGTAATATCACCAACTGCAGCAGCTTACTCAAAAGCTTGCCTATGACAATCTGGAAACTGCTGATGGGTGTTGTCATAAGGACGCTCAACGTGCCGGTGTGGATTTCATCACTGACTGAAGAGCTGAGCATAACGATAGCAATTAACTGGGCGGCAATAAATTGAAACCAGGAGATGATTGTAATTACCTGCCTGCCCGCCTGAGAGAGTCTCGAAGCTATGTAAACCGCTGAGCCTGAACTGCGTATGTCAAAGGTGGAGTACCATATTAACAAAATGAAAATACTTAACAACAGGATATATGCGAAGCGGAGAAGGTAGTTTCTTCGCCTGCGGCTGGAGACACGAAGTTCCTTGTCGAATATCGGTCCCGTCAGCCAGGACAAGTTCAGAACTTTAAAAACAAAACTATCAACAGCAGAAATTGTCATTCGTTATAGCACACCTAAAAGATATCCCGTCGAAAGCGGCGCTTGGCGAACCAGGCAAAGACTACACCGAAAAACATGTAAACAAGCATAACAGTTAAAATAAGGCATGTTGATCCCAGAAGTCCGCGATCATGGCCCGGCCAATCATAAGAAGACCAGGCCGAGTTCGTGAAAGTGGAAACCATCACTACCGTGGCCTGTACAAAAGGAACCACGTTTAAGTAATACTCTCTAAGGTCACTCATATTCCGATGGGTTTGGTCTAAAAGCTTCAAAAATAGAGGCAAAAGCCCCCAGATTGATGCGGTCAGAGCAATATTTGTTATCACCGCTTCGCTGGTGTGTTTCAGGCAGGAGCTAAAATAAAAACCGGTGCCGCTGAGAAATACAATAGTACCGACGATTATGAGAAAAATGTGAATAACAGCAAGAGGTCCCACACACTGAACGGCCCAGAAAACGCTCACATAAAAGAACAGCAGCAACCAAACAAACATGCTGCGACGCACCACGCCGACAAACTTGCCGAACAATATTTGCCAGTCGTCCAATGTCGTCGTCAGCAACAGCGGCCAGCAACGGCTCTCCTTTTCGGAAGTGATACTTGTAGATGGGAAAACGGTTACCGAGAGTATCCCTAATCCCATAAAAGTCCAGACGTATATCATATGAGTTTCTTCGTAACCAAAAGTGTTTGCTATAACAGGAAAAAGGTACATCGCGACAATCATGGCAATCTCCAAGCCGATAATCACCTTGACGATGAGTTTTTCCCAGCTGGAAATACGCGATTTTAATTCCTTCCAGACAACAGGAGGCCCTTTGACTCGTCGGATTCGTGTATCCGATGTAGTCGCGACGTTTTTATCAGCAGGCTTTACTGCTTTCAAATGTCGAAGGCGTGCTATCATGTCCAGACGACCCGAGGCTTGCGCAATGGCAACCTTCCGCACACGGCAAACGCAGACTAACAAAACAAAAGCGGATGCCGTCAGCATAATGCTGCAATGAATCGGCCAGGAGAGGCGAACCACACGAGCTATAGCTGGATCGAGCATTATCGACGTGCTCAGATCCAACATAAGATATGGATTCACATGGTAAAGAGCAATCCGTGAGATATCGTTCGACACCACACGTAACGGGATACCTTCCATTAGCATGTACGGAAGTCCGAAAAGGATTCCGAGAGCTAAAAGAGTGAGGATGATAACAACATAAGATTTCCGGCTAAAACTTGAGAAGAAAAGACTTAGCAAGCCGACAAAGATGAGAGCCGAAAGTGTCATACAAAGGCTGGAGACAATGTAATCCCAGGGTACGCCTCCGAAGATTCGGATAATGGCCAGCAGAGGCAGGCTTACACCGAGCAGTAAAATCAACTGGAGTAATTTGCCGGTCAACTTTCCCATGACGATCTGGAAGCTTGTGATTGGCGTGCTCATCAGTACACCTAAGGTGCGATGATAGATTTCGTCACTGATAGTGGTACTGAGCATGACGATAGCTACAAGTTGGATGGCATAAAATTGAAACCGGACAAGAAATGTAATAATCTGTTCGCCGGCTAGCGCCAAACGAGAGACCACCTGTGTCCCGGAGGAAACAGTAAAATCTACTGCATCAAGCCAGATAACGCTCAAAAAGCCTGTCAGGAATACCAGATAAGTAAAACGTGTAATGTAGTTTCTTTTTCGCCGGCTTGATACACGCAATTCTTTCTCGAATATAGGCCCGAAGAACCGGGCCGGATCGAACAAGTTCGAAAACGTGCTAGTCAACGTTATTGTCATGATAGTTTCTTTCGCTGATGCTTACCTGAAGTCGAGATCACCTTATCGCCGACTGTGCTCAATGAACCATGCCCTTGGTTAACTGCAAAAATGCGTCATCGAGTTTCAACCGCTCGGGCTGGAGTGAGATAATATTCAAATCCGCGAGTACAAGGATTCTGGCGACAATGCCGTTGGCATCTTTGCCCTTGTGGAACGTGACAGCAATCTCATCGCCAAGGACCTGTACCTGGTGGACTTGAGGCAGAGCAGTTAGCAGCTCGACAGCTTTATCTTGATGATCTACTACTCTTACCCTGACTTTGCTTTCGATTCCGAGACGCGGGCGAATTTCTTCAAGCGTGCCGCTGAAGACGAGCTGACCGTGCTCGATAATTCCGACGTGGTCGCAAATCTCTTCAAGCTCGCTGAGAATGTGGCTGGAAATCATTATGGTTTTTCCCATGCGCTTGAGTTCGCGGAGCAGTTCCCTTATTTCGATTCGTGCACGCGGATCAAGTCCGCTGGCCGGCTCGTCTAATATTAGCACTTTCGGGTCGTGTATCAGAACGCGCGCCAGTCCAAGCCGCTGCTGCATACCGCGGGAAAGGCTGTCAACTGTGGCACTTTTCTTGGACTCCAGATCCGTCAATTCGAGCACGCCTTCGACGATGGATTTACGCTTCTTACGTTCTATACCGAATGCCGCGGCAAAGAATTCGAGATATTCGAAGACTTTCAGGTCGTCGTAAACACCCATAAAATCGGGCATGTATCCTACAAGCCTGCGGACTTTTTTGCCGTCTTTTCTGACGTCCAGCCCGTTGATGAAAGCACTGCCGCCAAACGGCTCCAGAAGCGTCACCAATATCCTCATGGTAGTAGTTTTCCCAGCACCATTAGGACCGATGAAACCGAATATATCGCCGTCCTGAATGGTCAGATTAAGGTTATCGACAGCCGTTAGATTACCATAATTCTTGGTTAGATTTTTTGTTTCAATCATTTCGATGTTTCTCCTTCTTGCTCTTTCGGAAAAACGACAAGCCGAGCCAACTGTAAGTGATTGCGTTTATATGTGCGATCTTTAAGACCGAACGATATGGGAGCCTGGTCGTACTCGACTGTAACTATCGCGGCTCCGGCGGTAAGATACGCGCTCATTGTTTGAGTACGCTGCAGGCATCCCTGTGCGAAAAATACGTCCTCTTTTTTGAAGCCGATGTTGGATCTGCCTCGCCGAGAGTAGTATTGGCTATAACGTTCCGAGCCGTAATCGTCCCATAAGCCCATTCTGTGGGACCGGTTACTGAATCGCCTGCTTTGACCTGCACCAACGGAATCGAATGTCATGCCCCGATTATCGCTCAGCAGAACACGGCCTCTTAGAATCGGGGATTCGAACTCATTTATGATGTTGATTTCAATCTCATCACCCAGAATCCGCACATCGGCATCAAACGGCATTTTCTGAATGGACGATTCGTTAAGCAGGCACTGGACATCCCATATATTGACTGGTATGGAATATGGCAGGTTTCCACCGTCGTGCTGGAAGCAATAAATCCTCCTTCCGCCGACCTGGCTTCCCTGCTCCCAGATGGTTTCCTGGGTGGGGGCTATGCCGGACCACCACTGATTTTCCTGCATATCTTCGAGCTTATAGTCATCGCTAAAAGGGGCGAAAAGGCCGCAAAATTGGGTGGACCATGTATGATTACTGTTTTTAATTCCATCCAGGACTGACACAACTCTTAATTCCATGTCACCGGCTCTAATGGCCTGCACGCCGTAATAAGCACCAAGGGTAAACAGGATAATCCAGAACGCACAGGTCAGCCATGTCAATGGAAGGCGATCAATGCGTTTAAGCAGTTTATAGTCCACGGGTCCCAGCAGAACAGCCAAGGTGATAAGCAATAATATGACCCACCAAATACTCAATGGCCGGATCTGCTCATAAAGGAATTCCATTACTGCATTGTTCGCAGCATGGGCCCAGCCGATTTCGAATCGATTTCTGCCGCGTCTGTCTGATTCGATTTCAGTGTCCCTTAAAGCTTGAACGGTCCTGCTGATTTGGTTTGACTGGAGCTTAACAGCGGATGTAACGAAGGGAAAAGAGTCGGCATACTCCAGGACTTCCTTAATGCAGTAGATCCAGAATGATCCAGATTTATCCCGCTGCTCGTCCGACATTGTAGCAGGATCGAAAGCTAATATACCGACACGTCCAAAGCCCACGTAATCCGTCGCGAAAAGACATTCTCCTTCATCGTTGGTTTCGACTTCGTAAAAGTCAGCACCAAATTTGGGTACAAGAGACCAACCGGTCACAGTCTCCGGCTGGCCGCCGATTAATCCCAGCCTCGTGAGAATCTCCGGAGGGATGGTCATTTGTTTGACGTCCGACAGTTCAAGGGGTAATAGCTTAGCAATCGGATTGGTGGAAGCCAGTGGATGGCTCCCCGGAACAAGCAGCAGTTTGCCCCCGTTGGAAATCCATTGGGCGATGGCATTCAATTGCTGAGTGTTAAACTGGTTCCAGTCCGGGTCACAAAGGATAAGCACATCCAGAGGGACAAAGCCAGTCCAGTCCCAGGGGATCATTCGCGGCAGCTTATTTCCCAAATATACTTCTCCCTGACCTTTATGAGACAGGGATTTGGATTGTTTCGGGAGTCGCAGAAGGCCGAATGTCCCACTGCCGACAAGTCCGATCAGCAAATCATTTTCATATACTACTGTAATAAGTCTACTGTCCAGATTCGTGCCCCAGAGCTCGTATTCCTGAGACCACTGTGTTCGTCCCCTGTCCTTGTCGACTAATCTCACGTTGCACTTGTCGGCGGTAAACGCAAACTTGGTGACCAGCGGCAAATGCAATGGTATATCCGGTGTCAGGACAAATTCGTGATTAATATTCATTGTATTGAGCCCATCCTGCTGAGCAGAGACGGTTATAAGGCCAGCAAAAGGTTCGGTAAGAGTGCTGCTTATTCCAATTTCAACCGGCGTCCATTCCATTGGACGATAGTAACCACCCCAGCCGCAGAAAAAATCGACGTTGAACGGATCGTCGTCTTCTTCCTGGCCTCCAGCCCCGATGACAAGGACAGGAAACATTAATAAAACAAGCCAAATGCGTAACATTATTAAACCTCGCTGAATCCTAATTTTATGTTCTAAATTCGAACCTTGTAATTATAGATAATCCACTCCAGACAAACAAGCGCTAAAGCCAGACCTACAAGAAACGGCCACAGTGGAAGATTTGCCCGGCTTAGTTCTTGCTCCTCAGCTTGTACCTCCTGTCCCGAAAGGACAATCTGGCGCATCGGTTCAATGTTGCTTTCCTTCGAATCAAGCAGATTTACAGCAAAAAACCTGTCCGGCTGGTCGTCGATGCTCAGGCTATATGTGCCGGCCCTGTCGGTTGAAGGAAAGCGAAGAGAGCCGGAAACACTCGAACTGATTTCTCTGCCGGAAAAACCGGGCCCGTCAATTCGAGCTGTTACTTGGCCGTCGAGACCATCGACAACAATCGGCTCGCCGACCTTTAAGTTCATCTCCTGACCGGCTCCGAACTGCATCCCCAAAAAGCCGGCGGCGTTATAGCAGAAAAGGACGAAACCCGGTTCGAACGGCCAGTTGCTCTGTAGCACGTCGAATCCGGCCAGCAGAAAAACACTGCCGTTCCGCCGCAAAAGGGCCAGGGCCGGTGTCTCATTAAACTCAGCCAGAACATCCGCATCACGGGGCAGTATTATTCTGTGACACCTGGCGACAAACAGATTTGTCAGATCGACATATTTCAAAACCGGGTGCTTTGTTCTCCAGTCAACAATAATTTGGTTCTCAAGTTCCTGAGGAGCAGATACGTCTATATCATCCGGCGGGCGGCCGAAAACGAGATAGCGGCACTTAGGCAATTCGGCGGGAACATGATTATCAAGCACAATCATATCATAGCGCTGTTCGATGCTCAGATCGTTCGGATCCGCCGAATCGAATTGTGCCGGACTTTGCTGCTCGAGCTTAGCGAGCGGACAGGCCTGCAATGCCGATTCGAGCACCTTATTTCCATTAGTCACGAGCAGAACTGACAGCCTCTTCGGAGCCGGTAGAATCGCCCAGGCGGCATCATCGCAGCTCAGGCAGTCGGTTTCCCCCGAACCAAGCAACTTTCTGACTTCGAGCACGCCGGCCTCGGCATATGATAAAGAAAAATCCACCGCTAACTTTCCGGGTATGACGGCGCCCGAAGACTCATCAGCCCTCAGAGGCGGAACCGTCACTGACTTGACAGCACATACGTTGTTATTGATACTAAGCTGCACATCACATGTTATGGGCGCAGCATCGTAATTAGCCAGGGTTGCAAAAACGTTTACTTCATCGGGATTCTCGTAACTCCTTCGGGCCTGCATGGCGATTACAGCAACGTTCTGCCGCGATTCGCCCATGCAGTGAAAAGTCAGCTCATCGGCTCCGGCCACTAACTGGTCAAGGTCGCGGATTTGCCCGTCACTGAACAGTATGAGCTGAGCCGGTTCTTCGGCGGTCATGTAGTCTGCTTCGACGCCGGGCGACTGGGCAAATGCCTGGGCCACGACAATAGCCTCGGAAAGAGATGAGACGCCGTCACCCGGAGTAATCGCATCAATGGCCCGGTTCAACTGCCTTTTGTCGGATGTAAAATTGCACATGACTTTGGCACTGTTGTCGAAGGCGATGACCATCATCTGGTCGGACTCATCCCTCAACGAATAGAAAGCTTTGCTTTGCATCGACTCAACGAATACTTTGGCCTGCTCTTTTGCGGCCTCCAGTCGGCTCGGCTTGACGTCCGTAGCGTTCATGCTGGCGGATCGATCTATCAATATCACATATCGGCGCGCCGGGCCGGCAATCAGCGAAAGAATAGGCCCGGCCAGCGCGAGTAACAAGGCCAGCAATACTAATAATTGCAGCAACAGCAGAATATTTCGTCTGAGCCTTTGAAATGGAGCATTAACCTGCAGGTCCTGAACAGCCCTTTTCCATAG
>WOR8_10001826_pt1 | contig 54778 bp, 54 predicted proteins | sample DeeMarSeWOR38_10_FD_19890 | JGI IMG/M metagenome (IMG submission 19890)
TTTTAGCAATAAAATATACAGCAAAAGAATTAATGGATTTACCAAGAGAAGAAATAAGACAAAATATTCTTGATGTTGTAACTTTTGCTCAAGATAATTTGAATGTAGAATTAGTTCAACTTGGTGCATTAACAACCTCTGTAACAGATGGAGGCATATGGCTTTCAAAACAAAAGGACTATTCAGGATATATTAATCATGGTGATAGTTACACAGCAGCTATCACTTGCGATACTGTTGATAAAGCTATTAGATTATTTAAAAAAAATTATTCAAATCTAACAATATCTATTGTAGGAGCATATGGTATTATAGGAGAAGCTGTTTCAAAAATTCTTGTTCCAAAGTTTAAAAATTCTATATTAATTGGTAGAAGAAAAGAGAAATTAAATCAACTTGAGAAAAAAATAAAAGGCAATTTTAAAACAACTGTAAGTATGGAAACAAAAAAATCAGATATAATCATAACAGCCACAAGTCATCCAACTGCTCTTTTAAGATCCGAAGATTTGAAAAAAAATGCAATTATTATCGATGTTTCTCAACCTACAAATTTATCTTATGATATTTGTTTTGAAAGAAGAGATATAAATCGATTTGATGGTGGATATGTTGATTTTCCTTATTATTTACCAATTCCTACTGTACCAAAAGGTAAATTATTTTCATGTATTGCCGAAGCGATAATGCAGGCAGCTGAAAATGAGAAGAAAAATTATGTAGGTTCTATTGATATGAAACATTTACAAAAAACAAAAATCTGGGGAAAGAAGTATGGTTTTGTTTTAAATGAGCTTACAAACTTTGGAAAACCTGTAAAAAATGGGAGGTAATTTTCTGGAGTCATTAGACATAAATAAACTAGATGAAACAATAAATAATGCTGTTTGTTATCTAAAAAACAATCAAAAAAAAGACGGCTCTGTAATGTTAAATAATGATTCCCGATGGCAGGTATGGGAAACAGCCAATTCTTTATTGGGGGTAATTGATTCCAGAGAAAAAGAAAAAAAATTTATCGATAAAACATTAAATTTTTTACTCAAAGCCCAAAGAAAAGACGGATCATTTAGTTATACTTTATCTTATGATATAGATAATTATTGTATGGAAACTACTTCCACTTGCTTGCTTGTTTTGGAAAAATTAAAGCAAGATACTACAAAATGCATCAACTTTATACTAAATAAACAAAATAAGGACGGCTCTTGGGAAATAGGAATTCCAGATATGATCAAACATAGATTCTGGCCTTCAATAACTGGACATGTTTTGAATTCTCTTCTTTCATTAAATATTTCTAATGAAAATATTTCTAAAGGTTTTGATTATTTATTTCAAAAACAATTAACAGATGGTAGTTGGGGGAGTAGTTGGATATATTATGATACACCCTATTATTCTACTTATGTAATACTTCCTGCATTAAAGTTATATGGATTAGAAAATGATAAGCGGTTTAAAAATTGTATTAAATTTATTGAAAAAAATCAAAATAAAGACGGTTCTTGGTGTATGGATACGACAGATAAACCAAGACCTTCAAAATCTCTAAGAACTTCTTTAGCTTTAAATTCACTGCTTGTTTCCCCAAGAAATTTAAATAAAAATATTATCAATAATGGAATTAAATGGCTTTTAAATGATCAAAGAACAGATGGCAGTTGGGACGGAGGTTATTTTGTTAATTGGCCTGAAAAAAAGGAGGATATCCTAGCTACATCTTATGCAATTAGATCTATATCAAAATTTAGAGAATCATTTTTTTAATTTTTATTTTCACCAAAAATTGCAGTATTAAAGGACATATTTGCATAGGTCAAGCTTCTTTTTGGATTATATGTTCCCTCGCCTGCGCAAACAAACATCAAGAACGGTTTATCTTTGAAATAATCTAATAAATCTTCTCGTACAGTATTTAAATTATTTCCCAATGTTTCTAATATTGTTATACAAAATGTACCAATCCCAAATTTAGGATTGATATGATTAAAATAAGACAGATTTTTTTTCATAGCATCTACTAAACTATTACCAGACATAGTAAGAATAGAAGAAGGACCTTTGTCAATCATACAAGGTATCATTATTGAATTTTTTAAAATAAATGGCATTACAATTGGTACTTCTCTTTTTTCCCTTTTAAGAGATATTGGATAGTAAAGTATGGTTTTATACATTGTTTTATCATTTAAGAAATCTTCAGGCCAATTAAGTAGCCTTAATAGTTCTGGAACTGCAGGTTTATGGTTAATTTCATGTATAATATGTTTATCTTTGTTTAGTTTGGTGATTTCAAAATTCAAATCGGTTTTTTTCATACCATGAGTTGTACATACATCTAAATCAATATCCATTGCAAGTCCTAAATTTAGAGTGTAATTTGTTAAAACATCTTTATTTAAAAATTGATAATTTCTTAAACCTCTTTCATCATCCATTAATGCTCCTAAAATAATATGATAGTCAGGTAATTCATTGGCAATTTGTTCAAAAATTTCGTCCTCTCGACCTAATCCCTTTTGAAGTAGTTTTTGTGATATTCCAAATGCCTGCATAGCAAATTTACTAACAAATCCTGATTTAATGATTTTTTTTCGCCCCAAACCTGGCATACTAGGTATTTCTGGTCCTGATACTAAATTTAATAAAAATTTATTTTTATATTTAGAATTGCTTAATCCCTCTTTTATCATATTTATACTGTTTTTAGTTGCCTTTTTCGGATTTCTTTTAGTATTTTTTCCATAACCGATTACTATGTCCATATCTCTATAAGAAATCCCAAGAGCAGTTGCTCCCCTGGCATAACAACCCATATTATTAATGAAACCTGCTACAGTTCCTCCAACTAATAATGTTCCATTTGGTAAAATATCCCAAACTCCTTTTAAAAACTCTTCAAAACCTCCAAATTTTTCATAATGAATTGTTGAAAATAAAAGAAAAATATTAGGTGGTGCAACAAGTTTTTTAATTGTATCTCTGGCAACTTCTCTACCAGCCTCCCTTGCATCCCATTTTCTGGAAATTCCAATTGCTGCTTCAAATTCAGCTATTTTTATCCCATCCTAAATTCTATAATGTAGCTAATCTTTCACTTTCTTGTTTTTTCATTAATTCAATAATTTCACGGCGAGCATTTTCCATTTCAACTTCTAATAGACCTTTATTTGCAAGAGCAGGAATAATTGCAACAAGAGCATTTTCAGTATCAGGAAGTATATAGAACAAAACCTCATAATCCTGAAGTCTAAATTCTATTTCACTCAGACCAGTTTGAGAATATTCCCTAATTACAATAAATACATCATCCATAGCTCTTTTAATGATATCCCATAATTCCAATACTTGTGGATCAAAATTACTCTGATCAGGCATTACAGATATCATAGTTTTACTTGCTACCATACAACCTAAAATATCATCAAGTTTTAGTAGATCATCCAATACGGATTCAATAGGATCATTCTGCACCCAACACCATCTCCAACAAGTATCCATCATTTATTGATATAAAAGATTTTCTAATGCAGAATTTAAAAATTTATAGAAATTTTATTCCACCCTCAGTTATTTTGATATCTTGTGGTTTTAAAGTATGTTTTGTAGCTCTCATCTTACGAATAGTTAGTTTTCTACGATCCATAGTCATATCCAAATCCATAAGAATTATTCCATCGACCATAAACTCAGAAATAGAATCACGGGATAAGTTACGTGAACCCTCAAGAATCTCAGATGTCACCATAGCAGTGCAATTTTCTTTACTAAGGATACTCAAAATACGTCGTATATGCATTCTTGTCGAAGGAATTGATTCTATAGGGTATTTTTCTACTCCATCATTATTTACATTAGGAAATATCTCGCGATTTGAACTAATCCAAACAGGAATCTCAGAAATAGGTGTAAGTGAATCCAAAACAACTCTTGAATAATTACCTGTTTTAATTGCTTCATCCATTATTTTATGAACATCGCTTTTATCTAGATCCAAATATTGAAATTTTAATTTACCTTGATCTATCCATTGCTGGAAATTAAATCCGATTCCTTTTGCCTGTTTCAAAATATTTTCAATTCTTTCATCAGATGTTAAATAAAGACAATTCTCACCATTATTCAGACCTTTCATTAAAAAATGAAAACAAAGTATTGTTTTGCCTGATCCAGGTGTCCCAGATACAAGAATAATACTATTTATTGGCAGACCCCCAGACAAAAGTTCATCTAGTTCATTCAAACCTGTATTTACTCTATTAAAGTATTCATTATTTGTCTTAACAATTTCTTGATTAAAATTATCCATTTTTATCATATGCTCCCAGAGAAAATCTCTCCTATTACCAAATGTATTTTGTTATCATTTTAAATTATAAATAGATTCCTATTTCTATAAATTTTAAGTTAAAACTATTAAAAAAATTGAAATATTACTTTTGGTTTTTTATTGATAATAAAATGGTGAAGATATCAATAATAGATGGTTATATAGACGAGCCTACATGCTTAGGAGTTCCACCATATATCAGTCCCTATCCAAGATATCTAGCAGGTGTTATTTGGTCCGATGATAAAAAAGCAATTATAAATTATATAACTATTGATCAAATAAGAAAAAATAAGAATTTATTAAAAGAACTATCCAAATCAACTCTGATTATAACCATTGCAGGGATGACTGTTCCAGGTAGGTACCTTTCAGGTTTTCCGGTTAGCCCAAATGAGTTAAAAACAATAATGAATAGTCTTTCAGAACCAATCAAAATCCTATGTGGACCAGCTGCCAGATATGGTTTTGGTATATCTGGTGGTAAAAAGACAAGAGAAACAGATTTTGTAAAAACTAACTTTGATTTGATAATCGAAGGTGACGGCGAGATAGTATTACATAAATTATTAAAAAATAAATTAAAAATTTCAAATATTGATACTAAGGAATGCAGAGAAAATGCCCATTTCCTAAGAAATTTTGCTGTTATAGGGGCAGATATTGTAAAACAACATCCCTTTTATCCAAATATAATTACTGAAATAGAAACATATAGAGGATGTCCTAGAAGCATCACAGGAGGGTGTTCCTTTTGTAGTGAACCGAGTAAGGGACTTCCTGACTTCAGACCTATAAAAGACGTTTTAGACGAAATAAAGGCATTATATGAGAATGGTGTACAACACTTCCGCATTGGTAGCCAACCATGTATCTTTTCATATATGTCAAAAGATGCTGGGAAAATTGAGTTTCCAAAACCTAATCCAACAGCCTTAGAAAAGCTATTTAAAAATATTAAAACAATAGCACCAAAACTTAAAACACTACATATTGACAATGCAAATCCGGGTGTGATTGCAAGATACCCAAAAGAGTGTAAAGAAATTGCTAAAACCATTATAAAATATCATACATCTGGAGATGTTGCTGCTTTTGGTCTGGAAAGCGTTGATCCTGTTGTAATTAAGAAAAACAACCTAAAAGCTTATGCTGATGAAGCTTTAATTGCAATTAAACTTCTTAATGAAGTGGGTTCAAAAAGAGGTTATAATGGAATGCCCGAGCTCCTGCCAGGATTAAACTTTGTCTTTGGTCTTGAAGGCGAATCAAAGAATACCTTTGAATTAAATTATGAGTTTCTAAAAAGCATTCTTGATAAAAATCTTTTACTCAGACGTATAAACTTGCGTCAAATAATCCCGATTCCAGGTACAAAGATGTACGAGTTAGGAAATAAAATAATTATAAAAAATAAGGAATTATTCCAAAGATTTAAAAGAAAAGTTAGGGAAAACATAGAACAACAAATGCTTAAGAGATTACTTCCATTAGGAACTGTTATAAGAGCTGTTTATTCAGAAAAATATGATGGTAAACTTACTTTTGGCAGGCAATTTGGAAGTTATCCCTTGTTAATTGGGATACCTGGAGTTTATGTTCTAAACAACTTTTTTGATGTAAAGATTGTAGATTATGGTTATAGATCAATAACAGCTGTCCCATATCCTATTGATATCAACAGTGTTCCAAAGGAAACAATAAAAGCAATACCTGGGATAGGGAAAAAAAGAACATTAAGAATCATAGCCAATAGACCTTTTAAGGATATGAATCAATTTACAAAATGTCTAGATGACCCTGAAATAGCAAAAAAATTAAAGGAATATGTCTCATTTTAACTAGTGAGATATTTATATAGTATCTGTATACAGGTGTCCAGTATGAATGAAAACAATTTGAAAATACTTGAAAAAAAGATTAAATACAAATTCAAAAACAAGGATTTACTGAAATATGCTATGACACATAAAACATATGCCTTTGAAGCCGAGATACCATTGGAGTTTAATGAACGTTTAGAATTTTTAGGAGATAGCATACTTGGATTCATTGTTGCAGAACAACTTTACAAGGGCAATAGATATTTTTCAGAAGGAGAACTAACTAGGAGAAGATCAACTCTTGTAAACAACAGTTTTTTAGCTAAAAAGGCAAAGGAATTAAAGCTTGGAGAATATGTGTTCTTTGGCAAAGGGGAAAAAAAACAAAAAGGTGATAAAAACCCTACAAACCTAGCAAATGCATTAGAAGCATTAGTTGGAGCGGTATACCTTGACTCAGATATGAATAAAGCTAAAAAATTTATCTTAAATAACATATTTAACAAGGAAGTTGAGTTTTAAAACAACTAATAAAAATTAAATTTTTTATTCTTGAGTTTTAGGATTATTTGATTTATATTTTTTCCAAAAAACAGATATCAGATATGAAGAAATTATACTTATTAAAATAATACCCGCTGTTGCAAAAACATTTTTTAGCAAATCTGGACTAATCCATAGAACTAATCCCAGAGTAAACATCATAAATCCAGATATCAATTTTAATAGTCTACCCTGCCACTCAGTTAACTTCCTGCCACCTAACTTGATGACAAATATCAGAAGAATTATCAACAAAGGTAGGATATATATCAAATTGTAAAATATCAAATACATATAATATTGAATATTGTCAAGATTATGTGTTGTTAGTTCAGCAGTATAAACCAAAGGTAAACCAAGTGAGCATAGGAGCTCATATGTATTTGCAAAAATAGCTAGAACGATTGTTCCAATAATCATTGCTGGTAAAAAAGGTGTTTTTACAATTTTTCTCATTCTTTTGAAAAGGTCTGATTTTTTTTCATCAGATATACTAAGTGTAATTCCTTTTTTAAACAAGAAGAAATCCTTTATGTTAAGAAATCCAAAAACAAGTGCAAAACCACCAGCAATTATTCTTATAATAAATTGTTGTTCAACAAAAATTATTACATTAAGTATCGCTGACATTAAAAGAAAATATATAAATGCTGAAAAAAAGATAAATATCCCACCAATCAAAAGCATTCTTCGTCTTGAACGCACATATATAAGAAGATTTAGTAAAAATATCAAAATGAAAAAAGCACATGGATTAAAACTATCAAGAAAAGCCATAGCAATAGTAAGAACTGGAAGAGACAACTTTGATACATCAAAACAAAATCCTAAAAAACAAAATGTTGTGTTTTTAGTAGGAACAGGGGGTTTTATTGAATCATTTCCTGCAAGATAATAATCTATTGCATTTATTATGTTTTCAAATGTAATAAGTTCATATGGAAATATCGAAAATTTTCCAGATGTTTCATTTTTTACAACAACTCCAGGGGTAGTATTAAAACTGTACTGGAAAAATCTTTGTCTATTTTCATAGATTTCGATAGAATACCTGATAATTGAAACATTTTCTTTATAATGTTCTTCAATTTCATCTATTATTGGAATCTTTTCCTCACAATGATCGCAACCATCAGCAAAATAAAATTCTATAATAACATTATTATTTTCTGCAAAAACAAAATCTGTAAAACAAAATAAGATTAAAAATAATGAAAAAACAATAAGAAATCGATGCATATATTTATTTGATAAAGTAGTAATCATTGTATAAACATTGGTGAAGATTATATATGATATATAAAACTTTACAAATTGAATAGGATTAATATCTGATTATTTTTATTAGTTATTTAGATACCCATAATTACAATTTTAAATAATATCCAAGTAATCAACATCATTATAAACGTATGTTTTACACCTGATATTATATTGCCCTCTTCAAAAACTCCGGTTACTAGACCCATTCCAAAACTTTGCACAATAGATGCATAAAAAAATAGACCTATCACATCTGCTGCTTTCATGCCTCCACCTCCACCTATTCCAACAGCTCCATAGGCTGAAGCTGCTTGTGCACTACCTTCTCCAAGCATACTTGGTATTAGACTTTTACATAAAACAAGAATGATAAGTAAAAACACACCTAAACCAACATATACAATAGCAACATATGTAAGCATACTTGCCCTTCTCTCAGATTCAATTAACTTTATTTCACGGGCATCTTTTGATGCTGCATCTAAAACGTCAGCTACATTTCCACCAGATCTACTTGCTTCAATAATCAATGAAACAGTTCTATTGATAAGTTTAGTATTCACTCTTTTTGCAAATGCATTTAATGCACTATCAACACTACTACCCCAAGAGATTTGTCTTGCTATTTTTTGAATTTCAGGTGTTAAAACTCCATAGTTGCCATTTGATGAATACATAATAGCTTTGGTAAAAGTCATACCTGCACGTCTTGATTCAGATAGGTCTCTTACAAAATCAGGGAATCGTTCATCAATTTTTCTTACTCTACGTAGACGCATAAATTCATAAAAGCCATATACACCAGTAAAAATAAAAATTGCCATGAGTAAAAAATCAACAGGAGTTCCAAAAATAAAAGAGGTATCACCGAGGTCTATATTCAAAGGATTAATTACTTTTAAAAAAGAAAATAGAGATAAAAATATAAAAATTATCGCGGGAATTGATGCTGCAATATATATTATGAACCTTGTTAGCTGACCAGAGTGAGTTAAGCGTTTAATTATCCCCTGTTTCTTACCCACATCTGGCTCTTTTTCTTTTTCCATTTTTCATCACACCTTTGCAGTCATCATTGATAGAATCACTGCAAATCCTAAATGTATCATCGGAACAACAAGAAAAACAAAAATATATAAAAAATTCAACTGCTCCGGCCCAGCACTTGAAATAATCATTAGCAGAGGAATAATTATTATCAACATTAGTACACCTGCGACAGCTGCAGTAACATAAGCCTCAGCCATAATCCCCAAACTTTCTATTTGCTGCTTTTGAAAAATTCTATTTTCTTGTGTATATTGTTCTGATTTTACCATAAAATATGGTTTTAGAGCACCCCCTGATTGCACAGTTATTATGGCACCCTGTAAGAATTCTTTAAATTTTTCAGAAGGAGTTCGTTTGATATTTGTTTTTATTGCTGATATTATATCCTTTCCAAGTAAACCAACATCACGATATATCCACAAAGCTTCTTCTTGAATTTGCCCATATATCCTTTGTTTTGAAAGACTTTTAAAAATTTCTGTTGGTGTGATACCTGCAGATGACATTGCCGAAATAAAATTTAATGCATAAGGAAGATGCAAATCGATTTGTTTTGCACGTGCTTTTGCCTTACTAGAAGGCATTGTTCTAAAATAAAAATAAGTTAAACCTGTAATTAAAATTGGAAATATGATTAAAATAATCGTTAACCATAAACCAAGAGAAAATAAAATAATCAAACTTAAAAAAATTACAGAGGATGCAATTAATATAAAAATAGTGTTAACCCATATATAGGATATATACGCAGCAGGTCGTATCGAAATATGTGCTTTTTCAAGGTCTTCTTTCAAATTGTCTGTTACCATATTTTCAGCAGTTCTTCCAAACCATCTATAGCACATTTTTTGATAATTATTTAGTGGCATCCATCTCATCTCCATTATCTGTATCTAGAGGTAACCTTTTAATTAATATATTATTATATAATTCATCAATAATCTTATTTGCAGTTTTTCTTTTAATACCAGTAATTTTTAATAAATCATCCAATGTTAATTTGTATAATTCTTCAATAGTTTTAATTCCATTATCAAAAAGTAAAAATGCAGTTTTTTCATTAATACTTTTAAAGTTCTTAAATACAATAATTTTTTTATTTTTATTTAACTTAAAACCGAAATCTTTTTTAATTAGTGTTTTTGAATCATTTGGCTTATCTTTATTTTCTTGCTCAATTTCCTCTTTTATATTTTTAATAGTTTTCTTTTTAATTCCTTTAATTTTCATTAAGTCTTTTAAAGATTTATTATTTAAGTCATAAATTGTTAAAATTCCGTTGTTTTTAAGAAGAGTTGCTGTTTCTTCATCAATTGACTTTATGGTATTGAAATCATTATATTTCTTATTGTTAGATTTTTGATTTTCATCAGGTTCTATCAGTGGCGTTTCATTTGATTCATCTTTAGGTGAATCAGAAATATTAATTGAATTTAATTGGGTTTCAACTTTTTTATCATCTTTTTTTTCTATAATATTCTTATCAGAATTTCTCATTTTTTCCATAAAATCTTTAGGATTTTCTGTATATCTTGAAAATATTTTAGCTACTTCGCGATATGTTCTAACATCCTTTTTATTCATCCATTCTAAGATTTCTGCCCTATTTCTGACTTCCCTTGCAATATCTTCTTTTGTCATTTCCCAACGTGCTCTGATACCCTCTAATACATAGCTTTTACCTGTGTAAATAAACTTATCTTCAACAGAATCCCATCGAAAAACCTCGTTAGTAAGAATCTCCTTAGTAGTAGGATCGATATCAATAATTTCAATAATCTGCTTACATCTTCTAACACGTTTGCCCTTAATTCTAGTTGTAACATGAATCGAGACTATATCTAAAGATTGTAGCATAATTCTAGGAATTTCAATAGGCTTACCTTCAAGTCTATGTATTAGTGATTTGGCAGAGTCTGCATGAACCGTAGAATATGTTGCATGACCTGTAGCCATTGCTTGGAACAAAACATAAGCTTCTTTTCCACGGATCTCACCAACTAAAATGTATTCAGGACGCTGACGAAGAGCAGCCTTCATAAGATCATACATATCAATCTCCCCAGCCATCTTATCTGCAACAACCTCACCAAAACCCGATCTAGCAACTCCAGGTATCCAATTAGGATGGGGAAGATTAATTTCTCTAGTTTCCTCAATTGAAACAATCTTTGCCTCACAAGGGATAAATAGTGATAATGCATTTAGAATCGTAGTTTTTCCAGACGCAGTTCCACCTGCAATTAATGCATTAATCCTATTTTCAACTGCAATCCAATAGTAAGCAAGAATTTCAGATGAAACAGTGTTTAAGGCAACAAGATCTGGAGGAGTAAAGGGATCTGCTCGAAATTTTCTGATGGTAAAAGTTGATCCTTTAGTAGTTACCTCAGTACTTAAAGTCATTTGGATTCTAGAACCATCAGGCATTGTGGCATCAAGCATCGGCTCTGCAATACTAATATGCTTACCACACTTTTGAGCAAGTCTAATAACAAAAAAAGAAAGTTCTTCTTCATTTTTAAATTCGATATTACTTTTCAAGGATCCATATTTCCTATGATATAAAAAAATCGGAACACCTGATCCATCACAGGATATATCTTCAATATGAAGATCCTTCATCAAAGGATCTATCTTTCCAAAACCCAATGATTCTCTTTTTATATAATATAATATTTTTTTCTTGGAGTTTTCTTCAATAGCAACATCATAATCTTTTATTACTTTTTCAACCTGATCTGTTAAATAATTTTCAATTTTTTTCAAATCTAATTCGTCGAGTCTTGTATTAAAAGCCGAAAGTAATGCATCCCAAATAAAATTCAGTATCTTTTGTTCTTCTTCATTTAGATATGGTTCTATTATCTTGTAATGCTTCTCAAGTGTATTCATATCCTTTAATATTTTTACATAAACAAATGGTTCTTTTATAGCATAAAAATCAAGCTGCTGTAAATTTTTTTCAAATAGTATTAGACCTGAGGTATTACAATTAGGACAATTAACTTTTACTTTTTCACCTAATTCACCTTCACATTCTATTTTTGTATGACAACCAGGACATATCGCTATTTTCTTAAGCATTTGTTTTTTTATCACCTTTCTTTATCATCTCTAACGTTTCTTCGGGACTTTCAGTATATTGGGAGACCAGCTTAGAAACATCTCTAAATTCTCTTACATTTCTTTTATTCATCCATTCCACAATTAATTTACGATTTTTGATTTCGTTGGTCATCTCCTCACGTGTCATATCTTTCTCAGCCCTAATACGTTCTAAAATGTAGCTTTTTCCTGAATATATGAATTTATCTTCAACAGGGTCCCATCGAAAAACCTCGTTAGTAAGAATCTCCTTAGTAGTAGGATCAATATCAATGATTTCAATAATCTGCTTACATCTTCTAGCTCTAATATTTTTTACACGTGTAATCACATGAAGACATACAATGTCCAGTGATTGAAGCATTACCCTTGGTATATTAATTGGTTTACCTTCAAGTCTATGTATCAACGATTGAGCTGAATCAGCATGAGCAGTTGAATATGTTGCATGACCTGTAGCCATTGCCTGGAACAAAACATAAGCCTCCCTACCACGGATCTCACCGACCAAAATATATTCAGGACGCTGACGAAGAGCAGCCTTCATAAGATCATACATATCAATTTCACCAATTACTCTATCTGCAACAACCTCACCAAAACCCGACCTAGCCACTCCAGGTATCCAATTAGGATGAGGAAGATTTATCTCTCTTGTTTCTTCAATAGAGACAATTTTTGATTCACGTGGAATAAATAGAGTTAAAGCATTCAAAGCAGTTGTTTTTCCAGAAGCTGTCCCACCTGCAAATAAGGTATTTATTCCATTCTCAACAGCCATCCACATAAATGCAATCATTTCAGATGACATTGTATTAAATTCAACAAGATCAGGTGGGGAAAAAGGATCAGCACGGAATTTTCTGATTGTAAAAGTTGATCCTTTTGCCGTTATTTCATCACTTAAGGTCATTTGAATTCTAGAACCATCAGGCATTGTAGCATCAAGCATCGGCTCAGCAATACTGATATGCTTACCACACTTTTGAGCGAGTTTAAAAACAAAAGCAGAAAGCTCATCCTCATTATCAAACTTAATATTGCTTTTTAAAGAACCGTATTTTCTATGATATAAAAAAATCGGAACATCTGCTCCATCACATGATACGTCCTCAATGTTTGGATCTCTCATTAATGGATCAATCTTCCCTAATCCTAGAGATGATTTTCCAATGTAATAAAATATTTTGTTTTTAGATTCTTCATCTATATCAATATTGTATTCTTGGATCACCTCATCCAGTCTTGATATCAAATAATCAGATTCGTTTTTATTTTCAAAATCCAATGTATCAATTTCCATGCTTGCCATTGTTTCTTCGATGAAATTTAATATATTCTCCTCTTCTTCAGTAAGGGCATTTTCAACCAGGAAATAGCATTTATCAAGGCTTTCCTTTTCTCTAAGTATTTCAACATAGGCAAAAGGTTCATAAAGTGAATAAAAATCTAATTCTTCCCATTCATTTTCAGAAAATCCAAGATCAGTAAGTTTAACAGATTTTGTCTGAAGTACTTCTTTTGGTAATTCTATATCATCGTGTGCTTTAAGATTGTCATTTCCAATTTCTCCCTCAATCAAACTAGGTGATGAAAGCGCTTTTTTTGCTTTGTTTGATAACTGCGGGGTCCATCCTCCTGAAGATGATTCCTCCTCATCAAAAAATACATGTTCATGGTCAGGTTTTTCTTCGGTAAATAATAAACTTTCTTGTGTCCCCTTTTGATCCAATAATGTTTTTTTATCATCACTTGGCTTAGGAATATCTTTTAAATGTTCTGAGGCTAGTTTCAAGGCTTCAGATTCACCCTTAAATTTCTTAGATATATTATTAATAACTACTGGAGAATCTTTTATTTTTTCATCTTCTGATGCTTTTTCCTTTTTGGCTAACTCATTTTTTCTTGGTAGAAAATTAACTCGGAAATTTGGTTTTTTCTTTATTTTAGGTTGTTTAATTTCTTTTTGTTTTTGATCAATATCTTCAGAAATTTTTTCTTTCTTTAAAAATGAAAGTTTCTTTTTGGTTTTTTCTTTTTTCCCTTTCCAAATACTACCCTTATCTTTCAAATCAGTTTTTAGACTCTTATCATCAACTAAAACTTTATCTAACTCAGATTTGACAACAGTATCCTTTTTATCAAGATCAATACTATCAGAATCTACCAGCTTTCTTTTTTTAAAAAAAGATCTTAGATTTAGGTTCAACTGCCTCAGGCAAAACATCTTTTATATCACTCTCATCAATAATTGGAAACTCTTTGATTTTTTCATCCAATATTTCATTTTTAATTTCATCTGATTTATCTTGTTTATTTAAATCAAAATCATCAAAACTTAAATTTTTTTCATTTTTTTTCTCATCAATTTGACCGATTTTATCATTTTTAAAAAAACCATGTTTTTTTGCTAAATCATCAGCTTTACTTTCTAAATCATCCTTCTTTTCAATTGATATCGGGACTAAATCTTCCAGATTATCATATTTAAAAAATGTGCCTTTTTTATCAAAATTAATATTATCAACATCAGTAGACTTCTTTATTTTAAAAAAAGATTTTCCAAATTTACCTTCACCAATTTTTTTCTTATCCTTGAGTTTATTTTTTATATTTTTATCCTCAAAAGAAGCATTTTCTACCTCAGATTCGATAGCAGTATTTTTTTGATTTGAATCAATTACTTCCTCTTCAGCAGATTTCTTTTTGTTAAAAAAAGATTTTCCAAAACTCCATCTCTTACTTTCATTTTTTTCTTTTGTTTTAGCTTTTAGACTCTTATCATCAACCAAAACTTTATCTAACTCAGATTTGACAACAGTATCCTTTTTATCAAGATCAATACTATCAGAATCTACCAGCTTTCTTTTTTTAAAAAAAGATCCTCATCAATAATTGGAAACTCTTTAATTGTTTCATCAAGTATTTTTATTTCTTCTTCATTTAACTCCTTAACTTGGGATAAATCAATATCAGTAAATATTAAATTTTTTTCATATTTTTTCTTAAATTCTATAAACTCGTCTTTATTAGAATGTAACAATTGATTTTTTTTCTGATCAATTTGACCGATTTTATCATTTTTAAAAAAACCATGTTTTTTTGCTAAATCATCAGCTTTACTTTCTAAATCATCCTTCTTTTCAATTGATTTGTTCATTCTCAGTTGATTTTAAAGGTAACAAATTTTGATTAATATCTTTGAAATCCAAAAGAAGTTTTTCAGTTTTATCTGATTTTATTTTATTATCTATTGTAATATTTTTTTCTGATGGTTCGTTAAATTTTTTATCTTCAGATATTGTGTTTTTGTTTTCTTTTTTAGTTGAATTTTCTGTTTTATTGTATTTTTTATTGTCAATAACTTTTTTAGATTTTGAATTAAGTTTTTTATTTTTTAGTTTTAAATTATTATTTTTTTCTTTTTTATTTGATTTCTTTTTAATATAATATAGTGCATCCTGTTTTTTATTTTTTAAAGAGAATTCTTCTATATTAATCTCTTGTGTATTGAGTTGCCTTAATTTTTCCTTATTTTTTTGTATAATTTCATCAACGATATCCTCAATTCTTACAAGATTGGTGTGTTTGTTTGAGGGGAACTTTTTTTTAGAATTTTTCTTATTTTGCATCCGCATCCCTTTCTAATCACCATTTCAAATTAAGAGATAAATAGTTGAAAGATTATAGTATAACCTGATTATTTATCCTTAATAGGCACATCACATCCAATTAGAAATTGATATAATTTAAATGATATTTATAACTTTCTTAAATGATAATTTCAATAATGGTTTTTTAGTAATTATTAATAATGGTATTTTTGAACATATTAAGCGATTTATGAGATTAAAAAGATGATATTTTTTAGACAAGTTTATAATAACTTTTTCAATTGTAAGGTTTTAAATGGGCCCATGAGGTAGTCTGGATATCCTACTGGCCTTCGGAGCCGGTAACTGGGGTTCGAATCCCCATGGGTCCGTTTTCGTTTTCTCCTGTTAAAAAAATCAAAAAATATCGATTTTTGGCCTCTTTTGGTTTTTCAGTTTCTCTCACTAAACCCTTTTCTTCTTTTTTTATCAGTTTCAATTGATAACGAATTAAAAAACGGAGGAGGCTTATGAAAGAGCCTCTTCTGGCCACTAGGCAACTGGGGCTGGGGGCATCGGGTTGCGGATGCGACGATGGCCCTGCCCAGGCCGGAGGCCGTTTACTTGTTCCTCTTTATAGAATAATTGAAAAAAAGATTAGATTAATAGATTTAGAATGGATTGATAGATATCATAAAAGAGCAAATCAAAAAGCTCTTTCTTTTTATATCAATGATATTTCAAAACCTTATAAGGAGAAGTTTGTTAAACCTGAGTTTATAGATTTTTATATTTATCAGAGTGTTTTAAATAATGCTTTAATTACTTTTGCTAAGAGTTCTTTTGAGAAATATTTAGGTCAATTTAAGAAGAGTAATAGGTATATTTTGATTAATAATGAAAAAAATGAGAATTTATTATTGAAATTGGAAAATAGATATTGTAAAAGTTATCAAAAAAAAGTTAAAAAACGTATGAATTGGTTGTGTTATATATATGGTAATTCAAAGGCTGTTCTTTTGACATTGACAATTGATCCGAAGAAATATAATAATGAAAAGTTGAAGATGTGGTTTGATATTAAAAAACAGTATCATCGTTTTATTACTGGTTTGAAGTATTATTTTAAGAAACAAAATAGAGAGTTTCCTCCATATGTTTGTTGTATTGAGGCTCAGAGAAATGGTAATCCTCATCTTCATATTGTTTTTTTAGGAGCAACTAGGTTAATTGATTGGAGGAAAATTCGTAATCTTTGGCATCAAGGTTTTATTTATATTAATAGAACTTATGATGGTCAAAAAATAAGATATCCAATAAACTATATTACCAAATATCTAACAAAGACTTATTCAACAACTGATGATAGTAATTTACTTACTCAATCCTTATCATGGTTGTTTAATATACGTTCTTATAATTGTTCTCAAGACCTTTTATATCCATTAAAATCAAAGTTTTCAGGTGAATGGAAAGCGAATTATCTTTGTATTATAGATAAAGACATTGATAAAATATCATTTTCAAAAAAAATTGATATTATTTTTAATATGCTAAATTCAATAAATCATAATTTTAAAACTTAAATAATATTTAAATCTGACGAATTTTATTATAAAACACTTAAATACGTGTTAAATGATTTGAATAATATAAAAGGGAGGATCATATCTTGAATAAGAATACCCTATCAATTGGAATCATCTTGTTGTTTATCATATCAAGTATTAATCCTATGGTAATTGGAAACAACAATATAGTTTCGGAAGAAGATGAGCTTCTTGATAATCTTGCTTTTATGTATAATAATCAGTATGGCAATTCAAGGACATATGAATACTTCGAAGAACGATTGTTAAATAATAATTCAGATAGAAATATTGTTGAACCAGATGAAGAAATAATATTTACAGAGATACAATCATCGTCAATATCTATTGGTCCTATGGATAGTCCTTGGCCTATGAAATGCTATGACTTAAAACATAAAAGTCAAAGTCCTTATAACACATCTAACGTCACAAGTCTTGAGAAATGGCGGTTTGCTTGTGACTGGGTAGAGGAATCTGCTGTTATAGATAATGATGGTGTATTATATTTCGGAACTTGGGGTTGGTATATTCATGCATTATACCCAAATGGAACCGAGAAATGGAATTATCATACTGGTAATATAATTACATCTGCTCCAGCAATAGCAGAAGATGGAACAATCTATATTGGCTCATGGGATACAAAAGTATATGCTTTTAATCCTGATGGTTCATTAAAATGGAAGACAGTTGGAACAGGTGGCTCAATATCATCATCACCTGCTATTGGTAATGATGGGACTATTTATATTGATAATCTTGGTAATAAAATCGTTGCTATACATTCTAATGGCACAATTAAATGGACATATAACACAGGTTATAAAATGTCATCTGACCCAGCTATTGGTGATGATGGAACAATTTACGTAGGCTCTGGTGATAAATATCTTTATGCTATGAATCCTGATGGAACTGTGAAATGGCGTTTTAAGACTGGTGATGAAGTTCATAGCCATCCTTCTATCGGGAGTGATGGTACTATCTATTTTGGTTCTAATGATAAAAAGATATATGCTTTATATCCTAATGGGACTTTGAAATGGAAGTTTTCAATTTCTTCTGGATTATATAATAGTGTAGCTATTGGAAAAGATGGTATATTATATGTTGCAGATGATTTTCTATATGCTATTTATCCAAATGGGACTTTGAAATGGAAATTCGAATATAGCAATCAAAGAGTAACTATGTCGTCTCCAGCTATATCTGATGATGGTACTATTTATGTTGGCACTTGGATAGGTTATGGTGATGGTGGTAGAATTATTGCTATTAATCCTGATGGTACTGAAAGATGGAATAAGAAAATTGCTGATGAATGGGTTGAATCATCTCCATGTATAGGTTCTGATGGCACAGTATACATAGGTTCTTCAAGTGCAGGACCAGGCTATCTTCATGCTTTTGGACCTGTAGAATCAAATAGTCCTCCTGAAACACCTATCATTAGTGGAAAAGCCAATGGCAAAGTCGGGGAGAATTTGGAATATATGTTCAGAGCATTAGACCCTGATAACAATCCTGTAAAGTTCTCAATAGAATGGGGAGATGGTGCTTCTACAGGGTGGATAAAAGAATCTGCTTCTAATGAAAAGAGATATGAATCACATAAATACTCAACAATAGGTAATTACACAATAAAGGCCAAGGCAAAAGATACTTTAGAGGAAGAAAGTGGTTGGGGAACGTTTAATGTGACTATTATTAAGAAAAGTAAAGATATAACAACTTTTTTATTCTTGAGGTTTTTAGAAAAGTATCCAATATTACAAAGATTTTTTATTTTTTTGGGTAATTGTTAAATTTGCTATTTCTCCCATTGATAACGAAAAACCTATGAAATATAAGAATATTTTTGACATCTCTGACATTTTCATAAGTTTATCAATAACATGGTCATTAATATGTACAAAATTATTAACAAGTTCCATTATATTTTCCTGTTGTTTAATATTAATATTAACTTTTTTATAATCTGGAACTAATTTTGGAAGAAGTTCATTAAGAATTTTAAATACCTCTTTTTGTAAGTCCTTTAAAAGTTTAGGATTTTTTTTACCTATTTCTAATAATTCTTTTTTTGTCTTTCTTTTTTTAGTATCAACTTTGTATCTATAATAACCAAATACAGAATGATGCCAAATCGAAAAAAGACAAATCATATCCAATATATTTTCTATTGTTTTGTAATTATTATAACCAATAAATTTTCTAAAAGAATCATGGCTAAAAGCTCTTTTAATCTGTGATTTCTCATTTGGTTTTAATCTCATGTTGGGTTTTAATTTAATTAAAGTTTCAATATATTGGATCAAAGGTCTAACATTAGATATATAATATTTTCTTCGCAATGCTCTTTTATCCTTACTATTTTGTATGAAATTTTTTTCTTGGAATAAAAATCCTTTTTTCTCCATATCCTTTATCATTACTGTTATCTTTGGTCTCATAGTAGTTCTTTGTTTATCTGCATCATAGATTTCTTTTACAATTTCGTCTATATATTTAGGACTGCTAAAACAAGAAACATAGATTTTATCTTCAAGAGGTTTCATTTGATATTCGTTTTTATCCATTTTTTCACCATATAACGTTACTATTTTTTGTGAAAAGTAACGTAACCGTTATTCTAAGTAACGTTACCATAAGTAATTATAAACCGTATATATAATTTTTTTTATGCAAAAAAGAAGAGTTGAAGCTAATAGAGACATTATAAAATGTCCCCATTGTGATAAATGGATAAGTGTAATATGTCCTATAGGTGAACCTGGTTCAACATTCTTATTATGTCCATTTTGTAATAAAAATTTGTTTAATCCGGAGGATAAAAATTGATTTTGAGCATTAAAAACAATTTTAATGAAACAAGACATTCAGTCTCTACCAATTTTAAAAAAATGGTAGGAGGCGAAATAAAAAATTGCAATATACAAAACAAGTTAAGCAAAAATGTAGAACATCAGAACCCCAAAATTGGGGAGGATTTGGTGAAGAACTCGTATGAGTTAAAAGAAATTTTAGAAGCTGAAAACCCAAGAATTATTAATCCGAGCAAATATGAATCATTAGAGGAACTTTGTATAGCTGTAAAAAATCATTGGATCCAAAGGCTTTATAGAAAAGAATCAACAATCAATAAGAGAATTAGCAGAATAAAGTATTTGTCAAATCATAAAGTATTTCCTATTGATTTTTTAAATTTCAACCATGAACAAGCAATATTATTTCTTGACTATAGATATTCAAATGAAGGAGCAACTGCAACAGCTATCAAGAATGACTGGAAGGTAATTTGTACATTTGCAAAAGCATTTGGTTTGGATTATGAAAAATGGAATTATATTCCACCTCCAGAACCAAAGCCAAAAGTAAAGATTATTCCTTTTCCAAAAACTGTTCATAAGTTGATACATCATAAATACTCAAGTGATACATATGTATGTGCATTGTATCAATATATAATGATGTTTAGTTTTATAATTGGAATAAGAATGGTAAGTGAAATTACCTCAATGAAAGTCAATGATATTTTTCTTGATGAAGGATATTTCATTATTCATGAACCTAAAAAATATAATCAATCAAGACAGATATTTCCTGAAAAAGAAATTCTAACTATGAAAAAACGTAAATCGTTGAAGAACTGGATTGATATCTGGAGACCAAAGGTTTGTAATCAATATTCAGGTGATTATTTATTTCTGCAACCAAGTGGAAAACCATTTATTTCAGAGCATTTAAGACAAAAACTTAGTAAGATTGGAAAACAGGTATGGCAATATTATAAACCAAATGTTTCTAGAAGTTGGTGTGCAATTGCTCGTCTAATAAAAAGTAAGATTGATACAGGTCATTATGATGTTTATGAGATAAAAGAATGGCTAGGTCATGATAACATAAAGACTACAGAGAGTTACATAAAATATGCTCGGAATTATTATAGGAATGCACCTTTTGATTGGATAAAAGCTGTCCTTAAATCCGACATATTGAAAAAAATATTTGTGTGGGAGGGGTTAACAGTTTGAATCCAAAAAGGTATTATAAAAATGTGCTTATAAATGAAATCTCTCCTGTTGGGAACTTTTTATCCCCATGGGTCCGTTTTCGTTTTCCCCTGTTAAAAAAATCAATATTTTTCGTAATATATTTTTTATAAATAAGATATAAACTATCCATAATGACTTAAAATGTTATTTTCTCATATTAGATATTTTTACGAGTAATCTTTATATAGTATAAAAAATAGAGTATACCATAAGGAATCTGGAAGCAAATTTATTTTCTTCCTTTCATCTTTACCATCCACTCTCCAGATTCCCGTAGTTTTAGGCGTATTTTCCTCTAAGTTTCCGTCTTTCAATTTTTACATCAGAAGGAGCTATAATCATTAAATTATTTCCAATACCTGCAATATCTCCATTAATTTCTTTTGTTAACTTCTTTAAATCATTAGTTATCCTCTTTAAGATAACCTCTTCCTCAGCAATTGGTGAAAAATCAAGAATTAAAACATTACCACCATATACATAATCACTGAAATCCTTTAAATCCTCGTATCTTTGAATCTCACCTACTCTAACATGCATTTTTGCACCTTGCAGCTTACCACCAGTGGATTCAACATATTTTTCAAGGTCAATATATCCACCAACATCACTTGATTTTTTGTCACCTAAAATCTTGTTAACAATACCCATATAATATCCATCTCCTATTCTAACCTGTAAGCTTAATCTTTTTTCATCTGTTCACCGGTCATAATAGCTATTCCAACTGCTAAAGGTTTATGATGATTCTCATCACATATCCATACTTGATCATTCTTATCGATGCTTTCATCAGCATCAATGATTCCAGGGGCCATTACATCAGCACCACTTGTCACAAATTTTACCGCACCCATATCAACGATGACAAACTTTTTTTTGGGACTATACTTATTGATACCTGTTAAAGTAAAAAAGATCTTTTTCTCATAATACATAAAACATGGTTTACCATCCACTAATATTATTTTTATACCATCTAAATCCCCTTTTTCTACCAATGCTTTTTCATCAATAAAAAAAGGCTCAAATATATTTTTTAACTCATTTTGAAAAATTTTTATGTCCTTTGATTTTAAACGATGTCTGTTTTTAATTTTCATAACATTACTTCTCAGTCATTTCATATATGTTTTTAATGTTTGTTTTTTTTAATTTTATATTTGCCCAAATCCTTATAAATAAGATATCTATTTCGTGTCCCCAAGGTATAAACAATGGATAAACCATTAAAAATATTACATGCAAGTTTGAACAACCGAGTAATGGTAGAATTAAGAAGCGGAAGAGGATATCATGGAACACTTGATGGTTATGATGTCCCTCATATGAACCTTGTTTTAAAAAATGCAGAAGAAATAGTAAATGGTGAAACTGCTGCTAAACATAACACAATTATTTTACGCGGAGATAATATAATATATGTATCACCATAATTGAGGTTGCAAAAATGACAAAGGGAACAGCATCAAAGATGGGTGGGAAAAAAGCCCATACTATCTGCAGAAGATGTGGTAGGCATTCATTTCATGTACAAAAAAGAAGATGTGCGTACTGTGGATTTGGCGAGACAAAAAAAATCAGGCACTATAACTGGACTAGAGAAAAAAATTAATCAATTTTTTTATCTATTTTAGGATAACCACCTATCTTTAAACTAGGGTCGCCCATTAAAACCCATTGAGTTACTGTTTTTGCATCAATTGTTGTATCATTATTAGAGTTTTCATCCCAAAGAATTGGAAATTTATCAATATATTGACTAATTGCTGCCGACCATGCTTCACCTAAAAACTCTATTTTATTCATTCCTATTGCTTCAAAGAAAAATGTTGTTAGATTTCCACCGCCACCTCCTTTGTTTGGATTAAGTTTATCTTCAGAGCCATATCCAAGTGCAGTATTTCCGATTGTTGCAATACTTCCTCCACCAATCTTTCTTGTAAGACGCCAGCTAAAACATTCATAACAACCAAGTTTTGTCGTCCAATTATTGCTATTTAACAAGCTTACATTAAACATACTATTATGACAACCTCCTACTATACAGATAGGTAACTTTTTACCATTGAAAAGAAATTTTATATGTTGTAATTTTAAACCATAAATGATAGGTTTTTCATTTGGTGGATAAGTACCCCAATTATAAGGTGAGCCATGGCCTGCAAAATAAATAAAACCGCATCCATTGTTCCATGTTTTTATGACGTCTTTTGGTCCAGTTAGACCTCCTTCAGATGTCCAAAGTTTTATATGATTAAAACCTGGCATCACATCTAAAGCCTGTTGGGTTTCATCCTCCCCTTCATAGATATCATTACCAAGGTATGTGTCCCCAGCTACAACAACCATTTTATTAAACCATTCTGAATTACTGTTATTTACCTTTTCATAATTAATTATTTTTTTTACCATTATTTTTACTTCTAACCTGTTTCGGCAGGGTAATCTACCAACACACACATCAGGGTTTAAATCTAAAATATCCTCAGCAGACTCATTATCTTTCCATTCACCATATATACCATCACAATCGGTATCCCAGCTTGAGAATTCCCCTTTGGAATCATAGATGTCTGCAAAATATAAATCACTAAGAAACTTTTTTTCTAGATAATTTCCCCATTCGTATGTTCCGCCCCATCTATCTGAAAGATAAATATATCTTACAGGTAACCAATAAATCTCATTTTTTGAAATTTGTTTTTTAATACCGCCGACCAATAATACATATTTGATACCGCTATTATCCAAGGTTTCTTTTATGAAATATTTTATTTTCTCGGCATTATCACGTCCATACCATATCTTTTCATAAACAAAATCCAATGTTACAAGCTTTGTTTCAATACCAAATTTATTTTTATGAGCGACAAGTGGTTTTAGAAGTTTTTTAAATTGTTTTGGAGCTAATATTAAAAGATCAAAATTTCCATTGTTACTTTCTTCAAATTTTTTTAAAGATTTATCTATCATTTGGGAATTTAACGATGGTAATATAGCTAAGCTGATAAATAAAAATATGATATTAAAAATTAAAAATTTTTTACATAACACTTTCCCCATAAAATAAATAATATAAGGATTTATTTATAAATTTTTCCAAAGATATGTCAAATTTATTATACTTAAATCTATATGCCTTTCATCAAATGGAAAAGAACTGTATATTTTATTGTTATAGAAAAACCCGTGATATAAATAATCACATAACAAATAAAATCGAAAAAGTTGAGTTGGTTATGTTTGATATGGATGGGGTTTTAACTGATATTGTAAGCTCTTGGAAATATATTCATGATTATTTTAATACTTCAAACGAAAGATCAGTTGATGATTATTTAAAAGGTAAAATCGATGATATGGAATTTATCAGAAGAGATGCATCCCTATGGAAAGAAAATGGAAAACCAATAAAAAAAGATAAGCTCGTTAAAATATTATCAGACGTCCCTTTAATGAAAGGAGCAAAAGAGTGTATCAATTATCTATCAAAAAATAATATAAAAACCGCTATTGTTAGTGCAGGTCTTGATATACTTGCAAACAGAGTTGCAAAGGACCTTGGAATCGATTATGTATTAGCAAACGGAATAAAAACGGATAAAGATGGATATCTAAACGGTAAGGGAATTCTTGGTGTTAAATTAATGTATAAAGATTTAGCTGTAAAATCCTTTGCCAAAAAAAATAATATTCATTTAGACAGAATTATCTCTGTTGGAAACTCTTGTTTTGATATTCCAATGTTTGAGATAACCGGCCTAAGCATTGCATTTAATCCAGGTGATGAATGCACCAAAAAAGCAGCTGATATATTAGTTGAGAGCAAGGATCTAAGTGAAATTATATCATTTATCCAAGATTACATCAAATAAAGATCTTATTTTGATGGATCCAAGACTTTCCCCATAAAAAGTATCGCACCTGTTTCTTTATGTTGTATCAAAAACATAAATGGGTGATCTGCGATAAACTCTTTATATTCAGGAATAGCAGTTGCTTCCATAATTATTGCAGTTGCAGCTGCTGCTTCTGTACCTTCTTCATTAACTTCAACAAACGATTGATGCAGAGCCGTTCCAATGTATAAATATCTTGTTCCATCCATACCTGAAAAATCAGCAACTCCAGGAAGAAAAGCGTCAATAATTCCCATTTCTCTAAGAAGGTCATTTAATATATATTTTTTTTCAAATTTAAATTTAGGAATTTCTACATTGATCTCCAATTGGTAAAAATCATTTTTCCAATTAGATAAATTTTGAATATTTATCGCTGATTCAGCCACTGAAATATTATTTTCCTTTGGAAGAACTATAATCATCGATAAATCATTACCTGCATAATCCAATTCAAGAATTTGTAAATCATCGGTTTCTGTATAGTTGAAATCTGATTCTTGGCTCATCATTTCAACATTAACTATATTTTCATTTAAAAGTTCAAAATACCTATTATATGTATTATCTGGATTAAATGGATTTTCCCAAAGTCCTTTAAAATAAATTGCATTTGTTAATACAAGTTTAGTCATCTCAGATAACATACTAGCATCTATCATATCTTGTATTTTATCATGAGTTTTTTCTTCAATCCAATTATTTATTGTCTCTGCTGCTTCAACATTTTTGGCAAAATCAAGCTCATTTGCTTCAGCCATATAATAATTTTTAAGTATATATAAATAATTTTGAAGGAATCTATAATCTTTATGAGCCCAAAAAGCATTAGCTGTGTTTATCGTATATCCTCTTTGATTTTGATTCAATAGATTATAAACCTTGCCAAAAGTCCCAAGTGTAACAGAATCATTTTGCAAAACATTTAACACATTTTGCATTTCTTTTGAGGTGTTATCTTTTGCTCCTTCATATGCCATTGAAAGAGCAACAAATATACTGTATGGTGAAAAGAAAATGTTATCTTTTTCACTTAAGGAAATATGATTATAGAAATTAAAAGAGAAATCATTTAATGAATTTATTAAGGATATAACACTTTCAGCTGTAGCATTAGCATCATCAGCTAGTGGAACTTTTTCAGTAATTTTTATTTCTGGTTTTAAATTTGTTAGATAAATAAAAGAAAAAACTGTGGCAATTAATATTATAAAAATGCTAACGATTGCAAATGATTTTACTTTGTTCATATTTATCACTAATTTTGAGTAATGAATTAGCAGTTATATAAAAGGTATGAAAATGTATGGAAAATACCAAATAATTATTAAATTGTTTATAAAATAATTCTTAAAAGGCGTTGATATTAAATAATATTACAAGATGGGTTAATATTTAATAATGATATTGTTTATCTTTTAAACTTAGATTTAATAGTTAGTTTTATTTTAAAATTCTTAATAAAAAATAATCGAGGTTTTTATATAATCGAAATGAATTATGAATGTTAACAAGTCACCAAGGAGCATAAAAAAATGAAAAAAGAAAGATGTGTTTTAACAAGTGTTATTGAAACTGAACTTGATATACTTAAAAGACATATCCATGTTTTAAAAACATTACAAGACAAACAACCTATGGGAATTATAAAATTATCAGAAATTACTAAATATCCACAACATATGGTTAGATATTCGTTAAGAATTCTTGAACAAGATGGATTGATAGAACCATCTCCTCAAGGGGCTATAACAACAGAAGAGGTATCTAAAACGATGATACTACTAAAAAGAACCTTAGATAAAATCAGTAAGACAGCAACTGATATAAAAAAGACACTTGATTAAAAAAAAAAATTATTATATTTCATTTAATGCCGAGGTAACTCAGCTGGGAGAGTGCACGGCTGAAGACCGTGATGTCGTGGGTTCAAGTCCCACTCTCGGCATATTTAATTAAATAATCGCCAAAATTTTAAATACCAAAATCTGTTTTAGATAACTAGGGATGCCATAATAGAAGGATAATTGGATAATTGGAAAATCTAGGTAATTATAAGTAGGAAGGGATGTAATCTGTATCTTAAAGAAGTTAGAATGGAAAATTTCAAATCATTTGGAAAGAAACTTGTTGTACCATTTTTTCCTGGATTTACTGCTATAACTGGTCCAAATGGATCTGGAAAAAGTAATATTGCTGATGCAATTCTTTTTGTATTAGGACCAAAAAGCTCAAAAGTTATGCGTGCTGGAAGACTTACTGATCTGATATTTAATGGCGGTAAAAAACATAAAAATCCTGCTAAATATTGTAAGGTCTCACTAGTTTTTGATAATAAAAAAAGAAGGATGCCTGTTGATTCTGATGAGGTTGTTCTAACAAGAATGATTAAACGTGCGCCTTTAAAAAACGATCCAGCTAATTATTATAGTAAGTTTTATATTAATGATCATAGTGCAACATTTTCTGATTTTGAAAATATCTTATATCATGCCCGTATGACTGGAGATGGATATAATATAGTTAAGCAAGGTGATGTGACAAGTCTTGTGGAGATGGGTTCAGTTGATAGAAGACGTTTAATTGATGATATAGCTGGCATAAGTAATTTTGATAATGATATAAAAAAAGCCCAAAGAGAGGAACAAGATGTAGATAGTAATCTTGAAAGGATAAAAATAATCTTATCAGAAATATCAAACCAAATAAGACAGCTAAAGAACGATAGAGACGGGGCATTTCGTTATAAAGAATTAAAAGACCAGCTGTATGAAACAAAAACTAAAATAGCCTTAAAGAAAAAACAAGATGTTGAAGCTCAGATTGCAGAAATAAACAGACAAATAGAAAATTATGAAACAGAAAAAGAAAAACTAGATGAAAAAAGTAGGATTTTAAAAGAACAATATGCTCAATCTCAGAAGGATTTAGAAGAAATTGAGAAAAAAATCGGAGAAGTAGGCGGAGATGAAGTTAAAGATATAAAAGAAAAAGTTGAATCTATCAGAGGCAATGAAATAAAAGTTGCAGAGAGAATTAATTACAATAATGATGAAATACTTGAAATACAAAATGAACAAAATGAATTAAAATCAAATCTTGCTTCTATTGAAAAAGAACTTGAGGAGCATATTAATAAAAAAGAAGAGCTTGAGAAACAAATCAAAGAAAATCAACTAAAACTTGAAGAAAAAGAAAAAGAACTTTCAATTTTAAAAGAAGATATTGCCCACTCTGATGACAAATCAATGGATTTGACTCATGAATTAGCCAAAATGCGTGAGGAGTATAATGAAAAGAATAGTGAAATCCATGAGCTTAAACTTAAAAGGAATCGATTTACAGATAAAATAGAGAGTTTGGAATTGCTTATCGCTGAGATGCAAGAGACCAAATCTACTTATGAGTTTGAGTTAAAAGATATTGAATGGCAGTCGGAAGAATTTAAGAAAGATTATAAGGAAAATGTTAAAAAAGTAAGTAATCTTGAAAACAAACTCTTTAATGATAAGAAAAGGGAATCAGAGATTTCCGAGGAACTTGCAGATTTAGAAAATGTAATATTAAGACTTCAGCGTGAGCAATCAAAACTGAGAGCTGAATTGGATGCCATACAATCAGTAGAAGGTAAATATAATCCTGCTGTAAGTGAAATTTTAAAAGCATGTAAGAACGGTTCTTTAGAAGGAGTCCATGGAACTATTGCTGAACTCGCAAAAGTTGATGAAAAGTTTGAAACATCAGTGGAAATCGCTGCTGGTTATCGTATGCAGTCCATCGTTGTTGAAAATGATGAAGTAGCATCAAAAGCAATAAAATTTTTACAGAAGGAAAAACTTGGAAGAGCTACATTTCTACCATTAAACAAGATGATTGCTGGTAAACCTAGAGCTAAAGCACTTATGGCAGTAAAGGATTCTAAAGCCTATGGATTTGCTATAGATTTAGTTAAATTCAAAGAGGAATACAGAGGGGCTTTTTGGTATGTATTTGGGGATACTGTAATCGTTGATGGTCTTGATGATGCACGTAGACTTATGGGCGGAGTTAGAATAGTTGATTTAAAAGGCAGTTTGATTGAGGCAAGCGGAGCTATGGTTGGAGGTAGTAAACCAAAAACACATATCTCTTTTAGTAATACAGATAGAAGTAAATTAGAGGAAATTACCAAAAACCTTCAAGATGCCATTAAGCATCAAGATTCACTTTCAGACGAACTAAAAGAACTTAAAAAAGAAATTGCAGAAATCGAGAGAGATCTTAGTGGTTTAAAAATAAAAGGTGATACAGAGAGTCAAGCTAAAGATATGGATGTCAGAAGAAAAGAATTTACTGGTAAACTTGAGATAATCTGTAAAGATTTAGAGGAAAAAATTAAGGAAAAAGAAGAACTTGAATCAAAGAAAAAAGAAGTTTTATCACAAATCGAGGAATATAAAAAACGAATCGAAGAATTAGATTTAATAAAGGAAGAGAAAGGAAAAATTCTATTAAAAGGAACAAAAAAAGAGCTAGCTCAAAATTCAAGGATTTTAGAAGAAGAGGTTTCTTTTCTTCAATCATCTTTTTTAAGTTTGTCATCTGAATTTGATGCCATGGGAACAAAGATAGAACTGCTAAATGAAAGAAAGGATGAAATTTCTAAAAAAATTGATGATAAAAATAAAGAAATCGAAGATAAAAAGAAATCATTAAAGGAATTAAAAGACCAACGCTCATCATATCGGGATGAGCTAAAAGCAATGATGACAGTTGAAGAAAAAATGACAGGAAAAATAAAGGAATTTACCGTGAAGCGAGATGGGATTTATAAGAAAACAGTTACAATTGAAAATGATCTTGATAAGACAAATACTCGGATTGAATCATATTATGATTTGATTTCAAGAGCAAAATATAGAATTCCTACTCTGGATGAGGCTATTAAAGAGTTTGATCAGGAGCTTAAACTATATAATGTTGAAATCAGTGATACAAAACTTCCAAATGTTGAATCATTAAAGGATTCAGTTAAGGTAATTGAAGAATCTATGAGAGAACTTGAACCTGTTAATATGAGAGCTTTAGATGAATATGAGCATCAGTCCGAACGTAAAAAGAAACTTGATGATGATGTTAAACATTTGAAAGATCAAAAGAAAAACCTTTTAAAGTTAGTTGGTGAAATAACAGAGAAAAAAACCGAGAGATTCTTTGAAGTTTTTGATGCCATCAATAAAAACTTTAAAGATATGTATGCTCAGCTTTCTGAAGGTGGAGAAGCAGAACTTCAATTAGAAAATCCTGAAAATCTATTTGATAGTGGACTTACTATAAAAGCTAGACCTAGAGGTAAAAAGGTACTTTTGTTATCTGCTTTATCAGGTGGTGAAAAAAGTATAGCATCACTTGCATTTATTTTTGCTATTCAACAGTATGATCCTAGTCCGTTTTATGTACTAGATGAAGTTGATATGTTTCTAGATGGTGTTAATGCTGAAACAGTTAGCCGAATGGTAAAAAGAAATGCCGATGATTCACAATTTATAATGGTTACACTTCGAAAGGTTGCACTTAAGGAAGCAAATCATGTTTATGGGGTCACCATGAGAGATACAGGTATATCAGAAATGATTGGAGATATAGACCCCAACGCAGTAGGACCAAAGGGAGAAATAAATTTTGAAGGAGGAAAAACTGTTGCAGCAGCTTGAAATTGATAATGATGTGATTAACCACCTATTATTTCATAAATCACTTATCGATGAAAAGGACAACGCATCAAGGTTGAATCATTACATAAATATGCTTCAAAAAGCAGATGAAGGAGAACACATTTCAATGGAAGATCCCTTTGATAGATCAATTGCACTTGCTTTTGAACTTGTAATGCAACAACATCTTAATCCATGGAATATTGATTTAGTAAATTTTTCAGCGATGTATTTAAAAAGGGCAAAAGATGAAAAAATTGATTTGATTACTGCAGGTAGAATAATTTACATGGCATGGAAGGTTTTGAAACTTCAAAGTGATGACCTTGTTATAAATATGGAATCTCAAGAAGAAAAATATGAACCTTTTGATTGGGGCGATATACCTACAGAGATGTGGCTAAGTAAAGATGATGCTTATTCCTATACAAACCTTGTAGTGAACATGAAAAAGTCTCCGCTGGATGAGCCTCTTAGAAGAAACGCTAAAAGAAAGGTGACACTAATAGAATTATTGAATGCATTTGATCAAGCAAAAAAAGAAGTAGAAGAACATCAACTTATTGAACAACAAAGGCAAGAAGAAAGAGAAAGAATTGCACAAAAAGCTAGAAAGAGAATGAAAGGAACTGCAGTCGAAGACCATTTAGAGGAAGATGTTGAAGCAGTCTGGGAAAGAATTAAAAAAATACCTAGCAAAACTATATCAATATTTGACATATGTGAAAAGAAAGGGCGAGAAGAACTAATAAAGGTCCTAATGTCAGTATTATTCCTTGCTATGGATGACAAAATTATGGTTTATCAAAAGAAATTTCCATTTGGGAAAATATATATAAAAAATATTAAATTATAGTTATATTATAGGAGTGGACCCTATGGGTATAAATGAAAAACGTTTAGTTGAATCTGTTCTTTTTTCTGCAAGTAAACCTGTTAGTATCAATGAAATTAAGGAAGCAACTGGTTTAGCGCTTAACACAATCAAAAAGACTTTAGAGGAATTAATCGAGGATTACAATGTTAAAAGAAAAAACGAAACATCAATGGAAGTAATAAAAGCAGGTGATAAATTTGCAATGCAGGTAAAAAAAAGATTTACTGAACAATCTATAATGATATCCAAACCTGAAATTGAAGGAAATCTATTAAAGACCTTAACATTAATTGCATTTCATCAACCACTGAAACAGTCAAATCTTAGAAGGATGATAGGAACCAAGGCTTATGAACATGTTGACGAACTTGCATCTATGAAGCTTATTTACTCAAAACAGCATGGATCAACAGAGATGCTTACAACAACAAAATTATTCCCTGAATATTTTGGAATAAATACTACTGACCCTAAAGAGATTAGAGAATTTTTAATAAAGAAAGTTGCTGGAGCAAATGAAGAATAATTAATATAATAGATAAACTATCAAATTTTATTTTTTTATAATTTTTTATAAAAACGTAACCGATAAGTATTGTAAAGATAATGGGTAATAATTGTACAACAAAACTTTTTAAACATAAGCTATAAAATAATAACTATGATTGTTGGGCTGAGGAAGTTAAAAAAAATAATTTTTTCATCCTTTCACCTCCTCTCCTTATCACCTCCAAACCTCCCTGCTCAACAATTTAATTTTTATATTTATAAAAAATTATGATTATTTAATTAAAAACTCAGAAAAAGTTTAATATATAGAAGTCCATTAACATTTGTTAATTAATATATAGAAATTAAGGGGAGTAAAAATGAAAACCACAAAATATTTTGTTGTCGGGTTGCTTCTGATTAGTAGCCTTACAGCATTAAGTATAGGTAAAGAAGCTGGTGAATATCAAGAGACAATAAGTCTATCATTTAATGATTTAGAGGTCTTTAATAGTAATATTGAACAATTCGTAGAATTGAATTTTGGAGGAGCTAGTGGAGTTTTATATCAGCAAAGTCAACCCATTTTGCCGATATATTCAAAAAAGTTAACACTTCCATTTGGAACTGAAATAGAAGATATTGAGTGTAATGTCGGAAATATCAAAACAATGACATTATCAAATAAGGTTATTCCTGCACCAAATCCAGTTACACCAGATTTAGATGCACCCACAGAAATTCAGTATATAATGGATGATAGCATCTATAATTCAAATGAATTGTATCCAACCAATTGGTTTGACTATTATGTAGGAGTAGGTCTTGATGAAAATAAAGTACATAAAACATTCTTAATAGTAAGGGCATTTCCTGTAAGATACAGTCCAGGAACTGATACACTTAATTATATTGAAAATATTGAATTAACAGTTTCATATTTGATACCTGACAGTTATCCTTTCCCTGCAAATACTGATTATGAATTAGCAATAATTGCTCCGCAAAAATTTAAAAGCGAGCTTCAGAAATTAGTAACCCATAAAGAATCAAAAGGTGTCACAACACTTCTTAAGACAACCGAAGATATCTATAGTGAATATACAGGTGCTGATAAACCAGAGCAAATAAAATTATTTATTAAAGATGCACTGGAGACATATAACATCACATATGTAATGTTAGTAGGAGGTTTGAATTCACTTCTAAACGCTGAACCAAGAGATGACAAGTCACAAGGGTCAAAAGATTGGTATGTTCCAGTCAGATATACATATAACAGGGAACAGCAAGGTCTTTTTGATCCAGGATTCCTCAGTGATCTATATTACGCAGATATCTATAAAGAAGGCGGAGAATTTGATGATTGGGATTCAAACAATAATGGGGTATTTGCGGAATGGTATGGTATTAACAAAGACGTTTTAGACTTCTATCCTGATGTTTATGTCGGTAGGCTAGCATGCAGAAATATATATGAAGTAAGAATCATGGTAAACAAAATAATTAATTATGAGAAGAAACCAGCCGGTGACTGGTATGATACTATGATTTTATGCGGTGGTGATTCATTTGATGACGTTGGCACCAATTATTTAGAAGGAGAAGTTGTCTCTGAACGAATGATTGATGATTATATGACTGAATTCACACCTGTTAAGATGTATGCTTCAAATAAGGATTCCAAACCAAAATATACATGTGAAGGTTCAAATATTATTAGGGAAATCAGCAAAGGAGCAGGTCATTTGTTCCTAGACGGTCATGCAAGTCCATTTACTTGGACCACCCATTGGCCAGGTGAATTTGAAGGAGGAGATTCTTGGACTGAAAGATTTTGGATTTGGGATTTCCCATGGATGTTAAATGGTGGAAAACTTCCTCTTTGTGCTGTTGAGGGATGTCATAATAGCCAGTTCAATGTATCAATTATCAAAGGTCTACAAGATACATCAGGAAAACAAAAAACATGGTGTTATGGACAACCTATACCTGAATGTTGGAGCTGGTGGCTTGCCCGAAAGATTGGAGGCGGATCCATTTCTACAATTGGAAATACAGGACTTGGTTATGGAGCAGTCGGAGAACATGGCGATATCGATGGAGACGGTATAGTAGAACCTGACGTTCTTGAAGCTTTTGGAGGACTGTATTTCGATCAATATTACAAAGTGATGGACTCAGGAGCCGATCGTCTTGGAGATTGCCACAGCGGAGCACTAACAAGTTATCTTGATATACGCCCAGGTATGGGTGATAAAGTCGATGCTAAGACAATGGAACAAATGGTACTTCTTGGAGATCCAAGTCTAAAGATTGGCGGATATGGTGTTGGAACTGAACTCAGAGCTGAAATAGCAGATGCAGATGCTGGAGTCTTAGGTGCACCATTTAGTGATGTAATGTTCCAAGCATCGGCATATAACGCACAAGGTGAAACAACATTTAATTGGGATTTAGATAATGACGGTCAATACGATGATGCAACTGGAGAAATAGCATCCAATGTCTGGTATCTACCTGGAGTATATTGGGTAGGTTTAAAAGTAACAGATGAAACAGGCCAATCTGATTACTATGACACAGTAGTAGAAATCGCAATTGGAGCAGATAAACCAGCAAGACCATCTGGTGAAACAATTATCAAACCAGGTGTTGAATATACATATTCATCAATAGTAAACACACAAGGTGGCTACTGGAATAAAATCTTCTACAAGTTTTCATGGGGCGATGGAACAGAAACAAATTGGATTGAATCATCAAGTGCATCACATATCTGGAGCCGAAAGGGAACTTATAATGTAAAAGCCAAAGCATTACTTATACATGAATCAGATGATAAGGAAGATTATAAAGAGACAGACTGGTCAGACCCACTTACAATAAAACTATCCAAATCAAAAACAGGACAATCAACGATATTTGAACTAATATTACAACATATCCTAGAAAAATACCCAAATGCGTTCCCAATAATAAGGCAACTATTAGGACTATAAACAAGTCCTAACCTCTTTTTTTTCTTTTTTTAAATATTTTTTTACAATAGATTTAAACAGTAAATTTGCATTAGCAAAAATGGATGCATAAAACAAGACAAGTGCTTTATCAACAAATAAAGGATATAAAATCAAAAGAGGAATTTCAAAAAGATATTGATAAAATAAAAAAAGAGTACGATGGGCTTTTTGATGAAGAAACCTCGGCATTATTAATCGTTGATGAACTCGGCAGAAACAAAGAAAATATAATTAAAATAAAAGACCTGAGACCTGGGATTGACTCAACTATTTATGGGAATATAACAAAAATAAACCAATCAAGAAATTTTAATCGTAAAAATGGATCAACTGGACGTGTTGTAAACTTAGAATTAACAGATGAGACAGGTTCATGTGGACTTGCATTATGGGATAAAGATGTAGAACTTGTTAAAAACAAGACAATAAAAAAAGGAACCGATATTAAAATTATCAATGGATATGTAAAGGATGGATTTAATGGCATAGAAATCAACATTGGTCGTTGGAGCATAATAGAAATTGAACCAGTTGACAAACCAGATTCTGAAATAAATAAAACACCAATCATAGAAAAATTAAAAGGAAAATTAATAGAAATTGAACCGACCCGTGCCTTTTTCAAAGATAACGGAGAGTTTGGGTTTGTTACAAATATCAAACTTGAAACCAAAGAAGAAATAAAAAAGATCACAGTATGGGATGAGAAAGTAAAGGAGATCAAGAAGATAAAAAAAGGAAGCTATATAGAAATTACTGATGTTGATATCAAAGAAAAAAATGGTGAAAAAGAAATTCATATAAACAATAAAGGAGTAATCAAGAAAAACTAGCATCCACCTTGATAGTACTCAATATTTCTTTCAAGAGCATATTGTGCATTTTGTAATTCTCTGCCAAGATACATATAATGAGTTGGTAATAATTTCGGAACTTTGCTTGCAATTGTATCACACAAAGCATCTGCTTTTGTCCCTGTAAAAATTTTTTTAAGAATACCTGAGACTATCTTATTGTTTTTATAAACATTTGAATAATATTCAACTCTTATCTCAGATTGTTTCCTATCAATTTCAATTACAAAAAAACCATTGGGATCCAAAATAATATCTTTCTTTGGTATTTTTTTAGCCTTTATGAGAGGTACTTCTTTAACAACCATATATTTCTTCCCCTGCGTTTACTAAATTTTTTAACTTTTGAAATGCCACATCTCTTGGAAGCATTCTTTGGCCACAATCTGGTGCAATTTGCGTAATCTTATCGTTGAATACATCTATTCCCTTTTTTATATGTTCAATAATTTCACCCACTGATTCAATTCTTACATTATCTGACTGAACACATCCTAAGCATATATTTTTTGTAATATCATAATGTTTAAAGACATCAAACAACTTTGGAGATGCTTTGAACTCATGAGAAAGTGTGTCAACTGGCATATCTAAGAGATCTGGAATAATCTTAGATATATCCCCACAGACATGAAGCCTTGTCGGACATCTAATTTCATTTGTTAGAATTTGAATTAGGTCCTTTCCATATTCAGGAATCCCCATAGAAAAATATGGTTCATCAATACTTATCATATCAACATAACTTTGCAATATCTGTATTTCATTTTTAAGAGCATATGCAAAATCATATGCTATATTATCCTCATTTTTATAAAATAAATCAACAGAAGATTTCATCAAGGTATATGGTCCTGTTATCAACCCTATTAGTTGTATATCTTTTGGTATTATGCTACGAACATATTTTTGATCATCAATTGTTATCGGTCCATTGTATTGAATTTTATCAATTATTTCAGTTCTATCTCTAATTCTACAACCCTTAAGTCTCCTTGTAAAAATATTTACAAAAGGATCACGTGTTTGTCCATCTGAAATCATCTCAATACCAGATTCAATCATATCCTCAACTGCAGATTTGATATATTTATCCCATGAAAAATCCTCTTGATTGAAATATAAATTCATTAGGTCCATATTATCAATAACCGTAGGATAAGACCCAATAACTGTTGGTTTAACTTTTTCCATTAGAAAAATTTCCTCCTAGGGTGAGAACTATCTGGAGTTATCCCAAAATAACTTTCAGCATATTCAGAGATTAAAATATCCTGCCATGCAATTATTGGAAAAACTAAATCAGCATTTTTCATCGGACCAAATATCGCAAAATCCCCTCCAAATAGTGGGATATTGATATTTGAAGAGGCATCAACTGATTTACGTGCTGATTCAAAATCATTCAACCATTTGGATTTTTCAACCACATTATGTATTGCACAACCTGTTGGAAGACCATATACTTCTTTTATTACAGGTATCGCAGCAATTGAGGCACCGCTATTATCACCTGGAGCCATTGCTGCAGTATCAATAAGTATTTTTTTAATTCCAATGTTCTTTGTGATATCAAGCAAGCCTGTATCTATTAGATTCGCACCATTCTGCAAAACTTCAATCTTACCATCAGGAGATTTATCTTTAGGATTAAAAGCCACAATAATAGCCATTTCAGGGGTATATTTTTGTAATGCAGCATATTCTTCATCTTTAATACCTACATGTATAGAGTTATAAATAGTACGAGAAAGCAGATTTTTTTTATCAAGGTATTCAAGTGTTTTTATTTTCAGTGAGGGATCAATTATGTCTATTGAAAATGGGTTTTTTTCTGGAATATTATCATTTATGAAGTCAATGATTTTTTCTATATATTCTTCTTTTTTAATAAAAAAATCAGGTATGGCTGGATTTCCAATTCTATTACTTAGACTCATCATATTATCTATCTGTTGTTTCCCATTCTGAAAATCAGGTTCTCCTCTAAAAAACAATCCACCAAATAAAACAGTAGGATAAACTCCAGGTTGTCCACCAATTTTTACTCCAGATATTTCCAATATTTCTTGATTTTTAGTAAAAGAAAACATTTATTCGCCTCTTCTTTTAATTTTGCCCATATAATCTATTACAATTTTTGAATGTAATGCCCTTTTATCATCTAACAAAGCTACAGCTTCAGGTATAATTCTTATTGCAATGTAAGGTTTTCCAAAAGATTTCGGATTTTGAGATAAACATTCATTTACAACTTTGTCAATTTCGTTTTTATCACTAATACCTATTAGATTAACCACTTTTATTTGTTCACGAAATCTTTTTATTGCTTCATTATTTAGATTTTCTATATAGGGGATAGCTCCAGGAGCATTAATTATTCTGTTATGTTCATCTATTCCATTTTTATGTAAGGCTATTAGAGATGAACCTGACCGATGGCCACGTATATCATCTCCACAAACTACCATATATCTGATATGAGGATTGGAAATAACATTTGCAATTATCTTTTCTATGCCGATATTTTCAGTTTTAAGATGTCCAAATATCGCTACTTTATTAGAAGGAATATATTTTATATTAAGAAGTACTATAGCAACGCATCCATTTGGGTAACCTGTAGTAAATTCACCACCCCAAGGGTAATACTCGCTATCCATTTTTTTAAACTCCGAAATTTATGTCATATTAGTTAAGATAATAAATTATTAATATTTTTACAATTAAATCACTTTAAATTAAAGGAATTATATCAAAATTATTGGTTTTGAGACAAAGCCTGTAAATAGTTTTAATCTACCCTACCACACTTTTATAAATGGATATTAATTACCTTATTCTTGGAGTTTTACGTGGATAAAGATAATGAATTAAATGATGAAATTTCTAAATTACCAGGAGTTGGACCGGCTACTGCAGAAAAACTTAGAGATGCAGGTTATATAGACCCTATGGATCTAGCAGTTGAATCTCCTCAAGAATTAGTAAATGTTGCTGAACTTGGCCTTGCAACAGCTACAAAGATAATACAAGAAGCCCGGAAAATTGCTAATAAAGATAATTTTAAAACTGGAAAAGAACTCTTCGAAAAACGTGCAGAAGTCGGTCGTCTTACAACAGGTTCTAATGTACTTGACGAACTGTTAGGCGGAGGCTTTGAAACACAGTCCATTATTGAACTTTTCGGAGAATTTGGTTCGGCCAAAACCCAAATAGTTCATCAACTATGTGTAAACGTGCAGTTACCTAAAGACCAAGGTGGACTTGAAGGGCATGCATTTTTTATAGATACTGAAAACACGTTTAGACCAGAACGAATTATTCAAATGGCTGAAGCTCTTGAATTGGATTCAGAACAAGTGCTTGAAAAAATCCATGTTGCACGTGCATATAATTCAAGCCATCAAATGCTGCTTGTTGATAAAGTTAAAGAACTTTCAAAGGACAACCCAGCTCGCTTACTAATTGTCGATTCACTAACTGCGCATTTTCGTGCAGAGTATATAGGTAGAGGCGCCTTAGCAGATAGACAACAGAAATTGAACAGACATATGCATGATCTTTTAAAATGGAGCGATGTTAATAACGGTGTTGTTTGTGTAACCAACCAAGTAGCAGCTAAACCAGATGCTTTTTTTGGAGATCCCACTAGACCAATAGGTGGTCATATAGTTGGCCATACAGCAACTTTTAGGATATATTTACGTAAAAGCAAAGGTCCAAAAAGAATAGCCAGATTAATTGATTCACCCCATCTACCAGAAGGCGAAGCTGTCTTTTCTGTAATTGATAAAGGTATTAGAGACTAAACAGGGGAAAATAAAGAAAAACTTAAATGTGAGTATAAACATTTCTTCTTGGAGGTGAGAGGTTTTATGGCTTACACCCATAATGGATGGACGTTGTATACTAGACAAGTAAAACTTAAGGGTGGGAGAATGCAGACGATTTATTTCTTCAGCAAAAGGACTCCTAAGAGTGGAAAACCTTGTGAAATGCCAAGTGGATACACGGTAGGTGTTAACAAAAGGACAGGTTTACCATATCTAAAAAAGAAATAAATAGACTGTTCGAGCTGACATTATAGGTCAGCTCAATACTTCTTTTTCATGTTTATTAAGGATTATATAAAGGATTAGGTAACATATAACTCTTAATCACCTTCTTTAAATATCCTGTTTTGTTTAGGATTTGCAAAGATGAAAATATCCAAAATCGGTTTTATAGTTAATCCTATTGCAGGAATGGGTGGAAAGGTCGGTTTAAAAGGAACAGATGGTGTTCTAATCCAAGCAATTGAACTAGGAGCAAAACCTATAGCACATATTAAAGCTGAAGAAACAATCAAAGAATTTATTTCAAATTTTTCAAATAATAATATACACTGGTTTACTTGTTCAGGGCTTATGGGAGCGGAAGAATTAAAAAATGCAGGAATTAAAAATCTAGAGATTGTTTATTCTGCTAACAGCAAAATTACTACGTCTACTGATACAAAAAATGCATGTAAAGAATTTTTAAAAAAACAAATCGATCTGATATTATTTTGTGGTGGAGATGGCACAGCTAGAGACATATTTGAAATTGTAGGAACAAAATTACCTATTCTCGGTATACCTTCAGGAGTAAAGATGCATTCTGGAGTATTTGGGATAAATACTAGTGCATCAGCAAAAATGCTTCATGAGTTTGTGAAGAAACGCCTTACTATTGGTGATGCTGAAATTATGGATCTTGATGAAGAAAGATATAGAAAAGGAGATTGGAATATCAAGCTTTTTGGTATAGCAAAAGGAATTGTGGAACCTACATATGTACAGGTTGGAAAAACAACTTTTGAATCTATTTCTGATGATGAAATAAAAGACGAACTCGCTGAACATATATTAGATGAAATTGAGCATAATAGTGATTTTTTATTTTTTTTTGGATCAGGTGGAACAATAGACTTTGTTACAAAAAAATTGGGTATAAAAAATACCTTACTAGGTATTGATGCAGTTTATAAAAAAAAAGTAGTTGGTAGTGATTTAAGTGAAGAAGGAATCTTAAAACTTTTAAAAATATATCCTAAAGCAAAAATTATTCTTAGCCCTATTGGAGCTCAAGGTTTTGTTTTAGGAAGAGGAAATCTTCAACTTAGTCCAAGTGTCATACGAAAAATTGGACTTAACAATATTATTGTTATATCAACTCCTTCAAAACTTTTATCAACACCCATATTAAGAGTGGATACTGGAGATAAAGAATTAGACAGCCTTTTTGCAAAAAAAGAATTTATGATGGTTGTTATTGGATATCGTTTAAGTAGGGTTGTAAAAATCAAATTTTAAGATATAAAGTTTTTCAGATGTTATAAAGATATCTTTTAAAAAAGTAAAAAAAAAAGTTACATTTAAAATACCATATCATCTGTATTTATAATAAATAGTTAATTTTTTGTTATTATTATACACATAATCCATTAAAACCCGATTAAATTACTATTATAATTTGAGGGTAAAAATTATGAAAAATGATGAGGAATTGAATTATCTTTTAGCAAAAGAATTTTCTGATCTTTGGTATGAATGTAAAATCAGATGTGATAAAATAGAAGAAATTATAAAACAGATTGATGAAACAAATAAATAATACCAAACTTTTATAGTAATAAATTTAGATATAAACCAATAACTTTTAATAATTTTAGCTATTACTCAGAAAGCTAAAAAGGTTGTATCCAACTATGGGGGAAGCATTAATTATGAAACGAAATCCAAACGCATTTTTAAAAGAAGAATATGATGAACTTGTTAAGAAAAATTTTGATTGGAAACTGCGTATACTAGAATCAGGATCAACTCCACATTCAATAGTTGATGGTAAAAAGGTTATTATGTTATGTTCAAATAATTATCTAAACCTTAGCAATCATCCACGATTGATTAAAGCTGCCATAGATGCTGCAAATAAATTTGGAGCAGGATCTGGCTCCGTAAGAGCAATTGCAGGAACTATGAAGCTTCATATTGATGTTGAAAAAAGATTAGCTAAATTCAAAGGAACTGAATCATCTCTTATTTATCAAACAGGATTTGCAGCAAATGCAGGGCTTATTCCACAGCTTGTAGGAAAAGGGGATGTTATTATTTCAGATGAATTAAACCATGGAAGTATCATAGATGGTGTCAGGTTAACTAAATCAGATAGAGCTGTCTACAAACATCGTGATATGGGTGAACTTGAGAAGGTTTTAAAGGATGCAGATAAGAAATATAACAGGATTCTTGTGATTACTGATGGAGTCTTTAGTATGGATGGAGATATAGCTCCGATGGATAAAATAGTAGAGATTTCCAAAGATTTTGGAGCAATGACTTATGTAGATGATGCACATGGGGAAGGAGTAATCGGTCCTGATGGCCGAGGAATTGGAGCTCATTTTGGGATAGAAGGAAAAATAGACGTTGAAATGGGTACATTTAGTAAAGCATATGGTGTAGTTGGAGGTCTAATTGCTGGCAGTCAAGACCTTGTAAATTTTGCATACAACAAATCTAGAACCTGGCTTCTTAGCGGGTCGCATCCTCCAGCTGTGGCTGGTGCACAACTTGCAGCAATAGATGTACTTGAAACAGAACCAGAGCATGTAAAGAAATTATGGGATAATACTAATTATTTTAAAAAGGAACTTATTGGAATGGGTTTTGATACTGGAGAAAGTGAAACACCAATCACACCAGTGATTGTGGGGGAATCTGATAAGGCAAAAGAACTTAGCAATGGTTTATTTGATGAAGGTATTTTTGCACTTCCAATTGTTTTTCCAATGGTTGCTAGGGATAAAGCCCGAATTCGAACAATGATGAATGCAGGATTAACAAAAGATGATCTAGATTACACATTGGATAAATTCGAAAAACTTGGTAAAAAATTAGAAATTCTTTAATTTATCTTAAATATGAATGAAAAAACAATTCTTCATCACGTTGCGTTACAATATTTTGATAGAGGAAAAGCAGAAATATTTTTTACAAAAATATTAAATCTGACTTTGAAAAAAACGTTTACATTAGATAAGGAATTATCAAAAAACATTTTTGGAATTTCAGAAGAAGTGGTAGTAGATGTATATTCAAACAAAGATTGTTATTTTGAAATATTTATTACAAAAAGAAAAACAAAATACAGTTATGAACATATTTCTATTGAGGTTAGTGATTTGGAAGGATTTATTAAAAAATGTAAAAAATATAACATTAAACCTATGTTTATTAAAAAAGGAGAAAAGACATTACTTTTTGTAAAAGATTATGTTGGTAATTTATTTGAAATCAAAGAAATAAAACGTTAAATCTTAAATTAACGCTTACTCCATTTACCTTTCTTTTTTTGGCTTAAAACTTTATCAATTATCGTTTGTTCATCAGCTTCTACTATTGTCTTATCTCTATCTGAATGCTTTTTTAAAGCTGCTTCAATTGCATCAGAATCTGCTTCTACAATTAATCCTTCATCTCCAAATAATTTTTCACTTTCTTGTTCTTTATCATAAATATCATTAGATGTCTTTTTATCTGTTTTTTTTATAGCATCATCGACTTTTTTGTCAATTTTTTCTTTATCATCATCTTTTTTTATTTGTTCGTTATCTGTTTCAGTTATATCTGGTTCATTGGTTTTATCATATTGTGGTAAATCATCAGTTTTAACATTATCATCACTATAATTATCATAAGAAGGTGTTTTATTATATTCTTGAGTTATGGAATCTTTATTATATTCTGTTTGAGTAGTATCGGTATCAATTTTATTACTATCAGATAAATTTTTATATGCATCTGTTGGTAATAATTGAAACGCATCTTGAATTAGATTTTTTTCTTCAACAGTTGGCATCCAAAAAGTGCCATCTTTCTGTTCAAAAATATTCGGCGCTTTTGAATTAAAATGAGCTGTTATTAATAATTTACCAGAAATCTTATCTTTACAAACTTCAAGTTTTATATTAATATTATCCTCTTTAGACATCCATTCCATCTCTCCTAATTAAACTATGAATATGTTTTTAGGACTTATACTTTTCTAATAACAAAAATCATTAATTTTTCAAAAAATTAGGGATCTATAATAAAAAAATTATAAGATACAATCAAGTGATAAATAATGATTATTTTTATTTTATTTAAAAAAGAATTAATGATTTTATAATTGATATTAATCCTCTAACACCAAGATTAAAATTTTTATTTGATATATAATGAAAAAATTCTTTTATTATCAATCTTTTTTGTCCGGTATTTGTATAAAAATTTGAAATCAATTGATTGTTTTTTGATTCCTTGTTATCTATGATATTTCCATTATCATTATTAAAAATTAAACAATCTTTTATTGTATTTTCTGATGATGATGAAAAATATATACCATGGACTTTATTATCATGTATCCTACAGTTCATTATTATATTATCATTATTAGATGATGCAATTGCATCAATTCCGGTATGTGAATTATTATAAAAATCACAGTTTAAAATTGTGTTATTTGATGAATATTGAAGTTCGATTCCATCGCAGTTATCTCGAAAAATACAGTTAGAGATTATATTGTTATTACAGGCTGAGTAATCGGTTCCGATAAATGCTATTCCCTCATCTTGACAGCCCCAAAAATAACAGCCATCTATTTTATTTTCAGAACTCCAAATAACAATACCTACCGGTGTATCAAATATGTTACAATTATAAATTTCATTATTTGATGATATTACTCGAATTCCACTGGAATAGAGGCCTGGGGCTCCGTTTTTTATACTAAAACTATTTAGTTTTATTTTTGGAACCCCAAGGCATATCGCGTATTTGTTTTTTTCCGAGATGGGATTGATTAGAGTGCTATCCTTATCCTCTCCTACAAGGTTTAATGATTTTTTTATCATGATGACTTCTTTATATTCCCCCTTTTTTACATATATAGTAGAACCTTCTTGTGCATTATTAACAGCTTCTTGGATTGTTTTATAGTCGCCTTCTCCATTTTGATCAACAGTTATTATAAGTTCATTATTAACTATAGAGTCAAATTGATCTGCTAGAGAACTAATTGTTAAAAAAATCTCTGATATTAAAAAAATTATCATTGATACTGTTGTAATTTTGATTCTCCTCTTCATTTTACCATTCCACGTTAAATATTATCATGATATTTTTTAACGTGGTATCATCTGTCAATAAATGTATTTAAATGTTTTTTGTAAAAATCCCAAAATGAAAAATTGTCAATTAAAGACTACTGAACCTTTAAAATCATTACATTTTGAAACAATCTTATCATGTAAGTTGATATTTGATTCAATTGAAACTGAGATATAATCATTATATGATATATCTAAAACATGAGCTTTATCATAAATCCAAGATATAAAAGATTGAGTTTCGGAATTAATCGGTAATTTTATCTTAAATCTTACAAGTTGAGGCAGAGATTCGTATATAAAATCTAATAGTAAATCAATATTTATTCGGTTTTTTGCAGAGATAAATGCAATTTTTCTATTTTTTATCAATCCTTCTTTTTGGAGATATTCGATTTTATCTTTGATATCATTCTCATCTATCAAATCAGTCTTATTAAGAGTAATGATAATTGGAGATGTAACACCTATATCAACTAATTCATCTAATGATATCTCAAGTTTTTTTCTAATATATTCTTTTTTTTCACTGATATCAACAACTAATAAAACAACATCAGCAACTTTTATCTCCTCTAGTGTAGAATGAAACGCATCAATAATATATGCAGGCAGATTTTGTATAAATCCTACAGTATCTGTTAATAAAATTGGAATATTTTTATTCTTTATTTTACGTGTTGTTGTGGAAAGAGTTGAAAAAAGTCTACCCTCAACCTTTACCTTTTCACCTGAAAGTAAATTCAAAAGATAACTTTTCCCAGCATTTGTATAACCTGCTAAAGACACAAGATAAAAACCGCCTTTATGTCTATGTCGTCTACGTAATTTTCTTTCCTCACGAATATTTTTCAATTGTTCTTTGATTTTTTTTGTATGTTTTTTAATCATTTCATAATAATCATCAACTTGATATTCACCGCCTGCCATAAGTCCAGGATGTTCACCTGATCTTGCACGATGAATAAGTTCACGCACAAAAGGGCGTTCATACTGAAGTTGAGCTAATTTAACTTGAAGTTTTGCTTCTTTTCGCTCAGCTCGTTCTTCAAATATTTTAAGAATTAGTCTAGCTCTATCATAAACCTCAATATTTAGATTATTTTCAAGGATAAACCATTGTGAAGGTTTAAGCTCTCCATCAACAATTGCTAATTTGATGATATTTTCATATGACTTGATGAATTCCTTTATTTCATCTACTTTGCCACTTCCAATATAACTTCTAACATCTGGATTTTCTCTTTTTTGAATAAAAGTTTTTACAACGTAATAATCTAAAGAAGCAGCTAATTCATTTATTTCTGATATATCATTATTCAACGATATTATTATAGCATTGTTATTGCTCATTATAGATCAAAACCATTTTAGGGTATAGCTATCAATATTTAATAAAAATTTACTTAAGTATAAGTTTGTAAATTCAAATAATTGAAAAATTTTTTGTTAATTTTTGTTTAAATTACCGATAAGTTTATTTAATAGGAATGACACATATATACATGATAGATAATATCTAACTATCATAATGAAGGGAGGTGAGATATATAAAAATCAATATAGTTGGATCAGTTTCAACAATGGATGATTTAGAAGAAATAGATACAATTGCAAAAGTATTTGTAGTTGCAGAAAGAATGATTGATCTAACTAATGATTCAAAATCAGAAAAAAATAATACAGAACCTCCAGTTGATATAGATAAAAAAATCAATAATAACCATGAACTTTATAACAAAAAAATTACGCTTTTATCTGTACGTGGATTCAATTGAATATTAGATAAATTTTAATCCTAAATTCTATTTTCAAAATATATGTGTTTATTATGACAATTATGCAGATAAGAGTCGGTATTGATAATTTTTGCTATATAATTTTTTGCCCAAAAAAAATGAAAGCTGCAATTGTTGATCCAGGATATAATTTTTCTAATATAATTGATTTAATATCAAAAAATAATTTGATTTTGGAATATATCATAGCAACTCATTACCATATGGATCACACAGGATGTATAAATCAAATAAAAAAAGCCTATCCAAACTCAAAAATTATTGCTTCAGAGAAAGATGGTTCATTATTAGATTCTAAAGTAGATATAACAGTCTCAGATAACGATAACGTAGAATTGGGATATGTTAGTTTAAGATTTATTTTAACTCCGGGTCATACACCTGGAGGTATCTGTATTATTGTTGATGATGAAGCATTATTAACAGGTGATACATTATTTATCGGGGACTGCGGAAGAACGGATTTACTTGGGGGCAACATTACTCAAATGTTTAAAACACTTCAGGAAAAAATCATGCCTCTACCTGATCATTTAATCGTATATCCAGGTCACGATTATGGAGATAAACCTTTTGATAAATTAGGTAATCAAAAAAGAACAAACAAAACATTATTGGTAAAAAACTTTAAAGAATTTTCAAAAATTCCATAAATTTTTTAAAAATAATTTAATCTTTAAAATTATAAATACAAAAAATTGAAAGAATTTGTTTTATTTATGTAAAATATAACTATAAGTAATAGATTTTATAATTCAACATAGATAGTTTGCTAATTTTATTCCTTTTTTAGTCAACATTATATAATCTCTATAAGGTTTTGAACTATCAAGTTCTTTAATATATCCATTTTCTAAAAGTAATTTTAAACATATAAAAAATTCATTATCTGCAAGATTTATTTGTTTTTGAATATTGTTAGTTAACATACCATTACCATTTGTATGAACTAGTTTAACAATTTCCAGCAATACTTCTTTTTTTTCTGACGTAAAATATTCCTCCGCTGTTTGCTTTTTAGATTTTCACCTCTTTTTCTTTATTTTTCTTCTCTGTTTATGATAAAGGAAAAGAGGTATCTTATTATAGTGGTATGGATGGGATGCTTAAAAATTTAGGAAATACCTCTTTTTATTTCCTTTATCCACACATTATTATAATATTATTTTATATTTTTAAATATTTCTATTATTTTTAGGAGAAAGTATCCTTTATCCATCTTTTTTATTAAAATACAAAAATTATATATATTAATTAAATTATATATTAACAATGATGAAAAATGGGTGGTTTCATCCTTCTATGTCCGTGGTCCCTCATCCATTTTGGATTCCTCACCTCATTTTTACCATCCATTTTTCATAAATTATTAAAATTTTTTAAGGTGATATAAAAACGTTGAAATGCAGTAATATTACCAATAAATGCAAAATACAACATTGTCCATTCTAATAGATATAGATTTAGTATTATATCAATATTAAAAAAATAATTCAATAAGATTTGAACGATTGGGGCAATCATCAATAAAACGAGTCGATCTGCTCTACCCAATAGACCAGAATATTCTCTCTTATAACCAATGGCCTGTGCCTGCGTCCCCATATAACTTGTAAGAAGCATACCAACAATTGCTAAAAGACCTATGTATGGATGTGCTTTGAGCCAAGGACTTAAAGCAAGTCCTCCAACTATAAAAACATCTGAAAATCTATCAAAAGCATGATCTAAATAATCTCCTCTTTTTGAAGTTTTATGAGCAAGCTTAGCCACTTTCCCATCGATTGCATCAAACAACCCATTTAAAAAAACAAAAATTGATGCACCTGATAAATAATAATATACTAACTTATCATCTGGGGAGGATAGAAAAAACAATAGTCCAGCAAAAAATGCAAATAGCAACGATATACAAGTCAACAGATTAGGGCTAACTTTAATCAAGTGTTTCGCAATCGGAGTTAAAATAGGATCAACGTTTTCTCTTTGATTATCAAGAACCATTTTTTCAACCTTATATTAGAAATCCTTTAAAATCTCTTCAGACCAATCGATTTTACCTATTTTATATTTTTTTACTTTCCTAAAATTATCCTTAATCAATCCTTTGATATCATGAGCAATGCTTTCAATTGATTTATCTGTAATATCAATTTCAAAGATATCTTCTTCAGAATATTTTTCCACAACCTCACAAAGAATAATATCAAGTATTTCAGCTTCAATGTTTTCCTTTATCTTAGGTTCTTTCCATTCCTTTTTTGAAAGATTTTTCCTTAATAAATTAGGATGACATCGTAATATAATTACTTTATCAATACATCCCAAAAGATGTGATAAATGTCCTTCAATAAAAACAATCTCTTTTCCGCTATAGTTTTTCTTTATATAATCATCAAATATTTTTATGTCAACAATGTTTGAATCTCTTTTTTCATCTTTACCAATTAAAAAATTTCTTTCACATGCTACTTTATTAAAATCAATTACCTCAAAACCATCTTTTTGAATGATTTTTGAAACAGAGGTTTTTCCTGTACCTGGTGTACCTGTTATAGCTATAATCATAATCCTAAATCAATTTATGATAATCATATCCCCGGAATCCTTCTTTGAAACAATAGTGAAGTTCTTGGTATTCTTTTCTAAAATCCTTAATTTCTACTTTTATTTTCTTTGGATCTTTATTTTTCATAATTACTTTTTCATAAAATTCTGCTATCTCATCCATTTCTTTTTCCTTCATACCAAGTCTAGTAAGCTCAGGTGTTCCAAGCCTTAATCCAGATGGATTTAAAGGATCTGTATCACCAGGAATTGTATTCATATTTGTAACAATACCTGCTTCCTCTAATTTTTTAGATGCTTCTTTTCCTTTTCCCGGACCAATTTCAAGTAAAATCTGATGTGATTTAGTAAAACCAAGTTTTTCACCAAAGACCTTAAAACCTCTTTTGTAAAGTGATTGCGCCAAACTTTGTGCGTTTTTTATTGTTTGTTTAGCATATGCTTCACCAAATTCAAGATGTTCAGCATAGGCAATTGCTTTTGCCGCAACATGATGAAGATGATAAGATGAAGTAACACCTGGAAAAACTCCAAAACCGACTTTTCTTAAAAAAGATTTATCTTCATCAGTATCACCAGTATGATCTGAAAGTATCATTCCACCCTGCGGACCTGGAAGAGTTTTATGTGTACTTCCGCTCATTAAATCTGCACCTTCTCTTAATGGGTCCTGAAATTGTTTTCCGCCTATAAGACCTAAAACATGAGCAGCATCGTAAATAAGATATGCACCTACCTCATGAGCAGCTTCTGCTAGCTCTTTTATTGGACTTGGAAACAAAAAGACAGACCTGCCATTTAAAGCAAGCTTTGGTTTTACATTTTTAATAAGTTTTACAGCTCCATCAATATCGATGTTCATCTCTCCATCATTAAAAGGATAAGAAACAAGATTAATACCACGAACGCCTGCAGCTCCCCATTTTCCAAAGGATATATGGGCACCATTTGCAAGATCTAGAACGGTTGCAGTTTCTCCTGGTTTTATCAAAGCTTTTAAAATCGCTAAATTTGCAGTTGTTCCTGCAGTTGGTCTAACATCTGCATAATTACATATAAAAAGTTTTTTAGCAAGTTCAATTGCTTTTAATTCAACATTGTCAAAAAATAAACAACCTTCGTAATATCTCTTGCCGGGAGTTCCTTCAGCATACCTACCATGAAAATCTGTAATAAGCATTTCCCTACAAAGTGGAGAAAGCACGTTTTCACTAGCTATCATTGGGAGAGAATTTGCAAAAAACTCATTGTTTAATTTAGCCTGCTTCTGTATATATTTGACCTCGTCATACCAACTCATTAAAACCCCACAAAGCGATATCCGAGATACTATTAAAAAGGTAATGGAAATATTATCTAAATTTCAATTAATTTTTTAGGTCCTTTAGTAAGAATCTCAATACCATTCTTTTTAATCAAAACATCATCTTCTATTCTTACTCCACCGATTTCAGGAAGATAAATACCTGGTTCGATTGTAAATACCATATTTTCTTTTAGAATTAAGTCACTGTAAGAACTTAATCTTGCATCACTATCATGAACAGAAAGACCTAATGAATGACCTGTTGAATGTATAAATCTTCCTTTGAATTTTGTGCTATTAATAAATGAATCAACTATTTTATGAACATCTATTGCTTTTACTCCTGATTTTGTTTTTTCAAATCCTAGATTTTGAGCTTCTAAAATTGTTTTAAACATATCTTTTTGCATTTTGCTTGCTTTTCCAAAAATAAAAGTTCTTGTAATATCAGAGTTATATTTTTTAAAGCAGGCTCCAAAATCACATAAAACAAAATCATTTATTTTCAATTTTGTTGAACCATGGGTATAATGGGGTTGTGCGGTATTTTTTCCAAATGAAGATATTGTTTCAAAAGCTGCTTTATCAGCACCATTTTTCTGCATTAAGTAATCAATTTCAGCTGCAAGTTCATATTCCTTTATATTATCATATAAAAGTTCTGGTATTTTTTCAACTACTTTATCTACTATATTACAAGCTTTTTTTATCAGTTTTATTTCAATTTCGTCTTTTATCAGTCGTGACTTTTCAAAAGAAACAGAGACATCAAAGAATTTTAAATCTGAAAATTTTTTATTTATATTATAAAAATCTCTATAGGTTATATTTCTAAAATTTAATCCTACATTTTTTGAGCTGGAAATACTCTCTTTTAAAATTTTATAATATTGGGTTTGATTTTTATAAGCTTTAATATTTGCATTAGCTTTTTTTGCGGTTTCACTTTCAAGTTCTGGAACAACTAAATCGATATTACCATCTGGAAATAAAACAGCAATTGATCCCTCAAAAAGTCCTTTATCAAGTCCAGTAACATAGAAAAAATTGTCATCGATGTAAGGTTCAGAAGAATTTTTTATTAATATAATATCAGGTTTATATTCTGTATTTTTATAAATATTTTTTACTCTATCTTTCAATCTTGCACCGCCAGGGTATAGATAATAGAATTTAAATTAAAAAAAACGTAAGTAAACAAATGAAATCCTTAATAAAATAGAAGGATTATTTGTATCCTTTTATAAGGTTTTGTAATTCAGATAAGTCGTTTTTTATAGTTTGAACTTGTTTCATTTTTTCTTGTTCAAAATTTTTTAAGATTTGTGGTAATGGTCTAGTAAGTTTATATATATGGACTGGCCTACCCTTACCTTTCTTTTTCAAATCTCTTTTTTTTGCCCATCCTCTCCTTCGCATTTCCTGCATAGCAACGCTAACTTCGGGTTGACGGAGATCAGCTCCCTGCTCAACATCTGCAGAACGGCATTCATCAACCTGTGAAATGTACATAAGTGTTTTAGCAAGGTTTTTTGGCATACCAAGTTCAGAAAATAATTGAACGGCTTTATCGTCTTTCTCATCCAATACAAATGAATTCTTTCGCTTCATATTCTCCTCAGCAGTGTAAATCATTCGTCAGTATTTATATTTTTCTCATTTTTCGAATAACAGATATGTTTTTTTTTATTATAATTTCTAATATTAATATTGCTCTCGTCAATAATTTTCTTTGCAAGGTCGTCTGGATAGTCACCAGAATATATTATCTCTTTGATATCTGCATTAATCAACATTTTAACACAGACAACACATGGCGTATTAGTACAATATAAAACAGAATTTTTTATAGAAATGCCAAATACAGCTGCTTGGATAATTGCATTTTGTTCAGCATGAAGACCTCTACATAGTTCATGTCTCTCACCTGAAGGAACTTTTAAATCTGATCTAAGACAGCCAACATCTGAACAATGTTTTAAGCCCTTTGGTGCACCATTGTATCCTGTACTTAGTATATGTTTATCCTTTACTAGAATTGCACCTACCTTGCGTCTCTTGCAAGTGCTTCTTGTTGATACAACATGTGCCATTTCCATAAAGTATTCATCATATGAAGGTCGCTCTCCCATAAAAATCAAGTTAGAATAGAATATACTGCTTAATAAAATTATGATTTTGTTAATCCTATTTAAAAATAATTTCTTAAATATTTTAAATAACTGATTAATGTTTTTGTAAATTACTATTTTGTATTCACTCTTTAATTTGAAAAAAATTTACAGATAATAATGATAAATAGCATTCAAATTTAAATAATTGTAACTATATAGGCTAATTTGTGGAGCAATAATTTGAATGAAAGAAAATAAAAATAAAAATTTCTTTACTATTAAAATTCAAGATAAAAAAATTTTATTCTCAGCTGATAATTATTATTCAAGAATCTGGAAATTAACAAGATTTCATAATGATAGGCTACCAGAAGAGAAGGTTTCGAATCTATTAATAAAAAAATTGAATTCTTGTAAATGTTTTGTTGATGTTGGAGCAAATCTTGGATACTATACTTTTTTGGCATCAAAAATAATGTCTGATGGAATCGTCTATTCCTTTGAAATGGATGATAAAAATTATAGTCTACTCGAGAAGAATTTATTTATTAACAAAAGTAAAAATGTAAAAATTTATCATGCAGCTATAACAGACTATTCAGGTGTTGTTAGCTATTCTAACACCTTAAGGTTGCCAAGTCCTATACTAACCGTATCAACCCGAATCTCAAATAATAGATACAGTATAAAAAAATCTGTTAAAGCAATCTCTCTTGATGATTTTTTTAATGCTAATGGATCTAAACCTGAAATTATAAAAATTGATGTTGAAGGTGGAGAAATAAAAGTTTTAAATGGCATGCAAAAACTTCTTGATAATGATAATCTACAATTGTTCTTAGAAGTCCATCCATTTAGACTTAAGTTAAATTTTCAATCATCTGCAAATGCTATTATTTCAATGCTTTTAGATAAAGGATTTCTTTTATCTGAAATTACAAAAATGAGAAGACATGGTAAAGATATAAAATTAAAAAAGTTAAATAAAGAATCTCAATTAATGCACAATACAATGATATATGCATATAAAACATAAGAATTAATGATAATTATAATTTTAACTCGCTTTTTAAAAAAGAAACATTTAAATCATTTAATTTGATTGTCTGAATCAAAATAGTGAGGAGATGTGGAAATTAAATGAAAATTAATAATCCATATGAATTAGTTGGAAAAGAAGTTGTTGACCAGAATGGACAAACCATTGGCTGGGTAGACAAAACATGGAACAGTTGGAACCAAGATTACCCAGGTTGGTTCTTTGGCATTAAACCAAATGACAATACGCGAGACACCTACCTACGTGGAACCTACAAGCTTTATCCAATCTACAGTGATTATATTCGAGAAATAGGAGATCGAGTAACACTAAACAAGACAAGAGAAGACTTATGCCGATATTGGATCAAAACAGTAAACTGCGGTCCTACAACATGTCCAACAGACCAACTAGTCGAAATGCCTGTATATGACAGAAACCATTCAAGAGTTGGAACATTCTTTAGCTGGGTAGAAAGTGGTGGTTCATACCAAAGTTACGGATGCTTAGTAGACCCATATCTATGCGAAACCTGGAAATTACCATACAACACATTAATGCCAATACCAACCA
>WOR8_10000261_pt1 | contig 54400 bp, 37 predicted proteins | sample DeeMarSeWOR38_10_FD_19890 | JGI IMG/M metagenome (IMG submission 19890)
GGCGTTACCGTTTGATTAACAAATCCGGGTACAAAGTAGATTCCATGTTTGTCGCTCAATATGCGGAAGTGGACCTGGGTGATTGGACTGAAGATCTGGTAGGTTGTGATTCTCTTCTTTCTTTGGGGTATGTTTATAATGGATTTCCAACGGATTCCGAATACCAGCAATTCAGTTTGGTTCCCCCGGCCTTGGGATACGGTTTGTTGGAGGGTCCGATGGTTCCCTCCCCTGGTGATACCGCAATATTTGATTTGAAAAAGAGACCAGATTATAAAAACCTGTCCATGACTTCTTTTTACTACGATGCTGCTGGAAATACCTGGAGTTATCCATTGACGGGGGGGTATGAGGGGACTATTCAGTGGTATAATATATTAAATGGATTCTTACCGTTTGCTGATTCAACGAACCTGATACCATTTAGACATTATATGGGACCTGATTCAGGCAATATCACCAAATATCCATTAAATGGCGACCCCTTTTTAAGGACCGGCGATATAGATGGACTGTGGCCGAATATACCTCCATCAAACCGGCAATTGGCAATTTGTAGTGGACCTTTTACATTTTTACCCGGTGATACACAAGAAGTTGTTGTCGCTGTAATAGGAGGTATTTCTTCAGATTACCTTTCCAGCATAAATGAACTTAAACAGAATGCTATCGAGGTACAAGATTTCTACAATTCGCTCATTCAAACACCAGTTGGTATTGATGATATCGCCGTTGGGCATCATCTGAAAACATTGGAACTCTTCCAGAATTATCCCAATCCATTCAATCCGAAAACAACCATCAGTTACCGATTGGCAATTGGCAGCGAGGTTGAATTGAATATTTACAACCTACTCGGTCAGCACATTAGGACATTGATTATCGCAAAACAGTCTTCGGGCACCCATGAGATTGAGTGGGATGGAAGAGATGAATTTGGAAGCGCCGTTTCGAGCGGAATTTATATTTATAGATTAAAAGCAAACGGAGTTATCGCAAGCAGAAAAATGATCCTGGCAAAGTAGGGGAACAACTTTTGAATGTTGATAGGTAAGAAACGAATCCCCTTTGGAATGACTGTTCCGCATCCGGTTTTGATAGTGTAAATTTTAGTGTATAAAAAAAAACGGCGAAATCAGCTCTTTTTTTTCGCTGACCGCAGATTGGAGAATTTCTCGATTAATCCCTCTGACTGGATAATCCCTCTTCCCAACCATGCGGCGCCGTCAATCACCAGACATTCTCCATTAATATAGCTGGCATAAGGTGAAACTAAATACAAAGCTGCCTGTGCCACCTCTTCAGTGGTTGTAAACCGACCTAATGGAATATCCTTAAGAATAGCCTGCCGCACTTCTTCAACCGGCCAAAGCCTTTCACTGGCACCGGTAGTTTCAAATGGTCCCGGTGCAATTGCATTCACCCTTATTCCATAACGCGCCCATTCAACTGCCATGGTGCGGGTCATTGCCAGCACCCCTGCCTTGGCGCAGGCGCTGTGAATGGTGCCCGGACCGCCCATCCATGCGTAGGTGGCTAATATATTTAAAATCTGTCCGTTCTTCTGCCTTATCATCTGATTTCCGAAAATTTGTGAACAATAAAAACTTCCGTTGAGAACGATATCGATGACCGCTTTCCAGCCGGCAATGGGAAGTTTTTCGGTGGGATATATAAAATTACCGGCGGCGTTGTTCACCAGAATATCCACTTTTCCAAATTTATCCACTACTGCATTGCAGAGTGCTTCGACCTTGGCAGGTTCACGAATATCCAGCTGGTAGATCATCACTTCCGTACCAGATTTCTCGATTTCCTGCTTGCCGGTCTCCAGGTGTTCCATCTTCCGACTGGCAATAACGATGCGTGCTCCCTGTTCTGCAAATTGTATGGCCATCTCTTTACCCAGACCGGTTCCTCCGCCGGTTATTACCGCAATTTGATCTTTTAAGATCGGCTCTTTGAACATGGATTGTTCTCCTGCTTTTTAGACTAATTTTCTTATTTTTTCAATAAACAAGCTGTTGAAAATATCTGTATTTTAATCACGAGACTAGATATTTGAAATAATACTAAAGGAATTGATGTTATTAATTTTGATATGAAAGGCATAAAAATGAAAAACGCCCTGCCTGTAAATTGCACAGACAGAACGTTAAAATCGCTTTTTTATAGGGCAGTCTTCATCTTATCAATGAGATATTTGGCATCGGAAAATTTTTCCATTATAAAAAGGATGTAGCGGGCATCGACACTCATGGAGCGGGTGATTTCCGGGTCGTATTGATAATCCGCGGTCATGGCCTCATAGTTGCCATCGAACAGTACCCCAACCAATTCACCTCTGCCATTCATTACCGGGCTGCCTGAATTGCCACCGGTCGAATCAACGGTATGCAGGAAATCGACCGGGATATCGCCGGTCAGAGCATCCGCATACGCACCAAAATCCCTGTTCTTATATAATTCTTTTAATTTGGAGGGTACCGCAAATGGCTCTTTCCCGGTGTCTTTATCGATTACACCTTTCAGATAAGTGATTGGAGAATACCTCACTGCGTCGGCGGGGGAGTAGCCGGAAACTTCACCGAAGGTAAACCGGATTGTCCGGTTTGCATCCGCATAAAGATCTTCTCTCTTCCACTCGAACAGTGCCCGGATATACTCCGATCGTAGTCGAGAGATAACTTCGCCGTACTCGCGGTATTTTATCTCGAGCGGTATAAACTCGTTGACATATTGCCTGGCAAATTCCAGTAGCGGATCTTGCATGGATTCCATTTCTGAAAAGGATAACTCGAAAAGTTTGATCGCATCTTCGAGCGTTTGAATTTTGGACGCCGTAAAGGTGTTTTCAACGAATTCATTTGTTTTTTCTTGCAGTTCGTCTCCTTTTGTGTTTCCTGCAATTTTTTGAATAAACTCCACTTGTTGATTTCCGCTTAATTCACTCATCTTTAAGAGAAATGCTTTCGCTTGAGCTTTATCGAACACGGGGACATGATTTTGAACAGCAAGGCGCAATTTTTTCAATCTATCTTCTTTTTTCTTTTCCGAATATTCCGGGTCTCTTTCACTGTCTGGTTTTTGTTTTTCCATAGCAAAACGATAGGCTGAAATGATAGCTGCGGGTAGTTGGACGTATTTTATGGAGCTCATCCAGTAATATTTTTCTGCGTACGCATACAACTCTTTGTAGAGATTATCAATTTTTGTGAGAATATCACCGTATTTTACTTTCATCTTTGGGTTGGAGTTCAAGAAAGTCTGGAATTCAGCCTCCATCAATTTCTTTTTATCAATGAGATTCAGTTTTTTAAATCCGTCTAACATACCCTGGTTATTTTTCATGGAATTGTTAACACGCGAATCCCAGTTTGCTAATTTTAGCGTCACATTCTCATTTTCCGACGACGCTTTTTTAATTAAATCCAACCAGATTGAAAACATCTCTATTCTGAAAGGATAATATACATTTTGATCATATTCAATTGCATATGAAGAACGATATCGATAGGTTTTGCCAGGGTAGCCCAATGCAAAAGTAATATCTCCTTCTTTTATTCCTTCTTTACTGACATGTAAAAATGATTCCGGGGAGTAAATCTGATTTTCTTCTGAATAATCTGCCGGTTTATTGTTTTTATTTGCATAAACGCGAAATATTGCAAAATCTCCGGTATGGCGTGGCCACATCCAGTTGTCTATATCACCACCATACTTGCCAATACTACTTGGGGGTGCATAAACCAGGCGTATATCTTTAAAAGTTTCATATTCATAAAGATTGTATTTCATCCCGCTATAAATACTTACCACTACCGCCTCTATTTCGCCATTTTTTGTAGCTTTTTTCTCAATTTCCTCTTTTTTCCGTCCGATGGCTTGAAGTCGTTCCAGTGGGCTCATTCCCTCTTCTACGACTGATAGCACTTCTTTTGTAACATCTTTGTATTTTCTGGTAATTTTTACTTCGTAGCCCGGAACGGGTAATTCTTCCTCTTTACTTTTAGCCAGAAATCCTCCCTCTAGGTAATTTTCTTCCGGGGTACTTACCCGTTGAATTCCCGAGTGCGCCACATGGTGATTTGTTAAAACTAAACCGCTCGAAGAAATAAATGCGCCGCTGCCTCCACCAATAATGACAACAGCATCTGATAATTTTTGGACATCCGATGGGGAAATTTCCATTCCGCGTTCCTGGAGATTCTTCCAATCGAGCTTTTTTAATTGGTCCAACATCCACATTCCTTCATCTGCAAATGCGGAAGCAACCAAGAAGAAAAGAGGAATAAAAAAAGCGATAATTTTATGATTGAGATTGTTCATTGTACCTACCCTCGTTTTATGAAATTTTTCAAAGGGTAAGGTACTGAATCCCGATGTTTTGGTTCCACAGTTTTTTGAAATATTTCTTTAAAAAACTGGTGGGATGTGTTGGAAGATTTGATCGGATTCATATTCAGGGAAGCAATCGTAGAAATTTTCTTTTGCCGACTTTTAAGACAACCGGTCTATCAATGGTTATTTCTAAAAGCTCATCTCTGACGGTGTTACCATCCAACTGGACAGCATTCTGTCGAATTAAACGGCGTGCCTCTCCATTACTGGAGGCCAGGTTATTTTTAACAATGATGTTGATTAGTTTTTCAGGTTTTTTGGGCATTCTTGCCTCCGGAATTTCTTCCGGGATTTCCTTGGTGATATGAATCTTATCAAAATGTGCTTCTGCACCTTTTGCGGCTTCATCGTTATGGTACATTCGCACGATACTGCGGGCAAGCCTTCGTTTTAAATTGCGGGGATTTGCCGTTTTGTCCTCAAGTTGCTGTTTGATATCTTTTAGTTCCCGGATACTTACATCTGTGACTAATTCAAAATAGGAATAAATCTGTTCATCGGGTATTCGCAGCGTTTTGCCGTACATCTCTTCTGGCGATTCATCAATGCCAATATAGTTCCCTAATGATTTGCTCATTCTTTGAATTCCGTCAGTACCGATAAGAACCGGTAAGGTTAGTACAATCTGGGGCGGTTGCCTGTATTCCTTTTGAATCTGACGGCCAATTACCAGATTAAATTTTTGTTCGGTAGCACCAATTTCCACATCGGCATTAATCATCACCGAATCATATCCCTGCATAAGCGGATAAAAAAATTCATGAATGCTAATTGGTTGCTGATCAGCATATCTTTTGGCGAAATCGTCCCTCTCCAGCATTCGTGCAACCGTAAATTTTGATGCTAATTCCATGATCTCGCTAAAAGACATTTTGCCGAACCATTTTCCGTTGTACACTACTTCAGTTTTTTCCGGATCGAGGATTTTGAAAAATTGATTCTCATATGTTTTTGCATTTTCGAGCACCTCCTTATAGGTGAGTCTTGGCCGGGTAGCTGATTTTTCACTGGGATCGCCGACCATTCCGGTAAAATCTCCAATGATGACTACCACCTGATGACCCAGATCCTGAAATTGTTTCAGTTTCCGGACACCTACTGTATGACCCAGGTGAATATCCGGAGCGGTGGGATCAAATCCCTGCTTAATTCGAAGAGGTTTTCCGCTTTTGATGGAGCGCTCCAGTTTCTTCTTCAATTCATCCATGGGAAGCAGGTCTATTGTCCCACGACTGATGATTTCGAGTTGTTCGCTGAGTGGTAGGAATTTTGTCTTCATAATGCGTGTATGCGTATATGGGTATATGAGTTAATGCATGAATGTGTAAATGCGTAGATGTTAATTGTCATTGTTTTTATGTTTTATGTATTTGACAAAGTTAAGCATTTTCTGCGAACTACTTCAATTGATTCAAACAATTCAGATTCAGTCACATAGCCAAGATTTTGTGAAATTATTAGTTGTGTTTCTAATTCTGAAAGCGAACCTAAACTGATATATAAGAACTGCAAGAATTCTTTTTTAGAATTTCTGGCAGCTCCCTCAGCAATATTTAAGGGAATTGAAACAGCCGATCTTCGAATTTGTGAAGTTAAGCTATATATTTTTTCTTTTGGAAATGATTTAGTTGTAAAGTAAACCTTTTCTACAAATTCAATCCCAAGTTTCCAAACATCTAAATCCTTATGGGTAATAAATTTTTGATTGAATCTATCTCGCATCTACACCTTTACTCATGTACTCATTTTCCCATTCACTTAATCTTATATTTTTTTTCCAGCCGTTTAATTTCACGTTGTTGGTCCCGTTGAGCGATATCTTTTCTTTTATCATATTTTCGTTTTCCGGTTGCCAGTCCGATTTCAACTTTGGCCAAACCATTTTTAAAATATACCTTTAAGGCAATAAGCGTTACCCCTTTTTCCTGAACCTTGCGAAGTAGCTTCTTTATTTCCTGTTTGTGGAATAGCAATTTGCGCTCTCGAAGCGGTTCATGAGTTACGTAACCCTCATTTTCATAGGGACTGATATGCATACCGATCAACCAGGCTTCATTTCCTCTGATTCTTGCGTAGCTATCCTTTAGATTGCAGCGCCCGGCTCTCAGAGATTTTACTTCTGTTCCTTTTAGTACAATTCCGGCTTCAAGGCTCTCGGAAATATCGTACTCGCCGCGGGCTTTTTTATTTGTGGTAACTATTTTTATATTTTCGCTCATATTTTTCTCACGGAAAGTGTCAAAAATATGTAAACTGTTATTTCGATTCAAGCGAAATGTGTTTTGCTTGGATATCCATTATTGTTGATTCCTATGTAATATGGAACAAAATGGAATAAAAAAGTTCATATTAATTATATCTTGCCAGTATTTGACCAGAATGGTAAATTTAAATTCTTATAAATGCCAATAGTTAGAATGCGATTTATTATTCCCTTGGTTGTGTTAAGTGTTTGCGTTTTTTTACTTTTCGATTGCGATCATGGTCTTGCGCCCACTGACTCGGAAACCAAGACAGGAATTGCCGGTACCATAACATACCAAGATAATTGGCCGCCCGCTGATAGTCTTAAAAATTTGAGATTGGTTGTTTTTAAGAATTTTCCGCCGCAGGATATTATCGTCGAAATCCTTACCGGTGAGGCCTTTGTTTACCCCCCAATTGACACCACATCACTGGCTTTTAATGTAAGTTCTCAGGACTATACACTGGATTTGCCTATAGGAACTTATGAATATGTCGCTGTGGCGCAGCAATATGGCGATAATCTTTTTACTGACTGGCGCGCAGTCGGGCAGTACGATACCGATTCGGATTCCTTGCCGACATCCATTTTGCTGGAAAAGAACCTATTTTTGGAAAATATTGATATCCATGTTGATTTCGAAAAATTACCCATCCAGCCATTTTGAAAAATTGAATATGGAGGATAAAAGAAAATATTCAAGCCAGCACTAATTACCAGGTCAGGATTATCCCTCTTTTGTGACCTAGAATTCATCTTTAAAGATTAAGGTCTCAGGGTTGCCGAGAATATGTCCAAATTTCAAATTATAATAATCTTCTTACTTCTTATTAGCTCATTATTGTTTTCCCGATCCAACTCCTCCATATTAACCGGCAGAGTGTTAGACAATCAGGAATCCCCGCTCATCGGAGCAAATATCATCATCAAAGGCACCATAATGGGTGGTGCAACCAATTCTTCCGGGGAATTTATTATACAAAAGATGCCCGAAGGTGAATATACCGTTACAGTTTATTTTATCGGTTTTGAACAAAAGGATATCTCCGTCAATATTTCAGAATTTCAAATATATGATCTTGGTGATATTGTTTTATCACCCACCGCAATGAATTCTGATCCTATTGTGGTTACCGCGAATAAATATGAACAGAATATTCAGGATGTTTCCGTTAGCGTGAGTTCCGTAAGCGAAAAGGAAATTAATTACCGGAATTCAGTGACTTTTAGTGATGCTTTGAAATATGTACCGGGAGTAAACCTGAATGCATCGCAGGTAAATATCCGGGGATCAAGTGGCTTTAGTTATGCGGTTGGAAGCAGAATATTACTATTATTGGATGGTGTCCCTCTGCTTACCGGAGATACTGGCGAAATTATTTTTGAGTCCGTACCTCTCTATTTGATTGAGCGGATTGAAATACAAAAAGTAGCCGGTTCAGCCTTATACGGTTCGAATGCACTTGGGGGAGTCATCAATATTATTACCCGCAACATCGATTATTCTCCTCAATTCTATTTTAAGATTTATGGTGGAATGTATTCAGATCCATACTACGAGGAGTGGAAATGGAGTGATAAGGATAGATATTTTAATGGATTGAGTCTCAATTTTGCTAAAAAATATAAGAATGTTGGAGCTATGTTTGGAGGTAGTTTTTTCAGCGACGACAGTTATAGAGAAAACGATTCCAGGGAACGCTACAGCGCCAGCGGAAATATTCAATGGCAAATATCGCCTTTTCAACAACTGACTTTTTCCGGGAATTATATGTACCAGAAAAGAAGGAGCTTTTTGTGGTGGAGGAATTTGCAGAATGCACTTCGACCGCCTTTTGACCAATTGGATGATGAAGTGGAATCGAAGCGTTCATATCTCAGCGCAGTATATCGTCATATTGTGAATCGTAATCAATACTTTACGGTTCGTGCCATTTGGTTCGGAAACCGGTTTGAGGATACAACCAGTGAGTCCGGGAATCGGTCCACCTCGAACAGTTTTGATGGAGAGGTACAGTTCAACAATCAGATTGGTTTTAATCTGATTACTGTTGGTGTGGCGGCAACCGGAAACTTTGTGAGCTCAAATCTTTTTGGAAAAAATTCAGCAGGATACGCAGCAATTTATGTTCAGGATGTGATAGAATGGAACGAGCAATTTAAAACCAACCTTGGGGCTCGCTTTGATTATTCTAAAATTAATCCAAAGTTGGGTTTGGTTTATAAGATATCCGAAGGCAATGCCATCCGGGCATCATTTGGAACAGGATTCAGGGCACCATCGCTCGCAGAAGTATTTACCTCCACAAGCTTATCTGGCTTTCTGGTAATTCCAAACACAGATAGTCTGAAGGCTGAAACAAGTGTCTCATTCGAAGTAGGGTTTAATCAGAATTTGGGTAACTGGCTGGTACTGGATATGGCAATATTTCATAATGATTTTTGGGACCTTATTGAAGCTTCGATTGTGCAGGCAGATAATAATAATTCTTACATTCAGTTCCAAAATATTTCCCGCGCCCGGGTGCGTGGTTTTGAGGTGAGCGCCAATAGTATTTTTTTCAATAACCTATTGAATATAGGAGCCGGTTATACTTATGCGGATCCCTGGGATCTGGACAACAATGACTTTTTAAAATTCCGTCCCCGGCACCTGTTTTATGGAAACGGTAAATTTAATATTTTATGGTTTCAGATAGGAGCGGACTACCGGTTCATCAGCCGTTATGATAATGTGGATGATTTGCTGACTACGGTAATTCAGGATGGCGATAAAAGGGGTGATGCCCATATAGTGGATCTCCGTCTGGCAGCGGAATTCTCTCTTTATAACCAACCGGCCAGAATTTCCTTTCAGATAAATAATTTGCTACAGTATCATTATGTTGAGGGAGTCGCTTCTATTGCTCCTATTCGTAATTTTCTGTTGTCTTTTGAGACTGGGATTTGAAAAGGTCTGATTGGAACTCAGAAATTCAGAGTGATTGAAAATAATTCGTTGATAATTTCAATCCAACAAATATATTGATCGAAATTGAACACCTCACTGTGCCATAACAACAATCGTAGGAAATATTGCACAATGATTGTGCATATATACCCGATCAACTTGCCTGGAAAATTCTGATAACAACGGGAAACCAGATTATGGACGTTCATCTCATCGACGGCACATACGAGCTTTTCCGCCACTATTATGCGTTGCCGAATTACGAGGATAATAAAGAACGCGAGGTTGGTGCGGTGCGCGGCGTGTTGAACTCGGTGCTGACGCTGCTCGAGGAAGGTGCAACGCATGTTGGCGTTGCCACTGACCATGTGGTGGAATCTTTCCGTAACGAGCTTTACGAGGGCTACAAAACCGGAGAAGGAATCGAAGAGGCACTGCGCTCGCAATTCGGAATTCTCGAAGAGGTTCTTGAGTCTGCCGGATTTCGGGTTTGGCCAATGGTGAAATACGAGGCTGATGATGCCATCGCAACCGCAACCGTAATGGCTGACACCGACAGCCGTGTGGAGCGGGTATGGATTTGCTCTCCCGACAAAGACCTTGCCCAATGTGTTCGTGGGAGCCGGGTGATACAGCTCGACCGCAGACGAAAGATAACCCTTGATGCCGAGGCAATCGCAGAGAAATATGGTGTTCCATCGGACTCTATTCCGGATTATCTGGCTTTAGTGGGCGACAGCGCCGACGGATTTCTGGGATTGAAAGGATGGGGCGCTTCTTCCGCTGCAAAAATACTGGACAGGTATAAGCATCTGGAAAACATACCTGAATCTGCCAGAGACTGGTCGGTGAAATTGCGTGGTGCAGACAAGCTTGCTGAAACACTCATGAACGAGCGCGAACAGGCCTTTCTTTTTCGCCGTCTAGCGACTCTGGTCACCGATGTACCCGGTCTGGGAGATGTTGACGATCTTAAGTGGAGTGGGCCTCGGGAAGATTTTGAGGAACAATGCCGAGTCATCATCATGCCAAACGCTGTCAAACGTGTCGCGAGACTCCGTGAGAATAATGGTGCGCAGCAACAGTAACTAATGAATGAAACCGTCGTAAATGACTTAACTTTTCGAAAACGAAAAAAGGAGAAAGCATGAAAGACAACTTCAATTTTAGCGGATTCCCAAAAGCAGGGGTCCAGTTTCTAAATGACCTTGCAAAAAACAATGACAAAGTGTGGTTTAACATAAACAAGGAAACCTACACAACTCATTTATTACAGCCAGCTCAAGCATTTGTAGTGGCCATGGGCAAAAAGCTGGAAAAGATTGCGCCTGATATTCATGCGGATCCACGTACTGATAAATCCATTTTCAGAATTTACCGCGATACCCGTTTTAGTGCTGACAAAAGCCCCTTTAAAACACACCTGGGTATTTTCTTGTGGGAGGGCGATCTTCCCAAGATGGAGTCTTCCGGATTTTATTTTCACCTGGAACCCCCCAAATTGCTTTTAGGCTGCGGAAATTACATGTTTTCCAAACCATTACTGAAAACCTACCGGGAGGCGGTGGTTGATAAAAAATCTGGTCCGGCTTTGATGGCAGCAATCAAAGCGGTGAGCAGGAAAGGAAATCTAGGTGGTAAGCATTATAAACAAATCCCGCGTGGTTTCGATGCCGATCATCCCAATGCCGAATACCTGCTGTACAACGGTCTTCATTGCATGACCGAAACCAAAATTCCCGACGAATTATACTCAGAATCATTGGTGGATTACTGCTTCAAGTGGTATAAAGAAATGGCACCGCTTCATCGGTGGTTGGTGGAGATGACCAAACGGTTATAGAAAACAAACGCTGCGTATACCATCACAAAATAATTATGAACATGCATTTCTCCGTTTTTTTCCTACAATTGCATTTTCCTGTAAATATTTTTATTTTACATGTAACGGAGTTGAACGCGAACCTTTAGAATACTGGCCGGAAAACCTGTGTTTTCAGTCTAATGTTAACATTTAAGAGGGGTGTATACCCATGGCCAAAGTTTCTAAAATCGAGCTTTTGGAATGTCCTCTGTTTAAAAAGTCTGACCTCTTTAATAATAGTCTTCTCAGCACTTTATTGCTAGATGTTCAAATTCCCCCAAAGCCAATCTCAAAACGAAAGCAAAGTCAGATATATCTGAGAAGTCGTAATCCATTAATCTCATTGTTGTAGAATCAGAGAAATGATTAGGAAGACCATCTTACATTATCGGATTATAAAGAAACTCGGTCAGGGGGGAATGGGTGAAGTCTATTTAGCCGAAGATACCAAACTGAGGAGAAGGGTTGCCCTAAAATTTCTGCCAAGTTGTATATCGCAAAATTCTAATGAAAAGACTCGTTTTCTCCGAGAAGCTCGGGCTGCTGCCGCGCTGGAGCACCAAAATATAACTACGGTATACGGGATTGAGGAGACGGGAAAAGACATATTCATGGTAATGTCTTACATACCGGGCATCACTTTAAAAGAGAAGATAAAGACAGGACCTTTGCCAATTGAGGAGGCAATAACAATTGCGATCCAAATAGCTCAAGGTCTTAAGTCGGCTCACGAGCACGGGATAGTCCACCGGGATATAAAAAGTTCAAATATAATTATCACTCATGAGGGACAAGCCAAAATTACTGATTTTGGTCTGGCTAAATTTAAAGGAGAACGGACACTCACTAAAGCCGGTGAACATTTGGGAACCGCGGCATATATGTCTCCCGAACAAGTACGTGGGGAACCTGCAGATCAACAGAGTGATATTTTCTCTTTCGGTATCGTATTATATGAGATGTTAATCGGTCAGCTACCTTTCAGTGGAGAGGACGAGCATGCGGTAATGTTTTCTATTGTTTATGATACACCTGAGCTTTTAGACCATCTTGAGCAAAAGTTACCGAAAGATTTAGAATTTTTAATAGCAAAGGCATTGGAAAAAGATAAAGAAAGTAGGTATCAGTCTATTGATGAACTTTTGGTGGATTTACAAACGCTCAAGGAGGGCTTTCAATCCGACTTCGCTGTTACACCGAGAGAAAGAGCCTCAAAAAATAAAACAAGACTAGAAACCAAAAAGAATGCCAGGAGAAAAACGAACTATCTATATGGTGGTATTACGGGTCTCCTGATTCTACTCATTACATCATTCTACCTGATAAACAAGCAAAAAGAGCAAATCGATGCTCTTGCCGTCTTGCCATTTGTCAATGTTGGTGGTGATTCTAAACTGGAATATTTCGCCGACGGGATAACGGAATCATTAATCAATAAGCTTGCTGCAATAAATGATCTAAAAGTCATTTCTCGAACCTCGGTAATGCGATATAAGCAAACAGACAAATCCTTGAAGGAAATAGGGCGGGAGTTAAATGTCAATGCGGTTGTAGAAGGTTCAGTACAACTTTTTGAGCAAAATGTGCGCATCACTGCCCGATTGATAGAAGTTGCCACGGGTAGGCTTATATGGGCTGGGAGCTACGACCGAGATTTGCACGATATTCTGACTCTTCAAAGCGAAGTTGCACGAGATATTGTTAGGGAAATAGAAATTACGGTAACGCCTGAAGAAGATGTGCTATTGGCCAGGAAGGACTCGGTCAACAGTGATGCTTACCAGAATTATCTTAAGGGGCGATTTTGTTGGGAAAAACATACTGATAAAGGTTTAAAAGAAGGCATTAAATATTTTAAGAATGCTATTGAAAATGATCCTGGCTATGCAGCGGCATATGCCGGACTGGCAGATGCCTACCTTGCATTGGGGATTCTGGGAATCGATACCCTGCCACCACGAAAATTCATGCCTAAGGCGAGGGCTAATGCACTAAAGGCTTTGGAATTGGATGAATACCTGGCTGAAGCACATGCTTCACTTGGATTCATAGAACTTCTTTATGATTGGAATTGGATTGGGGCTAAAAAGGAGTTTAAGAAAGCACTCGAGCTTAATCCAAACAGCGCCAGAACATTCCTTTGGTATAGCATTTTGCTCACAACAAGCGGTCGTCATCAGGAAGCTATCACAGCCGCTAAGCATGCCCAAGAGCTTGATCCACTCTCGTTGACTATTAGTACAAGTTTAGCGATGCAGTATTTTCATATGGCTCAGTATAATCAGGCGACTAAAATATTTCTAAATATTTTAGATATAGATAGCACCTTTTTTTTTGCTAGAGGATGGCTCGGCTTAACATACGTCATTCAAGGTAGGTATGAAGAAGGAATCGCAGAAATTCAAAAATCAGCGACCGTATTGGGGGGAAGCGGAAACATATTAGCCCAACTTGGATGGGCTTATGCGGCCGCTGGCCGAGAAAATGAGGCAAGAAAAATACTTCATCAATTAGAAGAATTAAGTAGCTATAGATACGTCCCTTCAGTTCAGGTCGCGACCATCTATGCCAGTCTCAGAGATAAGGATAAGGTTATTGAGTTACTCGAAAGGGGCTACCAGGAAAGATGCCATCTTATGGTCTGGCTCAAAGTCTTGCCTCCATTCGACAAGATGCGTTCGGATACGAGATACATAGCAATATTAAAACGAGTGGGATTAGAGAATTAAAAGGAAGTCGGGTGTGCTGCGTAGAATGCTGCAAGAGTAGCAAATTTAGAAATCGTAGTGCAGATTTTTATGCTCATAGTTATCTACAATATAATTGAAAAATGGTGATTGCTATATGAATTCGTTCCAAAACAATGATAGCGAAAATCCGCATCAAAAACTTGAGGAATATAAAAGGCTCATTAAAGTGCTTCAGACTATTGGTGCCTCGCTCGAGGTTGATGAAATATTGCAGAGAATCATAGAGGCTGCGTTACAACTGACTCATGCCCAACAGGGCGCCATAATGTTATTTGATCCGACCAATCTTCAAGAGGATAGAACGCTAATCCGTTCGGAAGACAGGAGGAATGCAAAATTGGATCATTATTTGAACACCATTCTGGCTGGATGGACTCGCAGATATAAAAAACCACTAGTGTCACATGATTTAAGAAAGACTTTTGGTCCTAAATTAATTAAAGAAAAACACCAAGAAATTTCTTCAGTACTTTGCGTGCCGCTCCAGCTTAAAGGTAAAATTATTGGGATTATCAATTTGATCTCTCTTAAAAAAGAACAAAAGTTCGATGAAGGTGAAGTTCTCGTGGTGAATATTCTTGCTTCATTCTGCTCCCAATTTATTCACAATGCCAGACTCCACGAAAAATTATTTTCAGAAACAGTGCGTTTGCGAAAAGAAGTCCAGGGAAAATATGCGTTACAAGGCATCATTGGTAAAAGTCCCAAAATGCAGCAAGTGTTTTCACTTTTGGAAAGAGTTATCCCTACTGAGGGCAGGGTATTGTTGGAAGGAGAAAGCGGGACAGGCAAGGAATTGATAGCCCGGATACTTCATTATTGTGGACCGCGCAAAGAAGGACCCTTTGTAGCAGTGGATTGCGGTGCATTACCAGCCAGCCTTCTGGAGAGCGAATTGTTCGGTTATGTAAAAGGCGCATTTACCGGAGCACATCAAGATAAAAAAGGTCTCCTCGAAGAGGCTCATCGGGGTACTTTATTTTTGGATGAAATAGTGAACATGTCCAATGAAGTGCAGAGTAAGTTTCTTCGTGCCCTGGAAGAAGGTAATTTCCGCCCCTTGGGTACCACTAGGCTTAAGAAGGCAGATGTACGTATTATTGCTGCTGCCAGCACTAATTTGCGAGAGCAAGTAGAAGCCGGTAATTTCCGCCAGGATCTATTTTACCGATTGAATGTCGTGAATATTTTGCTTCCTTCACTGAGGGAAAGAGAGGGAGATATTGTGCTTTTAGCCAATCACTTTTTACAGAAGCAAAGGGAAAAGTACAAAAAGAACCTGAAAGGATTTAAACCGGAGACCATCTTATACCTTGAGAAATATAATTGGCCAGGAAATGCGCGGGAATTGGAGAATATTATCGAGCGGATGGTCATACTTGCGGAGGATCATGTCGAATATATTTCACCCGACTTGTTACCTGATGAGATTAAGTCTCCTCAATTTGAATTTGTTAGAAGTACCCAAGTGGGAAATTCTTCTCCAAATATATTATCAAGAAGGGATGCATACGAAAAAGAAGAACTAATGAATACTCTTAGTAATCAAAACTGGAATCAAACCGCTTCTGCAAAAGCACTGGGAATAGCGGAAAGCACCCTGCGGTATAAAATGCAAAAATATGGTTTGAAAAAGCCATAGTCCAAAAGCATGAGTGCCCTCAATATATGCTGTAAAGGCTACCTCCTCTAATATTAACTCTTTATTGAACTCTCTATAATTCCACGATAAGCGCAAATATTTGCGAACTCCCTCCGCGAATAATCGCGAATTAATCGGTATTCCTTTGATATTCTGTTTTTTCATTTATCTCTATAATCCCGTTAATTTAATAAACTTAATACATGAAAACTTTTGAGTAACCGTCGTGGCACACTTATTGTCAATGTATAACTGTCATGGAATGCAGTTATCATAACAAAAATCCACCCATCAATTTGTGCCTTTAAGTTTTAATAACTTCAAGTATATGACTAAGGAGGTTAGATCATGAAACTAATACTCGTTTATTGTGTGGTATTACTTCTAACGATAGGATGCAACAACCAACAAGAACCTACAGATGCTTTATCCGAAGGAAAATCTGGTTTGTCCCAATATCAGAAAATTATAAAAAATGGTCCAATTACCTTCAGTGAGGGGCAGACCACCTTCGAGGCGTATCTATCAAGGACTGGAGAATTTCTACTGACTGCAGAAGAGATATTCTGCCTTGCCACGGCAACGCTCGAATTTGAAGAGGGGCATGATATTGTTCTAACCCTATATGAAGATCCACCTTGTGATCGTGAAAGCATCCTTTACGGCACGCTAAATCCTGGAGGTGCCGTGAAGCTGGTGGCACCTGATTGGTGGGTTGAAGAGGTGACTCTCCATACTGGTTGTACGCTCAGTGGGACTTTTCCTGTATTTCATGGACACTTTGACGGGCAAAGGCTGTACGCAACTTCACACATCCATGGTCTCTGCACGGGGGGTACAATGTGGGGACCCTGGCTCGGCGTTTCAGAAGAAATGGGCCCCATACATGTGACATTTGGTATTGATCTCCAGGTAGATGAATAACTTCAAGAGAGGGATTAATAAAAGTTCTCGGGCCGAAGGAGTTTGTCCTTCGGCCTTGAGATTTGACAATTTCAAGTTTTCGAATCGGTAAGCGTTTTCTATTTAACAGGAGGTTGAATCATGAGCATGAAAAATTACAGTAGTATATTGGCATTAGTGGTGTTGATGTTGGGAATGCCATTCATCATTTTTGCACAGAGTGGTTCATGGGCAACAGAAGCCCCTATGCCGACCGCAAGATTTTGGCTTTCGTGTGAAGTAGTATATGATAAGATCTATGCCATTGGAGGGGTAGCGACTACAGGACCATCTCTCTCAATAGTGGAGGTGTATGATCCCGCTACAGATACCTGGGATACAACAAAAACTGATATGCCAACAGCCCGATGTAACATGGCCAGCGCTGTTGTAGACGGAAAGATCTATATTGTGGGAGGAGATTGTTATTTTGTACCCGTGGTGACAAATGGGGTGCGCACATTAGAAGTTTATGATCCAGCCAACGACATCTGGGATACACAAAAAAGTCCAATGCTGACAGGCAGATCAGGTGCCTCAGCAAGTTCGGTCAATGGTATTATCTATGTAATAGGGGGTGTGAAACCTGGCGGTGTAGCATCTAATGAAGTCGAAGCTTATAATCCGGTTACTGACCAATGGGAAACCAAGACCCCAATGCCCACGGCTCGCTGGGCATTATCGACGGCGGTGGTAGACGGGAAGATCTTTGCGATGGGATCGGGACAGGGAGGCAGGATGGTAGAACTATATGACCCAGCAACGGATACATGGATGCAGGAAGGCGATATGTTAGTCGGCAATGGTTATTTCGGTACAGGTGTAGTTGATGGGATTATTTATATAGTGGGAGGTGCCTCGAACCCAGCTAGTCCCTACTCACAAGTGTTTGCGTATGATCCCTCGACGGGTGAATGGTCAGAGAAAACGGCTATGTCAATGGCAAGATTTGCGCTTGGCGTCGGCGTCGTCAACGGAAAAATCTATGCCATCGGAGGTGGCATAGGTTGGTTGCCATTACCGCTTTCAATAGTGGAAGAATATGATCCTACATTAACAAGTGTGGAAGATTTTTCTTTGGACAATATCTTAACGAGATTCGCACTTCAGCAAAATTACCCTAATCCTTTTAATCCCTTCACCAATATTGAGTTTTCCATTCCTAAATCAGAATATGTCATTCTGAAGATTTACAATATTTTGGGTGAGGAGGTGGCGACGCTGGTTTCGAAGGATCATACTGCCGGAAAATATAAATACAATTGGGATGCCAGCAGACTGGCAAGCGGGGTTTATCTGTATAGGATTCAGGCAGGAGATTATGTGGAAGTCAAAAAGATGGTTCTTCTGCGTTAGTACTGCGATAGATAAACATTGATGAATTATAAAATCGGAAAGCGTTTTCTATTTGAAAGGAGGTGAAGTAATGAGAAAAATGAGCTATTGTATTGCTTTATTAATGTTTGTCGTACTTTGGGGTCTTACTTCTTTGGTCTTTGCACAAAGCAACCCCTGGACACAAAAAGGACCAATGCCCATACCACGATGTTATTTCACAAGCAGTGTAGTCGACGATACGATCTATGTCATCGGAGGATGGTCGCAAGGAGGGCCAATAGCAACTGTAGAAGCTTACGATCCGGCGACGGAGACTTGGACGGAAAAAACTCCGATGCAAATAAGCAGATTGGGTCTAGCATCAAGCGTATTGGGTGGAAGAATTTACGTTTTTGGTGGGATAGACCAACATAATAATGTTTTAGATACTGTAGAGGCCTACGATCCCGTCACGAATACCTGGTCGCCAAAAGCGAGCATGTCTATTAAAAGGGCATTTTTAGCTGCCCGCACGGTAAATGGGAAGATCTATGTTATTGGAGGTGATGAAAATCCAGGGCTTAATCCTAACGTAACTGGAGCAGTAGAAGAATATGATCCATCAACAAATTCTTGGACCACGAAGGCCTCTATGCCTACCCAAAGAGCTTCCTTTGCCACAAGTGTGATGGATCTGAATATCTATGCCTTTGGTGGATTTATGGGAGCAGCCTACTTAGGGCTTTCCAAAGTTGAAATGTACGATCCCATCAACAATACCTGGACGGAGAAATCCAGTATGCCAACATCAAGATGGTCTCTGACTAGCTGTGTGCTGGATAGTATGGTCTATGTAATTGGAGGTGAAGAAGGTGTCGAGAGTCAGTGGCCTGGTGTCTCTGTCGTTGAGGTCTATGATCCCGGGACAGATAATTGGTTTACAAGATCTTCAATGCCAACAAAGAGACGAGCTCATTGTGCATGTGTCGTGGATGGAATTATATATGTCATGGGAGGCACAGTTGGTAGAGGACAACCAGCACTCTCAATAGTGGAGGCATACAATCCTGCATTGGATCCATTAACAAGTGTGGAAGATTTTTCTTTGGGCAATATCTTAACAAGATTTGTACTTCAGCAAAATTACCCTAATCCCTTCAACCCAACAACCAATATGGAGTTTTCCATTCCTTCATTGGAGTTTGTCACGCTGAAGGTTTACAATATTTTGGGAGAGGAGGTGGCAACGCTGGTTTCAGAACAACTTCCTGCTGGGAATTACAAATATGATTGGGATGGAGGCAGACTGGCAAGTGGAGTGTATTTGTATCGGATTCAGGCCGGTGAATATTTTGAATCGAAGAAAATGGTACTTTTGAAATAAGAGGAGCACCTAATTAGAGGGCAGCCAGGGAGGTTGCCCTTTTTCTTTGGTTGGGGTCTAGTCTATTTTTATAACCATCCGTCCGAAAGGGGGAATTTTCAAACTTAGCCCGTGACCGGAAAAACTAAATTTCTCTCCATTTAATAGATTCACAGCATCTTTAATGATATAATAGCTGGGTATTTCAATCTGCTTTTCCTGGGTCTTCTCGCTCTTGTTTATTATCACCAGAATGCGTTCATTAAAATCACTGCGCAGATAGGCAAAGCAGCTTTCATCCGCCAGCAACGTTTGGAAATCCCCGTACCGAAGCGCGGAATGATTTCTCCGCAAATGAATTAACTGACTTACATCTTCAAACATTTGTTTTTCAATTGAACTCACCTCATCGCCAAAACGCATCATACGTCGATTGTCCGGGTCGGCGGCTCCGGTCATCCCGATTTCATCGCCATAATAAATGATCGGTACACCTGGAATGGTCAAAATGTATGTTAAGAATAATTTTGCTTTTTCATAGCTTTCGGGATGATCTATTTCGGGAGGGTTGTTCCAGCCGATCTCCCCGGTATTGGGTGTATCCAGAAAGATATCCCCATCGGCAAAAGCCATATAGCGCACCTGATCATGGCTGTCCATCAAGTTGCCCATCAAATGGTTCAGGCCGTAAACATGGAATGTTTTCTGCATTTCATCGGCAATGATTTCAAAGCTGTCTCCTTCATTCAGAAAGGTACTCCTGGCGGTATAATAAAGATTGAAATTAAACTGCGCATCCAGTTGTCCGTTGTTCACATAGGAGCTTATCAGCTCGTAACTCCCGAATGTTTCACCGATTTGATACATTTTGCCACTTATTGTACCGAATTCCTTCTTTATTTTTTGTGTTAACAATCGCCAGAAACTATTGGGCACATGTTTAACCGCATCATGCCGGAAACCATCTGCGCCGGTTGTTTTGAGCCACCACACCGCGTTATCGGTCATCACTTCAAGAACTTGTGATGAGGCCTCATAATCGAAGGATGGCATAAACGGTTCGAACCAGGTGGTAAGCCTCTGTTCATCCCAAAGCCGGATGTTTTTGCGCCCGTCAGGTAAATCCAGCGTTCCGAACCAGTCCCGGTGTTCTGTAAAAAAGGGATGCTCTTCGTGGACGTGATTGGAGACAAAATCCAGTAATATTTTGATGCCTCGTTGATGGGCTTCGGTGACTAAAGATTGAACTGTCTGCATATTTCCAAAGCGTTCCTCGACTCTTTCTGCATCAATCGGCCAGTAACCATGATACCCGGTATAATATCGATGCGGCTCCGGCCATTCCTGGAATGCACGATCAGTATTGTCATTTACCGGTGAAATCCACAACGCATTCACGCCCAGTGAATCAAAATAACCTTCCCGGATTTTCTGAATGATTCCGTCGAGATCGCCGCCCTGGTAATTGGCCTTTGGAGAAAGTTCAGGATGTTCAACCGGGGTACTATTTTTGGGGTCACCGTCAAAAAAACGGTCAATCATAATGGCGTAAATGATTCCATCGTGCCAGGAAAAGGGGGTGTTATCCTCGCCGGCAACTTGACCATTATACAGTCTTATTGTCTTTATTAAAGTAGATTGTCCCTGCCGTGTTACTGCGATTCGAACAATTTTTTCGTCTTTTAAATCATTTTTCGAAAATCTAAGATTGATTTGATTTCCGTGAATTCGGATATGCCTGTCAGGGAGACGTTTATTATTGATCAGCGGAATGATGTGTTGGTTTTGAAGAGGTTCCGGTTGATTTTCACGCTCATAATAAAACGAAAATTCCACACTATCCTGGATGAATTGCCTGTTTAGAATATGTAAAAAGGCTCTATCGGTATGCCTCGGGGAAACAACCAGAATGGAGTTGAAATCACCAAACGGATTGGGTACCTTCACCGGATTTCTTGGATCAATCAGCTCCTTGCCATCGACAAAGAATTTGTACTCATATCGCCCCGGGTCCATCCCCACTTCAATTTCGTACTCGCCATCGCCATCCTTATCATGCATGGGCAGGTTTTCACGATTCCAGGAATTGAAAGAACCGAAAACCGAAATACTTTTGGATTTATTTTCAGGTCGATATCGAAAGGTGTGCTTTTGCTTTATTTCAACCCGAATGGGCAATCGATATGTCTCATTCCCCAGATCGAAATCAAGGAGCGTCATTCCTTCAAATTGTGGCGCTGCCGTTAAAACCAGTTGATTGCTGTTTTGCAAATAATCTGTTGTGATATGCCGGTTCGAAGAAAAATTAGCCGGATATGAAGGGTAATAAAATAGATCGCTTACCAAAATGGTGTCGGGTTTTCCGGCAATCAGCCGAATGGGTTGAATTATGTCATCAATATTGGGTCGCTTGTTTTCCCCACAGCCAACAATGAGCAAAGCAAGCAAGCAGATAAGTAAAACTTTCATTATCTCAACTCCGCGAATCTGAAAACCTAGGCTTGATTGTCCAGCAAATCACTTCTTCCTGGCGGTACTTTTCTTTCTACTCTTTCGTTTGGCTTTTAAGCCTTCCAGCAGTTTTTCAATCTGATATTCTGATTTTTTCTCTGTATCCAGCCATTTGCGGATGATGCCGTAACATTCCGAAATGCCACCGGCCACTTCTTTTGCATCAACCCCTTTTTGACTAGCAAAATGAATCACGCTAACAATGAACAACCACTGGCAAAGAGTTTCGAATGATTCTTTATTATACCAGAGCTTGTCGTCATATTTATTAATTTGCAGGAATTGCTGAATGTCCCGGTCGTGAAGCAAATGATATAAAATATGATATTCACGGCTGGTCTTCGGGTAGCCTCCATTAAACCAATTTTGGTGCGTGACTAGAATTTTAATAAGACTGAGAAATCGGTTAGCATTGTATTCATCAGTGCCGATGTTGTTGAATAATTGTTTGATAATTTTTCCGATTAACCACTCGTCAATATAACTCCGGCTCTGTAATTCATATTGTTCTGGCGAGTTTAATTTACCTGTTTGATTGGTTATCACCCAGCTTAATATAGTTGCTTTAAATGTATTTGGTTGATTATCCGAGATGATTGAATTGAGAAATTTAATGGCGTCCTTATATTTTTTCGAGCGCGGATATGGAAATCTTTTCTCAACGGATTCCAGCTCCATTATGGAAGCCAGTTGCACTAAAAATTCCTCTAGTATATCTTGCTCGTTTCCTTTGCCTGAAGTATAATTTTTGGCCTCCGAAATAAAATGATAATATTTTGAGCCGATTTCATGTAATAAATCCTTGTGGCTCTCAAGTGATTCTATGTCAATTGCTAAATTTGACAGTATTTCTGGTCTGATTAAATCGCGAAGGTGATAATGGATCGGTTTGAGATAAACCTCCATTAAGGCTTCTTCGATATTCGGAGTACCCTGCCCTTCCAGATGGGCAGTGAGATGCGCATAATGTTGCCATTCATTGTCGTGGACAATTCGAAAGTCAAGAAATACGTGATACTGGAATGCCTTCAATTCAAGATAAAATCCGTTGTTCCAAATTTCCTGGCAATTGCGAATATACTCCAGCCCGGTCACCTGATCCCGGAAAATACAATAAAAACCCCCATCGTTTGGCAATCCTAATCCTTCACCAATTGCTTTTTGAACTAATTTTTGTTCGTCGCCATTTCCGGTTTTAACCGCATATGCGGCAGATATCCGAATCCAGCCCCATGTTTCTCCATAGACGTTGTTGTAGACAACAAGGCTCCTCTCATCATGAAATCGATTAGAATATGCAAATACGTTCTCATTCACTTCCCCGTTGGGAGTATAAAAATCATATAACAAAAAGTTTTGTACTTCCGCGAAAAGGTATCTTTTTTTAATGAGGGGGAAAATTTCACGTTCGTGCCGATCAATCAGGTATTGATTTTCAATTTCTTCGTAGTAGGCCCGCCTATATTCCATGCCGTATTTTTCGTGGAATCCTTCAATTTGTCCGTGTCCCATCATCGGCAACCCGGGCATGGTCAGCATCATCGTACAGACTCCGAAATATTTATCCCCATCTCCAAATTGGGCAATGGCTGTTTCCTCATCAGGATTATTCATGAAGTTAACATAGCGTTTCAAGATTTCGGGATTAAACTCCAGTGTGTTTTTTATTGTGTAGCGATATTTTTTATTCTCCTCATTTCTGAGCATATTCATAAATGCACTATTATACACACGATGCATTCCCAGGCTACGAACAAAGTAGCCTTCCATCAACCAGAACGCCTCGGCTAGAAGAAGAGTGTCCGGTGCCTCCACTGCGATCCGATCTACTACTTCTCGCCAGAATTCCACTGGAAATTGGGCGTTAAATTCCTGATTTGATAATCCATGTTCAGCTCTGGAGGGAATGTCGCCGCCGCTTCCGGGAGGCGGAAACCATAATCGTTGATAATGTTTTTTGGCCAGTGTCATGGCCGCATCAAATCGGATGATGGGGAATTGACGGGCAACATGCAAAATAGTTTGAATAAGCGCTTCGCGAACTTCCGGAAGAAGATAATTGAGTTGGGCGGTATCGTTCCAGGGCGTACTGGTACCATCATTCCCATGATAAATGTAGCGGGTATCACCGGTGTGAAAATCAACCCTTTTAAAAGTCACTGCGGCATCGCTCCGGTTGAAATAGTGATCTTCAATAAATATCCCCACGCGGGAATCCTCGGAAAAATTTGGCCCGTTGTAAGTGTAGGCGGGATAGGGCGGATAATTTAATTGTAAAAACCAATGGGGATGTTCAATTACCCAGCGGGAATCGATTGCCATGTGGTTGGGCACCATATCACTGGCAAGCCGGATCCCCCGCTTCCAGCAGCGATCCTTTAAATTTTGAAACGCCTCTGCACCGCCTATTTCGGGAGCAATATTATAATCCTTTAACGAATATGCAGAGGCCTCTGCCTCCGGATTACCGCACATCTGTTTGATTTTTTTCGATGCCTTTCCCCTTTCCCAAACGCCTATCAACCATAAACCGGTAAAACCCCATCGTGCAATTTTATCCAACTCTTCATCGGGTATCTGATCCAGACGATGAATATGCCGCTGGTACTTCTTTGATAATTGGTCCAGCCATACAAGGGTGCTTTTTGCCAAGAGAACCAGTTGTGGCATCCAGTGTAAATCGGGACTGAATCTCTCCGGTTCATCCTCCATGCCGAGAAATTCAAGAGTCTGAGTAATTGCTGCACCGGTTGTAGGGTGGTAACGCATCTTTTGTTCTTCACGTAAAAAATCTCTGGCCAAAAGTAATCTCTTCCCAAGGAGTGCCTGAAGTTTCTCCAGAATCATCCCCCAGTTGTTACGAATATAATCCAACTGATCTTCCAGGGAATTTGGGTGTTCACGTGCAGGAGTCTGTAACAAATCGAGTAAGTTCTGATTTTTTGGACCGAAGAGTGGTTGAGTATCGAAGAATTTGTAAAGCTCCGCCATCATTTTAAGATAACTGGTATTTGTCTCAAGATTGTGGTCTTCAAATAATTCTGAAAAGGGTGAAAAGGCCGGATTCATATTTGCCAACCACAGCATAAGAACCTCTTCCAATACGATTTGCCGATTAGGAATACCCTCCGTTTCACCCTCTAAATAATCATTTAATGATATTTCATTTTTATAAACTATGACGGATGGAAATTCCTCAGCAAAAGCATTCAGTGCTTTATCGAGATTTTCTTTTCCGATTTCTTTTTCAAGCCAGCTTAGCGCTTCGGGAAGCACCTTGGGTTGTTCATCAATGCGATAGAGTTGCATAATAAGATGGAGGATTTCATCAATTAAACCCATGGCGTTAATTTCGCCTGCGCGAACCGCCAATTCCGGATAGTGGATTAAATCCCGTTCATCATTCATTCTCTTTGCAAAGAGTCTCGCAGCGTGAAAGTCTGCAATTATTACGTTTCCATCCGATTCGAAAATGGAATCATCAAATTTATATTTATCCCTCGATTTCCGCGAGATATGAAATTCCACCGAAAATTTTTGAAAATTGGAAAAGGAATGATCATTTTTCACCAAGTTCAAAAACTGAATTTTCAGAACCTGTTTTCTAGAAAAGCTCATAAATTACTCCTGATTCAGCGGCATTATATACATAAGGTTGATCCTTCAACTGTTTCGGATTAGGATGCTCCTGGTTAAAATAAACAAATTTCTTCACGAAAAAGCAAAAAAATTACCAAGAGAAGTGATGGTATCCAAGAAAAAGGGAAATCAAATCTTAGATTTGAATTGAAAAAGAAACAGGTGGGAAATTAGATTTGTTTGAAATTGAATGGCCGTTCGACGCATTTTGTTTTATCAATATACAGTTCGATTACTTTGATTACAACCGCTACACAGTCAGTTGCAGACCAACTGGATCGTAAAATTTAAAAGCATATGAATTAGGATTTTTGAATTCACTTGCAAATACTTTTCTCTGGGGCTAAATTTTTTGCGCGGGAGTTTAGTATGCCGAGGTGGCGGAATTGGCAGACGCGCTAGGTTCAGGGTCTAGTGGGTGCAAGCCCGTGCGGGTTCGAGTCCCGCTCTCGGCACTACGAAGGCTGGTTTTCGTATCAGCCTTTTTTATTCCATGAGGAATAACAAAAAAATATTCTATTTTCGCTCTTGTATCGTCAGAGGATGATAATCCTCATTTAAATCATAATCGCGATTAGGATTTTTACTATCTCCATTGACTAACTTCTAATGCATTAATAATTAACTTTCCCTTTATTTCATAATTTGAATAAATCCAACAAAAAAATTACAAAATGGTGCCTATTCAACAATCGAATAAACGATTTCAAGAGTTGGACATTTGCTATTCATATAGTAAAGATAATAATTTCTCTATATTGCCTTGTTATAGGGTAATAGCCATATTAAGATGATCGCAAAATTTTGGCACCCGGAGAAAAGACTAATGATCATGCTTAGGAAACTGTGTTTTTGTCCAATGTTAGTACTTTTCTGTTTAATTTTAATTTTTAGTTATTGTTCTCAAAAAGAAGAGCCTGTTTTAAAGGATGCTTTTATTTCAATTTTTTACATCGGTACTGCTCTGAATGAAGCTCAAATTTTTGGGGATGACAGCAAATCAATAGATTTGGTGAAGAAACAATTTAACAGCATCACCCCGGAAAATATTTTGAAGTGGGAGCATGTGCATTCCCAGCCCGATCAATATGACTTTTCTCTAGCGGATTTGCTCGTAGCATTTGGGGAAAAGAACGGAATGTTTATTACCGGGCATACCCTGGTTTGGCACAACCAAACACCCGCTTGGGTCTTTGAAGACGAATCGGGCAGTCCGGTTAACCGGAAAACTTTGCTGCGACGAATGCGAGATCATATTTTTACGGTGGTAGATCGTTACAAAGGCCGAATACACGGATGGGATGTCGTCAATGAGGCAGTCGAGGATAACGGTGACCTGCGCAAGTCCAAATGGTTGGAAATTATTGGAGAAGAGTATGTATCGAAGGCATTCGAGTGGGCACATGAAGCCGATCCGGATGCAGAATTGTATTACAATGATTATAATATGTGGCATGCTGGAAAGCGTGAAAGCGTCACGAGCCTAATCGGCGACCTGCTGGAGAAAGGTGTTCCAATTCATGGAATAGGGATGCAGGGGCACTGGGGACTGGACTATCCGCCGTTGGACCAATTGGAGGCGAGCATTAATGCCTATGCCGGGCTTGGGCTTAAGGTTATGGTAACCGAAATGGACATTAATGTTCTGCCTCTTCCCGGACCAAATACCGGAGCAGATATTTCTCTGAATTATGAATTGCAAAAAGAGCTTAATCCTTATGCAGAAGGGCTGCCGGATTCCATGCAGGAGAAGCTCACCGCCCGTTATGTGGAACTCTTCAAGATTCTTAGTAAACATAGTGATAAAATCACCCGAGTCACTTTCTGGGGTGTGCATGATGGTGTATCATGGCAAAATGACTGGCCGGTCACGGGGAGAACTGCCTATCCAATGTTATTCGATAGAAGACTTCAACCCAAACCGGCTTTTTATGAGGTTATCAAAACGGCAACCGATGCGTATTAACCCACAGAAAAATCATGAAAAAATTTGCACTATTAAGTGTTGCCCTTCTTATCTTCGGCGTTCAAAATTTTCTTGCGGCGGATGATGGCTACAGGCTCTGGCTAAAGTATGATCTAATTGCCAATCCTCAAATACTGAAGAGCTACCGACAGATTATTCAGAGATGGAAAGTCTATGGGGAATCCCCTGCCATGAATGTGATTAAATGGGAATTACGGAACGGGCTTGAAGGCTTATTGGGTGAATCTGTTTCCGAGGTTAATGAACTTGAAGACGGAATCGTTATCGCCGGTTCTTTCCAAAACCTGCCCTTTGAGGAAAAACTCGAACTCCAAAATAGACTAAAAAATATAGACCGTGATGGTTTTATGATTGTAAGTACCAGATTGAATGGGAAGCGTATCGTTGTCATTACAGCAAACGAAGACCGGGGCGTCTTATACGGTGTTTTTCAATTTTTGCGGCGACTGCAAATCCAAAAGGATATTGAAAACCTGGATATTGAATCCTCCCCAAAGATAAAATTAAGAGTGCTCAATCACTGGGACAACCTGGATCGAACGGTTGAGCGTGGTTACGCCGGATTCTCCCTGTGGGATTGGCATAAACTTCCGGATTACATCCATCGGTATTATTACGATTACGCCCGCGCCAACGCCTCGATTGGGATTAATGGCATTGTGCTGAACAATGTGAATGCAAATGCTCTTATCCTGACCCCGCTTTATCTGAAGAAAGTTGCAGCACTGGCTGATGTATTTCGACCATACGGCATCAGGGTCTATCTATCAATCCGGTTTAGCGCCCCGATTGATATTGGCGGTCTGGAAGTTTCCGATCCGCTGGATGAACAGGTTCAACAATGGTGGAAGAATAAAGTGGAGGAGATTTATGAATTGATTCCGGATTTTGGCGGATTTCTGGTAAAGGCCAATTCCGAGGGACAGCCCGGACCGCAAATTTATGGCCGATCCCACGCTGAAGGTGCCAATATGCTGGCAGACGCCCTGAAACCTTTTGGCGGCGTGGTCATGTGGCGTGCGTTTGTATATGATGCGGACGACAAGGAAGATCGCGCAAAGCAGGCCTTCAATGAATTCAAGCCGCTGGATGGGAAATTCCGGGATAACGTACTGGTGCAGGTTAAAAACGGCCCCATCGATTTCCAACCGCGAGAGCCGTTTCATCCCCTCTTTGGCGGCATGCCGAAAACGCCTTTGATGATGGAATTCCAGATTACACAGGAATACATGGGTTTCAGCGCCCACCTTGTATACCTTGGCACTTTATTCAAGGAAGTTCTCGCTGCGGATACTTATGCCAAAGGTGAGGGTTCGACCGTGGCAAAAGTTGTGGAAGGTTCGCTGGATAACCATTCAATTTCGGGAATGGCCGGGGTGGCAAATACGGGTACGGATCGCAACTGGACCGGACATCTATTCGGTCAGAGCAATTGGTATACATTTGGCCGTCTGGCATGGAACCATCAATTAACCGCCGCAGAAATTGCTGAGGAATGGGTACGCATGACCTTCTCCAACAATCCGGAGCTTATTCAGCCCGTCATAAAAATAATGATGGCTTCGCGGGAAAATACAGTCAATTACATGACACCACTGGGGCTTCATCACATCATGGGTTGGGGTCATCACTACGGACCTGCTCCTTGGATAAAAGACAAACACCGTGATGACTGGACTTCGGTCTATTATCATCGCGCCGATAGCAACGGCATCGGTTTCGACCGTACCGCCACCGGAAGTGATGCGGTAAACCAGTACCATCCGCCGGTAGCTCAAAAATTTGCATCCCTTGAAACCTGTCCGGATGAATACCTGCTCTGGTTCCATCATGTCAGTTGGAATTATCGCGTGCGGTCCGGCAACACACTATGGGAGGAATTGTGCTACTACTATAATTCCGGAGTTGAGGGGGTTCGGGAAATGCAACGAACCTGGGATTCCTTAGAGGGAAAGGTAGACCAAGAGAGCTTCCGGCATGTACAGACCATGCTTAAAATTCAGGAGAATGAGGCTGTCTGGTGGCGGAACGCCTGTTTGCTGTATTTCCAAACCTTCTCTCAGGAACCTATCCCCCTCGAACTTGAAAAACCTGATAAATCCTTACGGTATTACCAGAACCTGTCATTTCCATTTGCACCAAAGTAATAACTCAATGCCACATTGTTGCAAATTTGTGTTAAGATATACCTTCAAGAAATTTCAATTTGTTTGATATCCGGAACAATGAGATTTATGATAAATAATGCTAACAAGTATAGCGAACCGGCGATGATAAACAAAATCAGGTAACTTCCGGTGAATTCCAAAATAAAACCGGCTGCTGTTGCTATAAACATTCCACCGATAGCTCCTGCCATTCCGCCGAGACCTACAACGGAAGCCACCGCTTTTCTGGGAAACATGTCTGAGACAGTTGTAAAAAGATTTGCAGACCAGCCCTGATGGGCAGCGGTGGCCAGACTCAGTAACGCAACTGCGATCCAAACACTGGAAGCTCCTGATGCGAATACGATAGGAACTACCGTTAAGGCACAGATTAACATAGCCGTTTTTCTTCCTTTATTGATAGACCAGCCACGTTTGATAAAGAAAGAAGATAACCATCCTCCACCAATACTGCCCACATCTGCCATTACATAAATAATGATAAGCGGTATACCGATCTTACTAAGGGTGATCCCATAATTTTTATTCAGAAAACTTGGGATCCAATAAAGATAAAACCACCATGCTGGATCAGTCAGCAGTTTGCCCACTGCAAATGCCCAGGTCCCCCGGTACTTCAGAAGCGTTCTCCAGGCAATTTTAACTGTGGGATCTGGAGGATCTGACTGAATATATTCCAGCTCCTTTTTAGAGAGTCTTTTTTGCATTTCCGGTTTTTCGTAGAACCAAAACCACAAAATTAACCATAGCAATCCAACAGCACCGGTAAAAATGAATGCTTCCTGCCAACCCCAGGTAAGGGTAAGCCATGGCACAACCAGCGGTGCGACGACGGCACCCACATTTGAACCGGCATTAAAAATTCCTGTCGCAAATGCCCTTTCCTTTTTTGGAAACCATTCTGCAACTGTCTTGATAGCTGCCGGAAAATTGGCAGCTTCAAATATTCCTAAAGCGAATCTGGCAAAACCAAAGCCAAAGACAGTCCGTGCGAATGCGTGTCCGATAGCGGCTAAACTCCAGCCGGTGAGCGCAAATGCATACCCTATTTTTGTGCCAATCGTATCGACCAATCGCCCCATTAGCACTAATCCTATCGCATAGGCTGCTGTGAAGGCCGTTACGATGTACCCGTACTCGATCTCGCTCCAGCCAATCTCCTCTTGCAGAGTTGGAGCCAAAATGCCGATGACCTGTCGGTCGATATAGTTTATTGTTGTTGCTAAAAAGATGAGGACGACAATTATCCATCGATAGTGCCCGGTTTTTGGTGCGAGAGAATCCACAGCTTCCGTTGATCTCATATCATCTCCTATTTTTATCTAAACAGAGAGGGTCTATTTCTCGTTCGTTTCAAATAATTACACGCCGCTGAATGCACTGAAGCCGCCATCTATTGGGATAATGGCGCCGGTAACAAATTTGGAAGCATCGCTGGCGAGCCAAAGGACGGTTCCGATAAGTTCACCCGGCTCCCCGAATCTCTTAAAAGGGGTTATATTGATGATCGTTTTTCCTCGTTCAGTCAGAGAGCCGTCCTCTTTGGTTAAGATTTCCCTATTTTGATCTGTTAGAAAAAATCCCGGGGCAACGGCATTAACCCGTATCCCGTTTCCGAATTTTTGTGCCATTTCCACTGCCATCCATCGTGTAAAGTTTTCAACCGCTGCCTTGGCTGCCGAGTAGCCTACCGCCCGGGTTATCGCCCTCTGGGTTGCCATTGAAGAAATGTTGATGATCGATCCTTTTTTCTGTTCGGCCATTGATTTTCCAAAGATTAAGGTTGGCAGCACAGTACCGTTTAAATTTAAGTCAGTGGCTTTTTTAAACTGCTCTATTTTAAGGTCAAAAATATTTTGACCGATCCCGATAACGGCGCCGGAAATATGTCCGCCTGCCGCATTTATCAATATGTCGATGTGTCCGTATTTATCCAATATGTACTTATTTGCCCCCAGCACCATTTCTTCCTGCAGAACATCGCATTTTAACGCAAATATATCATTGTCTGGTCTGCTGAGTGATTCGACCCTTTGTTGAAGTTTCTCTTCATTTCGGCCAAGCAACATTACTTTCGCTCCGGCATTTAATAATCCCTCTGCCATTTCACCACCAAGGACACCGCTTCCGCCCGTTATAACTGCTACTTTGTCTTTGAGGTTAAAAATTGTCTGTAAATATTCCATTGAGTATCTCATTTAGTTTTATTTTGATATATAGATATGCTTTGGGAAATGTGTAAATTCAACTAGTATGTTAATAGAAAAAAACTTGGATGTATTACCAATATTTTTCTATATTTTAACATTTAATTGAACCGTTTTAATAATATAAAATTTTGTTCAATAATTCAATTGAAAAAATCTGTTTGGAGGTAAGAACGGTTTTAGAGGCGTTTCGATATGCTGTGATATGATATTACAATCAATCTACGGATGATTATAAACAGGAGGCAGTATGGTCAAGATTTGTGATGTAGATAAAGAAGCGACAGAAAAACTCCCGCCAAACTTCTCTGACAAGTCCGGCATCGGGGTGCATTATACGGATGCCTTTATTAAACCGATGAACACTCAACTGGAAAATGGCACCCGCATAACCTGCAAACGCAAGGGTTTGAAGATTACCCTCGTTATCGGTGATAAACAAGGGGAGGGGTTGATGAGAAGGCTTGACGTTAGCAAAGACCCGGTAGAAATTTTGAATGCTGCACTCCAGGAAGCAGCGCAGTCGGCAGGAGTTGAATTAAAAATTACAGCCACTGAAATACTGGTTGGGGTGTAATTTTTCATATAGGAACCATTCGGCATTATGGAGAGGCAGCTTATTATTATTTCAGGATGATGCTAGCCTAAAAAAATCTAAAAAATCACTTTTCAGAAAAGGAGTTAAATCCGTGAATGTGTTCAACAGAAAAACAAGTTTTCTGCTTATCTTTTTTTTAATATTAATTCTGAAACCCGCTCTTTGTGAAGTAAAAATGCCCCGGCTGGTAAGTGATAGCATGGTATTACAAAGAGGGGCTGAGGTAAAAATTTGGGGTTGGGCGGATCCCGGTGAAGAGATAAGTATAGAATTCAACGATAGAACATACCGCACAGTGACCGGAAAAGATCGAAAATGGGAAGTTCAGCTCGCGGCTTTAGAGACTGGCGGTCCCTACACCATGGAGATTATTGCCAGTAACCGGATTAGTTTGAACAACATACTCATCGGCGATGTCTGGATCTGTTCCGGGCAATCCAATATGGAGCTTTCAATGGAGAGGGTGAAACCGGTTTATGCGGATGAAATCGCTCACTCCGCGAATCCCAATATCCGTCAATTTATTGTCCCCGATCGCTATGATTTTAAAGAACCTCAGGATGATTTGCCTGATGGGAAATGGGAAGCTGCAAGTCCGGAAACAATACTCCGTTTCACCGCTGTGGGCTATTTTTTTGCCAAAGAGTTATATGATAAATACCAGATTCCCATTGGCCTGATCAATGCCAGCCTGGGAGGCTCGCCTGTTGAAGCATGGATGAGTGAAGAGGCCCTGAAAGGGTTTCCTCATCATCTAGCGACGGCAATGGAATTTCGAAATGATTCACTCACCCAACAAATCATAAAAAGCGATAACGATCGAATCAATGCCTGGTATCGACTTCTGAAATCGCGGGACAAAGGCATTACGCCCGGACAAACGCCTTGGTTTGATTCTTCGTACGATGCTTCAAATTGGCCGACCATGGAATTACCCGCATTCTGGGATGAACAAGGATTGGGCGAAGTGAATGGCGTCGTTTGGTTCCGTAAAGAGATCGAGATTCCTAAAACTATAGTTGGAAAACCAGTCAAACTTCTGATGGGCACAATTGTGGATCGTGATTCTACTTATATCAATGGACAATTCGTTGGGACAATTTCTTACAAATATCCACCTAGAAGGTATGAGGTTGAGTCTACCGTGCTCACGCCCGGGAAAAATATCATCACGGTCAGGGTGATTAATAGTTTAGGACGCGGTGGATTTATCAAAGACAAACCTTACCAACTTTCGGCAGGCGCAACCACCGTCGATTTGACCGGAGAGTGGCAATATCAGTTGGGCGCAGCTATGGAACCTTTGGAACGCCAGACTTTTATTCGCTGGAAGCCACTCGGCTTATACAACGCAATGATTGCACCTCTCATAAATTATAGCATCAAAGGGGTGATTTGGTATCAGGGCGAAGCGAACACAAAGAATCCAGCAGAGTATCAAAAAACGTTTCCGGCACTCATAAATGACTGGCGAAAGAAGTGGGATCAGGGCGATTTCCCGTTTTTGTATGTGCAACTGGCAAATTTTATGGGGGTGCGGGATCAACCCTCCGAAAGCCAGTGGGCGGAATTGAGAGAAGCACAACTGAAGAGCCTTCGAGTTGCAAATACCGCTATGGCTGTAACCACTGATATCGGTGAATGGAATGATATTCATCCGCTAAACAAAAAAGAGGTTGGTAAGCGCTTGGCCTTGGCGGCTCAAAAAGTCGCCTATTATGAAAAAAATGTTGTCTGCTCAGGTCCGGCTTACAAATCCATGAAAGTTGAAGATGATAAGATCATTCTTTCATTCACAAACACCGGTAGCGGTTTAGTAGCGAAAGGCAAAGATGAATTGGATCATTTTGCCATTTGTGGGGCTGATAAAAAATTCGTCTGGGCTGATGCGAGAATTGAAGGCGACAAAGTTGTGGTGTGGAATGATAGCATTGCTAATCCAATGGCCGTGCGTTATGCCTGGGCGGATAATCCTGAGGGTGCAAATTTGTACAATAAGGAAGGTTTACCGGCATCGCCGTTCAGGACGGATGAATTTTAAAACGGACTTCCCATTACAGAGGTATTGAAAGATTAGCTTATAAGAAAATAAAGTTGCATTCGATAAACCACGGTTCAAAAACCGGCGAACTCCGAGTCTTCTTCAGAATTATCCTCTGTGCCATTAAAAACAACATATTTTTTTTCTTGGATTTTAGATTCTTTGCCGAGGAGACCCCTTTCTAAGTGTGAAAAGGCTTTCACTCTCCCATTTAATATCCCGGAATTTTTCTCACAATGGTTAGGATTCGGCAGCTTCGGCATCCTTCCAGATTTCCATTACTGCCTCAGCCTGACGAAATCCGGCTATTTCCTGACTCTCTCCGTCCATTGCTCTCCCTTGCTGCAACGCCTGCTTAAGTAGCTCAACTACCTTGTGATCGGCAGGCAGTGGCCCATCTACTTTTTCAGGATTGGCGATAGCGAAATCAAGACCTGCCTGAATGGACAATGTGAGATAGGCTTTTTCCAGATTCTCACGAATAAACTTGGGCGTACCCCAGGAAAAATTGGATAAACCCACAGTCATGTGAACACCCTGAAAATCAGGATCCTGTCTGATTAAGCGCATGGCATCCAAACCGATGTTTACCAGACCATATGTATCCGCCCCGACCGGCGCCAATCCGGGGTCTATAATGATCTGATCGTTTGTTCTGCCTGTTTTGGTGACAAGTAGTTCGACAAAATGCTTTGCCGCCGAATGAACATCTTGCGGATTAAGGCATTGTGCAGTTCCACTTTCTGCAAAACGTTCCGAAGCCATTACAATGACCAAGGTATCGTATTCTGCAACCAGCTCAATCATTTCATCGAGACGTTCCCGAGAGGCTGCCAGAGAATTTAGAATGGGTGCTCTCCCTTTGGCGCGGTCTCGATTATAATGCTTAAGGGCAACTTTTTGAAACTCAACTGAAGGATTGTCAAGGCAGAGAGGTAATGAACTCACCTCCTGAATCGCCGGAATAACATCGGGGAGGAACTCCAGCATTTCTTCAAGTTTTACCTGGATGAGTCGCGTTCCATCGATGTTGAGATCCAGAAAATCGACTCCAAGGTCTGTCTGTAACTGCGCCAGGTGTTGGTATCCTTCCAAGTTCCTCTCACCAAAAGCTCTCCGCGCCCTCGCATATGCATTGTTGATTAAATCACCAATAACACGAATTCTCTTTTCGCTCATCTATCTCCCCTTTATTAAGTTACTGGTGTTTTTCTGTAATTACAGGAACATCTCTTTCTTTTTCGCATATCTCTGACATCTTTTTGCTTTCTGATAGTCCGGGTTTAGGTTTTTCTCCTCTCATCTTGTTGGTCGGAGACTCGTCGTTGGGGAGAGGGGCTTTTCGTTCTTGTTTCGCGGCATGGTCACGACCAAGCCAGTTGTTCGCCCAGGCGGAAGTTCCCCGGAGCGCTTGATTTTGTACCATCGGAACATGATTTAGTAATTGACTTGTCTTTTCATCATGTTTTAACCGTTCGTAGGCACGAAGCCAAATGCAATCCCCAAATCCATCAACTTCACAGCGTCCTTCCCGTGTTCCTCCACAGGGACCATTGCGCTGGTTCTTTGCACATTGAGATTCAGGACACAAGTAGGCAATATCTGGCAGGGAACAATCACCACAGTCTTTGCAGGCGTATAGTACTGCCTTGCTTAATTTTTCCATAGCCCGCATCACACCCGGACCCTGAGTCGGCTCAGCAGCTCTTCTGCAGATTTTCGCACCCCACTCATATATAGCATGGTTTTCTGTAAACATGGTTCTATGAAACCATTTGGATAAATTGTACACCATGCTAATATATTTGGATTTTGTGTTCTGGCTTTTCGAGTTGACTACTGAAGAATCCGCAAGTCCGGTCGACGGATTTTCCCCATAATAGAAAAATTCCGCCGGTCTGGAGAACTTGATTTCCTGAGCGAATTGTTTCCAATCATCCCGGGAAAAGCTACGTTCGATTTGCAAAATTTTTTCAATCGTGGAAAGATTGTGCATACCTCCCAGATAAGCACCGCGATATCCAAGCCCTCTATAAATAGCGATCTGCTTTGCAGCAAATTCATAAAAGAAAGCTTTGCCGCCATCAACAGATTTCTCCTGCTGCTGGCAAAGTTCCAAAAGCACAGGAGTGACAACAATTCCGGGAATCTTTTTGCGGTAGAAAATTTGTGCGACTTTTGGATTTAACAGGTAGACATTTCCGATTAACGGAATATGTTTCATACCGTGATTATCCATGTACAGCCGCAGTTCATTCATTTTTCTGGAATCGTAACCCACCTGATTTATGATAAATTGGGCGCCACACTCTATTTTTTTTTGAAGTTTGAGATATTGAGGGATAACTTCCCCCTCGTGTAATTTGAAATTGGTGGTAACAGCACCAATCAGGAATTGTATTTTTTCGAGATGCTGAATTTTGTTTTGATTCCCATTCTGCTGGTAATCGAATCCATTATTCATTTTGTTCAGCATAGAAATAAGCCCCACAGAGTCAATGTCGAAAACAGGTTTTGCCATTCCTTCGTTGCCGGTGATTGGGTAGTCGCCGGTCATCGCCAAGATGTTAAGAAATCCTTCGCTGTTCAAAAGCCATGCTTCGCTCTCCAATCCGTTTCTGTTTAGATCTTTGCAGGTCATATGAATGACAACTTCCTTACCTCCATATAAAATAGGTTTTCCGAGGGCATGCGGGGCCAACTGAGGATTTCCACCGGCGTTATCCGTTACAGAGACCCAGTCAATGGCAGGATAATTCACCAGTTGATTGACAAACATTCTGGCTTTTAGTGCTTTCTTTTCCGTCATCGAGCCGCGAATGGAAACCATCTCGACACCAAAAAGAAATTCAGATGATTGATATAACCTTTCGCGTAGTGTTTGCATTTTTCCACAAGTTGTTATTTTTTAAGTTGCGCTTCGAGTTCGTTCTTTACCGCTTCAGCAACTTCTTGTGCAGTTCCGGGACGTTCGTCTTCTCCGCTCCACTGCCATTGGTCGAGATAATCATCCGTTTCGGTCAAACCGAGGGCTATGGATTTCTGGTCAATTTTTTCCATAAATCGTAGGGATAGTTGGATTTTAACCTCATCGTAATCATCCCATGCTTTCACCTGGGATGGAATATCCTGCCAGTAGAGTATTTGATAAAAAGCCATAATTACCTTCCTTTTTCAATCAATCGTACAAACAAATCAACGGCACTGGATGCGTCTGGCCCATAACCGTCCGCCCCAATCTCGTCAGCAAACATCTGACTAATTGGGGCACCACCGATTGCCATTTTGATATCTCCCAAGCCCTTTTCTTTGAAGCCGTCAATAACGGTTTTCATATATGTCATTGTAGTTGTGAGCAAGGCGCTCATTCCAATGATGTCTGGCTTGTACTTTTCAGCGGCGGCGAGAAATTTGTCGACACTCTGGTCCACACCAATATCATGAACTTCAAATCCAGCGCCTTCTGCCATCATGCAGACCAAATTTTTTCCGATATCATGCAAATCCCCACGCACGGTTCCCATCAACAACACTCCAACTTTTTTGACTTTGGAATCTTTTGCCGATAGCAACGGCTTCAATACAGCCATTCCGGCTTTCATTGCGCGGGCGGCTATTAACACCTCCGGTACATAGAGAATGTTGTGTTTGAAATCTTCCCCTACAACGCTCATACCGGCAATGAGTCCATCGTTCAAAACCTCTTGAACGCTTCGGCCTTCATCCAAGGCATCCCGGGTCATTTGCTCAACTTCTTTTGCCTTTCCCTCGTATAGACATTGATTCATTAACGCATAATCAGCCATTTACTCTTCCTTTGTATTGGATTTTCCGCCAGTTTTTTTCATAAGCCACAAAAACAGTCAGTGCACTAAGTGTTAAATGATGATTAAATCCTCAGTGATCTTAAACCTCTAACTCAAAATTTGTATTAGCGGTTGGTGTTAAATTCCTCTAATGCTTTCTGCATTGCCCGGATATTTTCACCCGGAGTTCCCGGACTTGTACCCCCGCCCACAGAGAGAATTATGCCTTCCCCTCCGCTTTTTTCAAGTACTTCCAGGGTAGCTTTACGAACTTCCTCAGGTGTGCCACGGACACCGATCTCCAGTGGATTGACATTACCCATCAGGCACATCCGGTCGCCCACACGTGCTTTAACTTCGGAAATGTCAGTCTGTTTTCCCCAATTCAGTACCTGAAATCCGCAGTCCGGCAGATACTCCAGGCAGGCATTAATATCCGCATCGTTGTGGTAAATTTTGATCCAGTCTTCCGGGAAAGCATCACATATTTTTTTCAAATAAGGGTGGGCAAACTCCTGGTAGTGTTCCTCATTAATAAATCCAACAATATCGTCCAAGATGAAAATGCCCTCGACGGAGTCTCCCATGATCTTGGCCTGAGCTTTTAACCAGTCTATGATCAAATTTGTGCAAAGATCAATTAATCTGCGAGCCCATTCCGGTTTTTCAACTAAATCGATCATGAAATCGGTTGTGCTTCGGACAAAACCTGCGGTACACAGCGGGCCGCGAGAGGTTACCAGAGGTAAAATTTCTCCGAGATCCAGAATGCGCTGTTTGTGCATTTTTATCCGATGCAATGTCATTGCCATGAAGGCATCATTTTCCACTTCATATTCCGGAAACTTTTCAATATCTTCGATATGAAAGAGAGTATGATATTCACTGGGAGTATTATCCTGCCAGAACTTGATTTTGGCGCCCAATGCGGAAGGTTCTGCCGCCATACCATACTCCATCCACCATGAAGGAATAAAAATGATGTCAGGGAATTCCTGATGAATTTTCAGGTTGGATTGAAACCATAATTCCGGATTGAGATAATAATCCATGTGATTCAAACCGAGATAACCGGGTATCCATGGACTGTCAATAATTAATGCCATGGGAACTTTTTCCAGTTTTTCCAATTGTGCTGCTTTTTTGAAGATTTCCCATTGTTCGATTTTCATATCGATACCTTTTTCTTGCAATCTGTTGATTCAAGGTGCCGCTTTAAAAAGAAGTAAAATTCTCATTTGTTATTATGAGAAAAAACTTGAATGTTATTTATGAGGTTCTCTATATTTTGTTAGTTCAAATAAAATTGAACCGTTTTGATATTATAAATATTTGTTCAATATATCAAGCAAAAAAACACTATTCATTTTAAAACCCAATTCAGCCAATTGCGTCCACGTATACAAACAGCCATAAATTAAATGAGTGGGAAGGCTTGATTTACTAATTTGTCCAATGAAGGCATGCATGATAATAATAAATAAAGGTGAGTGATGAGCACAATTAGCATAATTGATTGGTGGGTAATCGCAGGATACTTTGCAGTAATAGCGGTATTAGCTTGGTGGACAATCAAAAGACGGCAGGATACATCGACAGATTATTTCCTTGCCGGTAGGCATTTAGGGTGGTTTATCGTTGGGGCCTCCATATTCGCCTCGAATATCGGTTCAGAGCATCTTGTGGGTCTAGCCGGTTCAGGCGCGACCGATGGCGTTGCAATGGCTCATTATGAACTTCATGCCTGGTGTTTACTTGTACTGGGCTGGATAATGGTTCCATTTTATATTCGATCAAAGGTATTTACCATGCCTGAGTTTCTAGAGAAGAGGTTTTCGCCAACTGCAAGAACGGTTCTTTCCGGAATTTCCCTCGTGGCCTATGTGCTAACAAAAATAGCAGTCGGAATTTTCGCGGGCGGTATTGTTTTTTCAGTGTTATTGCCTGAATTGTATTTTCTCGGTATGGATAGTTTTTGGATCGGTTCTGTTCTGGTAATTGTCATAACTGGCATCTACACCATTCTTGGGGGAATGAGCGCAGTCGCTTATACTGAAGCGCTTCAAACCATTATTCTGGTAATCGGCTCTGCGCTGGTTACCTTTTTTGGGCTTCAAGCGTTGGGTGGCTGGGAAGAGTTACGAAATATTGCCGGCTCCGAAATGTTCAATCTCTGGAAACCCCTGGTACCTGCAGGAATAGAGGGTACCTGGGCACCGGTAAAAGAAGCAGGGCGGATGGCATGGTATTTTAATGATAATTATCCCTGGCTTGGTATGCTTATTTGCGCACCGTTCATTGGTCTGTGGTATTGGTGTACTGACCAGTACATTGTTCAAAGAGCACTATCAGCGCCAAATGAAAAAGAGGCACGGCGAGGATCAATAGCCGCTTCCTTTTTCAAATTACTGCCTGTTTTTATTTTCATCATTCCAGGAATGATTTGTTATGCCCTGGCTTTAAGTGGAAAATTGCCTGCACTGCAACAGGAGTTGCTTGATGCCAATGGACAAATCATCCGGGATAATGCTCAGCAGGCCTTTCCGTTGATGGTTGCTTATGTGCTCCCGGTCGGAATCAGGGGCTTAGTGGTTGCGGGTCTTTTAGCGGCATTGATGAGTTCTCTGGCTGGGGTGTTTAATGCAAGCTCGACATTATTCACAATGGATTTTTATTCGCGTCTTCGTCCCAATGTATCTCAACATCAATTGGTTTGGATGGGGAGAGTTGCCACAACCGTTATGGTTATTGTTGGGTTGTTTTGGATTCCGGTAATCAAGGGGGGGAAAGGGCTGTATGATTATCTTCAGGGAATTCAAGCTTATTTAGCACCCCCAATCGCAGTAGTTTTCTTTCTCGGTGTGTTCAACAAACGTCTAAATGCCAAAGGATGTTTGTCCGCGTTAATTACCGGATTCGTACTTGGTTTGTTTCGTCTTGCTGTGGATACCCCGGTAAAAATGATTGAAGGATTTCAGTATTCAGAAGGTTCCTTCCTCTGGATAATCAACAATATTTTCTTTCAGTATTATAGTATCATCATCCTGCTGATTAGTGTTGCGGTGATGATAATTGTTAGTTATATGACCACACCGCCATCGTATGAGAAGATAAGTGGACTTACTTACGGAACTGTTACAGAGGAACATCGAAAAGAATCCCGAGCAAGTTGGACAAAATGGGATGTCATTTCCTCCGTAATTGTTGTCCTGCTCATCGTAGCTGCTTATCTGTATTTTACAGGATAGACGATCGATGGCTCTTAAGTGCTAAGATGTTTCTGTTGGATATGAATTGAAAATTGGGATATGATATGGTTTCAAACTATTCTGAAGTGAAATCAGAAAATAAGTTTACGCGGAGGAAATTCTTAAGTGCATTGGGTAAAACGGCGGCCGGACTTCTTGTTGCGCCATGTCTCAAATCAGAAAACATTTTCGGATATAGTCATCTGGATAAAGGTCTATTTCTCTCAAAAGTTGCAGTCACAGAGGCTGATAGTTACGATCGAGCTTTCATCAAACAAAAAGTCCAGCATCTCTTTACTGAGATTGGCGGAATTGGAGATATAGTACAGCCGGGCGCTAAAGCAGCTATCAAAATAAATTTAACCGGAGGTTCCAGTTTCGCCTTTCACCCCAGGCTGCAAGGTGTGGATATCCGCGAGTGTATGTGGACGCACCCGGAGGTCGTTCGGGCGGTGGGAGAGCTTATAATTGATTGCGGCGTCAATGGCAATGATATCTATATTGTTGAAGCACTCTGGGATGATGCTTCGTACTGTAATTTCGGCTACCTGGGTGTTCAGCAGGGTTTAGGCGCTCAATTGGTTAACCTCAATGATGCAGCTCCCTATCCGGATTTCATCACCAAACAAGTGGGACCAAATAGTTTCTACTACAGTTCATTTATGTGCAATCAGATTCTGGATGAGGTTGATGTGTATATCTCCATTCCCAAAATGAAACAGCACTATGATGCCGGCGTCACTCATTCCCTAAAAAACCAGGTTGGTATGGTCCCTCTTCAACATTATGTATTACCAAATATACCCGGTTACCGCTCCGCACTTCATTTTGATGGCGGAAACATTCGAACACATTTACCACGTTCTATTTGTGATTTGAATTTTGCCCGACCGGTTAATCTTGCAGTTGTGGATGGCGTCAAAAATGCGGTGGGTGGAGAAGGCGCCTGGAACCCCACATTTCAGCCTGCAGAGTCTAATGTGCTGCTGGCAGGAAAGGACCCGGTGGCAACGGATAGCGTGGCTTCTTATCTGATGGGTAATGATCCTGAAGCCGAAAAACTTCAATTACCGGACGGAGCCCAATGTGATAATTATCTTGAGCTGCTTAATCAAAAAGGGATGGGAACCAACCAGATGAATGAGATTGAAATTGTGGGTGATGGGGCCGGAGTTGTATCCATCCGCCCCGACTACGAATTTATTGTTCCGGATGAGTTTATGATATTTCAGAATTTTCCCAATCCTTTTAACCCCTCAACAACCATAAAATTTTACCTGCCCAGATCTGAGTTCGTTACCATTGTGCTTTACGCAATCACGGGAAAAAAAATTGAAACACTGGTCGAAGGCAAAATTCCGGCTGGTCAACATGAGCTGCAATGGAATGCTAATGGTCTGGCAAGTGGCATATATATTTACCGTATGCGGGCTGGAAGTTTTTCAGAAAGCAGAAAAATGATCTATCAGAAATAGGATTTTTAGGGTGTAGAGTAAGAGGAGAGCAACATGCAGTATCGGAAACTTGGAAGAACCGGTTGGGAAATATCAGCCATCGCCTTTGGCGCCTGGGCAATTGGGGCGGAATGGGGTCAGGTGAATGATCGTGAATCGTTAGAAGCTTTGCACCGTGCGGTCGATCATGGCGTAAATTTCTTCGATACGGCGGATGTGTATGGGGACGGACGCAGCGAACGATTGCTAGCCCAATTGCGCAGGGAACGTAGTGAATCGTTTTATGTTGCCACTAAGGCAGGAAGACGATTAAATCCGCATGTTGCTCAAGGATATAATCGTAAGAACATCACATCCTTTGTCGAGCGAAGTCTTAGGAACCTGAACGCCAATACAATTGACCTGCTTCAACTTCATTGTCCGCCCACGGAGGTTTATTACATGCCTGAGGTCTTTGGGATTCTTGACGATCTGGTGCAAGTTGGTAAACTATGCTACTACGGTGTCAGTGTTGAAAAGGTGGAAGAAGCTCTCAAGGCAATAGAATATCCCAACGTGCAGAGTGTTCAAATAATATTCAACATGTTTCGCCACCGTCCCGCCGAATTATTTTTTAAAGAAGCCAAAAAACGCCATGTGGGTATTCTGGCACGGATTCCTCTGGCCTCAGGGATGCTTACCGGTAAATTTACGAAGGATTCTAAATTTGACGCCAATGATCATCGCCAATATAACCGGCATGGTGAGGCGTTTGACCGCGGGGAGACCTTCTCCGGTGTTGACTATAAGTTAGCTTTGAAAGCAGTAGATGAGATAAAGTCTTTTTGCCCACCAGATCTCGCTTTAGCACAATTGGCACTGCGCTGGATTTTGATGTTTGATGAAGTGACCTCTACAATTCCCGGGGCAAAACGAAAGGCACAAGTCGAAGAAAATGTTCTTGCTGTCAATTTGCCACCTCTTTCGGAAGACCTAATGACGAAGGTTCGAAATGTTTATGATCGCCATATCCACGAAATTGTCCATCAATATTGGTAATTGGACTTAGGAAATTTGCAGATTCCGACTAGACTGGTGCCAGGGGATATGAAAGCTATTTTCAATAGGGATATTTAGGATTTTGTGGTTTTATATCTTCCAGTAATCCTCTTTTTGTATTTCCTCTATTCTATATCACCTCAAAATATCCTTCCGAAAATGTTTTTTTCTTGCTTTTTTGAAACAATTATGTATACATTGAAACGGTTCAAAAACAAGCCAATTCCTCAAAAATAAAATGCGTATTCAATCTTGATTTCAAGGAAGTACTTTGCTTGTGTTTTTAGCATCTATTTGGAAGCTTATAAAAGCATTAAGAAAGTACTTGGCAATCGACAACTTGAGAGTTCTTGATCCATCGTAGTGCATATTCGAGGTGTTCTGATAACACATAAATTGTCAATGTAATGTTTTTTCGAACAACCTAAAAAATAATCTACGAAAGCAGATTGATGAGCGATAAAATCTCCCTTGATCACTCCCACCAAATAGAAGAAATAGTTGATTATAAAAATCCGGAATTGCCTGTAGATAATCGAGTCGCCGACTTAATAAGCCGCATGACTCTTGAAGAAAAAGTTGCCCAAATGCTTTGTATTTGGCAGAAAAAAAAGTCAATGCTGTTTGATGATGATAAATTGGATCCGGATAGTATTAAGCGCTATTTTAAGAATGGTATTGGTCAAATAGGAAGAGTGAGCGATACCTGTGGTGGTCAAGGTCCTAAAGAAATGGCCGAATTGACAAATGCAATTCAGAAGTATTTTGTTGAAGAAACTCGGCTTGGTATCCCGGTAATATTTCATGAGGAATGTCTTCATGGTCTTGCGGCAAATGAAGCGACCAGTTATCCCCAACCTATCGGATTGGCTTCGACATTTAATACTGGGTTAGTCGAGAAGATTTATGCTGCAATTGCTGTGGATGCCCGGAGTCGAGGAGCACATCAGGCCTTAACACCGGTTGTAGATGTTACTCGTGATCCCCGTTGGGGGAGGGTGGAAGAGACCTTTGGAGAAGATCCATACCTTGTCTCCCAAATGGGAATTGCTGCCGTAAAAGGATTTCAGGGTGATGGAACGTTTAAAGATAAAAAACATCTTATAGCCACTCTAAAGCATTTTGCAGCACATGGACAACCGGAGTCGGGTTCCAATTGCGGGCCCGGAAACTTTTCAGAACGTCTATTGAGAGATGTCTTTCTTTATCCCTTCAAGGAAGCCATCAATAAAGGGAGGGCGATGAGTGTGATGGCATCTTATAATGAAATTGATGGTGTGCCATCTCATGCCAATAAGTGGCTGTTGCGAAGTGTCCTTCGAGATGAATGGGAGTTTGAGGGTTTCGTCGTCTCTGATTATTTTGCGATAACAGAGTTAAACAGCAAAGAAGAGACGGTGAGTCATTCCATAGCCAAAGATAAAACAGAAGCAGCTCTGTTGGCTGCACAAGCCGGAGTAAATGTAGAGCTACCGGATATGGATTGTTATCCTAATTTGATCCGGCTCGTAAAAGAAGGAATTCTAAGTGAACCCGTTATCGACGAGTTGATTTCAGCCCTTTTAAAATACAAATTCAATCTAGGTTTGTTTGAAGACCCTTATGTCGACCCTGACCTGATCCGGAATGAGATGAAACTTGAAAAAGACAGAAAGCTGGCCTTTCAAGCGGCATGCGAAACAATCACTTTGCTAAAAAATGAGGGCGATTTATTGCCGCTTAATCCGGAGACGAAACAAACGATTGCCGTAATCGGGCCAAACGCAGATCGTATTCTGTTGGGTGGTTACAGTGGGAAGCCCAAATTTTATACATCGGTGCTACAAGGAATCAAAGAGAAAGTCGGGCAGAATATCAAAATTCTGTATAGCGAAGGTTGTAAAATCACAGTCGGTGGGTCATGGGATACGGATGAAATAGTCCTTCAGGATCCGAAAGATGCTAAAAAGTCAATTGGACATGCCGTTGCGACCGCTAAGAAAGCAGATACGGTAATAATTGTTCTGGGAGGAAATGAACAAACCTCTAGAGAGGCCTGGAGTAAAACACATTTAGGAGACAGAACCAGTTTAGAGCTATTTGGTCCGCAGAATGAACTGGTAAAAGCGCTTGTCGAAACAGGAAAACCAATAATCGTTCTTCTATTTAATGGTCGACCTAACTCCATTGAGTATATAGATAAACACATCCCCGCTATTTTGGAATGCTGGTATTTGGGACAGGAAACAGGACATGCGGTTGCTGATGTTCTATTCGGAGAATACAATCCATCGGGCAAATTACCTATTTCCATCCCTCGATCAGTGGGGCACATCCCCTGCTTTTATAATCATAAACCGTCGGCGCGTCGCGGTTATTTATTCGATGAAGTGACACCCCTACATCCATTTGGCTATGGATTGAGTTATACAACTTTTGGTTTTAGCAACCTGAGACTTGAAAAATCGACAATACAAACGCATGAATCGACTAAGGCGTATATCGATGTAGCGAATACAGGGACTCGCCCAGGCGAGGAGGTCGTTCAAATTTATATCAGAGATATTTTCAGTTCGGTTACCCGACCGGTAAAAGAATTAAAAGGATTTGAAAAAATTTGTTTAGAGCCGGGAGAATCAAAGACAGTTGCCTTGACTATTTTACCCGAACATTTAGCTTTTACGAATGTCAATATGGAATATAAGGTTGAACCGGGTGATTTTGAAATTATGGTTGGCAATTCTTCACGGGATCAAGATTTGGATAAGGTCGTACTGCATGTAAAATAAATATAAAAGCATGATTAGGGTTGACAAAAATATCTGTTAAAATTACTCGATAAAGGCAAATATGCAGAGCCTCTCTGAAAAACTCTCTCTGAAGGAAAAAATTGGCTACAGCCTTGGCGACACAGCTTCCAATTTATATTTTCAGACCTTTATCTTCTTTTTGCTTTATTTTTATACGGATGTTGTCGGACTTCCTGCCGCGGTTGTGGGAACTATGTTTTTGGTGACCCGAATTTGGGATGCAATTAATGACCCGCTAATGGGAATGATTGCCGATCGCACCAATACAACTATTGGTAAATTTCGTCCATATCTTCTGTGGCTGGCAATTCCTTTTGGTGTTCTAGGAGTTTTGACATTTACAACTCCCGAGTTTGGATCAAGTGGGAAAATTATCTATGCTTATGTGACCTATACCCTGATGATGATGATTTATACCGCCATAAATGTTCCCTATTCTGCACTCATGGCCGTAATCACTCCGAATTCTCTGGAACGCACTGTAGTTTCATCTTTTCGATTTGTTGCCGCTTTTGCAGGTCTCTTTATTGTATCGGCTGCAACCAAACCTTTGGTGGAATATTTTGGAAATGGAAACGAAGCTGTCGGTTGGCAATGGACGATGGGATGTTTCTCCGTCCTGGCAGTAGTTTTATTTCTGATTACATTCTTAACTACAAAGGAAAGGGTCTTTCCTCCGGCAGGTCAAAAAAGTAAACTGAAACAGGATTTAAAAGATTTATTCAATAATAAGCCATGGTTGTTGATTGCCGGAGCTACTGTTTTTCAACTAACATTTATTGTAAGCCGCAACAGTTCAATCCCATATTACTTTAAATACTATATTCAGGATCAACAACTCAATCTTTTTGGTAACGTTATAAATCTTACCAGCACCGGATTTATCTCATCTTTTCTAACTATTGGAACAGCATCGACTATTTTGGGGGCAATTCTTACGAAATGGTTTACTAAAATTTTCGACAAAAAAAATACTTACGGCTGGTTTTTAGTACTTAGTGCGCTGTTTTGTTCACTGTTTTACTTTTTGAAGCCGCAGGATGTCATTTTAATATTCGTTCTCAATATCTTTTTTTCATTCTTTGTTGGACCGGTTTCGGTGCTTCAATGGGCAATGTATACGGACACTGCTGACTACTCTGAATGGAAAAATGGTCGTCGGGCAACCGGTTTGGTTATGTCTGCCTCTTTATTTGCTCTCAAATTGGGACTCACTTTCGGTGGTGCAATTGTCGGCTGGGTTTTGGGTTATTACGGATTTGTAGCCAACCAGACTCAACCGCCCGAAACAATTAATGGGATTATCCTACTTATGAGTGGTTATCCGGCGATTTTCGGAATTCTTGGTGGTCTATTAATAATCTTCTATCCGCTTACCAACAAGTTTATGATAAAAATAGAAGAAGATTTAGTGTCACGAAGAGCAGCTCTGCAAGGATAAGTCTAAGAATTCATAATATTGACCATGTAGAATCTTTGAAATATATTGAGAAAAAGAAAGAGAGAAACATAATTTCAGGCACCATGAGATAGCAGCACCAAAACGATGGAAGGTAAGAGTCTAATGTAACTTTGTAGATATTGTATTTTAAATATTAAAAATGTTAAAAAATCTAGAATTTGGAGGAAAACATTTTGATTAGAAATTATTCAATATCTCGATTATTAATGCTCTGCTTATTCCTCTTAATGTTTATATCTCAGGCATCGTTTGCACAAGGAACAGTTACCATCAAAGGCACGGTATTTGACGAAGCTATGGGGGTAGGGTTACCAGGTGCAAATATTGAGGTAAAGGGTACCGGTGTTGGGGCGGCCTCTGATTTAGACGGGGTCTTTATAATGCGTAGTGTACCATCTGGTAAGCAAACGCTTGTGGTTTCCTATATCGGGTACCAGTCTCAGACACTTGAGATGGACCTTCCTGAATCTGGCACTGTTGAACACCATTTTAAACTCCAAGCTACCTCCGTAGAAGGAGAAGCGGTAGTAGTAACTGCACAAGCTCAGGGGCAGTTAGAGGCGATTAACCAGCAACTAGCTTCCGATAAAATCTCAAATATTGTCTCAGAAACAAGGATCCAGGAACTCCCGGACTTTAATGCCGCACAGGCGATTTCCCGCTTACCAGGGGTATCGACGACCCAGAGTTCCGGTGAAGCAAACAAGGTTGTCATCAGGGGATTAGCCCCGCAATATAATGCGGTTGAGGTTGAGGGGATACGAATGGCTTCCACCGGGAGCACCACAATAGGTGTCTCTTCTCAGACGGATGTGGTTTCAAGATTCATCGACAATGATAGAAGTGTCGACCTCAGCATGGTGTCACCCTATATGATTAAGACAATCTCGGTGTATAAATCGCTTACACCGGATTTGAATGCAAATGCCATTGGAGGAACGGTGAATATGGCATTGAGAGAAGCCCCATCGGAATTGCATTATGATTTATTGTTCCAGGGTGGTTATACCAAAAAGAGTGATACCTATGGGAATTACAGAGGGGTCGCTTCTGTGAGTAAGCGTTTTTTAAATGACCAGCTTGGTGTCTATTTTCTTGGAAATATAGAAAAGTATGACCGCGACGCTGATAACATGAGTTCCCAGTATGCGATTGCCAGCAGCCAACTTCCGGAAAATGAGGTCTATTTACCTGTTAGGGTAAGGAATGTAGGACTTGTTCGTCACCTAGAAACCAGAAAGCGTTATGGGGGAAACCTGATCCTTGACTACAGATTACCTTCCGGTTCTATCAAATCCATCAACATGTTTACCCGTCTGGATTCAGACAAACAGGATTTTCGAACCCTTTACAATTACGATGCCAGGCTTGTCGATTTTTCTTACCGGGGTGGAGAAAATACCATTGATCTGACGCTCAATTCTCTGGACTTTGAATACGATTTAGGAAAGATTTTAATGAACCTGAAGTTTGCTTATACAACATCCAGAAATGATTTACCTGAAGAGCCTTACTTTGCCTTCAGACAAACAGGTGGCACCGGAGGTGCAGTCCCCAATAATGTAACTCCTGATAGCTTAGGAAAGAGGGTGGAATGGTATGGTGATTCTTTAGCTTATCTGTTTAATTTAAATCTCTTCAGTACAAAATACAAACAGAATACCCAATCGTATATAGCTCACTTTAAGTTGCCTTTCTCCTTTCTTTCATCTGCTGCGGGTTACCTTAAGTTTGGCGGGGAATACAAATACGATAAACATACAAACGATCAGAGCACCCCTTATGCCACCATAAACACTGGTGGAAATTTTCAGGATTCTATGATGGCAGATCTTGTCCGTCAATTTGGAGTACCGTATGATTCCACTGTTGGTAAATTCGCCGGTTCCAGTTTTCCGGGCGATCCGGATCTTCTCACACCCTTCTTGGACGATCAATTTGGCTCTTTCTACTGGACCATGGATCCGACCATCCCCATAGAGTATGCTCGATATTTAGCCAGATCCCCGCAGTGGTCAGGACGGGCCGGTGCGGCCGAGACCGGAGGGTGGTTTAACGGATTGTATCAAACACTTGCCAATGACTATACCTACAATGAAAAATATTATGCAGCTTACTTGATGGCTGAGTTGAAATTTAGAAATTTAATGGCAGTCGGTGGGATTCGGTATGAAAAAGTAAAAGGAGAATATACTGCCTATAATATGATAGATTCCCGAAATCCAGAGGCTCAAACATATTTTGTTGCCAAGGCTGAGCCCGAGAATGAGTTTTGGCTGCCCATGGTGCAGGTAAAATATCAACCATTCAAATGGGGCGATGTACGCTATGCCTATACCCAAACCCTGGCCCGTCCGGATTACCACCAGTTGTCTCCTAAATTTTCAATGAGTTATGATTCACGGAATGTGTGGTCGGGTAATCCGAATCTCAGGCCCGCGCATGCCTTCAATCATGATGTCATTTTTTCGTTTCACACGAATAAATTGGGTCTTTTCTCAGTGGGAGGTTTTTATAAAACCATCAAAGACTTCACTTTTTACACACAATACCAATTGCACGAGACCATGCCACCGGGACTTGATTCGCTGGGCTCATTCCAACCACGGCCACAGGATAATGCGACTTTGTATACATACATGAACACCCCGTATGATTCGTATGTTAAAGGTGTTGAACTTGATTTCCAGAGCCGTTTTTGGTATATGCCGTTTCCATTGAATGGCGTCGTGTTTGGGATCAATTTTACCTATGCGGAGTCCGAAGCGACTTATCCCTGGAGAGATAACAGGTCGATACCGAATCCGGATTTTCCTCCACCCCCGAGATTTATTGTATTTACGCTCGATAGTGCACGAACCGGCCGTTTGCTCGACCAGCCGAAAAGAATACTAAATAGTTACATTGGTTATGATTTTAAAGGATTTTCCACCCGTGTATCATTCGTTTTTCAAGAAAATGCTGTCAATAACGTTGGGGCCTTTGCGGAGCAGGACGGTTTTACCAGGGACTATTTCCGGGTCGATGTTTCCGCCCGACAGCTTCTGCCAATGCCGGGGTTTGAAATCTATTTGGATATGTTTAATGTCAACAACGAGCTAAATGAATCAGCTCAGATATCAATTGGGGGGTTCAACAATATACAAAATTACGGTCTTACTGCAAATGTGGGAATCAGATACAGGAAATAATCGGTAATAATATTAACGAGAAATAAAATAGGGAAATTTTTTAAATCAATGGAAATTAATCTTAATTCCTATAATCAAAAATTAAAATTTTAGGAGGTATGTATTATGAAGCAATTGTTTAATATGTTCTTTGTTATTGGTTTTCTTTGTGTATCGGTATCGTTGTATGCGCAAAAGGATACTGTTGATGTTTCATCCGATATCTCTGAAGGAAATCTTAACAATGCGATTAATGATGCGATTGGCACAGGGACGCTTGACAACACGGTGTTCAGATTAGAGCCTTATGGCTACTATGTACTTAGCGCTGAAGTTATCACGCCTCAGAGTTCACACCTGGACATTTGGGCACCAGAACCGGGAACGGATCAGTTTAGCGCTCCACCGCAGATAGTATGGACATCCAGCACTGCAGTGACAAAGGACAGAATGTTCGGTATCCAGGGAGACTTTACCATGAGGAATGTCTGGGTGAGGAGTGCAGATGTTGCAGGTGCGCAAGTAGGTACATGTATCCAGTTTGACGATGATCCGATAAACGGCAATAAAGGCGTATTCGAAGGTGTTATCTTCGAATATTTCCCAGCACCCCCATCCCCAGGAGGAACGATAAATGTATTAGCCTCGCATTTTAAGGGCACATTCATCAATTGTTATTTCCGGAACTGCATAGATAGACAGCTTCGATACTACGGGAGAGCAGTCTCCTTCCCGTATGAAACCGAAGGCTGGCATAACGATAGCTTATATTTTGAAAACTGTACGTTTGCCAACATGGGATATGTGGTAATGCAGGAAGGAGCCGAATATTCGGATAATGTCTTTTTTAATCATTGTACCTTCATAAACATAAGTATGTTTACCCTGGAATCCGGGTGGTGGTACAAACTGGCAGTAACAAACTCTATTTGGGTCAATGCCTTCATGTTTGGTTATATCCCCGCACAGGGAACCGCAGGTAGTGGATGTTTTGATATTCAGCGTGTGGAAGATTTTGGATTTACAGTGCCGTTCACCGATCAGGACCGCCGTATTCTTTTCACCAACAGCAGTTATTTCCTCGAGCCCTGGCTGGTTGACTGGCAAACCACCAGTAGCCCCTGGGCTATATTCCTGCATAACAACAGGCGAGATGATGAAATACCACAACCACAACCGATGCTCAATGAGGCAGCGCTTGCATTCTTTGATTCAATATCTACTGAAACCGGTTTAAAAGCGTACCCCTACATGAACCGGGCCGAGATTTATGATTCCACAGATCCGGGATTTATCAATCCACCAACCAACATTGATTCCATCAAAGTTTGGCTAAACAAAAAATGGGATACAAATACTGCCCATAACTGGGCATGGAATCTTGAATCAGGCCTCAACCAGGAATGGCCATTGCCTGAAAATTTGGCTTACACAAACACAATGTTACAGACTGCCGCAATGAGTGGTTTCCCTTTAGGAGATTTGTATCACTGGTGGCCTGCAGAATATGCTCAATGGGAGACACAAAAAGATGCGGAGTGGGCAAACATACTTGATATGCTTGAAAATGGAATTACTGGCATCGAGAGGATTCCTGGTGGTTCTATTCCCTCGGAATTTACACTCAGCCAGAATTATCCGAATCCGTTCAACCCCACGACTCAAATAAAGTACTCGGTTCCACAAACTGGCCAGGTGTCATTAAAAGTGTATAATACACTGGGACAAGAAGTTGCAACGCTTTATAATGGTGTGCAATCAGCAGGAAATTACCGCGCCACTTTTGACGGAAAAGGATTAGCTAGTGGTTTGTACCTGTATCGATTGAAAGCTGACAAAGTTTCTATTACTAAGAAGTTTATACTGATGAGGTAAGAGGTAATTACAATTAATCGATGTTGACACCTGTCCTGAGCAACGGTTTTCGGAAGATGAAGATCCATTATCAAGATAGGCTGAATATGAGATTGTACAGAAATTTTTTGAAAGGTAAGAAAGGGGGTGGTTTAACCAAAATGATAAAAAGTTATGCCTCATCGGGGCGCGTAACTTTCAAACGGGATGTTTCATTTGCTGAAGATTGGTTTTTCTAGAATATTCTTTCATTTATGAAGAGTACAATTTCAGCACCAAGAATTTGAATCTAACTAACTAATTATAATCATTAACTAAATAAATAAAGGAGAAGGCAGCTTATGAAATATTTTGTTCACAGTTTCATAATAGTTGTTGTTGCATTATTTCTCTTAAGTGGAGGTGCTTTGCAGGCACAAACTCCTGTGGAAGATTGGGGTTTGTTTGCTCGCTACGGCGATTGGAAGTTGATTCCCGGTGCTAATCCCGGGGATGCCGGAATTGGAGGCAGCGCTCCTCCTGGAAATAACTGGGCGGTAATTCGCGGTGGTTTTGCAGATACACTAACTGCAACCACGGCACAGGCTTTGGTAGTGACCGGTCAGCTCGAATTTACCGGTGGAGATCCCAATTCCTGGGGTGCCTTACGCTGGGGAGTATTCCATCATGACAGTGCCGGAGTTTTGGTATCAGCGGGTGATTCGACCCACTGGACTGGTACGGAGAGCCAGGCTCACGGTTACTTGTTCACGCCTCAAAGTGATACGGAAGACCGGGTGAGTGGTCAGGGTGGTAACGGTACGCAGTGGGCTGTAAATGGTGGCAGCTGGATCAGCACCTGGAGTGGCGGTACGATGACACTGGGTGATGTGCTGCAGGCACCGGCTCGTGCAGAGTTGACCGAAGGCACTTATGATTTTGAGGTATCGATACAGCCACTAATGGATGGTACCA
>WOR8_10000262_pt1 | contig 54389 bp, 46 predicted proteins | sample DeeMarSeWOR38_10_FD_19890 | JGI IMG/M metagenome (IMG submission 19890)
AACTCATTAATATTCAATTAGATACGTAAGGGGATTATCTCTCATTCCGATAAAAGTGGTCAGATTGTCAAAATCTGAATACTTTTCTATTGGGATGGTCCCCCTTGCTTCGCCGTCCACGTGTCGCCATAGCATCAGCGGAGGCACAAGGGGCTACGTGAAGGCACAGTGGGGCGCCTGCCTGCCCGGTGAAGTCCAGTGCGTGGCAGGCAGGCTTGCCTGCGTGCGTCACCATGCGTCTGCGCCGTAGTCGGCTACGACGTAGGAGCAAGGCTGTGGTCACCGGAGTCCGGCAGATAGGAAAGATTTATGAATATTTCGGGTTAAATCATTTTACGTAATTCCATAATCCGGATAATCGATCCAAGGATTTCCTCTTCAGTCATCGTACTAAAGTTAAATACTATATCGAAAATACTATTATCAGGAGCTTTACCTTCAAAATAGGCTCTTAAATTATCTCTTTTAGAATCTATTTCCTTGGTTTTTTTGAGTGCTTTCGCATAGGGCAAATTATATCTTTCACTAACAATTTTTACTCTCCAGTCAAATGGAGCTACTAGCCTTATATGAAGTGAGTTTTTAACATGTCTGGTCAATGATACTCCCCCACGACCAACAATGATTACACGACCCTGTTTGGCAAATTCCTTAATCACCACCGCTAATGTTTTTTTAACCTTGTCATCTCCAGGATAAAATTTATTTGACAAGGACCAAATGAGATCATCCATCACTCCACGTTCTCCTGCATTGACTACATCCTGAACCGTATGCTTGTCCATTTTTAATTCCTTGGCAGATTCCTCCAGTATCTCTTTACTAATCCATCTCCAATGATGTTTTAGATTCGCCCTGAAAAGAAAATTGTTGAGCTTAATGGATAAGTCTTGCGCAATCATTTTTGCAGGACATCCGTACTCTCTGGAAATAGTAACAACTGGTCCAAAATCATGGATCTCCTTTATTGAGGATTTCCGGTCCATCCTGGTCTGCATATAATCTATCAGCATGTTTTTCATTTTGTATATTAACTTGATTCCATATTAATATAACAAAATAATGATAATAAATAATCCCCAAATTTGAAGATTATATTCAAGCCACCTTTCGATATCTCCAAACAGCAAATGCATTAATTAAAATGGCAAATCCAGTCATTATATAAAAATGCATTTTCACTTCGTTTAGCCCTGATCCCTTTAAAAGTACCATTCGAATGACTTCCATAAAGTAACGTAAAGGATTAAGTAAGGTCAGTTTTTGAGCCCAGACCGGCATATTTTCTATTGCTGTAAACAGGCCACTCATTAATATAAATACGACCAGAAAAAACCAGGAAAGAAACATGGCTTGTTGTTGGGTTTCCGTCATGGTTGAAATAAAAAGACCTGCACCTAGAATGGCCAATAAAAACACAGCTGTAAAACCATATAAAATCAGTAAACTTCCTACAATAGGAACATGAAATATAAATTTAGCAAGTATTAATCCGACTGTGAATATGAACAATCCCAATATCCAGAAGGGCATTAATTTACCGATAATAAACTGATGCTTTTTTATCGGAGTAACATTAATCTGTTCTATTGTACCTAGTTCCTTTTCACGTACTACATTCATGGAAGAAAGAAATCCTCCAATTATCGTAACAAGCAGAACTAATAATCCTGGAACCATATAAGTCTGATAGTCCAGTTTTTCATTGTACCAGTTTGAATAGGTAATTTTTACCTGTTTGGGCATATCCAGTATTATTTTTGGATTTGTACGCATTGTAATTTCATTACTGATTTCATCGGTAAAGTCTCGAATAATATTTTGAGAATAATTTATGGCTACACCCGCTTTCATTCCATCTATAGCATTCACTTTTAAAAACATCTTGGAAACTCCCACGCCTTGAAGGTTTCTTTCGAAATTGACGGGAATCTCACAGATTATATCAGTATCATTTTTCGCTAGAAATCCCTCAGCTTCATCCCTGCTGGTCGACTCCCCTACGGTAACAAAGTAATCGGTTTGCGAAAATTTATTTTTCAATCTTTGTGATGAAGTGGAATGATCAAAGTCATTAAAATAAATTTTTAAATTACGAATCTCATAAGTCATTGCGTTTGAAAGAATTAGCAGCTGGACCAGTGGGGCAATAAAGATGATAGGAAGCATGGCCTTGTTCCTGAAGATTTGTCTGAATTCCTTTCGAAGCATATATAATAATACTCTCATTCTTTATGTTAATCTTATTTTAAACTTTCGTAAACTGATTACAATAAAAAAAATGGTAAATCCAACCAGGATTAGTGTTTCCTTCCAGACTAATTCAATACCGGATCCTTTTAACATAATGTTTTTTAATATAGTAATAAACCATCTGGCTGGAATGATATAAGATATCCATTGAAGAATTTTTGGCATATTTTCGAGGGGAAAAATAAAACCGGATAATACTATAGTTGGGAGCATTAATCCAAGTAATGAAAGTAATAATGCTACTTGTTGCGTTTCCGAAACAGTTGAAATCAAAATTCCAAGTGATAAGGCCACTATAATAAATAATAGAAATTCAAGTAATAATAATGTCAGATTTCCTATAACGGGAACCCCAAATACAAAATATCCTAATAACAATATGATAATGGAAATCGAAAAAGAAAGAAAGATATAAGGAATGACTTTGGCGATGATTATTTGAATCGGCTTCATTGGTGATGCAAGTAAAATTTCCATTGTCCCCATTTCTTTTTCTTTAGTTATAGAAATAGAAGTCATCATAGCTGTAACCAGCATTAAAATAATGGTGATCAAACCAGGAACAAAAAGAAACACACCTTTCAGATTCTGGTTGTATCTGAACCTTATTTCCGGAAGGATAACAACGTTCGGTTGACGAAATTCATTTAAAGATGATGTATAATCCTGAATTATGGAATTTGAATAATTGATCAGTGTATTAGCAGTATTGGGATCAGTAGCATCTGCAATAAGCTGGATATCAGCAGCATTATTTTTAATAAGATCCAGCCCAAAGTTTTTACTGTAAACTATAATCAATTTTACTTTTCCCTCTTCAAATGTTGAAGTTATATCTGCATGATTATCTAAATACTTGTTTAATTTAAAATATCCAGAAGATAAGATCTTTTCGTTTATCTTTTGTGTGACTTGATCCTTTGATTGATCGAGTATGGCAATTTGAGCATCTTTTATCTCAGTAGTGATGGCAAATCCGAATACCATTATCTGAGCTATTGGCATTCCAAATAAGATAATCATCGTTCTATAATCCCGAAAAATATGATAGACTTCTTTCTTGATAAATGATAATAATCTTTTCATATACCTCTCGCAATTTTTATAAAAACATCATTCATATCGGATGCATCGTAATTTTTTTTCAATTCTTTTGGTGGCCCCAGAGCTTCGATTCGACCATCCACCATCATTGAAATTCTATCACAATATTCGGCTTCATCCATGTAGTGTGTGGTTACAAATATGGTAACCCCATTATACGCTGACTCATATATAAGATCCCAGAATTGACGTCTGGTAATCGGATCAACACCACCTGTAGGTTCATCCAGAAAAACAATCTCTGGTTCATGGATTACAGCGACTGAGAAGGCAAGCTTCTGTTTCCAGCCCAGGGGCAATGAAGAAATGAGTTTATTCTCGAGTCCCTTAAGTTCTAATTTTTGAGATAGTTCCGCCTGTTTATTTTTTATCTGTATTCTTGATAGACCGTAGATACCTGCGTAAAAGTGGATATTTTCATTAACCGAGAGATCTTCATATAAAGAAAATTTCTGACTCATATATCCAATTTTCCGCTTAATTTTTTCCGTTTCTTTGTAAATATCATAGCCAGCAACATAACCCTTTCCACTTGTTGGTTTTAATAATCCGCAGAACATTTTCATGGCTGTTGTTTTGCCTGCTCCATTCGCCCCCAGAAAACCAAATATTTCCCCTTTTAAAACCTCAAAAGATATTTCATTCACGGCAGTAAAACTTCCGAATTTTTTGGTTAGTACTTCGGATACTATCACAGGTTTCATATCAAACTTTTTTCATTAGATCCATAAAACAATCTTCTACACTTGGTTCAATTAATTCAATATAATACGGTGGTAATCCCAGCTGATTAAAGGATTTATTTATCTCCTCAGTGCTGACCTCTTTTCTTTTATCAATGTAGTGTATGGTATCTCCAAAGGAAAAAACCGAATACATATTTTGATAGGATCTTAATTTTTGTAATAGGGCATATTTTTTATCAGTATGAATCGCATAAAGTTTTTTCGTAAAATTTTTCCTTAAATTTTCCGGATGATTAATAGATAATATTTCTCCATTTTGTATTAATCCAATTCGATCACATAAATTCGCTTCATCCATGTATGGCGTCGATACCATGATAGTAATACCAAATTCCTTGAGATTCTTAAGCATACCCCAGAATTCTTTCCTTGATACCGGATCTACCCCGGTTGTAGGTTCATCAAGAAATAATACTTCTGGACGGTGAATTAATGCACAGGATAAAGCAAGTTTCTGCTTCATGCCTCCTGATAATTTTCCTGCTCTCCGGGTTTTAAATGGTTCAATCTGTGAATAAATATCCTTTACTAATTCGTAGTTTTCTTTAATGGTTGTACCGAAAAGAGAAGCAAATAAGGTAAGGTTTTCCTCTACTGAAAGATCCTGGTACAATGAAAACCTGCCGGGCATATAGCCGATAATTTTTCTTATTATTTTATAATCTTTAACCACATCCCATCCTTTCACAATTGCTGTACCTTCGTCAGGTAATAATAAACTTGTTAATATTCGGAATAAGCTTGTCTTTCCGGAACCGTCAGGACCAATTAATCCAAATATCTCACCATCATGGATCTCAATACTGATATCCTTTAAGGCTTTAATATCCTTGTAATACTTGGAAATATGTGATATTTGAATTGATGGGTTCATATAAAATGTTTATTTAAAGATCACCTCTCCTGGCATACCGATTTTAATTGCTCCGTCATTGTTTACCTGCACCTTGATTGCATATACCAGGTTAACTCTTTCATCTTTTGTCTGCACAATCTTAGGTGTAAATTCTGCCTTGTCAGAAATCCAACTGACAATACCATCAAATGATGAATATGATGATTTATCTTTATCAATAAGAACGGTTACTTTTTGACCGAGACTAATGTCATCAAGCTGATCGCCTCCTATATAGGCACGCAGGTACATTTTATTAATATCGGCGATTCGGTATAGCGGCTTCCCAAATGACACAATTTCATTTTCCTCAGCATATTTTGTTAATACAGTGCCTTTAACTGGATTAATTAGAATGGATTTATTGATCTGATCATTAATCTCTTCAATTTGATATTGCAGAGGGATGATTTCACTGAGTAAACCTGTGTTGTTTGTTTCCAGTCTTTCCCTGTTTGCTTTTAGTTCGCTATTGATCACATCAATTTCCCCATTAATATCATCCAATTGTTTTTGTGTCGCAGCACCATCTCTAAATAGATTTTCCAATCTTTTTTTATCTCTCGATAGTACATTAAGTCGCTCGATTAATACATTTATTTGGGATGGAATATCCAGTGTTTTGGTGGTTAATGCCTCAATTTTGCCTTGTATTTGTTTCTTCTTTAAATAAAGTGGAATAGTATCTACAACGCCCACAGATTTTCCTGTCTCAATTTGATCGCCCTCTTCAAGTTCAAAATGGATTAATTTTCCGTTCGCCTCTGCTGAAATCACTACTTCAGTAGCTTCAAAATTTCCGTAGGCATCGCCTTCCCCATTATTATTTTGACAAGAAAACAAAGTAGTTATGATTATAATTAATAAATAAGTTGGTCCCGTTTTCATAATAGTTAAGTTATTAAAGTTCATTTCCTGTTGTTGTGTATATGCTGATGTATGTCTTTGAAAGTTCTAGTTCATGCAGTGCTTTTTTAATTTTAGCTTGTGTCAGAGCATTTAATTCTGTCAGATATTCAGTCGCAGTTATTACGCCATTGTTCAGCTCTGAAAATGATGTTCGAACAACTTGATCCTGTAATTTAATGATCTCTTTATCCTTATCGATAATTTTCTTGAGTTTCTCGATGTCAATAAACTGCTTGCTAAGGGCCATATTGATATTTCTTTTAAAATCTGCTTCCTGTGTATTCACTATTTCTTGTTGTGTCTGATAAATTTGTTTGCTTCTGTTTACCTTTCCCCAGTCGAATATTTGCCAGTTCATTTGAAGTCCGATTAAATAAAACGTGGCATGCTCAATTTCAAAAAAATTTAACGGGTTAGGTCTTCCAATCCCACCCTGAGCAAAAACCCAAAATCGGGGAAGTTTTTCAATATTATTAATGCCCTTTTGTGATTCAAGTACTTTTTTTTGTGAATCAAATAATTCCAATTCGGGTCGAACGATTTTCATATTTTTTTCGACATTTGGTTCGTCAGGTATGCTGAAAAATACCTCTACCCCAATCGGTTTGCCAATCCATAATGCAAGTATTTGTGCGATGGCGTTTTGGTCCGATTGTATGGAAATTATATCCTGTTCGATTGTCAGGATCTGTTTATCTATGTTAAATAGGTTGCTTTTAAGAATTACTCCAAAATTCACACTTGCTTCGATTGTTTTTCTTTGATTATGCAGGTTGTCAAGTGAGGTCTGTAGTATTTTTTCGCTTTCCTGAAGTTGTAAATAACTAAAATATAAGGTGTTGATCTGTTCGATAATCTTGTAAAGTTGTGTCTCGAGCGATTTTTGGTTCATTTGTAATCTGGAATCTTCCATTACCTTTGAAAACTTCGCTATTCCACCATCGTAGATATTTTGCTGGAGATTTAGACTTACCTGGTATTGCTCTTTTGGAATAACAGGAAAATCTCCGATCATTGTTGAGCCTGGAATCGCAAATACATCTGACTGATAGGTCAGTTTCCCATTTAATGTGAGTTTAGGCAGATAACTTGTTCCATGATTTTCAAAACTGAGTTCATATATCTCTTGATTTAATAACTCCTGTTTTTTTAATGGACTCAACTTTTCCGCTGCCTCGTAACAATATTGAATTGTAAGGGTATCTGTTTGTGCTATCAGGGAATGGGAGAAAATCCAACCGAAAGCAATCGATATTATTTTTATTTTAACCATATATTTAAACTTTTTGGTTAATTATTCACTTTTAGCCAGTTCATAATGGTAACTGGAATCACCTTTTTGCGATCTTCAATAAACTGTTCCCACGAAGCTTCATCAATCTTAAGATTTTTTTGAATGATTAGCTTACCGACAAAGGGGAAAATGGTCAAACCTAAAATGTTTACCACAAAATGTTCCATATCAACTTTGATAATATGTCCTTTTTCATATTCATCTTGTAATTGAGATTTTAACTCTTCATAGTCAAAGAAATCCGAAAATTTAAGATGATCCAATATCCTTTCAGGATTAACATTAATTTCATTTATTATAAATGATGGTAATTGAGGGTATTTTTTAATTACTTCTATATAATCCTCAACAAATTTCCAGATCTTCACCTCAAGCGGAATTTCGGATGAAAATAAAGCAGCGAGCGAAGGACCAAGTTGTTGAAAGGTATCTGAAAATATGGCGTCAAACAGTTTTTCTTTACTTCGGAAATAATAATGTAATAAGGCCTTATTAATCCCGGCATGATCGGCAATCTCCTGCATGCGTGCTCCATCAAAACCACGTTTAATGAATATCGCACGAGCAGAATCAAGTATCTTTTCTTCCGTATTTCTGCTTTTAACCATTTGATTTAACTAAACGGTTAAATTTGCAAAAAGTTTACGAAGTATGCAAATTTTTTTCAATGGTATAGGTCGAATATTGATATAAAATATACCACTTGAATCGATTGATCGACTCATTTGTTTTGGATCTGGAAGATAATACCAGTGAATGAGGAAGATTAATGGAGGTTAAATTGATAATTATGCAACCAAACATTTTATTCCAGCGGATTCGCAACGAACCAGCAATTTCATCATTCAGAAAATTAATCCCGATTATTCATGAATTTTTCGGATTAACATCCTCTTCATAAGTAATGTTCTATAATCCTGCAATAAAAAATACAATTAATATATATTTAAAACAATAATGGATCAAGCTTGAAATCAACTGATTTTTTCTCAAAGAATTAGCGTACACCTAATTTCTAAATTTATTGTAATTCTATAAATTTAAATTCCCAAAATGCTATTTTATTAATGATATGAAAGGTTTTTTTTCTTTTCAATGGCAAAATTAAAATATAAGTTGTAAACTTATATCCCTGATTTTCTTTTCAGATATACGATATAAATTACATTTAACTTTTAAATATTTTTTTATGAAAAACGATAAACAACCTACCGAAAAAAAAATGAATTTATCACGCAGGAAATTTGTACAAGGCGCAGCCTTGACCGCTTCTGCATTTACGATCGTCCCGCGACATGTACTAGGTGGTGTTGGATTTAAGGCCCCTAGTGATTCATTAAATATAGCAGGTGTAGGTGTTGGTGGAATGGGTTTTGCTAACCTTAAAAATTTAAAATCAGAAAATATCGTTGCACTTTGTGATGTTGACTGGAAATATGCAAAACCATGCTTTGATGCCTTCCCAGATGCTAAGACATTTTGGGATTGGCGAGAAATGTATGATAAAATGGGTAATGACTTTGACGCGGTTGTCATTGCCACGGCCGACCACACACACGCTATTGTTGCATCTCATGCCATTACCATGGGTAAGCATGTATATGTTCAAAAACCACTTACGCATTCTGTGTATGAGTCCAGGTTATTAACAAAATTGGCTGAAAAGTATAAGGTAGCTACACAAATGGGAAATCAGGGAGCTTCCGGTGATGGAGTAGCTGAAGCATGTGAATTGATCTGGAATGGAGAAATTGGAGAAGTTACCCGAGTTGATTCATTTACAGATCGGCCTATCTGGCCACAAGGACTGAATGTTCCGGAACAAGGTCAATGGGTTCCAGATACTTTGAACTGGGATCTGTTCATTGGACCTGCCAAAATGCGTCCATTTAATGAAATTTACCACCCATGGAACTGGCGTGGATGGTGGGATTATGGTACGGGAGCTCTTGGTGACATGGCATGTCATATATTGCATCCGGTATTCGAGGGATTAAAACTTGGTTATCCAACAAAAGCACAAGGTAGTTCTACATTGCTGCTTACAGATTGCGCCCCTTCGGCACAGGCTGTTAAATTGACCTTCCCAGAAAGGCCCAAAGTTGGGAAAGTGAAAATGCCTGAAGTAGAAGTAAATTGGTACGATGGAGGAATTAAGCCAATGATGCCGGAAAACTGGCCGGCAGGTAAAAATATGAACAACGCTGGAGGAGCATCAATCTTCTACGGAACAAAAGATATTCTTCATGTTGGATGTTATGGAAGAACTCCATGGTTGCTTTCAGGCAGAAAACCCGAAGTACCGAAGACAGAAAGGCGTGTTGAATTAAGTCATGAGATGGACTGGGTACGCGCTTGTAAGGAAAGCCCGGAAAACAGGGTGCCGTGTACATCAGACTTTGCTGAAGCCGGGCCCTTTAATGAAATGGTTGTCATGGGTGTTTTAGCAGTTCGCTTACAGGGACTCAATAAAGAACTTGAATGGGATGGCAAAAATATGAGGTTTACCAATATCCCTGATAACGATGAAGTAAGAACGGTCATCAAAGATGGTTTTACAATCCATGACGGACATCCAACATTCAACAAAGACTGGACGGATCCAATGTCTGCAAATGAATTTTCTCAGGAGTTAGTTAGGCATACATACAGGGATGGTTGGTCCCTACCTGATATGCCTAATTAAAAAATTATATAAATTGGGAAATTATTAATCCGAATTAGTCAAAATATATTCCTCTTTTACCATTAATTACAAGGGATTTAAATGAGGATTTACTTTTAAATATTTTTCATATGGAAAAAAAAGGAAAAACCACCGGTAAAAAAATGAATGTTAGCAGAAGGAACTTTATAAAAGGCGCTGCATTATCAGCTTCTGCGTTTACAATACTTCCGCGTTATGTACTTGGTGGGAAGGATTTCAGAGCCCCCAGTGATGTATTAAATGTTGTGGGAGTCGGTGTTGGAGGAATGGGACGTAGCAATCTCCGTAACATGGTTAAAACAGGAGAAGCGCAAGTAGTTGGATTATGTGATGTTGATTGGAAATATGCAGAAAGATGTTTTCAAGATTATCCGGATGCAAAGAAATATTATGATTTTCGTAAGATGTACGAGGAAATGATGAACGACTTTGATGCAGTGATGGTAGCGACTCCTGATCATACTCACGCCGTGGCCGCAGCAATAGCCATGAAAATGAAAAAACATGCCTATATTCAGAAGCCCTTAACACATTCAGTCTGGGAATCAAGGAGATTAAGAGAGATTGCAGACCAAGAAGGTGTAGTTACGCAAATGGGAAACCAGGGCAATAGCGGAGAAGGCATTCGAAAAGTATGTGAATGGATTTGGAATGGGGACCTTGGGGCCATAACAGAAGTACATGCCTGGACAAACAGGCCTATCTGGCCACAAGGTTTAGAAAGGCCTACAGAAAAAGCTAAAGTACCAAAAACACTTAGATGGGATCTATTCCTTGGAACAGCACCTGACCGTCCCTATCACCCTGCATACACTCCGTGGAACTGGCGGGCGTGGTGGGATTTTGGTACCGGCGCTTTAGGAGATATGGCATGTCATATTATGGATCCTGCATTTAAGGCAATGAATTTTGGACATCCAGTTGCAGTAGAAGGATCTTCTTCCCAGGTAAACACAGAAAGTGCTCCACTGTCAGAAAAAGTAACCTATTATTTTCCCGAAAGAGATAATATGCCAAAGGTAGCATATCCAGAGTGTACATTTACCTGGTGGGATGGAGGTATGATGCCCGATCGACCGGAAGGATTGGAAGATGGTAAGATGATGGGTGACTGGGGAGGAGGTAATATGTTCATTGGATCCAAAGGAATTTTACTTTGCTCTACCTATGGAGCCAATCCTTATATCCTTGGTAAACCAGATTATCCAGCAGCTCCAAAAACGCTGCGCAGGCCTGAGGAAGATACAGGATTGAAATGGAATGAAGGAGCACATGAAATTGATTGGATTCATGCAATATTTAAAAATGATTCTAAAATGCCAAGTTCAAATATCAGTTATTCTGGGCCGCTTAATGAAGTCGTGGTTATGGGTAATCTGGGGATAAGATTGCAGGATCTCAGGCGAAAACTTTTGTGGGATGGCGAAAATATGAAGATCACCAATATCGGTGCCAATGAAGAAATTCGTGTAGTTACATCTGACAAGTTTACCGTTATTGACGGAGATCCAAAATTCGATACCCAGTATGCGACAATGAATGCCAAAGCAGCAGCTGAGGAGTATGTTAAACATACCTATAAGCAAGAATGGCAAGGAATTCTTTGATTCTGTAATATGACTATTAATAAATGAGTAGGGATATATCTCTACTCATTTTTTTATTGGTTGATTAAAAATAATTGAAATAACAAAATGTAGGAAAGCCAACTATTTCCATAATAAATATGATCATATTCAATAACCCTATGTAATCATTTCCAGAAGATATATATTTGAAAACATAAACCGGGGGAAAATGGATTATAATACTGTAGAATCCATGTTAAGTTTAAGTTTATGAATTTATTATTATTGAGTAATTCAACCAATGTTGGAGAAGATTATCTTGCCTATTGTAAATTGATCATTCAGGATTTTTTAATTAATAATAATCAGAATATTGTATTTATCCCCTATGCAGGAGTTACGGTAGATTGGAAGGATTATACGGATCGTGTTAATATTGCATTTAAGGATATCGGAATAAAGGTTAATCCCATTTACGATACTAATGATCCAATTTCAGCTCTTCAAATAGCAAGTGCGATCATGGTTGGAGGAGGTAACTCATTCCAATTATTAAAGCATATTTATGAGAAAAACCTAATTAGTGTGATCAGGGAAGAAGTGTTGGCGGGGACTCCTTATATCGGGTGGAGTGCAGGGGCTAATATAGCTTGTCCTACCTTGAAAACAACCAATGATATGCCTATTGTAGAACCTGAATCCTTTAATTCTTTGAATCTAATTAATTTCCAGATTAATCCTCATTATACGGAGGAGGGAATACCAAATCATGGAGGCGAAAGCAGGTCTATGAGGTTAGAGGAGTATATCAAAGTTAATCAGGGATCAAAAGTAATAGGATTACCGGAAGGTATGATGATTAGAAAATCAAATGATGTCTATAATTTAATCGGAGAATTCGGATGTAAAATTTTTCAATATGGTAAAGAATCCCGGTGGATAAAATCTGATGAAGAAATAAATGATTTCCTCCTAAATTAAGAATATAAGTGAAAATACTCATTGCTCCTGATTCATTCAAGGAATCTCTTACGGCTACTGAAGTTACCAGAAGTATTAAACAAGGAATATCCATGGCAATTCCAGATGCGCAGTGTATAGAATTACCCCTAGCTGATGGTGGGGAGGGAACTGTAGATGCCTTGGTGAACGCAATCGGTGGTTCAATTATAAAAGTAAAAGTAAAAGATCCATTGATGAGGGATATTGAAGCTTATTTTGGCATCCTTGGAGATAAGACTACTGCGGTGATCGAAATGGCTGCCGCTTCAGGACTTGAGTTATTGAAGGACAAGGAGCGGAATCCAATGAAAACAACCACTTTCGGAACTGGGCAACTAATCAGGGCAGCTTTAGATGAAGGGTGCAAAAACTTCATTATTGGTATTGGTGGTAGTTCGACGAACGATGGTGGTGCTGGTATGGCTCAAGCTTTGGGAGTACATTTTCTGGATAAGCATCATAATGAATTACCTGTAGGAGGAGGCAATCTAAGTTCCCTGGAGTACATTATTGATGATAAAATAGATTCCAGAATAAAAAAATGTAAAGTTACCGTAGCATCGGATGTAAATAATCCTTTGTTTGGGCGGGAAGGAGCTACCAGAATATATGGTCCTCAGAAAGGTGCAACTCCAGAAATGGTTGAAAAACTTGAATCTAATCTGAAACATTATGGAGCAAAATTAGAAGATAAATTTCAAGAGAAATTTGTGAATCTCCCAGGAGCCGGAGCAGCAGGTGGAATGGGAATCGGGCTGGTAGCTTTTTTAAATGCGGAATTGCGACCTGGTTTTGAAATTATTAAAGAACTAACTGGACTTGAAGATATTCTTAAGGGTGTAGATCTGGTCGTGACTGGTGAAGGAAAGATGGATGAACAAACCATTTTTGGAAAAACACCTCAGGGTGTTGCTTCATTGGCTAAGAGATTTAACAAACCTGTCATTGGAATTGCGGGATCTTTGGGTCTCAATTACCAGGAACTTTATCATCATGGATTTGATGTATTAGTGTCCATTATCGATAGCCCCATGACCTTGGATAAGGCCCTTAGTGATGCTGATGAATTATTAAGGAATGTTTCATTTGCTTTATTTCGGATCATAAGTATAGGTGAAAATTTAAAATAGTATATATCTTTACCTTTTAAAAATCCTACCTTATATGGACAAAAAAGTACTTATCACAGGGGCAGCTGGATTTATTGGATTCCATTTATCTAAAAGGCTTTGTTCGGAGGGCTATAGTGTAATTGGTCTTGATAATATCAACAACTATTATGATGTTAACCTTAAAAAGGCAAGATTGGTTATATTAAAAAAAATCCGAAGCTTCTCTTTTGAGAAAATCGATTTAACAGATAAGCAGAGCATTGATCAGCTTTTTAAGGAATATAATTTTGATTATGTTGTAAATCTTGCTGCACAGGCTGGGGTACGTTATTCATTAAAAAATCCATATGCATATATTGATAGCAATATTATGGGTTTCCTTAACATACTGGAAGCTTGCAGATATTATCCTGTGAAACATTTAGTTTTTGCTTCATCCAGTTCAGTGTACGGGGCAAATACGAAAATGCCTTTTTCAGTGCATCACAATGTAGATCATCCTATTTCGCTGTATGCAGCTTCAAAAAAAGCCAATGAGTTAATGGCACATACATATGCGAGTTTATATAAAATTCCTTCAACAGGTTTAAGATTCTTTACGGTTTATGGACCCTGGGGTCGACCGGATATGGCCTTGTTTTTATTTACAAAAGCTATTTATGAAGGTAATCCCATAAATGTATATAATCATGGAAAGATGAAACGGGATTTTACATTCATTGATGATATAGTAGAAGGTATCGTACGTTTGATTCCTAAATTTCCTGTAGCTGACACTGAATGGTCTGGGAACGAACCGGATCCTTCGTCAAGTTTTGCACCTTACAGGATATATAATATTGGCAATAATAAACCCGTTGAATTAATGACATTCATTCAAACGATAGAAAAATATATAGGCAAAAAAGCAGTCAAAAATTTTATGGAGATTCAAATGGGCGATGTACCTGCCACCTATGCAGATGTTGATGATTTGATGAATGAAGTTGGGTTTCGTCCAAATACTTCAATTGAAAAAGGGATTGAATCGTTTGTTAGATGGTATAAAGAATTTTATAAAATTTGATAATATATCATGAAGAAGGCATTGATTACGGGAATTACCGGACAAGATGGGGCGTATTTATCTGAATTATTATTAGATAAAGGCTATGAGGTGCATGGAATTAAGCGAAGGGCATCTTTATTTAACACAGATCGCATCGATCATTTGTACCAGGATCCTCATGAAAAGCATGTACATTTTATGTTGCATTATGGAGATCTTTCTGATGCTGGTAATGTAATTCGTCTGATAAAAGAAATTCAACCAGATGAAATCTATAACCTTGGAGCTATGTCTCATGTTCGCGTCAGTTTTGATACACCTGAATATACAGCGAATGTGGATGGATTAGGTACCCTTAGATTATTGGAGGCTGTTAGATTATTAGGCCTCACACGGGCGACAAAAATTTATCAGGCTTCTACCTCAGAACTATATGGCAAAGCTCAGGAAATACCCCAAACTGAAGAAACACCCTTTTATCCACGATCGCCTTACGGTGTTGCTAAACTATATGCTTATTGGATTACAGTTAATTACAGGGAAGCGTATAATATGTATGCAGTTAATGGAATACTCTTTAATCATGAATCTCCTTTACGGGGCGAGACATTCGTTTCCCGGAAGATTACACGTGCTGTTGTTCGAATATGTCTGGGTTTGCAGGATACTGTTTTTCTCGGAAATTTAGATGCAAAGCGTGATTGGGGTCATGCGAAGGATTATGTTCAGGCCATGTATCTCATGTTACAACAGGATGAACCAGAAGATTTTGTAATCGCAACCGGTCAAACTACTAAAGTCAGGGATTTTATTTATAAGGCATTTAAAATACTTGGGGTTGAAATTGAATTTCAAGGAAAAGGGATTGAGGAAATCGGTTTAATTAAATCATGTTCAAACAGCGAATTTGATCTACCGAAAAGAAAAGTAGTAATTAAAATAGATCAGAAGTACTTCAGGCCCTCTGAAGTGGATACCTTAATCGGAGATGCTACTAAAGCAAGGGAAAAGCTTGGATGGAAACCAAAGTTTGATCTTAACGGATTGATTAAAGATATGATTCATGCTGATTATGAATTATTTAAAAAAGATCAATATTTGTTAAAAGGAGGACATAAGGTTTATAATTATCATGAATAGCCGTATCTGGTATTTTGTAACAAATGATAGCAAAAGTAGCTAATACCTATGTTCTTTTGATGGACATCTGATGCGATCATTTTTGATCGAATCTAAATTAGATAATATCTCGATAATCAATGAAACAAAATTCCAAAATATATATCGCCGGACACACAGGAATGGTAGGATCTGCCATTCACAGGAAATTCATAAATGAGGGCTATAGTTATTTTATTATAAGAACTTTAGAGGAGCTTGATCTGAGAAATCAAAAAGATGTTGAACAATTTTTTCAAATAGAGAAACCGGAATTCGTAATTCTCGCAGCAGCAAAAGTAGGTGGAATCATAGCCAATAACACTTTTCGTGCAGAATTCCTTTATGATAACTTGATGATCCAGAATAATATCATCCATCACAGTTACGTGAATGGAGTAAAAAAATTATTATTCCTGGGTTCATCGTGTATCTATCCGAAACTTGCACCTCAGCCATTAAAGGAGGAATATTTATTAACAGGGGAGTTGGAACCGACCAATGAACCCTATGCCATTGCGAAGATAGCTGGAATAAAAATGTGTGATGCTTACCGGGATCAATATGGTTGTAATTTCATATCGGTAATGCCAACAAATTTATATGGTCCTAACGATAATTATGATCTTAAAAACTCCCATGTATTGCCGGCACTAATCAGGAAATTTCATGAGGCTAAACTGAATAACATCCCATATGTTGAGATATGGGGTACCGGAACACCCAGGCGGGAATTTATGCATGTGGATGACCTGGCGGAAGCCTGTTTCTTTCTGATGAATCAATACAATGAACCTGGATTCATTAATATTGGAGTTGGTGAGGATGTTTCTATCAGAGACCTGGCATTGTTAATTAAAAGAATTGTAGGTTATAGTGGCGATTTGAGATTCGACACTTCAAAACCAGATGGCACACCTAGGAAACTGATGGATGTATCAAAACTTCATGCCTTAGGTTATAAAGCAAAAATATCATTGGAAGAAGGGATCAGATTGGTCTACAAGGATTTTAAGAAGAGATACATAAAAGCATAATCATTAGATTTACCTGCGAAAATCTACATTCGAAATGTTTTTTAAATAATTTAAAAAGTTAAGTAATTGAATATTGATTATTGGGGTTATTTGTTTTATGAGTTTTGAGATTTGATAATTATTCTTTTATGACTTTCTTTATTAATGAATTGAGATAATGTAAGTTACAGTGTAAATAAAAGTTGGATGCAACTGTCACTCATAAAGATAAAACTTTTAATTTTGAGCCAGATTAACTAGATATAATGCGATATATTAAATTTTTATCCATTGTTTTAATATTTACCTATGTATGCCAATCGATTGAGGGATTTGCTCAGAATTTACCCCGGCAACTAGACCAGCAGTCCCTGGCGACAATGGACCTTTCAACCATTAATGTAGATCAATTGACCGATGGCCAAATACGATCTTACATGCAACGTGCTCAGCAATCCGGATTAACGAATGCGGAAATTGAAGCCGCATTGATTGCAAGGGGCTTGCCACAATCCGAGCTTTTCAAACTTAAACAACGCATCAATGCATTAACAACTGGCCAACGGGAAACGGGAAGAGGATTTAATGAAGTTAGAACCAGACTGGAAAAACCTAAGGGAGATTTTATTGATGCGTTGAAGGAAGATCCTGAAGAGCAGAGAATTGAGGAAATGCAGAAAAAGACATTTGGTTTTTCATTATTCAATACTGACAGACTAACATTTGATCCCAGCCTCAATATCCCGACACCAAAAAATTATCAGCTTGGTCCCGGAGATGAGGTAATCATCGATATTTGGGGTGCATCCGAACAAACCTACCAGCAGGTAATCAGTCCGGATGGATATATCCTGATCCCCAATTTGGGTCCCATCTACCTGAATGGACTATCCATTGACCGTGCCAGTGCCAGGATAAAGACACGATTAACAAAAATATATTCAGGATTGGCTCCATCGGACGGTACAAGCCCAAATACATTCATGCAGGTTTCTCTAGGACAAGTCAGATCAATCAAGGTGACCGTGGTTGGAGAAGTTCGAACACCTGGTACTTATGATGTCAGTGCTTTGGCAACTGTATTTAATGCTCTGTATCTATCGGGTGGTCCTAATATTAATGGTTCTTTCCGTGAAATTGAGGTGATCCGTGATAACCAGGTACTTATTGTACTAGACATTTATGACTTTTTGGTAAAAGGCATACAAAAAAATAATGTACAGCTGGAAGATCAGGATATTGTACGGATTCAGCCTTTCAGGAACAGGATTGAAATAGTTGGTGAGGTAAAAAGGGAAGGAATCTATGAGGTCCTTGAAGAAGAATCAATTGAAGATCTGATCAGGTTTACAGGTGGGTTTTCGGAGAATGCCTATAAAGCCCTGATTAAAGTAAAAAGAAATACAGCTAAAGAAAGAAGAATTGAAGATGTGAGGATGGATGAATTTAGCGCCATTTATCCCAAAAACGGAGATTATGTGATTGTGAACTCAATACTGGATCGTTATGAAAATAGGGTTCAGATTGCAGGTGCTGTGTTCAGGGAAGGAGAATACCAGTTAACAGAAAACTTGACTGTTATAAAACTGTTGGATAAAGCGGAAGGATTGACGGGTGATGCTTACCTCGAGCGTGGGACAATTTTTAGAACGAATGAAGATTTTTCAACAGAAGCCATTTCCTTTAATTTACGGGAGTTAATGAAAGGTGAGGCTGATGATATTCTCCTACAGCGGGAAGATTTTGTAAAAATCACCTCCATTTATGATTTAAGAGAAGAATTTTATGTCACTATCGGTGGAGCAGTTCGTGGTCCTGGGAACTATCCTTTTATGGAAGGAATGACTGTCGAAGACATGATCCTAGAAGCAGGGGGCTTGCTGGAATCTGCAGACATCAATACAATTGAAGTGGCTAGAAGGATTAGGGATGTTGGCGACGGTGAATCCACCGGCCAGATTGCCGAAATTTATAATTTTTCATTAAATAGTGATCTCAGTATAAAAAATGAAGATGAACGGTTTATATTGAGGCCTTTTGATAATGTGTATATCAGGAAATCGCCTGCTTACCAGGCTCCAATTAAAATCAAGGTAGAAGGTGAAGTCCTCCTACCTGGGGAGTATGTATTGGAGAAAAAGGATGAGCGAATATCCGATATGATCCAAAGGGCAGGTGGTATTACAGATGAAGGGTACATTCGTGGAGCAACGCTGATTCGGCGGACTGAATTTTATGAGGCCCCTTCGGAAATTGAAAATCGTTATAAGGACTTGCTGAACATAAGGGCGCAACTGCAAGAAAAATATTCTTATTCTGATGACCTGGAACTGACAGAATCTGAAAAGCTGCGGTCTCATCGTCTGGCGGATCTAGAGAGGAAGGCAGAAACCTATATGGGTAGAGAAGAAGCGGAAATAAGTCGAGAAGGAGTGCGACAGCGAAGAGAACGCCTCGAAGAACTTCAGCAGCAGGATACCACCCTTGTCGATATTGATATAAAAAGATTTGAGACGATTGGGATAAATTTGGAGGAGATTTTGAAAAATCCAGGATCAAAGTATGATATAATTTTACAGGATGGAGATATTATTTCAGTACCAAAGCAATTGGAAACAGTCAGGTTACGTGGGGAATTATTATATCCCATTACGGTACGCTATGACGATAAATTTAGATTTAAAGATTATCTCGCACAGGCGGGTGGATTTACGGATAAAGCAAAAAAGAGTAAGACCTATGTGATCTACCCGAATGGATCTGTTGACAGGACTAGAAAAGGATTTTTCTGGGTAAATAATTACCCAAAGATCGAACCTGGTACCGAAATTATTGTACCCAGTAAACCAGAAAGGCAGCCTTTGTCCGCTCAGGCCTGGATTGCGTTGAGTACGAGTGTTGCAACTTTTGCTTTGGTGATTGAAAGATTGATTAATTGAAGATAATTGGATTTAAACCAAACCAATTACTAAACTTATAAAAAAGAGTATTTGCTTACATCACTTTTCAAAAAGTCCTCAATTCTTTTCCTTGGTAATAGTTCTGGTATCGTAATTAATATTTTTTCTGTAATGTTAATTACCAAGAATGTCTCAGTGAGAGATTTTGGGTATGTTATTACAATCGAAACTATTATATATTTATATGATGCCCTTTTTAATTTTCAATCTTGGCAAGCCGTAATTAAGTATTTTTCGATCAAAGACAAACATAAAATAATTTTAAGTGGAATCATTCTAGATATTATCGGTTCAATTCTGGCCTTGGTATTTTTATATTTTACTATAGATTTTATTATTGGCTTTTTATCACTTGATATAGAATCTATTGATGTTAAACTATATTCATTAATACTGTTAACAAGAATGGTCGGTACCCCAACGGCTATATTAAGGATATTTAATAAATACCTCTATTTTTCTCTACAAAGTCTAATTTCATACGTATTAAAATTGATCTTGGTAATTTATTTTTTATCCAATCATAAACTTTCAACAGATACATTATTAATTATATATGCAATTCAGCACATATCTGCAGATATTCTTCTTCAGTTTTTTTCATTTTACACCTTAAAACGAAATGGAATTAGGTTAAATTTATTTCAGCTTGGAGACATATTTGATTTTTTAAGAAAGGAAAAAAGGGTATTAAAATTTGTGATCAATACGAATTTAAATGGTACTATAAATAAAATATCCAAACATATCGATCAGGTACTGATTAGTTCTCTAATCAATTTAGAAGCATCCGGAATTTATAGAATAATTAAAATGAGCTCGCAAGCTATGGGCGCAATCTCTGATCCCATTTATCATGTTATATATCCTGATATTGTTGATTTAGTAAATAAAAAGAAAAGTGTTGCTCTTTTTTCTTCCTTGAAAAAATATACACTCATATCGTTTTTGTTTTCCGCCATAGTATTTATCGGATTGATATTATTTGGAGAATTCTTTATAACATTATTATTTTCAACAGCATACCTGGAGGGAATAAATGCTCTATATGTTTATGTAGTAGGATTACTACTTGGATTGGTATTTTCTTATGCACAACCATTGATGTTAGCCTTTGAACTCGAATACATTGCCCTGAAAATTAATATAATCAACGCTATCACATATCTTTTAATGTTGTTTTTTCTTACGAAATATTTTGGGATTATTGGCTCTGCATGTTCATTTTTAATATATATTATTCTATCAACTTTTTCCCGTCTGGCTATGGTCTATATTAAAGTAAAATAGTAATATTAAATCGGGATTGAAAATCTTCATCTATCACAATATTTGAAAACCCACAATGTGTTCATATGGATAATATCAACTTAAATTCATTTTTAAAATTTGGATATTTTCTAAATTTCCGGAATCCTAGATATACAATTGATCTTTCAAGAATTGATAAATCAAAGTTTAAAAATTTAGCAGAAAATGAATTAATAGATGAGGGAATTCGATTGTGGAAAAAAACGATTGAATCAATTTTTGAATTAAATCAAAAGCATGTTGTTCCTTTAAGTGGAGGATTGGATAGTCGTGCAATTCTCGCTACACTGCTTGAATTTACTGAGGCCAGTAATATCAATACTTATACTTTCGGTTCTCCAGATACCTTTGATTATGACATTGGAAATGAAATTGCCGAAATAGTTGGTACTAAACATACAAGGGTTCCATTAGTAAATTACAATTATACGATGGAAGAATTACTGGAAATTTCAAAAAGAATTTATCATCAAACTGTCTTATTTCATCACCCACCTTTGTCAGTTCTAGAAAATCTATATTCAGATTTCAATATCTGGTCAGGAACAATAATAGATGTATTTTTTGGAAGACATACACATAAATTCAAAGCAAGGGATTGGTATGATGCAATACAAAATTCCTTTAAAGAAAACTACTTTACCCAGAATATGGATCTGACCAGCCTCAAGGAGGAAGACTTTTTCAGATATGTAGATTATGACGAAAATTTAAAAAATGTACTTGTTCTTGAACATGTAATTGATTTATTAAATCGTCAATTAAAATTCATTGCCCCACACGTTTTAATTAATGGATTTAAGTATAAACTTTTATTTACAAATTCAGATTTAAGTAATTTTGCACTATCAATTGATAATATATACCTTGAAGATCAATATTTATATAAAAAGATGTTTTTAAAAGCTTTTCCAAATTTTTTTGCATTTCCTACAAAGACAAATTTTGGATTACCGCTTAATGCGAATAAATTATTAATTAAAGCTCGCAAAAGTTACCTCAAAGTAAAAAACATAATCAATAATTATTTCCCCATTTTTATAAATCCAAATATTAATTATGTTGATTTTAATCATATGATTAGAAATAATTCAGGGTATCAAAATATTGTTTATAAAAACATTATGGACTTACAAGCTAGGAATATTATTGATTGGATAAATCCAGAAAAAATCTGGGTCAAGTTTCTAAATTCGAAGGCTGATTTGTCGAAAGAATTATTACTGTTAACCTCACTTGAAATTCATTTAAAGGCTGGGCTAAAAATCTAATTATAAATTATTCTTCTGTTATTATTATCTCGAAGCATAAGAGATAGCAAGTAAAAACGGAAATGCACGATTATACCAGATTTCCCTGAAATCAACGTAATCAGCTGGAAGGTGATCCCAGTGCACAAATTCAACCAGCCAGGCCGATGAATTTCGACTCCAAGCTTCATGAGCAATCATACCTCCTCGAATTCTTTCAAGTACCCTGTATCGATATTCAATATTATTTTTCTTCCTGAATAGATCATAATAATCCATCACTTTAATAAACATGTCATGTTTTAATGCTGGATTTATATTGGATAAATACTCATTGCCGGTATGGGAATTCACATAAATATCTGGCTGATAGAGATCCAAAGCATTGATATATGCATTAGTCTCAGGTTCGCTACCTGCATATAGGCCCCTGTATTCGTAATTGTTGTTCGGATTATGACTTCCGCTTCTTCCAAAGCCACTTGGAGCATTTCTATTAAGATCGACTCCAAAGGGTACCTCTATTAATCTTTCTTCCAGCAGGTAATTTCGTCTTTTGTTCTGTCTTGCTTGACCATAATTATCCATATTCAAAATTGGAATGAGTAAGAGTAAATTATTTTGTAGTATATCTAAAGCCAGTGAATCATTACTTTCCAAAAGCCATTCGGCAAATAGAAAACATATTTCAGTCCCAGAATCTTCCATACCATGGGTACTTCCATCAATCATTACTTTTCCTGAGTTAACAGTATTATTTCCAACTTTGAAGAGCCATATATCCCTTCCTTCCAAACTTTGCCCGATTACTTCATATGTAGCATTGTTATATCTGTCGAATAGATTCTTGTACATTTCCAATGTTTCTTCCCTTGACCGGTAATTTTTAAATTTATCTCTGATTTCAACATCGTATTCAAAATCTGAGATGATAAGGTTTGTCGTTTCAGGAGAATCGGAACACGCCGAGGCTATAATTATCATGCCAATACTTATGGAATAATATAGATTTTTCATTTTTAGTGTTTATTCGATTCTGAAAGAACCATTTGCATCAATTTTGTTATTCCCATGAATATCTGTTTTTTTTTGATAAATTTGAAGCCAATTTTATAGGCAGAGAAATATAATAAATTTACATATTTATCAAATATCATTCTCCGATAAATAACCTTTGCTTGATGAACCATGGGAAAAAAAAGAGCTTTAAACTTAAAAGAGTATTTATATTTTTTATTAAGCAATAAAAAATTAATAATCAGAGCGACAATCATTGCAACGATTTTCGGATTTTTTTTCGCAATTACTGGACAAAAGGAGTATCAAGTAGAAACATCTCTCTTACCTACACTTTCTGATGTAACTGGAAATGCAAATGATCTTTTAAAAACCTTTGGAGGATTGGCAGGCATAAATCTTAATTTAGGTCAGGATCGGCTTTTAAGTCCGGATTTATATCCCCAGATCGTACATAGTACACCATTTATGCTTGAAATATTGGAATCTAATGTAGAATTTATCAAATATGATACCACAGCAACTGTTTTTGATTTCTTTACAGAAATAAAGAAAAAATCACCTTTGAATTTCATGACTGAATATACAGTTGAACTTCCCTTTTTTATCCTGAGTCTTTTTCGGAAAGATGAATCAGGATATTTGAAGGATGATGAAAAAAGCTCAGATAATATAATTATTATGGATCGCAGGCATGAAAAACTAATTTCATCTTTGAAGGAAAGGATTCTTGTCTATGTGGATGATGAATCTGGAGTAATCACCTTGTATATTGAATTTCCAGATCCAAAAGCTGCCACAGAAATCTCTATACTCGTGATTAAAAACCTTACGGAATATGTTATTAATTATAAAACGGAGCAGCTCAATGAGGAATTAAACTTTATTGAAAGAAGATTAGAGGAAGCTCAAAACGAATTTCAAGCGGCGCAATACAAATTGGCAAAATTCGAGGATGAGAATTTAAATTTATCTACTGCATTAGCAAGCTCACGCAAAAGAGAACTTGAATCGAATTACAATCTTAAGTTTGGATTATATAATACACTTTCTCAACAATTTGAGCAAGCTAAAATACAGAAACAGAGACGGACTCCAATTTTTCAAGTGATAGAACCTGTTAAGTATCCATTAAAAAAATCAAAGCCGAGAAGAATTTTAATGGTCATTGGTTTTTTTATGATGGGGAGCATACTATCTGTAATCTATATTTCCCTGAGGCGATATAAATCATTATTCATTGATGCGATCCTTCCCTAATCAAATGGCAAATCTCAAGTTGCTACACATTGATATAGTAAAAGAGTTTTCCCTAATTAGACCAGCCGAAAGAATTATTTTTGGGAAAGAATTTTTAAAACTGGGTACCGAAACAATTTTCTTATTGATCAATAAGCATAATCATCTAAAGGGGAATATATATTATAGACGAGTAATTTCATTCAAAAGAATCAGATTCGAATATGAATTATTTTTCATCTTATTGAAAATAATTCGAAAGGAACATATTGAAATCATTCAGGTTCGTAATGACTTTACCGCTGGCTTTATTGGTCTTTTGGTATCTTTTATTTACAAAAAAAAATTTATTTTTCTAAGATCCTTTCCTAGTGAAGACCATGCATTGGAATTTGCCAAATTGGGAAAAATGAAATTTTCCTGGGTTAGAGTTCCTTATTATAAGTTAAAGAAAAGATGCTATAAGTACTTATTGAACCATGCTCACCTGGTAATTACCAAGAGTAAAAGTTTTACTGACCAGTTAATAGCGGATGGAATTAATAAAACCAAAATTATTTCTATTCCAATGGGATTTGACAACCATCTCCTTGACGAGGACCAATATGGGAATCATAAATGGAATAAAATGTGGGTGGGGAAAACTACATTATTATATTTTGGAGCAATGGATACTCCCAGAAGACTCTCTTTTTTATTTAGGGTGTTTAAAATGATTCTTATGAAAGAACCCAATGTTATTCTTGTTATGGCAGGGGGAACAGGAAGTGACATTGATGACTTAAAGAATTATGCAAAAAAACTTAATATTGATCGATATGTAATGTTTACTGGAAGCTTGGGTCAGGTTGATTTATCATATTTAATAAAATCAATTGATTTGACACTTTCTCCAATTCCACCTTCAAAGAACTACATGGTATCATCACCCACAAAAGTGGTAGAAAGTTTGGGGCTCGGAACACCTGTAGTAGCAAATAGAGAAATACCTGATCAGGCAGAGGTTTTGAATGAGAGTCAAGGGGGATTTTTAACTAATTATGATGAAGAGAATTTTGCTCAAACGATTTTACAGGCTTTTTCATTAAAAGGAAGGTTAAGGGAAATCGGCAAGATTGGTCAAAAATATATTCTGAAATATAGGACATATTCGTATTTAGCGAAAATAGTTATGACTGAATATTTAACTCTCTTAAAAGATGAGTGCTAATATTTATTATGGCGATAAAATCAATCCTTTTACATTATTAAAGGGATTTCTAATTACAATTTTGATATTGTTATTTCGTATCGAAATCATTGGTTTGCCCATCATATTTTTCTTTTTGCTTTATATCTTTTACAGGGATAGATTGTCCTTTATGAGTGTCATTTTATTTACGGTTGTTTTAATGAGTTTTTTTCATAATGATAAAACAATCCGTATGGAAAATTACTTGTTTCATTTTTTTAACATAAGATATTATGGTTTAGAACTTGAGAGTGATCCTTATGTAACAATCCTTGTTCCTTTTTTATTTATTATTCTGTTCATACTTACAATTCCTAAACGAACTTTTAAGGGAATTGAATTATTTTTATTGTTGGTCATTATTGCTAACTTTCTCTTTCTATTAATTCAGAACTTATTTTTTGTTCAATTCAATTTAGTATACCTATTTGTTGCTTTCGTAAAGTTTTCTATCATCCCAGCTGGTATATTGTTATATCTAACATTGCCCTTAACGTATAAAAATTGTATCAATCAAATAAAGAATACGTCCTTTTTAATTGGGCCGTTTCAAGGGATCATCGTTATCGGAGCCATTTTTTATATAATTTCTCCGAATGGCATCTATAATGGAGATTATATTGTTGGCACTACCTCCACAGCGACTCAATTGGTTTATTTATTGAGTTTCTCCCTTTTATATTATTTTTCATTTTTTAATTATAGAATAAAAACAACCATAAAATTATTTTTGCTTTTTTTAATAATTTTTCTGGCCCAATCAGGAGTGCAAGCTGCTATTCTTGTTACAGTTGGATTTTTAATTCAGACTATTAAGTATATAAAAAATAGAACCTCAAATAATCTATTATTATTAATTCTCCCGTTAATTTTTATTATAGCTTTTTTAATTATTTCCCCTTTACTATTTCCACAAATACAAGAACAGATGGCATATGCTATTAGGAGGATCAACGAACTAGTTGAATTTGGGATTCTTAAAAATAATAAAATTGAAGTTTTTTTTGATATTATTGAAAAAAGTACTTTGTATAATAATATTAAATTGTTATTCGGGCATGGCTATAATACTTTTGAAATTGGGTATTTATATAAATATGATATCCAAAAACTGTTTGATTTGAGTTTAGTTACTACAGCAAATACAACCTTCCTAAATGTTTTTTACGATTTTGGATTACTAGGAGTAATTTCTTTTTTTACTGTTTTATTTTACTTAGGCATTTTTTTACTCAAAAGATATTTTCAAGAAAACAATGAGCATTTTTTATTTGGATTGTCTGTGATTTTAGTTCTTATTATTTCGTCATTTACAATATTTCCTGGATTCGATAATTATTTTATTTCGATAATTTCCGTTATCATTTTAGCTCCCATAATTAAAATTAGTGAGAAAAAAGAATAACATATTATATATTTCAGAAGAATTCAACAATAAAAATGGGGCTAATAAATCAGCTTCTGATGTTTTAATCAGCTTAATTAAAGCTGGTAACAAAATAAAGGTTGTTTCTTATAGCTCAATAACAAATCTTGATAGAAATATCTTTAGCCCATTGGATATCAATAAAATAAACTGGGTACGTATTAAAAGAAATCTCCTTTTCCCAGATAAATTTACTATTAAATTGATTGTGAAATTTATTTACTATTCATTGATCAATTTTTTTATAAAAGCCAAGGAAATCGATTTGAAAGGTATTGATCTAATAATAGTTAATTCTTTGGGTGGGCATCAGCTTCTCGAAGAACTTGACAATGATTATAAGGGGAAGAAAATAAATATTTTCAGGGGCAGTCCGAAATCTTTTGGTATTCCGGGAGTAAAACATAACACTTACGATATTCTTAATATCCTGAAGAAGTATGATATCCTTATTCACGTATCTAATATTGTAAAGAAAAAATGGATAGAATATGAGGAGTTGAAGAACATTCATCATTTATACATCCCGAACTGTTGTGAAGAGGAGAGGATTCGTATTATCCTCCAAAAAGATAAGAATTATTATAAATCCCGAGTAGGATTGAATACCCAAAGTTATAATGTAGTTTATATCGCCAGTGTTCAATATAGAAAAGGGCATGATATTTTAATTGAAAAGATTCCAGAGATCATTAATAAAATACGGAACCTCGAAATCTATTTTATTGGGAAGAAAATAGAGCCTTATTACTCGAAGATCCTAAAGCGGATAGAAGAATTGGGGATCAAAAAGAAAATACATTTTATGGGAGAAAGAAAGAATGCATTGGAATATTTGTATGCTTCGGACTTGCTTCTTTTTCCATCTCGTGCTGAAGCGATGCCAAGGGTGATTTTAGAATCAATGATCCTTAAAACTCCTATCATAGCAAGTGATGTGGATGGAATTCCTGAACTCATCATGGATAGAAAGCATGGCCTCTTATTTCCGATTGAAGATCCAGATTTAATGATAAATCTTTTAGAGGAAATTTACCTTGATAAAACATTTTCAGAAAATCTGGTGATTCAAGCCAATATCCGATATTGGGCGAATTTTTCAAGGGGAAAGCATATTCTCAGATATAAAAGATTAATGGATGATCTCACACTTGAATAGATAATGTATCTACCTTACATGTAATAAAGTTCTATTACCAAGAATAACTATATAACTTTTTGTTGAATTGTTCAGAAATAATATCCACCATGACTTAACTTTGCCTGCATACATTTTAATTTTTTTTAAATAAACATTTTCTATGAAAGTTTTAGTAAGTGGAGGAGCTGGTTATATAGGCTCCGTTTTAGTAAGATTATTGTTAGAGAGAAATTATCAGGTTCGTGTAATAGATAATCTTTTATATGGGGGAGAATCTATCGTTGATTTATTAAACAATTCAAATTTTGAATTTTATAAGGGAGATATACGCAAACAGCAGGATTTATTGAATGTGCTGGAAGGCATTGATGTAATTGCCCATCTCGCCGCAATAGTTGGAGATCCAGCTTGTGCAAAACAACCTGATATAGCACTCGAAACAAATCTTAACGCCAGTAAGGTTTTTTATGACTTAGCAAATAAAAATAGAGTTAAAAGATTTGTTTTTGCTTCTACCTGCAGCAATTATGGGAAAATGAAGAACTCTAATATCTATGTGAATGAAGAATCAATTCTGGCTCCGGTATCATTATACGCTGAAACAAAAGTGCAATTTGAACAATTTCTTTTAAAACAAGATAAAAACAATATTTGCAAACCAACTTGTTTGAGATTTTCAACGGTATATGGATTATCATCTCGCCCGAGATTTGATTTAACTGTAAATGAATTCACCAGGGAAATAGCCTTAGGTCGGGAATTGGTGGTATTTGGGGAACAGTTTTGGAGACCCTACTGCCATGTGATTGATTTGGCTCGTTCCGTAATAAACGTTATTGAATCAAATGATGAACAGGTCGCATTTGAAGTATTTAATGTTGGTGATACAGAAGAAAACTATACGAAACAGATGATTGTGGATGAAATTTCAAGACAAATACCGGATGCAAAAATAAAATTTGTTAAAAAGGATGAAGATCCTAGGGATTATCGGGTAAATTTTGATAAGATTAGGAACAGGCTAAAATTTAATATTAAAATGAAAGTACCGGATGGAATTTTTCAAATAAATAAAGCCATATCATCAGGATTGATTAAAAATCCTGATGATGACAAATACAGAAATGTTTGATAAAATAATCTCATATATTAGAGAAGAGTTTAAAAAAAATGCAGGTTTTATTCCATTACATGAACCTCTTTTTCAAGGGAATGAAAAGAAATATATTAATGAGGCAATAGAAAGCACATTTGTTTCATCTATTGGTACATTCGTTGATCGATTTGAGGATATGATAGCGGAAATAGCTCAGTCAAAAAGGGGAGTTGCTATTGTGAATGGAACCTCTGCCCTCCATTTAGCTTTACGGCTCTCAGGAGTAAGTAAAGAGACTGAAGTCATTACACAGGCCCTCACGTTTGTTGCAACCCCTAATGCAATTTCCTATTTGGGGGCTTATCCTGTTTTTTTGGATGTTGATAGAAATACAATGGGTCTATCTCCCGACGCACTTTTAGCATTTTTAGACGAATTTGGAGAGTTAAGAGATGATGGAACCTACAATAAAAAAACTGGTAGAAAAATTTCGGCATGTGTTCCAATGCATACATTTGGATTTCCATGTGATATTATTTCGATAGTCAATATATGTAAAAAGCGTAAAATTCCTGTTATTGAAGACGCAGCTGAATCTCTGGGATCGTACTATCGGGGAAAGCATACAGGAGGATTTGGCACAATGGGAATATTCTCTTTAAATGGAAATAAAATCATTACATCGGGAGGTGGGGGAGCTATTGTTACTAATTATGATAGCCTGGCAGATCTGGGAAAGCATCTCTCAACCACAGCAAAAAAATCGCACCCGTGGGATTACTATCATGATTATTTAGGATATAATTATAGAATGCCTAATATAAATGCAGCATTAGCATGCGCTCAAATTGAGAATCTGGATTATTTCCTTAATAAAAAAAGAGATTTGGCGGGGAGATATGATCAATTTTTTAATTCTTTAGGTATTAAATTTCGTAAAGAAAGTAAGGATTCGAAAGCCAATTATTGGTTAATGGCAATCGAACTGGAAAATAAAAAGGAGAGGGATCAATTTCTTAAAAAAACTAATCAATCAATGATTATGACCAGACCCATCTGGACATTGATGAATAAATTACCATTTTACAAACAGTGTATACATGATGATCTAAAAGAATCTTTATATTTAGAGGATCGAATTGTTAATATTCCAAGTTCAGTAATTTCTGATTAATGAAAAAGAGACCTGTTATCCTTATTGGTGCAGGAGGACATTGTCATTCTGTCATTGATGTAATTGAAAGCGAAGGAAAATATGATATTAAGGGATTAATTGATCTTCCTGATCAAGTTGGGGACAAAGTATATGGATATCCCATTATTGCTTCCGATGATCAATTACCGGAAATCATCAAAGAATTCCCCTTTTTTTTAATCACCATTGGACAGGAAAAGCTGCCTCTTTTAAGAGTGAAATCATATAACAATCTAGAAAGATTAGGAGCCGAATTCGTGACTGTTATATCCCCATTTGCCAGAGTTTCTCGCCATTCTTTTATTGGGCGTGGTACCGTAGTGTTACATCATGCCCTGATTAATGCAGGTGTAAAAATTGGAAAAAATTGCATCATAAATTCAGGTGCTTTGGTAGAGCATGATTGTATAATAGGAGATCATGTACAAATTTCAACTGCTGCTATCCTCAATGGTAATATTAAAATTGATAAGGAGTCTTTTATAGGCAGTAATTCAGTTTTGAAACAAGGAATAAATATCGGGGAGAGAACCATTGTTGGTGCCGGAACGGTTGTTACAAAATCTTTTGGTAGTAATTTAACATTAGTGGGTAATCCTGCAAAAAACTATTAAAATGACTAAAACAATAATTATAGCAGAAGCCGGGGTTAACCATAATGGGGATTTAAACCTGGCAAAGGAAATGATCAGAGTTGCTGCTTATTCAGGTGCTGATTATGTTAAGTTTCAGACATTTAAGACGGAAAAACTTGTAACCTCAACAGCTGTTTTGGCGGATTATCAAAAGGAGAATCTAAATTCATTTAAAAAGGTGAAACAATTCGAAATATTAAAAGAATATGAGTTAGATTATAAAGCTCACCAGGAACTCATTAATACTTGCCATAAAAATAAAATTAGGTTTTTATCTACAGCTTTTGATCTGGATAGTATAGATTTACTGACCGAATTAGATATACCATTTTTTAAAATTCCATCCGGAGAAATTACTAATCTACCCTATCTCGAAAAAATTGCCTCCACCAATAAACCTATTGTCCTGTCTACAGGAATGTCTGATATGGCTGAAATTAGATCTGCTTTGGACGTGTTTTTTAAAAAAGGCTATCATAAAAAAAATATTTCCGTATTACAATGTAATACACAATATCCAACTCCGGTGGAAGATGTTAATCTGCGTGCAATGAAAACAATTTCTGAAACATTTGATGTAAGAGTTGGATACAGTGACCATACATTGGGAATCGAGGTACCTATTGCCGCTGTGGCGATCGGGGCACGTATCATTGAAAAGCATTTTACCTTAGACAGGAAACTCCCTGGACCTGATCATAAAGCTTCACTGGAACCTAATGAATTAAAATTAATGATTGATGCCATCAGAAATGTTGAAAAAGCGATGGGTTCAGGGGAAAAGGTACCTTCAAAATCTGAGATTAATAATAAAATAGTTGCCAGAAAAAGTATTTACATTATTAAACATAAAAGACCAGGAGATATTCTAGATTTAAATGATCTGATCATGCTACGGCCTGGAGATGGAATATCACCGATGGATTACAGAAAAACACTTGGAAAGAAAGTATTAAATGAATTATTTCCTGGGCAAAAATTACAATGGAAAGATATTCAAAACTAAGAATAGGCATATTAACAAGTTCAAGAGCTGATTATGGGATTTACCTTCCATTGCTCAAAGAAATGAATAAAGAGGATAAAATAAAATTTCAGATTATTGCTTTTGGTACACATTTATCCCCATTCCATGGATTTACATTGAAAGATATTATCAAGGATGGCTTTACAATTGATCATAAAATTGATAGTTTGCTCCTTAGTGATTCTGAAGAAGGAATATCAACTTCCATGGGACTTACGATATTGAAATTTGCTCATTTCTGGGCGAATAATAAAAATAATTTTGATATCGTTATCGCTGTAGGAGATCGGTTTGAAATGTTTTCAGCAGTTTCAGCTTCAATTCCATATAATATAATCATAGCACATATACACGGGGGGGAAGAAACCTTGGGCGCAATTGATAACAAATTCAGGCATTCTATAACTCATATGTCAAAGATCCATTTCACAAGCAATGAGATTTATAGTAACAGGATTACCAAAATGCTTGATAATGCCGAACATGTAGTTACAGTTGGGGCTTTAAGTATTGATAACCTTAAGCAGGTAAAATTACTTGATGAGGAAAGTTTTAAATCAACATATAATATTGATATCACCAAACCAAGTATTCTGTTCACTATGCATCCTGAGACTGTTGCTTTGGGGATGAATGAAAAATATGCACAGATATTATATGACACTTTAATTCAAATATCTGATAAATATCAGATTATCATTACAATGCCTAACGCAGATACTGAAGGCAACATTTACAGACAAAAATTTCTAAATCTGAAAAAAATAAAAAACGATAAAATCAAGATAATTGAAAATTTTGGAACATTGGGATATTTTTCGTGCATGAAATATTGTAATTTTTTACTTGGCAATTCTTCAAGTGGGATAATTGAGGCGGGGTCATTAAAAAAATGGGTTATCAATTTGGGAGATAGACAAAAAGGCAGAATAAGTGGAGAGAATGTGGTTCATTGTCAAATAGATAAGGATAACATACTTGAAAAAATTAGTTTTATTGAGTCAGAGCAAGAAAAAGTTACCTTTAAGAATCCTTATGATAAAGGAGGTGCTTCAAATAAAATTATCAACTATCTAATGTCATATGCTGGATTTTAAAAAACATTTAATTTGTAAAGATATTATCTTAAAAGAGGCACTTAAAAGACTTGATCATTTAGCTTCTGACGCCGTTTTATTTTTAATTGACGAGGAAGGGCGGTTACTTGGTTCCCTGACTGATGGTGATGTGAGAAGGTGTTTAATCAAAGGGATTTCAATTGATGAAAATATTGAAAAATTTGTCAATAAGAAGCCCAGGTTTATAAATAAATCCAATTATACTATTCAAGAAATAAATAGCATTCGGAATCAAGATATTTCAATTATTCCTGTGTTGAATAGTAATATGGAGGTTATTAATATTTTAAATTTTAAGAAATTGAAATCCTATTTACCTCTTGATGCGGTAATCATGGCTGGTGGTCGTGGTAATAGATTGCGGCCGCTCACGGATGAAATTCCTAAACCCTTATTAAAAGTTGGTGATAAAACAATAATTGAACATAATCTAAATAGATTAATGGAATATGGGATTGATGATTTCTGGATATCGCTACATTATTTGGGAGAACAAATTGAAAAATTTCTTGGAGACGGACTTGAAAAGAATGTGGAGATAAATTACATCTACGAAAAAAAGCCATTAGGCACAATAGGTTCTATTAAAGAAATTAAGAGTTTAGTACACAATTATATTTTAATTGCTAATTCAGATATTCTCACTAACCTGGATTATGAAGATTTTTTCATTGATTTTTTAGAAAAGAAAGCAGATATCTCTGTGTTATCTGTACCTTATAAAGTGGAGATCCCATATGCAGTTATTGAGACTTCTAATGGATTAATTCACAGTTTTAAGGAAAAACCTTCTTATACATACTATTCCAATGGAGGTATATATATAATGAAGAGAGAAATAATTGGACATATACCTAATAATAATTTTTTTAATGCAACGGATTTAATTGAACTTCTTATTAAAAACGGAAATAAGGTGATCACATACCCCATGCGGGGATATTGGTTAGATATTGGAAATCCGGAAGATTATGAAAAGGCAAATCAGGATTATGCACACATAAAATTCTGAGTAATGAAAATCCTACATATTATACCGGCTAGAGGTGGATCCAAAAACATACCAAACAAAAATATTAAAAAGCTTCATGGTAAACGATTAATATATTATTCTATTGATGCAGCTAGAGAAGTTGCGTCAGATAAAGATATATGTGTCTCAACAGATTCAGATAAAATAAAAAGCATAGTTGAGGATTACGGTTTATCTGTCCCATTCATTCGTCCAAAAGAAATTTCGGATGATAAAGCTCCAACATCAGAGGTCGTCAAGCATGCCTATGATTTTTATTTAAATCATGGAATAAGATATGATGTGATTTCAATATTACAACCTACATCTCCTTTTCGCAAAGGGAGCCACATTAAAGAGGCCATGCAATTATATGACGATGAAATAGATATGGTAGTTGGTGTATTCAAAACAAAATCAAATCCCTATTTTGTTTTATACGAAGAAAATGATCAGGGATTCTTAGAAAAATCTAAAAAAGGTCATTTTACGAGAAGACAGGATTGCCCTCAAGTGTATCAAATAAATGGTGCAATTTATTTATTAAACTGTAATTCTATAGGCAATTTTTTAATTGGAGATTTAAAGAAGATAAAAGCATATTTAATGGACGATATATTTTCGATTGATATCGATAAAAGACTTGATTGGGAAATCGCAGAGTTTATTCTAAAAAAGGGCCTAATTAAGTAATAAATATTATAAAAATTATTAGCATATTTCTTGATTATGTAATACTAAATTCTGCATCTTGACCAACAGTTCGAATTAAAATTCAATTTTTTTGTACTAAATGTTTGTCATTATTAATGTTTAATCGAATACTATTTCGTAGCGATTAATTAATATTACGTTTACCACTTAACATGAATAAACAAATAATAAATGAAAAGTGAATTTATCATCATTAAAAAGAAAATAAATATTGTCTTATTACTAACTCCTTTTCATCTAATTCAGTTTAAAAAAGTAAAAAATGAAATTATAGATCCCTCCGATGTAACTATTATATTCTATAATAATAAGTCTGTCAATATAGATAAGACAATACAGCACAACCATAGAATTAGAAATGCCCCCTTTGTTACTTTTAATTTTTATGAAATTTTATATAATCCGCTGAAGATATTTCATTATAGAAAAACTATAAGAAAATTGAAAATATTTTTTAGAGATGAACTAACTGAATTGAAGGATATTGATACATGCTCATTAATTGTATTTTCATTTCATGGAATTTTACCACAGGTATTACGCGATGAAATGAAATACTATAACCCTACAATAATTGAAATAGAGGAAGGATTATCCTATTATTATCAATATAACTGGCAAGATAAGATATTATCATTTCTTTATGCATTTATCACACCGATCTTATTAAACTTCAAATTGGAATATCGTGGCAATATTGGGAAAAACAAAAGCACAAAAATACTTTATGCCCGTTTCCCGGAATTATTACCTAATAAAATTCCTGGAATTGAATATAAAAAGATAAAATCTGCCCATTCTTCCGTAAAAACTGAAAAAAGTGTAAATAAAGAAATTTTAATTTTTACTTCTCCTTTTTCAGAATATAAACTTTTACCTGTAGAGACGGAGAGAAAAGTCTTAAGAAAGATAATATATATTGCTAAAATGGAAGGTTATAAAATTTATATAAAATGTCATCCAAGTGAAGACGAGAATAAATATGAAGATATTTTTGAGGGAGCAATCGTGTTAGATCATAAAATGGAGGCTGAGAAAATAAATTATTTTGATTATAATAAAATCATACATTTTGGCAGTTCTGTTATTATTGACCTTTTTGAGAAGAATTTTCCGAAAAAAAATATAATAAGTATTAAACTCGTATCCTTTAGTAATAATTTAAAGGTGTTCTTAAATCCAACTCATGCAATTGAATATAATAAAAACTTTAATAATTCTTTAAGAAAAGTTCTAAATGAATGAAAGGGAAGATTTAAATTTTGTTGAGATATTAGGAGTCAAGGTAACTAATATCAATGAAATCATATTAAATCAAGAGATTAATAAAATATGTCAGAATGCAGGGAAAGAGATAATAACAAATGTCAATATAAATGCAATGAATCTAGCCCATTCCAATGTTTGGTTTAAGGATTTTTTAAATGATGCCTATATTAATTTTTGTGATGGTGATGGTGTTCGATTAGGAGCAAAAATTCTAGGGCATAAAATTTACAATAAAATTACATATAATAGATGGATATGGAATCTTGCAGAATATTCTCAAGCGGAAGGCCTCAGTTGGTTTCTCATTGGTTCAGAAGACAGAGTAATCAATAAAGCATTTCAAATCCTAAAAATAAAATACCCAAAATTAAGAATAGAAGGTTACAGAAATGGATATTTTAATGATGAATTTGAGATAGGTGAAATTTCTAAGATTCTCAAGAAAGTTAAACCAAATATTTTAGTCCTTGGAATGGGTATGCCCATCCAGGAAAAATTCCTTGCTAAATATTATCCCCAACTAACATTCAATGTTGCTTTGACGGGAGGGGCCGTATTTGATTATGTTTCAGGTGAGGCAAAAATGACCCCGGATATTTATTATCGATTAAAGCTTGAATGGTTTTATCGATTTCTAAATGAACCAAGAAGATTATTTATCAGGTATTTTTTAGGAAATCCAATGTTTATATTTCGAATTTTCCTGGAAAAATTTAAGATTAAAAGATACTTGTTTGTAACTTAACACATCATTATCAGATAATGGCTGGCAATTTCAGGTATTCTACATATCAGAAAGAGATTAATCTTACGGGGGATTTAATATTTCTCAATGTTTTTTACGTTATAGGTTATTTCCTTGTTTTCAACAGTTTTTATACCTTACTCCAAAGCAAATATTTTGAACTGCTGCTTTTTTTCAATATTGCATGGATCATTTCGGCGTTTGTTGTTCAAATCCATGATACAACACGAACTACACCTTTTGAAGTTCATCTACGACGCCTGATCAATGCGCTTGGTTTATACCTTATTCTGATATTTGCTTTCATTGGAATCAAAGGACAGGATTTTTATAAACTATTTGTTTTTCAAAGCTATTTTTTAACCGCCCTTGGATTAACTATTTTTCATATAGCCTTTATTTTATTTATGAAATACTGGCGCAGGATAGGGTATAATTACAGGTATGTATTGATCGTGGGGTATGGAGAATTGGCCCGAGAGTTAAGGAAATTTTTCATCTTTCATCCGGAACATGGATATAAGTTCCTTGGTTATTTTGATGATCAATTTTCTGGAAATCAGGTAAAAGGTAAGGTAGATGAGGTGCAAAAGTTTATAAAGCAAAACCGGGTGGATGAGATATATTGTTGCCTGCCCAATGTAGATCCAGACAAAATCAAAAGATTGATTGAATTTACCGAGGATAATTTTATCAAGATGAAAATAATCCCCGATTTCAGGGGATTCCCATATAAAAGCCTGGAGGTTCAATTATATGATTATATTCCTGTACTAAAACTCCGCCCTCAGCCACTTGATGAACCCTTTAATAGATTTGTTAAAAGAACGTTTGACATTGTATTTTCCTTTCTCACGATTACCTTATTTTTATGGTGGATAGTCCCTTTGATTGCCTTATTTATTAAATTAGATTCAAAAGGCCCTGCTTTTTTTAAACAAAAACGACATGGGAAAGATAATAAGCCATTTGTCTGTTATAAGTTCAGGACTATGGTAGAAAATGAAGAGGCTGATACAAAACAGGCCACAAAGGACGATCCCAGGATTACAAGATTGGGCAAATTTCTTCGAATAACTTCTTTGGATGAAATACCTCAGTTTTATAATGTGTTATTAGGAGATATGTCAGTGATAGGGCCCCGACCTCATCCATTACAACTTAATTTTGATTATAAACCCCAGATCGATAAGTTCATGCTCAGGCATTCCGTTAAACCGGGGATAACCGGTCTGGCTCAGGCAAAAGGGTATCGTGGAGAAACATCTAATCTCATATCTATGAAAAACCGGGTAAAACTGGATAAGTTTTACGTTGAAAATTGGTCTTTATTATTCGATATTAAGATCATTTTCCTTACCCTGAATTTAATTATTCGGAGGAATGATAATGCCTACTAAAACTTCAATTATCAAGTTGCATTCAGGATATTAGCTATATAAAATTTTTCAGAGTTATTTTTTAAAAAGGGTGAACCGGGGAACTGTTGAATAGGCCAATTTAGCCTTATCAAATTATTTTATCTTCACCAAAAACCCTGGATTTAATAGTGATTCTTTATTATAACTGAATCGCTCCTGGGTTTTCATATAAGTCATTTTACATCCCACCTCTTCCACGATCGCCTGACCCGCGGCTGTATCCCATTCCATGGTCGGGCCATGACGATAATATAAATCAGCCTTTCCCTCAGCTACCATACAGAACTTCAAAGAGCTTCCCACAGAAACAAAATCTGAAACCAGATATTTTTTAAAGACTTCTTCTTCCTCTGGGGATGCGTGTGAACGGCTTCTTACAGCAATAAGATTTTTTTCCTTTTTTTCCGGGCCATTCATTCGAACTTTTTCATTGTATATCAGTTTATAAGCACCTTTACCCATTGATGCATAGTAAGTAATCCCAGTTACAGGGGTATGGATCACTCCCATGATAGGAAAGTTATTTTCTATCAGGGCGATATTAACTGTAAATTCCCCGTTCCGTTTAATAAATTCCTTGGTTCCATCCAATGGATCCACCAACCAGAATTGATGCCAATTTTTTCTTTTCTCAAAGGATATTTCTTTACCTTCTTCAGATAATAATGGAACACTCGGATAAAGATCTATTAAGCTTTTGGCAATTATTTCATGGGATTTTTTATCAGCTAATGTCAAAGGCGAATCGTCGGATTTATAATCTACGATGTTAAAAAGGCCTTTGTTATTATATATTTTTAGGATCTCTTTTCCTGCAAACTCAGATATTTTAATTATCTTTTGAATATCAATCATTTAATGCAAAATTTGGAGCTAAACTAATGAATTTCCTTGAATCATCTAATAAAATCTAAATTTTATATTATTTTTGCCTTGCTTATTTTTTAATTCAATAATCAAAATTTAATAATATGTCTTCAAAACTTGTGCCACCACATGGTGGAATATTAAAACCTTTGCTACTTGAAGGGAGTCAATTGGAAGCAGCAAAAAATAACGCAAAAGAATTTCCTGTTGTCAGGCTAAATTCAAGAGAAACCTCCGATTTAATTATGCTGGCTATTGGAGCCTTCAGTCCTCTCGATGGATTTATGAGAGAAAGGGATTATCATGGAGTTGTCAAAAATATACAAATGACAGATGGTACTATGTGGCCGATACCCATTACTCTTTCAGCACCATCTGATCAGGCAGACTCCATTGAAATTGGTAGTGAGATTGCCTTGGTTGATGAAGAAAGCAATGAACTAATGGGTTCAATGGTAGTGGAAGAAAAATATTCATATGATAAAAAACTGGAAGCAAAACATGTTTTTGGAACGGAGGATGAACAGCATCCTGGTGTGGCAAAGATATATGTTCAACATGATGTTTACCTGGGCGGCCCTGTGAAGGTATTCAGTGAAGGGCCTTATCCTGAGATGTATGGGGAGTTTTATGCAAGACCTGCTGAGACCCGGGCTATTTTTGAGGCAAATGATTGGATACGTATCGCAGGCTTTCAGACTAGAAATCCGATTCACAGATCGCACGAATACGTCACAAAAATTGCAATGGAGGTAAGTGATGGCATTCTCATTCATCCACTTGTAGGTAAATTAAAGGCAGGAGATATTCCAGCAGACATCAGGATGAAATGTTATACAACACTGATTGACAAATACTATGTAAAAGAGAATGTAGTATTGAAGGTATACCCTATGGAAATGCGATATGGTGGTCCGAGAGAGGCATTACTTCATGCTATTTTCCGACAGAATTTTGGATGCAGCCATTTAATAATCGGAAGGGATCATGCCGGGGTTGGAAGTTATTACGGTCCGTTTGATGCCCAGAAAATTTTTGACGAGATTCCGGAGGATGCCTTACATATCAAGCCATTAAATATTGATTGGACATTCTGGTGCCATGGATGTGGTGAAATGGCATCCATGAAAACATGCCCTCATGGCAAGGAGGACCGTGTACTAATCAGTGGAACGAAGGTACGTGAAATGCTTTCTAATGGTGAAATGCCACCTGAAGAATTTACACGGCCGGAAATTGGTAAAATACTAATGGATTATTATCAAAGTTTATAAAATAAATAGAAATGACAGAACAAAAAGCGACAAATATTACCTGGCATGCAGGTGCTATTACTAACGAAGATAGAGAACGATTATTAAATCAGAAAGGTATAGTAATCTGGTACACTGGTTTATCCGGTTCCGGGAAATCTACCCTGGCCCATGCTGTTGAAGAAAAATTATTTGAGAGTGGGCATATTAGTTATGTTTTAGATGGAGACAATATACGTCATGGTTTAAATAAGAATCTTGGATTTTCTCCAGAGGATAGAGAAGAGAATATTCGACGGATCGGTGAGGTGTCAAAACTGTTTGCCGATGCAGGGGTAATAGCTATGACAGCATTCATATCACCTTATAGAGCCGATAGAGATAAAGCAAGGGAATTGGTTCCTGATGGGAGATTCATTGAAATATATGTGAAAGTACCGTTAGATGTGGCTGAAAGCCGTGATCCTAAAGGATTGTATAAAAAGGCCCGTGCAGGAGAAATCAAGGAATTTACAGGTATTGATGCTCCGTATGAAGAACCTCTGAAAGCTGAACTTATAATCGATACCAGCGAATATTCCCTGGAGGAAAGCACGGATATCGTTTTGAATTATCTTAATGAGAGAGAATTAATTGGATAATCTCCAATTTTAATATAAAATACTGTTTCATAAGCCTGTTTTATTTATTAATTGATCTATTGAAAACTTAATTCATAAGGATCATGCCTAAAAACAATATTATCTGGTTTATGAAACAGTTTATCCTATTGTACCACCTTATTTCGTTTTCCAAAAGGTTCAAAGCCCTTCATTAGCTATTTTTAATTAAAAATATTTTAATTTTGTCTCATCCTGGAATAAAACACAACCTTAAAGAATAAATTAGGATATCCATAAAATGGATTTACTCGAAAAAATAGAATCAATAAAGGATGAGATAAAAAACAGTACCGTTTCAGATTTGGAACAGTTAGAATCCTTCAGATTAAAATTTATTAGCCGTAAAGGTGTAATGACCCAATTATTTGAAGCATTTAAAACTGTTGCTAATGATGAAAAAAGGGCAGTGGGTCAATCATTGAATGAATTAAAAAATCTGGCACATTCTAGGTTTAAATTATTGGTGAAAGATCTTGAAACAAAAAAGGAAACGTCGAAGAAAACAGGATTCGATTTGTCCCTTCCACCGGTTCAAAATACGCTTGGTACTGTCCATCCAATAACCTCTGTCAAACTACAAATTATAAAAATATTCGAAAGAATAGGATTTAATGTATCAGAAGGTCCTGAAATCGAAGATGACTGGCATAATTTTTCTGCTTTGAACTTTCCGGAAAATCATCCTGCCAGGGAAATGCAAGACACGTTTTTCATACAGAAAGATCCTGATATTGCCTTGCGTACCCATACCTCGTCTGTACAGGTAAGAGTGATGGAAAACACAAAACCACCGATCCGAACCCTATCGCCAGGCAGGGTATTCCGAAATGAAGCCATCTCAGCGAGAGCTCATTGCATCTTTCATCAGGTAGAAGGATTTTATGTAGATGAGAATGTAAGTTTTGTTGATCTAAAACAAACCTTATTTTATTTTGCGAGAGAGATGTTTGGTAAGGACACGAAAGTTCGTTTCAGGCCTTCCTTTTTCCCATTTACCGAACCCAGTGCAGAGCTGGATATTTCATGCCTCATCTGTTTTGGCAAGGGTTGTCCGATATGTAAATATACAGGCTGGACCGAGATTGGGGGAGCTGGAATGATCGATCCGAATGTGCTTTCATTTAATCAGATCGACCCGGAAATATATACCGGATTTGCTTTTGGAATGGGTATAGAAAGGATCACCATGCTAAAATATCAGATTAAGGATATTCGTTTATTTACAGAGAACGATGTACGATTTTTAAGGCAATTTACATCCTTATACTGATGAAAAATACCACTCGAAAATCATTCCATGTTATATTGTTACTACTTTTTATAAGTGTTCAATACCAGTGTAATGAAGATCCACTGATTGATTTGATACCCCAGGTTTTTGTCGAAGAGACCATCAACTTAAACAATTTTGAATATAGTCAATTGAATAACTTGGGTGGGTTTGTATATATTACTGGCGGTGTGCGAGGCATTATCATTTATCGAAAGTCAACAAATGAATATCTGGCTTTCGAAAGAAACTGTACGTATCAACCTTTTGATGCTTGTGCAAATGTTAAGGTCGATGAATCTACTTTGTTTATGATCGATACTTGTTGCTCTTCTACTTTTAGTTTTGATGGGATTCCCACCGGAGGACCTGCACAGATTCCCTTAAGACAATACAGGACATTTCTGGATCATAGTTTACTTACTATTACCAGTGATTTTAATTAAAACAATTATTAGGAAATAAACCTAAAGGAGTTCTTCGATTATTTTATCAACAGTTATATCTTCCGCCTCTGCTTTGAAATTCCTTAACATACGATGTCGAAGAGTGGGTTTTGCAATTTCCTTAACATCTTCAATATCAGGTGAATATTTCCCATTCAATAACGCATTACATTTTGATGCTGTAACAAGAAACTGGGAAGCTCTTGGTCCTGCACCCCATTCCAGGTACTCGTCGGAAATGGAAGCTGAATTTTGCGTTTTTGGACGTGTTTTATGAACGAGATTTACAGCATATTCAATCACATTATCAGTAACAGGTACTTTTTTTATCAATTGCTGATAGAATAAAATTTCATCTTTTCCCATCACTTTATCGATATTTACAATATTTGAGGCCGTCGTAGTTTTTACTATTTCGACTTCGTGTCCAAATGAAGGGTAATCTAATAGGATATTAAACATAAAGCGGTCAAGTTGTGCCTCTGGTAAGGGATACGTACCTTCCTGCTCAATTGGATTTTGTGTGGCCAGCACAAAAAATGGGCGATCAAGCTTGTGAAATTCACCGGCGATTGTTACAGAATATTCCTGCATAGATTCAAGTAATGCAGCTTGCGTCTTTGGAGGTGTTCGGTTGATCTCATCCGCAAGAATTATATTTGCAAAAACGGGGCCCTTGATAAATTGAAAATTCCGATTTATATCCAGAGTTTCTGAACCTAATATATCTGACGGCATCAAGTCAGGGGTAAACTGTATGCGATTAAAAGTGAGATGAAGGGCTTCGGAAATGGTTTTAATCAAAAGTGTTTTTGCCAAACCCGGAACACCAACAAGTAAGCTATGACCCTGGCAAAAAATGGAGGTTAAAACAAGTTTAATCACTTCATTTTGTCCTATAACAATTTTTGCAATTTCAGCACTTAATTTTTTATATGATTCAAAAAGACTATCAGCAGCTTCAACATCGGATTTGAATTCTTTCATAGGGGGGATTTTACTGGATTTTAAGACTTATTAATATCATTCCTCAAGTATATTACAAAATCTGTAATCATCATCGATTTGTATAAAAACTTCTTTTTTAGCTTCATCAAACCAGTTGTTAAGTGCATATTGTTTTTTTTCATTTAATGCAGCCAGTTGAATTTTCTGATAATCATCTTTTAGATTTGCCTGATGGGGACTTACCTTTTCTTTTTTAAACAAAATTCTGACTGCTTCTTTCCCATCTCTCATTCGATAACGTAAAGGATTAGAAATATCACCCACTTCCATGGTATCTATAGTGAAAAAGACTACTGGATCAAGGTCCTCAACTGAAACACGTGAAGATCCTGTTGCATCTACTAAAAATCCTCCATTACCTGCGCTTTCACTGTCATCTGAATGTTCTTTTGCTACCTTTTCAAATATCAAACTGTCCTCTATGATTAAAGTTCGCAAACTATCCAGAAATCTTTCAGCTTCTTCAAAATCAAGTTCAGAGAAATCCGGTCGGATAAGTATGTGACGTGCATGAAATTCATTTCCACGTCTATCAATCAATTGTATTAAGTGATAACCGAAATCTGTTTCAATTGGCATAGAGATATCACCAGCTTTCATTCGCATGGCTGCTGCCTCAAATTCAGGAACCATAGTCCCCCTGGAAGCATAACCCAGATCACCTCCTGATCTTGCAGATCCAGGATCATCGGAAAATTCTCTGGCTAGATCAGAAAAATCCTCCCCGTTTCCATTAAACTTGACTACCCGCCAATTCCCTGTCAATAAATCCAGGGTTATTACCGGGGATGATTTTTTAGTATTATCTTCTTTAACAATATAAAAATTTGAGGAATTATCAAGATTGTTATTCTCAAACCTAATACTATCACTTTCTTTTTTTTGGAGTTTCCAAGTTGCCTGAAATTCATTGGAGGCAAAACTAATTTCATTGAGCTCAATAGAAAATAATCGCGCATTGACATCATAGAGCCATGTGCCTGAGTATGTTTGATTATTTTTGTCAATCAGTTCTAATTGATTATTTGATTGAATTTTAATCGTCCATCCTCCATATTCGTTGCTTCTATCAATTCCGTTTACAATACGATTACGAATTTCTAATATTTTTTCCCTAGCCTTTTGTTTCTGATTTTTACCAACTTCAGGAATTTTAACTATTTGTCCTATAGAAACTTCGGTGGATAGAAAAGGTAAACTATCTTCAGGAATTTGGTTAAAAAATTTCTTTACCTCGGAAGGTGTAATATTCACTTCGCTTGTAATCGTCCTTTGCATTTTATCTGCTAACATCTGTTCCTTTATGTCATTGAACAATTCTGCCTGAAACTCCTCAACGGTTTTCCCATAGTACTCTTCCAATTGCTGTTGTGATCCAATTTGAGAAATTATGATATTCATTCGTTGATCAAGATTCATTTGGACTTCTTCATCCAATATCTCTACAGAATCAATTTCTGCCTTGGCAACCAGTAGTTTATTGATTACTAGACTTTCAAAAATTCCACATCGAACCTCTTCACCACCTTCACGTCCACGGGAAACGTATTCCAGATAAGCTTTATCGAGGTCGGATTTGAGAACGATATAATCGTCCACTTTTGCTATAATTTTATCAATCATTTGGCCCTTACTAAACTGAGCCTTTGATATATTTACCGCAAGTGTGACTAGTATAATAAAAAAACTAATTTGTATATATTTCGAAATCGTCATTTTTCTCAGCTCTATCATAAATTCCTTCTTCTAATTCCTTAGCTAATTTCACCTTTCTTTTATTGATTATTATTTTAATGATGTCATCACTTACCCATTCCAAAGGAGAAATTTCATCTGATATTTTAAATTCAAAAATTTTTAGAAAATAAATATAAACATCATCTCTGGTTTCATAATAACGATTGTTCCTAAGGAACTGTACTTTATTATTGATAGTAACCATTGGAGTATTTTCCAATACTTCATCAAAATTTACCCAAGTAGTGTCCAAGTGAAATTTAGTAGCATACTGATAACAATAAGATCTCAGTTCCTCCAGTTGTTTATCATCATTTGATTGGAAAAGTCTTCTGAATATGGACATTTTTGGGGCTTCGAGAGGAAGTTTTACATAACGACATTTAATGATATTCTGGCGGAGTTCAAAATTGTCCTTGTGATCCTGATAATATTTTATTATTTCCTCATCAGACACTGTAAGGTCAAGTTTTTCATTAATGAATAACTTTTGATATTCATGAATTAATAACGCATATCGATAATCCAGTACTTTTCGCTCAATATCGACTTCATCCAATACCATTTTATCAGAAGCTTCATAAATAACAAGCTGTTTGTTAATCCAGCTTTTAATATAACGTTGTATCAGATTTGAACTGTCGGATTTTGAAATCTCTGGAGGGATTAATCCTTCAAGATCGGATATATATAAATATTGGTCATGAGCTCGGGCAACAGGCTGAGACCTGGGTGTTTCATTAAAATTAATTCCTGCTTCACCTTCTTTGAAATCAATTAAATCACATGAATAGAGCACAATTGATATGAAAACAATATGTTTAATATTTTTCAAATTGCCGAATGATTTTCGCAAGAGCTTTGTTATTAATTTGAATATCATATGTTTCTCGCAATTCTTGAATCCATTTTTTTTCGAGAAAATTCTGGTAATCAGATATCACCTTTCCCTTTATTTCGTCTAGTTGTTGATCCATTGGAGGTAACACCTCTTCAACATAAACTATATATTCATCATCTTCAATGGATAGATCATAAATCCCTTGTTGCCAGTGAACGAGATCTATTATATTTTGATCGCCTTTTTGATATATCCCTGACTCAATGTGCAAATTTACTCCTGATTTATCACTTAAAAATCGATCTACGTCTTTTTTCGATATAGATACGACTTTCAAGGTATTTATTTTCTGTAAATGTCTATTTATGATGAACTTTTCTATCTTAAAATCATTTTGATATAAAAAAGAAATAATTTCACTACTATCAATATCTTGTGCTATTTTATATTCTAAAAATTTCTGATTTTCATGTAATATGGAATTATATAAGCTATCAATTTGATTTAGTTTCTCTGATTCAATGATTTTATTTTGATTGAATGTAAAAGAAATAGAATCGTTGGATACATAATAGTAGGGCTTTTGCAATAGTTCTCGCACTTTATTTATAATCGCAGTATCAGGAGATCGATATATGATTGCTTTCAGCCGAGGTCCCCATTGGTATTTATCTATATTTTCATGAAAATAACTTTCCAATCCAACTGTATCCTTAACTGCCTTTGACCATATTTTCTGATCCATAATCTCAAACAAGAGAATTCCTTCCTCATATTCTTTTACCAACATTTTATAATCAAAATACTTTTCTGCCAGGTGATCCCTTTCGTACTCAATAATCTTTTGATTACTAAATTCGTTAAATAGTTCATTCATATAATATGCAGGATCTGCATTTCTATTTTGTCTTTGAGTAGTTTTCACAAACTGGAAAAAGTCTTTCACACGGTAATCAATCTTATTGATTGAGAATAAAATGGAATCATTAAATGATTCAGTACCATCATAGACCCATTTAGCGAGTAATAAACTGCTATCTGCATATACAAAAAGTTGCCGTTTGCTATATTCATTGAGATGATATTCATTTTCTGATTTTAGTTTTTTAATCAATAAATTCTCGCTCATATTAGAACGTGAATCCTGTTTAACTTTGTTGGTTAACTCATCCTTCATTTCATCAAAAGATTGAAGTGGGATTTTAGATACGAGTTTAATAATATGCCAACCATACGGAGTTGATACAGGGCTGCTGATATCGCCGGTATTTTTCAATGAGAATGCAGTTTCGGAAAAAACAGGTATTATTCTTCCGGTTTCGAATGGTTGTAATATTCCACCATTATTTTTTGAATTTTCATCCTGTGAATATTTTTTGCAAAAATAATCCCAATCCCCACCCGAATTTAATGAATCATAAATAGTGAAAATTTGGTTCCTTATTATTAAGGAATCTTCCTGGGATGAATGATTTTCATACCGAAGCATGATATGTGCAACCTGCACTTTTCCTTGAGTTGGTCTTTTATCGTGTACCTTCAGGATGTGATAACCGAATCTTGTTTTAAATGGGTTGGAAATTTGACCAAGTGCTGTACGATATGCAGCTATCTCAAAGGGATATACCATTTGAAGTCCTGTAAAATACCCAAGATTTCCGTTATTCATTTTTACGGAAGGATCTTCAGAGAATTCAATTGTAAGTTCATAAAAATCACGGCCCGAATTTGCTAATTCATATATTTTTTTAATCTTTTTAAATGCTGTCAGTGTGTCTTTTGGATTGGCAAAATTTTCTACCTTAATCAAAATATGTGATGCATTGATTTCAAATTGAAGATGTTCATAAGCTTCTTTTACTAATTCATTAATTATAGAATCATCCTTCATGAAGGATTCTGTCAACTGATTTTTATATTTGTTAAATTCATTTTTATAAGAACTAGTAGTATCGTATCCAAATTGACGTGCTTCAAATACCTTTAACTTAAAATTAATATATAAATCCAGATATTCTTCAATCTCTTCCTGCTGGACAATTGAATCATTATCATAGGTGTTTTTATTCAGGTTATATAAAAATTCCTCTTCTAAAACAGGTTTATCTTCAATTTTAAAAATATAATTATCGGATATATTTTTAGATGAATGGATGAAACAACCCGAAAAAGTGATGAACAAGAAAAACAGAAGGTAGCTTCTCATGAATTAACTGCTTTAAGAATAATCCGTGCAAGTTTACGTAAAATTTTTAAGTGAAAAAGGATAGAGGTTGAAGTATTTGGGCAGTTAATGGATATCTAATCTTTTCTTTAATCTATAGATGTTACTGTTCTTATTTTCGATATATTCAATATGATCCATAATTCGTCTCACTAACATTAATCCAAGGCCACCTTTCTTCTTTTCAATTATAATCTCTTCAATAGAAGGTTCTTTGTATTCTTTATAGTTAAATCCATTACCAGTATCCCTGATTTCAAAAATAATTTCGTCGTCTTCGATATTAACTAGTAATTCAATACATTTTTTTGGATTACATTGATGCGAATGAATCATCAAGTTTGCACAAACCTCATCTACAGCAAGTACCAGAGAGTTTATATCAATTTCGGAATCAAGATGTTTTTTTAAGACATCATTGATAAAATACCTTATTTCAACCAGTCTTTTCTTTTGACAGGGGACCTTGTAATTATACCGCATTCACTAGTTTCTTTGCTTCCTCCTTTGACTCAACCATATTAATTAATTGATCTAATCCTAGTATCTGAAATACATTTCTAACTTTTTGACTCAGTGCAAATAAAACCATTTTTATTTCACTTTCCTCCATTTCATTTATATATGACATAAAAACACCTAATCCAGCAGAGGATATATATTTCAGATTGTGACAGTCAACAAGTATTTTTTTATGTGATTTAATAACTTCACCAATTTTATTATCCAGATGAATGGACGAACTTGCGTCAACTTCGCCAATAACTTTTATTATATAAAAATCGTCTTCTTGTTCTGTTTGAATTGTTATCATGGTATATAACGCTATAAAAAAATCTTGGTTTAAATTTTTTTACTGAACTTAATTATTATCAATGTATAATCATCATCAGGTGCCTTTGATTCGCAATGATCATATAAGGCACCTATTATTTCATTTTTCATTCCTTCAGGTGAATTATCGGCATTTTTTAATACAAGTTTTTTTAATCGATCATATCCGAATTCTTTTCCTTGGATATTCCTTGCTTCTGTGATACCATCTGTAAATAAAATAAGTAAATCTCCTGCATTAAATTTGATCCTATCATTGTTAACGTATTCCTGAAATTCATTGTTTCTCAAAATTCCAAGACCCAGACCTTTCCCCAAGAAATAAGTAGGCTCTTTTGAATCCTTTTTTAAAAAAAGTGAGGGACAATGACCTGCCCGGCAGAATTCTATTGTCCGTGAATGTCTATCAATATTATAAATAGAAGCTGTTATGAACGAATTTTTATCCAATCCTTGAGCGAGGGCTTTATTAGCATAAACCATAAATTCACGTGAGGATAAATTCAATTGAACTAGACTGTGAAAAATACCTTTCAATTGAGACATATGGAAAGCCGCCGATGTTCCTTTTCCGGAAACATCTCCTATAATTACGATGGTTCTATTCTCATCTACTTTATAAATATCATAATAATCACCTCCGACCTCGTCCGCAGATTTTGAATAGGCCACAATATCGAAAAAACCACTATGATCAAGGTGAGTTGGTAATAAGCTCCTCTGAACCGTCTTCGCGATATTCAATTCTTTAATATATCGTTCATTTTCTAAAGCGGAATCTATAAGTTTGAAATTTTCAATTGAAATAGCTGCCTGATTAACAAAGGTTCTGATAATATTAATCATCTCTTCATTAAACCCATCTGATATCTCTTTCAGTAAAATAAGTGATCCAACGATCTCATTTTGAATGAATATTGGGAAAACAAGTACTGATTTGAATCGATTATTCTTCAACGTTGCAATATATCTATCACTTTTCAAGTTTTTAATGGGATCTGAACTGGCAATTTTTTTAGTTTTACTTTTCGAAATTATTTGAGTTAATCCACTTATATCTTCTTCTTTTATTTTATAGGTTAATCTGGAAGATTCTCCCGATTTGCTCTGATTTTTTTCAAGCCAGGCTGCATCCGCCAGTACAGCACTTATAGAACTTTCCAAAAGGATTTCATAGACCTCCTGTTCATTTTTACCGGTGTTTCTTGACTGGCTCAGGCGCTGAAAATTAATGATCTCTTCTAATTTCTTCTCAAAAACAGAAGATGTTGGAAGATTGAATAAGATAACAAGTACGGAAATAAAAGCATATAGAAATATGAAAATGAAGAGACTATCAATCGTAATATTCTGTATTGCATTGAATATCAGAATATCTGCTTGATTAATATACATAAAATGAATAAAGTAAAACTGATATACGATAATAAGCACAAAGAGTAAAATACTTTTCCATTTTTGTTTGAAATTAAGATAAGCTACCCATTTTAAATTGGCAGAGAAATAGACACTTCCAATAAAAATAATACCTAAGATTGAGAGATAATAAGGATCGAAAATAGAAAGCTTAAAAAAAGTAAAAAACAAAGTTGCAAAAAGAAAATAGACAAATATCCTCCAGGTAATTATTAGCCTTTTAGATTTTTGATAGAATATAAATTTCTCCCAAACAATAAATGTTGAAATAAAAAAGGCAGTTATCAATCCAACATTAATATTATAGATGAGGTTTGTAACCAATGGATTTTCACCACTTCTACTGTGACTGACAAATAAGTTTTCAATGGGGGATAATATTAACGACGCAATGGTAGCTATTAGACCTGTCACAAAAATTCTCCATAAGAGTTCCTGGAGATTGGCATCACGAGATCTCCCCAATCTTACCTTATAAAAAGAAAAAACAGAAAGAAAAAACAGAATAAAAAAAATGTCGGGTAAAACCTCATGCAGTCCGTGTGAAATTTGATTTGCCCTGGCAAATGACATGACAAGAATCATTGCAGTCATAACGAACCAACTGATAAAACCAGTGGCAAAAAAAATTCTGAGTTGCAATAGTTTTCTTGCCATCAATAATATATTTACCTAAAAATATGGAATTTGACTCAGCAATAAAATTACCAGAAAAGATGTTTAATTTTTTCTTTATAAATTAAAAAATGTTCATTTAATTTTTGTAAGAAAATATCTAACTTGAGATAAAAAATAAATGATTTAAGCTTTATATAAATAAATACTAGAAAGTCAAGATTTTTATCCACATTTTATCAAACTTATCCACATTTTTTTTCTACTTTAATCTAAGCAGTTGATTATCAATAGTTTGCATTTTAGCAATTAAATTAAATAACTGTGGATAACTTCCTCAGTATGATAAAGTTATAGTATTGTTGTCAATTTTATAAAATAATGTAGACTAAAATCAAAAAATTAAAAAACCAAAAAATCAACAAAAAATATTTTTAGAATTTAATGTTTTTACACGAATTTTTTTCTTCTTAAATTATTTCTGTAGGCGTTAAAAATTGTCGATTTTGAAAGAAAACCTTTATACTTTCCTTCATCGATAACGGGCAGGTTCCACGCACCGGTTTTTTCAAATTTACGCATTACAGTTTGCATATTATCATTAAAATCCACCCTATCAGGGGGGCTATGCATAAGATTTCGAATATATGTGGTTTCCCTTGCTTTATAATCAAACATGATTCCTCTTATGTCATCCAACGTAATGATTCCCATTAGTTCCTCCTGATTATTTACCACCGGATATATATTACGTTTGGATTTACTAACCACCTGTATAAGGTCTTCGAGTTTTTTATCTGGATCGATGGTTACAAGATCAGTTTCGATTAACTTATGAAGTTGAATAATTCCTAATACTTGTTTGTCTTTATCATATGGACTGTAATCACCTCTCTCAATTAAATTTTTAGTATAAAGTGAATATTCTTCATAATAAGAAATGGTTAAATAAGAAATAGCTGAAACAATCATCAAAGGCACAAATAGTGTATATCCACTTGTAATTTCAGCTATAAGGAATATACCTGTAAGAGGCGCATGTAATACTCCACTCATCACTCCGCACATGCCAACAAGGGTAAAATTTGAGTTACTTACAATAGCATATCCAGCTAAATAATTGAACGTAATAGCAGATAAAAATCCCGTAACACCACCTAAAAATAAAGATGGCGCAAATATTCCACCACTCCCGCCAGATCCAATTGTAAGAGAAGATGCAACAGGTTTAATTAGAATAACACCTAACAAAAAAGCACCAAATAGGAGAATATTTGCAGTATTTGATAAGAATAAGTTGTTGTTTAAAATATCAATTTCTTTGTTGGTTAATAGCGCCTTTATGATATCATAACCTTCTCCATAGATAGGAGGGAAAATAATAATGATTAATCCTAGAAGGATACCTCCTGTAAGTCCTCGTCCGATATAATTTTTTACTTTTTTAATTTTGATTTCCACATGATTTATTAATCGGGTAAAGTATAGTGAAGCAAGCCCACATATAATTCCTAGGAGCACGTAAAATGGCGTGTCAGATGCTTTAAATGAATCTGTCAATTTAAAAGAAAATAATATATCATCTCCTAAGAGGGTTAGGGAAACTAAAGAACCTGATACTGAAGCAATTAATAAGGGAATGAAACCTGTGATTGTCAGATCTGTAATTATTACTTCAAAACAAAAGATAACACCGGCTATTGGGGAATTAAAAATTGCAGAAATGGCAGCTGCAGCTCCACATCCGACCAGGATTGTTCTACTATTATAATCTGTATGCATCAATTGTGATACATTCGATCCAATTGCGGAACCAGTCACAACTATCGGAGCTTCAAGTCCAACTGATCCACCAAAACCAACTGTAATTGCACTTGTTATCATTCGTGTATACATTTTAGTACGTTGGATCAAGCTTGACTTTTTCTCGATCGCATAGATTATATCAGTTATTCCATGGCCAAGCTTTTCTTTAAAAATGTATCTTGAAAGGATTATAGTAAGCACAATTCCTATCAGCGGATAAATAAAATATAGATAATTTGGCAAGAAACCACTCTTCAGGATTCCCTGGATATAATGAACTGATTCCTTTAGGATAACAGCTGCCAGTCCTGCAATCGCTCCTATAATGGCACTTAAAAAAATAACAAAATTCTTGGTTTTTACATGCTTTATTCTCCAAACCAGGAATTTTGCCAATAATTCATTGGCTTTCATATGAACAAAAATAACATGAATCAAAAAATAATATACATCTTATTTGTTTAGATTAGGTTAATTTTTTTATTCGTAGAAATAGTAAATCAATGGAAAATCGTGTTACAAAACTATTAAATATTAAATATCCTATTATACAGGGTGGAATGATCTGGTGCAGCGGATGGAAACTTGCAGCTGCAGTTAGTAACGCAGGAGGTCTGGGATTGATTGGCTCAGGATCAATGTATCCTGAAATCTTAAGAGAACATATCCGTAAATGCAAGAAGGCTACAAAAAATCCATTTGGTGTTAATGTCCCATTGCTATATCCGGCAATAGAAGATCACATGAATATTATTCTGGAGGAAAAAATTAAGGTTGTATTCACTTCAGCC
>WOR8_10000263_pt1 | contig 54228 bp, 45 predicted proteins | sample DeeMarSeWOR38_10_FD_19890 | JGI IMG/M metagenome (IMG submission 19890)
CGGAAGGCGGAAGGCGGAAATCGGAAAGAAAAAAAAATAGTGAAATGACGGATGTAATAACAACTGAAGGATTGAGGAATTGGGGAATATATGAATACAGATGATGCGGTTGTCAAACTTATGCGGCAGGAGGCCCTTGAGATTTTTAAAGCCGGCCTGAAAGCCGTGGATCCGATTGAGGCGATTTATCGCCATATCAAGGTGACGGATGAGGCCATTTTTATGGATGACCAGCGGTTTGACCTGGAAAAATATGAGCGAATTTTAATCGTGGGTGCGGGAAAAGCAGTAGCCCCTATGGCAAAGGCTTTGGAAGATCTCTTGGGTAAGCGCGTTGCCAAAGGTGTCATTGTGGTCAAAGAAGGCCACGGGCTTCCCTTAAAACAGGTGAAGATATGTGAGGGAGGTCATCCGGTGCCTGATGAAGGCGGCGTTCGCGGAACCGAAGAAATTTTGTCAGTCGCTGAAGAGGCGGGTGAGAAAGATTTGGTCATATGCCTGATTTCCGGAGGCGGCTCTGCGCTTTTAGTTGCTCCCCCTGTCGGCATAAGCCTTGAAGATAAGCAAGCGGCCACAAAACTTCTGCTCGCCTGCGGGGCGACGATTCATGAATTAAATACCATTCGTAAGCATCTCTCGCGTTCCAAAGGCGGTAGGTTGGCACAGGCTGCATATCCGGCCACGGTAATAAGCCTGATTCTATCTGATGTTGTGGGAGATGATTTGGATGTGATCGGATCGGGACCGACGGTACCCGATTCCAGTACTTTCCAGGAAGCCGAACAGATTCTTAAACGCTATGAGATATGGGATCAATTGGCGGTTTCTATTCGGGATCACATCCAAAAGGGTGTACGGGGAGAAATTGAAGATACGCCCAAATCCGAAGCCGCGGCCTTTCAGCGTTGTTCATCGGTGCTGGTGGGCACCAATCTTCAGGCGATGTTGGCCGCCGGCAATGAGGCTGAGCGCTTGGGATATCGTCCGTTGATTCTATCAACCAAAGTGGAGGGCGAAGCCCGCGAGGTAGCCAAAGTCCACATCGCCATTGCCAAAGAAATTGTAAGTTCGAAAAATCCGATTTCGCCGCCGGCGTGTGTACTATTTGGTGGAGAGACGACGGTAACCCTGCAGGGGGATGGAAAAGGCGGTCGTAACCAGGAATATGCATTGGCTTCTGCGCTGGCTTTGCAAGGGCAGAATAATATCGTTGCTCTCAGCGGTGGAACCGACGGCACGGATGGACCCACTGATGCGGCCGGAGCAATCGCCGATGGCGCTACCGTGGCGCGTGCCCGTCAGAGGGGTATGGATCCCGGAGAATATCTTCGCCGAAACGATTCCTATAATTTCTTCAAGCATTTGGATGATCTGATAATTACCGGGCCAACGCGCACTAATGTGATGGATATCTACATGCTTCTAATCCAAAGTGAAGCGGCCACTAAAAGCTAAACTATTTAAAATTTTCGTTACGAGTATCAAAACGGCTGGAAAGAAACACAGATAGTCATTCAAGGTTTAACATCGGATTTTTGAAAACAAATGAAATTAAATTGCGGAGCGGAGCGACATCATTATTCGATGTTCAACGTTGGAAGTTCGATGTTCGACGTTCATCTTTCAAAACAACCCTATACGGCATAAATGTAACCTGTGAATATTTACAAAACAACTTAGTGCTTACGGCGCTTGGCCCCTGCCCAACAATCGATGAGATCATTAAGCGCGGATTTTTTAAGGATCGCAAAAAATTAGAAAGGCAGAGCCATAATTGGCTCTGCCTTTATTTGGTTTTAATTTATAGTTTATTCAAACACTTCTAAAGCCGTTTGACATTCACCGCCTGGGGACCTTTGGGGGACTCTTCTATTTCAAAACTGACCCTATCTGATTCTTTGAGTTTGCGGAATCCGTCTCCCTCAATCCCTGAATAGTGGACGAAAACATCGCCAATGTCATCCGTCTCGATGAAACCATAACCTTTTTTTACGTTGAACCATTTTACTCGGCCCTCGGCCATCAACAGATCCCTCCTTTCTTCTTTCCTTTCGTACCGTGCATTAGGAGGTTGGTTGGAAAACGCAATAAAACGGCTCTGTCGAGCAGATGACCGATTTACATTTCGTTCCAAACTAAGATCCTAGCTCTTGTACGATATCTATTGCTAAATTAAGATAATCGCAATAATTAGGAGTTAATATGATTAGATGAACATAAAATATCTTCAAAAAGGAGTCAAGCAAAACAAAGGGGCTATTCTATTATTAAAACTTTTATTTGACAGCTTCTATAATTAATATATTAGATAAAGTGAAAAAAGCTATTCAGATAAACTGGGAAGGAGATATAGTCGGACATGTACAAGTTCATCAAGACGAAGGAAGCGCAAAATGTTGGTATTATCACATTAAGTCGGCCTGAAACGCTAAATGCTTGGCATCGACCAATGAGAGATGAACTGATAGATGCCTTAAAGAATTATGAAAATAATCAGAATATCCGGGCCACTATTCTAACCGGGACAGGGGATAGGAGCTTCTGTGCCGGCCAGGATTTAGAAGAGGCAGAAAAGTTCGATCCCGATGGAGCCGAGGCTTGGATGGAGGAATGGCACGTCCTGTATGATTTGATTCGCAGCTTGACCAAACCCTTAGTTGCGGCTCTCAATGGACTTGCAGCCGGGTCAGGGTTTCAGGTGGCTCTCCTTGCTGATGTAAGAATAGCCCACCCAGAGGTCACCATGGGTCAACCCGAAATCAACTCTGGTATCGCAAGTGTCACCGGTCCCTGGATCATGAAAGAGATGCTTGGCCTTTCGAGGACCATCGAGCTTACCTTGACAGGGCGAATGATGGATGCACAAGAATGCTATCACATCGGATTATTACACAAAATCGTTCCACGAGAGCAATTGATGAAGCAGGCGCTTCAAACGGCTAGCCTTCTTGCAGCAAAACCTCCAATCGCCATGCGTTTAACCAAACAACGGTTCCGGGAGGCAACAGAACAGGGTTTCCAGGATATGTTGGTCGCCGGTGTCAGGATCCAGCGCGAATCATATGCGACCGGGGAACCTCAAGCGGTGATGAAAGAATTTCTTAGCAAGCGAACCGCAAAACCCAAAGATTGATGATATCCCTGGTTATGCCTCGCGCAGCACAGGTGCTTGCTTATGGCTATCTGGCTGGCTGAAAACGAGTTAAAGCTGGGATTGAGAGATAAAACCCTAAGGTTGTAAAAATTCTTTATCGTCGGCTGGGCATTGTCCACCGATGAATGTTGATAATTGAAGATTGTTTCTCGTCCTCGTCCTCGTTCTCGCAATCGACAAATGACGTTTGTGAAGCAAGATGCCAAACGGATCGAGGACGAGTACGAGGACGAGTACGATGACAACATCCCAGCGGGCTGAGTCTCTCCAGCACAATATCTTCATGGTTGAAGCAGAAATTCACTATGGGTGAATTTCAGATTCATCATCAAAAATTCGATTGTCCTTATATGTGTGCGGTTGCACAAACAAGAACAGGGTAGATTCAAATGGCATACAAGCGGACGATACGCGAGTTGCTGGAATACAGGGTGGAACATACGCCCGAGTTTGTCTTCGCCGTGCATCAGGACAAAGAGATTTCTTTCAGCACCTTGGGGGCCTGTGTGAATCGTCTTGCAAACGGCCTCAATGAAGCCGGTATAGCAGCCGGGGAGTCTGTTGCAGTTATGCTTCACAATCATCCGGACCACATTTTTACTTTATTTGCCATTGCGAGTCTCGGTGCCGTTTGGGTTCCAATCAACACAAACTTAAAGGGGCAGAGTCTGGCGTATATTATCAAACAGTCTAGCCCCAGCGCTCTGATTGTTGACGCCGAATTTTGGGACCGAGTTGAACCGGTTGTAACTGATAATAGAATCGAGATCATTATCCTTCGTAATCATTCAATGGCATCTAAGCGTGCTAATGTGCTTGATTTTGCTGCAGTTGCCCAAGGAAATCATAATCCACCTCCAACAAAACCGACACTGGACGACCTGCGTTGCATCAGCTTTACCTCGGGCACCACCGGGCCACCTAAGGGAGTGCTCATGACCGAACGAATGCTGAGAAGCTGCGCAACCGGTGCTGCAATTGCCTCGGACGTTTGCCCGCGGGACATCTTTTTGCTCTGGGAGCCTATCTATCACAGCAGCGGTGCTCAGATGTGCATACTGGCCCTTATGGAACCTATTTCATTAGTTATCGTACCTGGGTTTAGCGCATCGCGCTTTTGGGATCTTATTAGAAAACATAAAGTGACAAAAATTCATTATCTTGGAGGCATTATTGACATTCTGCTGAAGCAACCCTCCGGCTTGAATGATAAAAATCATTGTGTCCGGATTGCGTTTGGCGGGGGCTGCAGAAAAGAGAGCTGGCGTGCGTTTGAGCAGCGTTTCGGTGTAAAGATTCAGGAATGTTACGGCCTGACTGAGGCCTCGGGGTTTACGACTGTCAATACCTCGGGAAAAGTGGGATCAATCGGTAAACCGTATCCGTATTTTGACGTTCAAATTGTTGATGATGATGGCGTACCGTTAAAGGTCGGACAAACCGGGGAAATATTAGTGCGTGAGAAAGAATCCGGGGTGATCACCCAGGGATACCTGAACAACCAGGAGGCAACCCCGGCTGCTTTGCAGGGCGAATGGCTTCATACCGGCGATATAGGACGTTATGACGAAGAGGGCGATTTTTATTATATGGGGCGCAAGACAGACAGTATCCGTCGTCGTGGTGAAAACATCTCCGCTTGGGAGGTAGAGAGCGTTCTCAACTCCCATCCTGATATTAAAGAAAGTGCGGTGATTGGTGTCGATGCGGAAATCGGCGAACAGGAATTAAAAGCATTCGTAGTTTGTGCTGCGGGTACCACTATCGAACCGCTTGATATTATCAGATGGTGCGAAGCGCGCATGCCGCATTTTCAGATACCGCGTTACCTGGCTTTTGTCGGCGGATTCAAGAAAACTCCTACGGAACGCATCCGCAAGGAAACGCTTTCCAGGGATACGATTGATTGTTGGGACCTTGAGATGTCCGGATATAGAATTAGACGCGCATAATCCTTAATTTCTTTTTACACAGAAAGGATTGGATACAATGAAGGCAGCCGTTTTGAGAAAGCTGAACTCTCCCTTGAAAATTGAGGATGTCCCCATACCGGCATTTAGTTCGAAAGATGTTTTAATGAAAGTCAAACAGTGCGGCATTTGTGTAACCGATGTCCATATTGCAAATGGATCAAGGCCGGTAGGTCAATTGCCTTTCATCATGGGGCATGAAGGCGTTGGGATTGTCGAGGAGGTAGGCAGTGCAGTTACCCAATTTGTCATAGGGGATCGGGTACTGATGAGTCCATTGGTGAGTTGCGGTATGTGCGTTAATTGCAGTGTCGGAAGAGATAATCTTTGTGAGCGCCGTTGGCTGATCGGCATATCACCGGGAAAGCAAGGTGTGTATGCAGAATACGGCGTTATTCCAGAGAGAAATCTCTTTAAATTGCCTGAAGAGATAACGTATTCAGACGGCGTGCTTATCACCAGCGGCTTGGCCAGCTCCTTTCATGGTGCCAGGCGAGCAGATTTCAAGGCATCTGAAACAGCGTGTATATACGGCCTGGGAGCTTTAGGAAAATTGCTTGTACTTGTTCTTAAAGCATTTGGCGCATCTTTAATTATTGGTGTCGTCAGACGTGAAAAGAGCATAAAAGAGGTCGAGAACTTCGGTGTTGATTACGTTATCAACTCAAGCGAGAAAGACCCTGTAGAACAAATAAAGCACCTCACCGGAGGAAAAGGTGTTGATGTCGGATTCGAGGCTGCCGGTAACCATGAAGCAATTCTGCAAGCCATTGCCAGCACAAGAGCCGGAGGAAGAACCTGTACCTTGGGTGTGCCGTTCTACCATGTGACGATGGATTTCAAAGAGGAGCTGGGCTTTTTCCATGAAATTTGTGAAAAGGAGGCAACTCTTATCAATTCCTGGGGCTATCTGCGTCAGGAATTTCCCATGATGCTGAAAATGGTAAACAAGGGTCTCATAGATTTTTCACCTTGCCGGACCCAGATCTTACCCATAGAAGAGGTGAACGAGGGCATGAGACTTAGTCAAGAAGGCGATTATACGAGGGTCATAATTGGATTCTAAATTTCCAGAAATGCATTTCTTCCTTAGGATCTTATAAGGGGGCATTGACATGAAAGCTGCAATATTTAAAGCGCTCGGTAAACCACTGGTTATTGACGAAGTTCCAAAACCGGAAGTTAAGGAAAACGAGATCTTAATGAAAGTTAAGGCGACTGCGATTTGTATTGCAGATATTTATTCTATTAGAGGTGAACGGCCGCTTCAATTGCCTCATATCATGGGCCATGAGGCAGCAGGGATTGTGGCGGAGGTCGGAAGCGAGGTAAGAAATTTCAAACCGGGGGACAGGATACTCGGAAATGCCATCGTGACCTGCAAGCAATGCCACTACTGTAAAAGAGATCTGGAACAGCTGTGTGAGAATCACAAAATCATCGGTACGGACTCAGGAACCCAGGGTGCATTTGCAGAATATTACAAGTTGCCGGAAGAAAACGTTTATCAGCTTCCTGAAGAGATTCCGTTTGACCAGGCGACCGTCATAACGAGTCCCTTGGCCTCAGCTTATCATGGCGTTCGGATTGCAGACATACAAAAGGGAGATACCGTCGTCGTGTATGGCGCAGGTGCAATAGGCTATCATGCGATGTTAGGCGCACTGACCTATGACGGCGTCCGAGCCTTTATGGTAGATATTGTTGAGGAAAAACTGCAACTGGCCAGGGCGGCGGGGGCAGCCGCGGTTATTAATGCGCAAGATGAGGACCCGGTTGAGACGGTAAATCGATTAACCGACGGCCGAGGTGCTGCAGTTGCCATTGAGGCGGTAGGTTCGCTGAAAACTGTCAATCAGGCTATTTTGAGCTTGAGAAAGGCGGGCAGAGCGGTTTTAATGGGAGCCCCCTGGGAGAAAATCGTCATCGAGTTTGAAAACTACCGAAAAGATTTTCTTTTTAAAGAGATAAAGATTACCTCCAGCATAACCAATCGCAAAGATGAAATGAATCCGTTGATCGAACTCGTAAGAACCGAAAAGATAGATCTCTCCCGTTCGATTTCCCTGGCACTGCCTTTTGAAAAGATTAATGAGGGAATCGAGATCGTAAAGAATAATCTCGGCAATCCGATTAGAGTCGTGATGAAATTAGATTGAGTTGGGCCAGAGAGGCACTCAAAAGAAATTCATGGTTGACAAACCATCAAAAGCATGCTTGACCTCAATAATGAGGCATGGTAATAGAATGAATCCTCTTTATTTTTTATAGTATTCATTTATTGTGCGAGGATGTCTATTTGCTGGAGGTGCAAAATACACCAATGATCCTGAAGGGGGGGACCAATCTATGCGGAATCCCGATAGGTATTCTGGCGCTTGAGACGTATTATGGCAAGCTGCCGGGACACATCCGCAATGCATCCACCTTTCGGTTTCCGGTAATCTATCGGGTTATCAAGGGGGCAACGGCCAAACGGGTGGTGGATGAGGCCGATCCTGATTTGTTGCAACCATTTATCGAGGCTGCACGTGAACTGGAAACAGAAGGGGTGCTGGCCATCACCGCAAGCTGCGGGTTTCTGGCGTTATTTCAAGAGGAGCTTGCCGATTGCGTTGGCATTCCGGTATATGTCTCCAGCCTGATTCAAGTCCCCATGGTCTATCGTATGCTTCGCCGGGAACAGAAGGTGGGAATTTTAACTGCCAAGAAGAGCAAGCTCACCGAAGCGCATCTTAAAGCCGTCGGGGCGGACACGGTACCCGTGTGCGTGGCCGGCATGGATGACCAGGAGGAATTTTGCGCCGTCGTTATTAACGGCAGCCGAATCGAACTGGATGTGGATCGGCTGGAAGTTGAAGTAATTTCAGTGGTTGAAGGACTGGCCCAGGAACATCCGGAGATGGGGGCGCTGGTGATTGAATGTACGGATTTGCCCCCTTTTGCGCACCTGATCCAAAAGAAGATTCGAGTCCCGGTTTTTGATGTCGTCACCCTGACCCACATGGTTTATGATGCCCTGGTGAGAACTGAATACATGGGGATTATGCCACGCTGAATTACGGTTCAATCATTGCGTGATTGATTATACACAGCGTCATAATAAATTGCGTATTCGTCCTTTGAATCGTTGATTTCAACTCTACAGGATAGGGTCAAACATGCAGAACGCTGTGTATGTATGCGCAATGATTTATGTCGTTGCGTATAGTTAAGTCGGTTAAAGCGGTTAGGATCATGATGAATATTTGACTCTTTAACCGCCTGACCAATTTAACGTTTAACTCGATCATCAAAAGAAAGGAGGGCAAATTTTATGAAAATTTTAAATTGCAAAAAATTATCATTTGTTATCATGACGTTGATGGCAGTGGGGGTCCTACTTTGGGGGTTGGGACCATCTGCCGCGGATGCCAAAGATCCCGTGAAAATAGGTTTGTTGTCACCATTTTCACCCCCGGGTGATCCGGCGGCCGGCAAACGGATGCGATGGGGCGCGGAACTGGCCGTACAATACATCAATGAAGAAATGGGCGGTGTGCTGGGCGGAAGGCCCGTGGAACTGGTTGTGGAAGATGACGCCGGAACCCCCGCCGACGGTATTGGGGGATACCGCAAGCTGGTACAAAAAGATGGCGTGGTGGGTGTCGTGGGGCAATATCACAGCTCTGTGTGTCTGGCGGTGAACAAGGTCGCCCAGGACCTGGGTGTGCCGCTATTTTCTTCCGGTGCATCAAGCCCCAAAATTACCTCCTCTCAGAATCCCTATATTTTCAGTATTATGTCGTTGACGCCGGATCGGGCAAAATTCTGGGTTGAGTTTGCCCAGGCCATGGGATACAAACGAATTGCAGTCATTGCCGAAGACACGGATTACGGAACGGGATTTGAGAAGTATGTCAAACAATTCGGGCAGGAGGCCGGTCTTGAGATCAAAGCTATTATTTTTCCGCGGTCCATAACCGACATGACCCCCATACTGCTCGAAACCAAAGCCTGGAAACCGGACCTGATCGTAAATATCGGTGTCGGGCCACCTGCGTATCTGATGGTCAAACAAGCTTATGACATCGGGCTCTTTCCGAAAACAAAAATGCTCGGGTCCTATGCCTGGCCGGTGAGACCGGAATATTGGGATGCCGTCGGCGATAAGGGTAAATACATTATGTACACCTCCTACTACAAACCGGGGATGCTGATGTCCCATCTGGGAGACTGGATGTCGCCCAAATACAAAGCCGCCCACGGTGAAGATCCGACATTTTACGCGCTGAATGTATACGGTGAGATCCTTGTCATTGCCCAGGCCGTCAATATGGCTCAGTCAGACGACCCCAAAGCGGTGCAGGCGGCATTGGTTAAATGGCCGTATCTTGATTGGAGCGGTGTGGTGAAATTTGAAGAACCTTCAGGTATGAAGTGGCACAATGTTTCCCCGCCGCATCTGATCCTCCAGCAAACGGCAGTGAAACAACCATTTGCAGAATCCAAGCTGGTATGGCCGCCCCAGTTTGGCGGAGACGGCAAGGTCGCAGGACCATAATAAGGCAAATTAATCTCCCACCAATTTGCAATTATCTTTCGTGGCTGGAAGCCACTCCCACAAATTGATTCCCACCCGTGGGAGCGGCTTCAAGCCGCGATATCCTCCAAACGAGCTAAGTGCGCCGATTCATGGAAGTTTGATTGATACGAAAGGAGGGCACAGCCATCGACCTGCATCTTTTCAGCCAATTTTTAATCTCCGGCATCATAATGGGAATCCTTTATTGCCTGATGTCCATGGGGATCAATTTCATTTACGGCATCATGAAGGTGATCAATTGGTCCATGGGCGAATTCTTTATGATTGGGGCCTATGTTCAGTATTTGTTGCTGGCGTATATAATCGGCCCCCAATTCTGGTATTTCGGCATCATTATCGCCGCCTTCATCGTATTTGTTCTGGGTGCTCTGGTTCAGCGGATACTGATTAAGCCGATGTTCGTCGGAATTATAGAAGCCAAAATGGAATATGCTACCATTGTCACCATTTCATTAGCCATTTTCCTGCGAAACATCGCGGTCCTTATCGGCGGCCCATATATCTACACACCTCCGGATTACGCAGGCCCGACCCAGCTCTTAACGTTGCCGATAAGCGGAAACCGGCTGGTTGGACTGATCGGTGCCCTGATCATACTGGGATTATTTTACTACTTTATCAAAAAGACCTGGTCGGGAAAAGCGTTTCAGGGGGTTGCCCAGAATCGGTCCGGGGTTCAGACCGCCGGCGTCAATGTGCTCAAATATGATACATTGGCCTTCGGGTTGGGGACTGCTCTGGCCGGGGCCGGAGGTGCATTGCTGGCCCCTATTTTTCTGGTGCATCCGATGTGTGGTCTTGTACCCACAGTCAGAGGCTTTGAAATTATTGTTATCGCCGGTCTGGGCTCAATTCCGGGAATCCTTGTAGCCGGTCTATCCCTGGGTATTGCGGAGAGTTTAGGAAGCGCATTCATTAACCCGTCTTTTGTCGATATCTATGGATTTATTCTTTTGGTAATTATTCTGTCCATTAAACCTTATGGATTGTTTGGCAAACCGGAACGTGCGGTATAGTGATAAATATGAAATTTTTTAATTTAAAAAATATTGGCCTGCTGACACTCATCGTCATCGCCCTTTTACTACCCGTCGGTATTTCCGATTACTGGCAGTATGTTTTAATCATTGTTTTCTTTTATGCAATTATGGCTGCCAGTTGGAATTTACTTGGGGGATATACAGGACAATTCTCATTGGCCCACCATACCTTTGGCATGATCGGAGCCTATACGTCTTCGATGTTGATGGCCAAAGCCGGGCTACCATTTTGGATGAGTATACCGGCTGCCATACTGCTAACGATGGTACTTAGCCTTATTTTAGGAATCGTATGTCTTCGGGTTCATGGCTTGTACCTTGCTTTGATAACATGGGCGTTTGCCGAGGTTGTCCGTAATTATTTCAGACTGCATTATGCCTTTACCGGCGGAGATCGCGGATTTGATTCACCACTTTTGTTTGGAACCCTGCAACCCACGCCATATTATTATTTCTTTTTGATTCTGACCATATTTTCCATTGCGCTAATTGCCGTCATTATGCGCTCACGGATTGGTTACTATTTAAGAGCGATTCGCGATGATGTGATCGCGGCCCGATCCATGGGTGTCAATATTGTGCGATATAAAGTTTTAGCCTTTATCGTGGCCAGTGGTCTTGCCGGTATGGCAGGGGCATTCTACGGTCATTCCATCGGTCTGATCAGCCCGGTATTGGGTGATTTTTATGAAATGGCGATGATCGTCATTTTTGTGGTCATCGGCGGCATGCGCACCCAGGCAGGACCGGTGGTGGGGGCAGTCTCAATTCGAATTACGATGGAACTTTTGCGGGAACAGTCGGAAATCCGGATTATTATATTGAGTGCGCTGGTCATCATCGTTATGAGATTTTTCAACGGCGGGTTGATGGAATTGTTCAGGCGAATCAGAAGATGGATTGGCAGAGAGTATGAACCGGTATCGGCATTTCAGGAATAAGGATATTATAGCGATGGTGTAAAATTATAGCTTATTATAGGAAAACCCTATGCAAGATAATCGCTATCCGTTTTTGGATGTGAAAAATGTCACCAAACGATTTGGTGGTTTGGTTGCCAACCATGACGTCTCTTTACAGATTAAAAGGAGAGAGATTCGAGGCCTAATCGGTCCCAACGGATCGGGTAAAACGACGCTGATTAACGTCATCACCGGGATTTATGAACCGGAAGCCGGTAACATTTATTTCGCCGGAAAACGCATTGACGGTCTCCAGCCAGATGTCATTGCTTCGTTGGGTATTATGCGAACCTTTCAGGTGGCGCGAGTCTGGCGCGACATGACCGTTTTGGAAAATATGCTGATCCCAGCCTTTTGCGAGGGGCAATCCCGAAAAGAGGCTCAGGCCAGGGCTGAAGAGCTGCTCGAATTTGCCCTGCTCACACGACTTAAAGACACGCTGGCCAAGAGTCTCTCCGGAGGCCAGAACATGTTGCTGCAAATCGTGCGGGGCTTCATGAACAGGGATCTTCAGCTTTACGTGATGGATGAACCGTTTGCAGGGGTTCACCAGTCTATTAAAGGAATTATACTAAAATCCATTAAAATGATGAATGAAGAAAAGGGTATTACGTTTCTCATCATCAGCCATGAAATGCCGACTGTCAGCACCTTGTGCGACAAAGTCACCGTGTTAGCCAAAGGTGAGCTTATTGCCGAAGGCACAATGGAAGAAGTCGCCAATGAACCCCAGGTGATTGACGCCTATTTGGGAGGATAGAAAAATTGTCCATGTTGTCCATGGAAAATATTACTGCCGGCTATGTGGAAGAAATCGATGTGTTAAATGATGTCTCGCTTGAGGTAAATGAAAGGGCGATTACAGGCATCATCGGTGCCAATGGGGCAGGTAAGTCCACTATCTTAAAGACGATCTTCGGTTTTCTTCGCCCCCGGCGGGGTAAAATCATCTTTCAAGGTCAGGAAATTCAAGGCCTTCAGCCGTATCAATTGAAGCAGATGGGAATCAGCTACATGCTTCAGGAATACAGCACCTTCCCCCAGCTGTCCATCCAGGACAACCTGCTTCTGGGTGCCTGGACCTTTCGTAATGATAAAAAATTAGTTAACGAGAGATTGTCTGAAATATATCAGTTTTTTCCGGTGCTGTCGGAACGGCGCGCAGAAAAAGCAACCTATTTGAGCGGTGGATACCTCAGAATGCTATCGGTGGGCAAAGAGATCATGTCAAAACCCAAACTATTGATGATCGATGAGCCCTCCGTCGGACTTGCCCCTAATATTGTAACCGAAATCTATGATCTTTTAATCCGTGTGGCTCAGCAGGGCACTACCATACTCATTGTGGATCAGAACATCATGAAGGCCCTCGATGTTTCGGACTATATGTACCTGCTCGACATGGGACAGGTTAAACAGGGTGGACCCAAAAAAGATTTCGAAGAAGATATAAGGGAAATAATTAAAGTTTCTTTAATGGCGAAGGATTAGATTTGAAGTGGGAAGGCGGAATGCGGATTGCGGAAGGAAAAGGAAACTAGAATACTTCCAGCCAGGAGATAATACAGTATTGAGAAATTTTATATAATCCATTATCTAGTACTTGCATACTGAATCAATTAATCCAATATACTTAACGAACTCAACCAATTTTACACCTGTAATGTGAACATTCGTCCTACCAATTTTATCTTATGCTATACGTTTTCCGCAGTGAAAATTTGAGGAAATAATTTAGCATGTTTCCGCCTAAAGCCGATGTTGTTGTCATAGGGGCAGGTGTGACTGGCGCCTCCATTGCCTATCATCTTTCCAAACGTAAGCTGGACGTTGTTGTGTTTGAAAAAGGGGATTTTGTTTCGGGAAGTTCAGGTGCTTGTGGCGGCACCATTTTTCTACAGACCAAAAATCCGGGCATTCACCTGAAATTGGCCATGCAGAGCGCTCAAAAATTTCATCATCTGGAAGAAGAACTCGACAGCCAATTTGAATATCGGAAAAAGGGCGGTATGATCGTTATCGAAAACGAGAATCAACTCCCGGCAATCCAGCAAATGGTGGAAAAACAGAACCAATTTGGGTTGGACGTATCTTTGCTCGAAAAGCGGCAGGCACTGGAATTGGAACCTGCGTTAGGTAAAAATATCTTGGGGGCAACATTTTCACCAAGTGATGCGGAGCTAAATCCTTTATTGTTAACCTTCGCATTATTGACTGCCGCAGAAAAGCGAGGAGCCAAAGTAATTTCAAACGTAAAGGTCACAGGAATTGGAAAAGCTTCACATCGCGTAAGATCGGTGAAAACTGAGAAAGCTGAAATTGAAACAAACATTATCATTAACGCAGCCGGCGCCCATGCCGCTGAAATCGGCAAAATGGTGGGAGTAGAAATACCGGTCAAACCCAGAAGAGGACAACTTGTGGTGACGGAGGCGGTTGAACCGATGATAAGCCGGTGTCTCTTGTCTGCCCAGTATATTGCCGCAAAATTTAATTCTAAAATCGCTGCGCACGGAGGAGGCGTATCCATCGAACAAACATTAAGGGGGAATTTTATCTTAGGATCGACACGCGAATTTGTTGGGTTTGACAAACGTACGACACAAGAGGGTCTTCTCTACATTTCAAAGCATGTTGCTAGAATTATGCCGTGGATCAAAAATTTGCATGTTGTTCGTACTTTTGCCGGGTTGCGGCCCTATACACCGGACGGATTACCGATACTCGGCACAGTCACAGGGCTTGATGGTTTTGTTATGGCGGCCGGACATGAAGGCGATGGAATTGCCTTAGCGCCTATCACAGGAGAAATTATTGCGGATCTGATTGTTGATAACAAAACGGGTATGTATCTGGAAGAATACCGGTTGGAAAGGTTTTACTCATAACACCCAGTTGACGGGCTGTTGCCCAAAGCATCAATAGTTTCCTTAAAGCATTTGGGCAACAGCCCATTGAGTTTCGACTCAACTAGGGTTAGATCAACTTCAGGAGGTAGTATTTACATGCAGAAAAAATTAAACTTTACCGTGCTCGGCAGCGGAAACGGCGGACGGGCATTCTGTGGTCAAATCGCCGGGAAAGGTTATCCGGTGGTAATGTACGAACCTTTGGACGAAACCGCAGACTATCTAAAATTAAAAAAAGAAAGCGAGATGTTTCTCGAAGGCGATATTACAATCGGGGGCCAACTGCACGGTGTTACAATGGACATGGAAGAAGCCATCGGAGATGTCGGAGTTATCTTTCTCGTTGTTCCTTCATTTGCGCATCGGCCGATTTTTAAAAAAATGATCCCGCATCTCAAAGACGGCCAGCATATCATTATCGTGCCGGGAAATTATGGTGGTTTTCTTTTAAAGAAGATGATGTCTGATTTAGGAGTCGATAAAGACATCAGTATTTCCGAGACCGCATCATTGCCCTATGCGTGTCGTATTGCAACATTTAACACGGTCATGATTCATAAGAAAAAGTATCGGCTCAAGATCGCTACTTCACCCCAAGGAAAAAATTCAACCGTATGTGATGTTATGAATGATGTTTTCAATGGGATGGTGGAGTATTTCCCAGGTGAAAACCTTTTAGAGGTGGACCTCGACAATATTAATCAGACGTTGCATCCACTACCGGTGCTGCTGAATTACGGTGCCATCGAACAGCACCCGGATACCTTTCGACACTATATGGACGGGGTAACACCGTTGATTTCGGAGACAATGATGCAAATGGATGAAGAGCGTTTGTCCATTGGTCGCGCCTTGAATCTAAATCTTATGTCGACCATGGAGCAGCTCAAAATGTATTATGGAGATAATAACGCCAATACCTATTATGAATATGTGAATAGTGCCGAAAGCCCTTATAAAGATATTGTGGGACATAGTGTCACCAGTCGATACATCACCGAAGACGTTCCCGGACTTCATGTTCCCGCCATCCAGTTGGCTAATCTCGTCGGTGTAAACGTGCCGCTGATGGAATTGTGTGTTAGTTTAAGCTCGGTGCTCCACGGAGCAGATTACGCTGCAGAGGGCACGACTCTTGAAAAGCTGGGTATTTCCGGCAAAACCCCGGATGAAATAATTACTTTGGGCGCCTAGCAATATTTGCCAATTATGACAACGAACTCGTCAGGCGTTATAAAAGCGCCGGGTTGGTCTGTGTGGGTCGAACCAACACGCCCGAGTTTGGTCTCAATGTTACCATCGAATCCGTGATAAATTGATGTTGACAATAAGAGAGGGAATGATAAAAAAGTGAATATTTTACAACGAATTTTAGATCCGACAGCGGATTGTGTTTTTTGATTTGTGAGCTAAAATAAGTTTGACTTAAAAGGAGGATGTTATGACCGAAAAACGAGTTTCTGTTAAGATTCAACCGAAAAAAGGATCTGAAGAAGCATATTTTGCAGAACGAGATCAACATAAACTCAGGAAGCTCAGGGAAAAGGCAGCTGAAGAAGCAACCAAAAAATATTGCGAAGAACATATGTATCATTGTTTTCGATGTGGTACACAGAGCTTAGCTGAAATCGACGAGGGTAATGTCAAAATTGATATATGTGTGAATGAAGGCTGCGGTGCGATTCATTTGGATCCAGGGGAGCTAAAAGAAATTATTAGAGACCAAAAAGCTCTTTCAGCAGCAAAAAAAGCTTTTTTATCTGTATTTAAGAAATAGTAATTTGTAAACAAATTGTGATATTCAACAAATCTGCAAAATTAGCCTTCCACTAAAATCGGCGAATTCCATAATATATCGCAACATGTCAGAGTGTCAGAAGGGGTCGTATCTGCAAGTAGATGGTTGAAAAATTAAATCTTGGTCACTCCAGCTTTATTTTAAATAAATCCGGGGTACGCGTGCCATTATCGAGGAAACAACTTCATAATTGATGGTGTTTAGGCGTGAAGCTATATCATCGGCGGTAATGGATTCGGCGCCTTGCTGTCCAAAGACGACAACCTCATCTTCTAGATCAACATTTGAGAGATCGCCAACATCCAGCATGGTCAGATCCATGCATACGCGGCCTATTATCGGCACCCTTTGGCCGTGAACCAGCATGTTCCCGCACGATGAAAGTAAGCGATTAAATCCGTCCGCATATCCGACAGGCACGGTGGCAATGGTGGTGGGTTTTTCAGTTTGATACGTGATACCGTAGCTGACGTTAAAACCGGCGGGCACCTGCTTTAAATGAATGATTCTGCTTTTCAATGCCATCACCGGTTTAAGTGTTGCCCCTTTTTTATTGACTTCATCAGAAGGATACAGACCGTAAGTAGCTATACCGGGCCGCACCATATCCAGATGAGATTGCGGCAAATCGATTAAGGCTGCACTATTGGCGGCATGCTTTATTGGGGGGTCTAATCCTGCTTGTCGCAGCCGGTTTAAAAATTCCAGGAAGATATCTAGCTGTTTATTCGCATAGGACTTATCAGCGCTATCTGCAGTGGCAAAGTGGGTGAATATGCCCTCGGTTTCAAGGCCGGCAAGCTTTGCAATCGATTCGATTTCACGAACCGGATCACTTTTTGGATCCTGTGACGCGGTGGGCGACACCAAAACTTGCGGTAATAGTCCCAGTCTGCCCATGCCGCTGTCTACCTTAATGTGAATGCGGATTGTTTTACCGCTTGATTGTGCCTTGCTGGAGAGTATCTCAGCAGTGGAGTAGGAGTAAACGGTTTGGGTGAGATCAAATTCAATCAGTTTGTCGGCTAGATCCGGCGGTGTATAGCCGAAAATTAAAACGGGCTCCGCGAATCCCTCTTTTCTTAATTGAATTGCCTCATTAATTCTTGCTACGCCAAGCCACTCGGCACCGTTTTGCAGCGCTTCACGGGCAACTTCAGTTGCGCCGTGACCGTAGCCGTTTGCCTTCACCACGGCCATTAATCTGGCATTCGGATGGGAAATTCTTCTCAGCTCTTTAATATTATGTGCATACGCGTTTAGATCAACTTCAGCCCAAATCAATGGATTATCCACTATCTTTGCCTCATTTTATTCTGGGGATAGATAAGCTAGTATTTTAATTCCCATATAACATTGATGGTCTCGTAAATAGTCCTGAGTTCGTCATGCCGGACCTGATCCGGCATCCAGAACATACTGAAATGACTGGATTCCGGCCTTCGCCGGAATGACGTTTTAAAGGAATTTCAGACTTTTTACGAAATCGTCAACATTACATAGAATATTATTTTTCCTTCTTCAGAGAGCTATAACGTTTCAAGGCTTTTAAGGTTTTCCCGCCTGCGGGATTAGGTTTTAGGGACAGCATTTGCTGTGTCTGACACCCGAAACCCGAAACCTGAAACCTGAAAACCATCATGTTTTGACTGCCTGATAGAGCTCTTTGGCATGATACGAACTGCGTACAAACGGTCCGCTGGCCACTTCAGAAAATCCCATTTTGAGGGCAATGTCACGCCACTGTTCAAATTCTTCAGGAGGGATAAACCGTTTGACCGGAAGATGTTTTTTTGTTGGCTGTAGATATTGACCCAATGTCAGGATGCAGCAGCCTGCACGCAAGAGATCCTCAAGCGTTTTTTTAATTTCCTCACGTTTTTCACCGAAACCGAGCATTAATCCAGACTTAGTGGGTACGGAAAAGCCAAAGGTTCGGGCACGTTGAAGCAATTTCAATGAGCGCATATAGTCCGCTTCCGGACGTGCCAGGGGATAAAGGCGCGGAACCGTTTCAATATTATGATTTAACACATCGGGTCGGGCTTGCAAAACAGTTTGAAGCGCCTCGGTGCTGCCCTGAAAATCCGGTATTAAAACCTCCACGCATGCATCCGGTATTCTCTTGCGGATTTCCTCGATCGTTTTGGCAAAGAACTCGGCTCCGCCATCCGGCACGTCATCGCGGGTGACTGAGGTCACCACCACATATTTCAAGCCCATTCGCTGAGCGACTTCAGCCACCCGAACCGGTTCATCCGGATCCGGTGGGATCACGGGTCCTGCATCAACCGAACAAAAGCGACAGTTGCGGGTGCAACGTGAACCCAGAATGAGAAATGTGGCTGTCTGTTGGTCAAAGCATTCCCAGATATTAGGACACTTCGCCTCCTGACATACCGTATGTAGCCGGTCTCTGTAAATCATTGATCTGACGTTTTCAAACGTCGGGCCGGTCGGTAGCCGTCGTTTTAACCAGCTGGGTTTTTGTAGGAGGACGGTTTGTTGGGATTGTTGTTTCATGCTTTTTTGGGTGTTTTGTGTTTTTCCTTTTCCATCAATGTTTGGAAAGATTACCAAACACGCGAAACAAAACACTAAACTCGTTCAACCATTGATTTATTTTTCTGATTTCGTAAAATACCTTTTATTTCAAAATAGCTTTTTGTAAAAAGCGCGACGCCAAAAACTGCCTCTATTTGTTCCTTTAAGATCTCCCGTGCGCTGCTCATGGATAACTCTGCTGATAATTCCTGCTTCATGGAGGTCATACCAACATTTTGCAAACCGCATGGCTGAATCCAGGAAAAGGGTGTTAAATCTAAATTAACGTTCAAGGCCAAGCCGTGAAAGCTGACGCCTTTGCGAAGCGCAATACCGATGCTGCCCATTTTCTTATCACCAACCCAGATTCCGCGGTTGGCGGGATTTCGTTCGGCCGTAATTCCCCAAAACCCGGCCGTCTTTAGCATCACTTCCTCCAGTGCTTCAACAAACTTCGCAACCCCAATCCTGGCGGCTTCCAAATCCATGATGAAGTAAGCGACGAGTTGTCCGGGGCCGTGGTAGGTAATATTGCCGCCGCGTTCGACCTGGGTCACCGATATGCCGGATTTTTCCAGAACGGACTCGGAGATCAATAGGTTTTCACTTCCCCCTCGGCGTCCCAGGGTAAATACAGGCGGATGCTCTAAAAGCAGGACAACATCTGATGGAATAGTTCTATTAATGCGAGCCGCTACAAGATCGGTTTGCAGCTTCCAGGCTTTATGGTAATCAATGAGGCCTAAATCGGTACAGAAGCATCTTTTATTATTGTCCGTTGTCCGTTGTTTGTTGTCTGTTGTTAAAACTCCAGCGGTAGACATTTCTGAGATTAAATTTTTAATATTAAAATTCTCGGCCATTATTGTCACTTTTTTTAACAATTTGGTTTCTGCTCTCAGTTTCAAGCGACAACGGACAACTGACGACTGACGAAATATTATCCCCTCAGGCACGGCTTTCTTGCGGCAGCAGTTTCATCCAGCCTTCTTCGTCTGGAGTTTTTCGGTGCCTCCCGCAATAGATCCGGATTTTCCCTGGCTTCATCAGCAATTGCTTTCATGGAATCAATGAAAAGATCAATATCTTCTTTGGACTCGGTTTCGGTGGGTTCGATCATAATTGCCCCCGGAACCACGAGCGGAAAATAAATGGTCGGCGGATGAAAGCCGTAATCCATCAAGCGTTTCACCATATCCAAGGTGGTCACTTTATGCATCTGCTGGTTTTTATCGGAAAATACGCATTCATGCATACACGGGCGGTCATAGGCAAGATGAAATGTATCCTTTAATTTTTGTTTGATGTAGGCGGCATTCAAGACCGCCAATTGACTGGCTTTTTTTAAATTATCGGCACCCATGCTCAAAATATAGCTGTAAGCCCGTATCAGCACCCCCACATTTCCGTAAAAGGCGTGGAGCTTGCCGATGGAATCCGGAAAATCTGCGGAGAGTAAATATTGCCCCTTTTTCTCGATAACACGCGGTATGGGAAGAAACGGTTCCAGATGCGTTCGAACGCATACCGGTCCGGAGCCCGGGCCGCCGCCGCCATGGGGGGAGGAGAATGTTTTATGAAGATTTAAATGCAGCACATCAATGCCGATATCCCCCATGTGAACGATTCCCATTACCGCATTCATGTTGGCCCCATCACAATACACCAGACCGTCTTTGGCGTGAACAATTTCGGCAATTTCTTTAATATTTTCTTCAAACAATCCAAGGGTGTTCGGATTGGTGACCATAATACCGGCTGTTTGCTCATCCATTACCTGGGAGACATCTTTGGGTGCCAAGATGCCTTGGTCATTGGATTTTATCGGAACAGGTTTATATCCGCACAATGCGGCACTTGCCGGATTGGTCCCATGGGCCGTATCCGGAACGATGATTTTGGATCGCTGTGCCCCCTTGCTTTTGTGATATGCGTAAAACAGAAGCATTCCGGTCAGCTCACCGTGGGCACCTGCTGCAGGTTGAAGGGTGGCGGCATCCATTCCGGTGATTTCGACCAGAAATCTTTCCAATTCGTACATTAGCGCGAGAATTCCTTGAGACAAATCGGGAGGCAACAATGGATGTGCAGCGGCAAATCCGGCTTGGCTCACCTGTCGCTCATTGGTTTTGGGATTATATTTCATGGTACATGAGCCTAGCGGATACATTCCACTGTCGACGCTGAAATTCCATTGGGACAGACGAACATAATGCCGGATGATATCAACTTCACTCAAATCCGGAAAATCAGGACCTTCACCTAAAAGAGCTTCATCCACCGCATATGTCTCAACATCACGCCGGGGCAGAGAATAGCCGTTTCTGCCCTTTTTTCCTTTTTCCCACAGCAGAGGTTCATTGAGTATCAGGCCGGTGGTGCCGGGGTATTCTTTCATGTTACAACCTCCCTAACCAAAGTATCCATGTCTTCCTTCGCCATGGTTTCCGTGACGCACAGTAAATAGTGGTTGGCAAGCTCAGGATAATAGCATTCCAGAGGCAAGCCTGCGATGATCTTTTTTTTCAGCAGATCTTGGTAGGTCGTCTCAAATCCTTGCGGAAACTGGACGACAAATTCATTAAAGGTCGATCGGTTGAACGGTGAGCTATAGCCGGCCTTGCGCAGGCGATCTTTCAGATACTCACACCTGTCGTAGTTCAACCGGGCGAGTTCTTTAAAACCGCTGCCTCCAACCGAAGCCATATACATACTCGATGCCAGGGCACACAGGCTGTGATTTGTACATATATTAGAGGTCGCTTTCTCGCGGCGAATGTGCTGCTCGCGAGTGGCCAGCGTCAGTACATATCCTCTTCTGCCTTCCACGTCCACGGTCTGTCCGACCAGTCGTCCCGGCATATTGCGAACATATTTTTGTTTGGCGGCGAACATGCCCAGGGCCGGTCCGCCAAAAGTGCGGGGTATTCCCAAGCTTTGTCCTTCTCCGCAAGCAATGTCGGCGTCATAGCTGCCGGGATTTTTGTACATGCCGTATGCCAGCGGTTCGGTGAAGCCCACCACAAGAAGTGCTTTTTTATCATGCGCTTTTTTAGCGCTGGATTGGAGATCTTCGATGCAGCCGAAAAAATTAGGCGATTGAACGGCTACCGCAGCAAGATTTTCCAAATCATTTATTTTTGACAGATCGGTAATCCCCGCTTCGGTATAGGGTAATTCAATAAATTCACAGTCGGTGGGTGCGAAATAGGTTTCGATCACCTGGCGGTAGTTCGGATGGATCAGGCCAGAGACGGCCACCTTATTTTGACGCGTTATGCGGACGGCCATCAGGAGGGCTTCCGCCAAAGAAGACGCTCCATCATATTGGGATGCATTGGCCACGTCCATACCCAGTAGGCGGGCGGTGAGGGTCTGATATTCAAAAATGGCCTGAAGGGTCCCCTGACTGATTTCAGGCTGATAGGGCGTATACGATGTCACAAATTCGGAGCGAGACAGCAAATAAGAAACCGATGCGGGAATATAATGGTCATAACTGCCTGCACCCAGAAATACTTTAAATTCCGGAGATACCGCCATCCTATTGGAAAGCTTGTCGATGTGCTTATTTAATTCCCACTCCGTCAATGCTTCAGGCAGGCTCAGATCACCTGTGCGGCGACAATCATGAGGTACGGTGGGGAAAAGATCTTCAAGGGATTTGACCCCGATCGCCTCCAACATGGCCGAAATATCTTCAGGGGTGTGGGGCAAGTAACGCATGAAATTTATCCTTTCAACTTTTCAAGATAAGCATCATTGGTCAACAAACCATCCATCTCCGATGCATCGTCGAGTTTAACTTCGATCATCCAACCATCCGTATACGGGCTGTTGTTGACCCGCTCCGGCGAGTCCTCCAAATCCGTGTTTACGGCAACAATTTCGCCGCCAACGGGCATGTAGAGTTCAGATACCGCTTTGACGGATTCCACCGTTCCGAATTCCTCACCTTTTTCAAAGCTATCACCGGCTTCCGGCATTTCGACAAATACAATATCTCCCAATTGATCCTGGGCGTAGTCTGTAATGCCGACTTTCACCTTATCACCCTCCAACCTAGCCCATTCATGGGATTCGGCATAGCGCACATCGTCGGGCAAATTTAATTCAGAGAGTTCTTTCATTGCATTGCCTCCTTTTTTTGATTGGACATGTAGATTTAGAGAACATACGGCACCTTTAAATTGTAGCTTTTATAAACCACAAAGGTTTCCACCGATTGTACGTCTTTAATCTGAGATACCTCTTCGGTATAAAATTCGAGCAGGCCAAAACCAGGTTTTAAAAGAACCACAAGAATCAGGTCAAAGCGGCCCGTGACCACACTGACGGATACCACACCCCTTATTTTGCTGAACTCCTCACCTTTTTTTACCAAATTCATGGTCTGGAGCTTAACTCCGACCATAACCACGCGATGCCCGCTTATTGCTTGCGGGTCTAGCAGGCCGGATATTTCTAAAATACCTTTCTCAATTAATTTGTGGACCCGGGCCCGCACCGTATTTTCGGAAATCGACAATTCTGCGGCTATTTTTTTGTAAGATTTTCTGCCATTGCGAAGCTGTTTGATGATGGCGAGGTTTGTTTTGTCTATGAGCATGAGTTGATATTGCGCTTTAGTTAATAGTACAAATAAAAAATTAGAAATTTTTGATGATTCTGTCAATAATTAATTTATTTTTTTATGATTTCATCAAAAATTTAATATTTTTTTTAATTTTAACAAGATTCTTTCATATGGCCCATATTTTTGAAGACGAACATCAAACGGATAATATTCGCAAGAATCTTAAGGGAGTTGAAAAAATATTTTGCATGTGTTATGCAGCCATTCGATTTTTTGGATGATGAATATCAAATTAAATATGGACGGACTATCAAACATTTTAATTAAGTGACGGAAAAGGAGATTAGCAATGAAAAAGGGATTATTTTCAATCGTTATTTTTACTTGTATTGCGATGGTTCTGGTGTTTTATGCCTGTGGTCCCAGTGGACCGGAAACCATCAAAATCGGTATTAATGCGCCGCTCACCGGCGATATCCCGAAAGTGGGTGAGGGTACGAAGTTTGCCGCGCAGATGTGGTTGGAAGATATCAACGCCGCCGGTGGTATTGAAGTAGGCGGGAAAAAGTATAAGGTTGAGCTGGTTATTGAAGACAATGAGTCCAAGGCAGAGTCAGCGGTTAAAGCCAACACCAAATTGATCACCGAAGACGAGGTACTGGCTATTGTCGGACCGCAGTCCTCCAAACAGGCGGTGCCAGCAGGTGGTAAAGCCAATGAACTGGAAACCCCCATGATCAGCCCCTGGTCAACCAACCCCAATACGACCAAAGATCGTCCGTTTGTTTTCCGGGGATGTTTTCTCGACCCATTTCAGGGACCGGTTGTTGCCAACTTTGTCAAGGATGAGTTTGGTTTCACGAAAGCCGCCGTGCTGTACGACGTGGCCAGTGACTACCCCAAAGGCCTTGCCGAGAACTTTAAAGATGCCTGGGAAAAAATCGGCACGGTGGCAGCTTATGAAAGCTTTACCACCAAAGATAGCGATTTCAGTTCGCAGCTGACCAAGATTAGAGATTCCGGTGCCGAATTCATTTTTACCCCCCAGTACTATAATGAGGTAGCCTTGATCGTGCAGCAGGCCCATCAGCTGGGATGGGATAAACCGATTGTGGGAAGTGACAGCTGGGGTTCGGCTGAGACCGTGAAACTTTGCGGTAAAGACTGCTATGGTCTTTTCTTCAGCACCCATTACGCTGCTGCCGGTGCGACCGGCGCAACCAAAGAATTTATCGATCGCTACAAAGAAAAACACGGATATGTTCCCGACGATGTGGGGGCCTTGACATGGGATGCGATGCGCATTGTACAGACGGCGATCGAAAATACCGGTGAACTTAGCGGAGATATCAAAAAGGACCGACGAGCGGTGCGCGACGCTCTGGCGAAGATTAAAAAATTTAACGGCATCACCGGTAATATGGACTTCACTGAAGAAGGCGATCCGATCAAGTGTGCCGTTATCGTCCGTATCAGCGATGCCGGCGAATTCGAGTTTTACAAATCCGTATGTCCCTGAGGGCAGCATTTAATCATATCTATATTTTTTACAACCTGTTTTTAGGGTAATGCTATAGCTGTAGAAACTAGGATTATTTTTTGACCAAAGGACGGGCGGGGGCCATTGTGCTCTGCGCCCGCCTTTATAAAGAATCCGGAGTAAAATCGATGCAGTTGTTACAAAACCTGATCAATGCCCTGCAATTGGGAAGTTTCTATGCCCTGATCGCTCTCGGTTATTCGATGGTGTATAGCATATTGATGCTGTTTAATTTTGCTCACGGCGATATCTTCATGGTGGGCGCCTATATTGGATTTGGTGTTGCAACGGGACTGATTGCCCTTGCCAAAATGGGTGCCCTGGCAATGCCCAATTGGCTGATATTGATGTTAACCGTTATTTTTTCTATGTTCCTGACTTCCTTCGTCGGCATGTTTGTCGAACGGGTTGGCTATCGGCCGCTGCGGGATGCACCCCGGGCTTCTGCTGCCATTACCGGCTTGATGATTGGTATAATTTTGGAGACCGGCAATTTAATTTTACTCGGTGCCGAACAGCTAAGCTTCCCGTCTCTGGTTCAAACCGCTACCTATAACTTGGGCGGGATCTATATCACCAACCAGAAAATTATGATAGTAGCGCTCTCCATCGGACTTGCCTTCGCACTTCATCAGTTCATCCGCAGAACCAAGTGGGGTATGGCCATGCGGGCTATGGCTTTTGATTATGTCGTGGTGCCTCTGATGGGGGTGCCGCTCAATAAAATTGGGGCTATGACGTTTGCATTAGGGTCGGCCCTGGCTGCCGCGGCTGGGATCTTCTACGGTATCGCCTATCCAGTATTGGATCCCTATATGGGAGTTCTTTTCGGGTGGAAAGCGTTTGTTGCCGCAATTCTTGGGGGCAGGGGCTCTGTTGTCGGTGCCACCCTGGCTGGATTTTTACTGGGTTTTATTGAAATCTTCGTACCCATGATTTTCCCATCGACGATACGTAATTTTATTGCTTACTCAATTGTGCTGTTGATTTTAGTATTCCGGCCCCACGGCTTCTTTGGTGAGCCGTATAGTGCGCGATTGAGACTCTAATACCCTTGAGTTAAGACTCAAATAGGTGTTATTTGTTATTGGTTATCAGTTATTCGTTTTCAAAAAGGATATATTGGGTTTCGCTTCTCAACCCAGCTTGGTAAAAACAGGCTATACCACAAAGAGGATTTAAAAGGGCGAGACTCAACATAACAGACTGAACCTAGGATATGACATGGAAGCAACAAGTGAAAAGCTGTCTAACATTACGAGGCTTTCAAAAATAAGTATCCGAACCTTCGTTTCGCAGGTTCCGCTGCTCGGCTGGCTGCTTGGCGCTTTAATTGCGGTTGCGCTGGAACATTTTGTGGGCACACCCTTTGCCCGGACACTGGGATTACCCAAAGCACTCTCTTTATTTGGGTTCCTTATCATACTTAAAAAACCTTTTCTGATACCCAGCGCAGTCGCGTATGTGCTTTTAATTTATATCTTGCCGATCGGCATCGTTGCCCGCTCTAGCGCATCGATAATGAACAAATTGGTGGGCAAGCTTCTTGACTTTCCCATGATTTTTTCCGTTATAATTCATCTTGGCCTGCTTTATGCTGTCGTGCACTGGTGGTCGGATATGAGCCTCTACCGGAACGATGTCGCAAGGTTCATGTTGATCGCCGTCATGGTAACATTGAGTCTAAATATAATTAACGGTTATATGGGCGAGTTTTCGTGTTCACATCCCGGCTTTTTAGCGTTAGGGGCATATTCGGCCTCGGTTTTCACCGTATTGCTGTTTGTCGATGACAGGATTTTCGGGTTAGCATGGCTTCCCAAAACCATCGGTCCGTTCTTTTTCCCGATCGCATTGATCATCGGCGGTTTGGTTGCTGCTGTTGGTGCACTGGCAGTAGCGATCCCGTCGTTTAGGACGCGGGGAGATTATCTGGCGATTATTTCTCTTGCATTCATGTTTATTGTTAAAAGCTTGATCGAGAATCTCGAGGTTGTGGGCGGTCCTCGCGGATTGAGCAGCCAGCCGAATTGGGCAAGTCTACCGGTTGTCTTCATGTGTACGGTATTGGCGGTGTGGATCATTAATAATTTCGTGCGGTCTACTTTTGGGAAAGCACTAAATGCCGTGCGCGACAATGAGATGGCCGCAGATGCGATGACCGTCAATACCCGGCGTACTAAAATGACGGCATTTTTGTTCGGCGCTTTTTGGGCCGGGGTTGCTGGCGCACTATATGCTCATGTTGTTCGCTATGTGAATCCGGGTGATTTTGACATTAAAAAGCTGGCCGAGGTTCTGGCGATGGTCTATTTTGGCGGGTTAAATTCCGTTTATGGAGCCATTGTCGGAGCCTGTGGCATCAGTCTCCTGGGTGAAGCCCTGCGGCCGTTGGCATTGTACAAGTGGATCATCATCCCGTTGCTGTTGATCCTGGTGATGATTTATCGACCGACAGGCCTTATCGCATTTAAGGAATTTGATGTTAAAAAATTGATCCAGCCGAAAAAGGTATCACCTTAATTGCAAGAAATGATCAATTGGAAGTTATTCGTTATTGGTTTTTAACCCAATTGGGGTATCAGAGGAAGAGGTATAGCATGTCATTGCTAGAAATTGACAGAATGACACACTACTTTGGTGGCCTAAGGGCTGTTCACAATTATGATCTGGATATCAATCCCGGTCAGATCCGGGGGTTGATCGGTCCCAATGGTGCCGGCAAAACCACCATCTTTAACCTCATCACCGGCATCTACCAGCCGACCGAAGGGAAAATATTCCTGGAGGGAAGTGAGTTAAACGGGCGTTCGCCCCATGAAATTGCTTCCATGGGAATCGGCCGAACCTTTCAAAACATGCTGCTGTGGCGACACATGACCGTGCTCGAACATGTGAAGATGGCCCGTTATTCTAAGCTCAGCTACGGCTTGATCGGTGCTTTTTTCGGTACAGCTCGCCGGCATAGAGAAGAAGCAGAAAGTGAAGAAAAGGCATATTATCTACTAAAGAGGATGGGGGTTGACCAATTTGCGGATCAGATCGTGATCAATTTGCCCTATGGGGCCCAGCGAAGAGTGGAAATGGCCCGGGCTCTATCCATGGAACCCAAAATTTTATTCCTGGATGAGCCCACCGCTGGGATGAACCCGGAAGAACTGGTTCAGATGATGGAAATCATCCGCAATATTCATAAAGATTTGCATTTGGCGATTTTTCTCATCGAGCATCGCATGAAAGTCGTCATGGAACTGTGTGAGCGTATTCAAACCCTTGTGTTTGGCGAGGTGATTGCAGAAGGCACACCGGAAGAAATTCAAAACAACCCCAAAGTGATCGACGCCTATCTCGGGAAGGAGACAGTGGAGTAATGCTACTTGCGGTTGAAAATTTAAATGTATCGTATGGAAATATTAAAGCCTTGCACGGGTTGAACTTTCAAATTGACGAGGGAGAAATCGTCTGCATCATCGGTGCCAATGGTGCCGGCAAGAGTACAACATTAAAAGCCATCTCCCGTCTTGTACCGGTAGGGGACGGAACCAAAATGACCTTCCAGGGCGACGACTTGCTGGGCTATCCCGCGGATAAAGTCGTCAGCAAACTGGGAATTTCCCATGTTCCCGAGGGCAGGCGCCTATTTGACAACCTGACGGTTACCGAAAACCTCAAATTGGCTACCTTTGCCCGCAACGATAACGTTCAGATTCCAAAAGATGTTCAGCGGGTGTTTTCTATTTTTCCACGTCTGGAAGAACGTCAAAGCCAGAAAGCCGGCACCCTGAGCGGGGGGGAACAGCAGATGTTGGCGGTGGGTAGGGCCTACATGAGTGGGCGCAAGGTCATGCTGTTGGATGAACCGTCGATGGGTTTGGCTCCGTTGTTGATGATGAGTATGTTTGATGCGCTCAAAGAGATCAATCAGGAAGGCACCACTATTCTTTTGGTGGAGCAAAATGCGCGCATGGCGCTGCAGTTTGCCCGGCGCGGCTATGTGCTGGAAAACGGAAACCTTGTCTTAGAGGGGCTCTCTGAAGAACTGCTTGAAAATCCGGAGGTCAAGAAAGCTTATCTTGGGGGATAGTTTTCAGCTGCTGACTAAGTGATCTATTTTGCATTCTTCTAAAATAACACCTACACCAAAACCAAATTCGAAATCCGAAAAGAAAACGCATCAATGTCATTTGAATACTTTATAGGCGGACGCTATCTCAGGGCAAGGCAGAAACAGGCTTTTATTACTCTGATTACCCTGCTTTCCATCGCAGGGATAACGGTCGGCGTTATGGCATTGATCGTTGTCATAGCCGTGATGAGCGGCTTTGAGGATGACCTTAAGACACGTATTCTGGGCGGTCAATCCCATGTGGTATTGAAGCACGAAGGCGGGGCATTTACCGGATATCGCCGCATTATTGAAGAGATTGAGAGAATAGATGGCGTTGAAGCCGCGACGCCTTTTAATAATGTTCTGGGAATGCTGCGATCAAAATCCGGTGTCTCTCCGGCCATGATAAAAGGAATCGATCCCGCAACCGCCGGTCGGGTGATAAAGACCCTCGAAGATGTTTCTTTGCCGGACACTTCGAATTTAACTAACCTCAAAGACAATTTCTCTGCAGCTCCTGCCATCGTGCTGGGCAAAGAGCTTGCAAGAAATTTAGGGATTATTGAAGGTGATATCATTTCCCTGGTTTCCCCCGGGGAAATGCGTTCATCGATCGTTAAAATACCGGTGATGAAGCAGTTTGAAGTAAGCGGTTTTATTCAGTCCGGCATGTACGAGTTTGACAGCTCCTTTGCCTATATCCATTTAAAGGATGCCCAAAAAATTTTACGCATGGGAGATTCGGTTACGGGTATTGAGGTGCGGGTAGAAGATATTTATAAGGCAAGGAAGATTGCAGAAAAAATAGATGACAAACTGGGACGTCCCTTCTTGACGCAGGACTGGATTCAGATGAATCAAAAACTTTTTCAGGCGATGAAGACGGAAAGGCGTGTGATGTTCATTATTCTAAGCCTTACCATTCTCGTTGCCGCATTTAGTATTGCCAGCTCCCTGATCATGATGGTCATGGGAAAGATCCGGGATATTGCTATCCTGAAGGCCATGGGTTCGACGAATCAAAGTATCCGGAAAATTTTCGTTTTCAACGGTATGGTTACCGGTCTGATTGGTACCGTGCTGGGACTCGGCTTGGGAATTTTACTGTGTACGATACTGAAACACTACGATATTTCCAATCTAACAAAAAATATATATTATTTTACCACGACATTACCGGTAAAACTTGAGATTTTAGATGTCGTTTTGATCATATCTGCTGCTTTAGTCATCTGCTTTCTTGCTACGCTCTATCCCGCCCATCAGGCAGCCAAACTCAATCCTGTGGATGCTATTCGCTACGGTTAGTTGGATTGCATAATTGAAACTATGGAAAGAAAAGGATGTGAGTTTACTGCTTTGATTTTGGTTTTTGCGGTTCTGATTTTTTTTCGTCCGTTTCAGCCTTTTTGAGCAGTTCAGTGGGGTCTTTTAAAATTCGATCCGCTTTGCTTTTCGATAGATAGAAGGGATAGTCACTTCCGGAGGAGGTGGCTGGGTATTGGGTATCCTCTTCATTCACTTTGGCAAAAATGGACAGATTGTAGTCTTGAGCGCTCTTCAACTGAGCGCTATAAAGCGGCGCGGTGAATTCTTCTTTTTTACGATCATTGATGAATTTATCGCATTGCAGATTGGAGAGTGTTGAAAGCAAACGATTCAGACCGGCGCTATCACCTATTTTCCCATCGGCGCTTTGCCAAACCGTTTGTGTCGATTGTGAAGTAGACGCTTCAGTTTTATCTTCCTTCTGCTGGGTTTCTTCCTCAGGGACCTGCGTGCGGGTGAGTGTCAGCGATTGTTGGTCTTTTGTGATGTGAATTTCATTGATATCCGAAGTTTGAAAGCTGAGCACGGTTTTTTCGCGAAGATTGTCTACGGTCTGGTCAAAGCTATTTCTGAAGTTGTTCTGTGCGTGAAAGACACGATCATCTTCGGCTAACTTCACGAAGGTATGCCGGAAGGAGGGTGCGGTTTTGCCGACATCAAAATTTATCTTCAATGTACCATCCTGCCAGGCTTTGACATTGATTTTTTTCTCGTCATTCAAATCATAGCGGACGTAGTTTTTGGACTCCGAGACCGAAACCGTCAGTGTTAGTTTCTCGAATACATCGAGCATGCTGTCGATTTTTTTCTTGTCGGCGGGATACTGCCGGGGTCCGATATACCACTGATCGTCCTTTTTATTTAAAACGATGGCGGTTTCGCCTTTTGAGATTTCAATTTTAGAGATCTCTTTTTTCGAAATTTCAGGCAGTACCGGCAGGTCGTAAAGGGTTCGATCCGTCTTGCGCATAAAAAGATACACCGAAAGTGCTACGATGATGAGAATAAGTATGAGATACTCTTTTTTGACTTTCATCTTAAAGTTTTCCTACTTTGCAGCGTTAAACTCCAAAGCGCGACAATCCGCTCTTACGATTCAGGTATTCAGGAATTTAGGAATTCAGGAATTAAATGTATGTATCAAATTTTATTTTTTCAATCGCCCAATCCCTCAATTCCTAAATATCTCAATCCCCATTTTATTTCTGAAACATCATCTGAATATGCTTTTTGCGTGAATGCCTACGAAACCAGATCCCCAGACCGAAGAAAACCACCAGGATCGGCAACCCTGCAATATTGAAGGTTTTAACAAATGTTTTTGTTGCCGCTGTGGTGTCGTCCAGCGGATTAAACCGCTGTTCTTTGCCGCGCATCACCGCAATGTCCTCCCGATCATTTAAATAATCGACGACATTCATAATCAACGTTGCATTCGAACCTCTTCCGCCGGCATCCAGTACATTGTCTTTGAGCATCTCGGAAGATGCCATAATAAATATTTTAGCGGGTTTGCTTTTGGGCTTAAATTGTCCTTCGCTGATGATTTGAGAGACATCAATTTCCGCTTGCGTGTCATCAGATTGCTCAGCATTGCCCTGTTTGGACGGCTGCGTTTTCACGGTTTTTTCGTCTGGCGATTCCTGATCTTCTGGTTTATCAGACTGGTTCTCTTCAGCTTCTTTAATAGGTATTGGCTTACCCTCAAAATAGCTTGGAAACTCACCTTCCAGTAAATATGCCAGTGCTTGACTCTGCTGCTCATCTGCTGGTGGAGGGGCTTGAAGAAACAATGGATTGAGATTAATCCGGCCCCTCATTTCCCAGGATTTTTCCGAAGATGCAAATAGTTTGTGTGCTTTGGGACCGTTATCTTGAATGCGCTCCGTGATGAGCTCCAACGGAGATATTTTTAAAGTCAGCAGTGCTTTGATGGTTTTCATGAATTCCAATTCATTGCTGATAAACTGTTTTTTGATGAGCGGAGCGAAATAGATCGGTCTTTCTCCACCGCCAAGCCTCGCCGGCAATTGCTGGCGAAAACAGTTTTCGTCCATCACATAAGATTTTTTGATGCGAACCCCATAGTGTTCGAGCAATTTTTCAAGTCCGGTACTTAATGGGATGTAGGCGGGACCTCTGCCGCTGATGTTCAGGCCCTGTTGATTGCCTGGCATGACTTCATTAAAACTGTCTAAAATGAGAAATAAGCTTTTTCCCTGCATGAGAAACTGATCAATTTGATAAAGCGCATAATCGGAAAATTTCTCTGTTGGCCTTACAACGACAAGGCAATTTAACCCCTCAGGAATGGCATCGTCCTTCAGATTGATGTTTTTCAATGTGTAATTTTGGGAGATCAATCCGCGGAAGTTGGATAATGTATTCTGCTGTTGCATGGTTTGTGAAAACGGGGTTGAGCCTGACACCGATAATGTCCCGTGATCGCTAAGAATTCCCAAATCTTCATTAATGTCGATGAGCGTTTCCACATTATTGTTAATGATTTCCTCCATCTGGTCAATATCCATTAATTTATATTGGGTACCGATAATCGGAATCCGGATAACATCCATCAACGGGATCGTTAACGTTTTTTCCCGGTACTGCATGACCAGACCGATGGCGCCTCTGCCGGCAGGGATATTTGCTTTTGGGAGTTCCGGCCATTTAAGGGTCATAATATTGTACGTTTTGGATACCTCATCCAGATCCGTTTTTTCAGAAGGATCTAAATATTCAAAGTGCAGCCGGTCATAATTCGTCCGGTTCAATTTGGTAACAATCTCCTGTACTTCCTGCGGTATCTGGGGAAGGTTTCGCAATCCAATATACCGTGCAACCGTTTCCAACGCAGATGATAAAATCAGCTTCACCTGTATCTTATCGGACAAACTCAACAGCGCGCTGATTTTGTTGTTTAATTTCTGGATCGCTGTGGTCAGTTTGTATTCCAGTCCCTCGGTGGATGTAATCGTGGCAATTCGTTCAATCAGATCACCGTGAATGATTACCAGTCCCATATACGCTCGCTTAAATTTGACTTCATCTTTTTCGATCACCTGAATCTGAATGGGGTGAATGCCGTAATTGTTAGCCAATTTCTGATTTTCCCGGGTATCTGCAGAAATTCCACCTTCTTCAGGGCTGACATCATAAAAGCGGTAATTAAAGTGTTTATTGGCATATATGCCATATTCCTCTAAAAGATCGTGCAGATAACGCTCGGTGTTGTTGTGAGGTGCCGGCAAGTTTTTCGTGAAAAATACGTCTATAGTGAGTGGTTCGGACAGTGTGGATACTACTTTTTTGCTCGCTTCGGAGATAGAATAGATCCTGTTTTCAGTGAGGTCCCATCTGAAAAACAATGTAATGCCGGCAGCATTGATTAATACGACGACAATGAAATAGGTGAAGAATTTAAAGTATTTTCCTGATCTGGCTTTCCAAACCATTTTGATCTCCCTAGTGTTTTTCCTGCAGAACAAGGTGAGCCCCGTAGAGACCGATAAAACAGGTACTGATAAAGTACACGATATCGCGAGAATCAATGATTCCTTTAGAGATGTTCTGAAAATGGTAGTCTGCCCCAAGATAGGCAGCCACACCCAACAGTGAACGTGGTAAGAAAAAAAGCATCTTGTCAATTAATGTCAGTGTAAAACAAATGGCCACGGCGATAATAAATGCGATAATTTGATTGCGAGTCAATGCTGAGGAAAACAGTCCGATGGCAGAAAAGGCGGCGCCGAGAAAAACTGCCCCAATATATCCGCCGAAAACCGGTCCCCAATCGAGTTGTCCGATCGTTGCAACGGTGAGCGGATACGTCAACGTCGGTATCAACATTGCCACTATGAATCCTACGCTGGCAAAAAATTTTCCGAGCACAACGTCTGTAAAGGTTACCGGCATGCTGAGCAAAATTTCATAGGAGCCGATATTTAATTCCTCCGATATCAGCCGCATGGTGATGGCTGGAATCACAAATGAGAAAATAATCGGCAGCAGCGTAAAAAAGCTTCTCAATGACGCCTGGTTGTAAAGGAAAAAGGCCATAAAAAAAAACCAGCCGGTAACCAAAAGAAAAACCGAAATGACGATATAGGCAATCGGAGAAACAAAGTAGGCCTTGAATTCTTTGTTGAAAATATGAATGACCTGTCGCATGATTAATTCTCCTTTGTAAGCTCGCGGAAAATGTTCTCAAGCGTTTGGGTCGGCTGGTGAAAATCCAGCAGTATCCACTCGGTTTGTTTGATCTTGCGGTAAATATCGGCGCGTGGATCTGCCGATGGCTGACACGTGAGTCTGACGTGCAGATGATTGTCTGTCTGATCGATTTTCGTCACTTTTTCAACACTATCGATTGACGCCAATTTGTTTTCCACGGATTTAAAATCTGCATCTTGAATGACGACATTGATCAGATTCGATCGGCTGACCGACTTTTTCAAACTATCGGTGCTGCCATCAGCCGCGATTTTTCCCTGATTGATGATAACGATCCGATCACAGGTGGCTTCGGCTTCTGTCAGAATATGCGTAGACAAGACGATAGTTTTTTGTTTTCCGATACGTTTGATGATTTTACGAATCTCTACAATCTGGTTTGGATCTAAACCCGAAGTCGGCTCATCCAATACCAGAATTTCCGGATCGTTCATCATGGCATGGGCCAGCCCGACACGTTGTTTGTAACCTTTTGAGAGTTCGCCAATCGGCTGGTGCATAACCTCATTTATCCCGCAGAGGTCTGCTAACTGGCGAATACGGGAAAGCTTCCGCTCCTTCTCAATTTGCCGAATATTGGCTACATAGTTTAGGTAATCATATACCAGCATGTCATGATAAAGAGGTGCTTCTTCCGGTAGGTAGCCCAATAATTTTTTAATTTCCAGAACGTCTCTATCTATGGTGAAGTCTTTCACCCGCACAGTTCCGGAGGTAGGTTTTAAAAACCCGGTCAGCATTCGCAGGGTCGTTGTTTTACCGGCACCATTTGGACCCAGAAGCCCAAGAATTTCGCCTTTCTGAATGTCCAAGTTTATTTGATCCACTGCACAGAGATCCTTATAGTATTTGGTCAGACTTTCGACCTGGATCATACCTGTCTCCTTTGGAAGGTTTGTTTTCAAAAAGATACTAAAAAACGATCATTATAAAAAATTTTTTGAATAAATTCTGGCAAAGCTGAAAAATGGATTTATTATTATTATATCAGTTAATTTTGTGGAGGTTTGGCCTAATTTTTGAAAAATCTTATACATAAATCAGGGCTTGTCAAGGTATAAATTAAGATATAGTCTTAGGTGTTATCGCATATACAACATCTCCGACGGATATCTGTGGCGGACCACTTCTTCCGAGCCTTGTCTCGCAAGAAGTGCTGACCTTTAGCGAATCGACTGCCAAAATAAGCAATAAACGTTAATCAATAAATTGATGGTTTCATTATGAAAGGAGAATTTAAATTATGGGCGCGAAGGACATTATAAGAAAAAATAAGATTTTTAAAGCAGTCCTATTGTTGATGGGAATCACCGCTATATTTTGCTGGAGTCTCGGATATTTGGGAGAATCAGTCGTTTTCGCAAAAACGATACCATCCTTCGATGCGCCTGACAGTTTTACACAGCTTGCCGAAATGGTTGGTCCAGCCGTGGTAAACATCCGTACGGTTAAGACGATTAAGGACGGCGGCCCTGTTTTTCGACAATTTCGGAGAGGTCCCTGGGGCCCTGAAAATCCTTTTCGAGATTTCTTTGACAGGTTTTTTGGCGATGAAATGCAAAGGGAGTTTAAGCAACCCAGCCTGGGATCCGGCTTTATCATCGATGAAGAGGGTTTCGTGGTCACCAACAATCATGTTATCGAAGGTGCCGAACAAATTAAGGTAAAGCTCGATGATGAAAGCGAGTTTGATGCGGAAGTTATTGGTCGTGATGCCTCCACAGATATTGCACTGCTGAAAATAAAGGCGGATCGTGATCTGCCGAGAGCCATACTTGGTGATTCCGAAGCACTCAAAATCGGACAATGGGTGGTGGCCATCGGAAGTCCATTTGGCCTTGAACGCACCGTAACCGCCGGAATTGTCAGCGCCAAAGGGCGTGTCATCGGCTCCGGACCTTATGATGATTTTATTCAGACCGATGCGTCTATCAATCCCGGCAATAGCGGGGGACCGCTGATCAACATGCAGGGAGAGGTTGTGGGAATAAACACTGCGATTGTCGCCAGTGGGCAGGGCATCGGATTTGCCATTCCCATCAATTTGGCCAAAGGAATCATCGCACAACTCAAATCGGAAGGTGAAGTCACCCGGGGGTGGCTGGGTGTTGCGATTCAAGACCTCAGCAACGAAATGGCCGACTATTACGGAGTCGAAAGCAAAGAAGGCGTGTTTGTGGCCGATGTTTTTAAGGGTGATCCGGCCGATCAAGCCGGAATTCGAGCCAAAGACATTATTCTTGAAGTAAACGGCAAAAAAATTGAATCCAGCCGTCAACTCACCAGCATGATCGCAAGTCTTGACGTAGGAAAAACAGCCACCGTAAAGATTTTGCGCAACGGCAAAGAAAAAATAATTACGGTCAAATTGGCAAGGCGCGATGAAACCAAAATTGCATCTCGAGAGCCATTACAAGAGCAAGGTGAAGAAATGGGCATCCGCGTCTCCGATATGACGCCTGAAATTGCCCAGCGGTTTAATATATCCGAAACCACCGGTGTTATTGTAATGGGTGTAGATCCGGACAGTAAAGGGGCCGAAGCGGATGTCCGTGCCGGTGATATCATAAAGGAAATTAATCACAAGGCGATTGAAAGTGTAGAGGATTATCGTGCAATATTGAAAACGATGAAGGCCGGTCAACCCGTCAATATGTTTATTTGGCGCAAAAACATGGGATTTTTAGTCATCAAGATGACCAAATGATAGCCCCTTTGGGTTTATTTCGTCACGGAAATTCTGGCTCTGTAAGGCAGGGCGGATATAATCGGCTTTGCTGACAACAAATGTAACTGGTGGTGTTGGATTCTCATCAGTCGCTGATTGTTTTTGATAAGTCCGGTATGGTTTCGGGTTTGCCCGAAGTCATGTAGCGACTGTCACCATCGCGTACGGTTACGTTTTCATAAACACCGTCATCACGTCTTACCAATTTGGTAAACCCGAGGTCTCGCAACTCACTGTTGGTTTTGGGACAGCTGATATTAATGCGTGAAATAATTTTTCGCACCGGATTTCCGCATAACGGGCATTTTTTAAGCGGCTTATGATTCATCGATTGCTCATATTCAAACACCTCACCCAGGTCACAGGGTGCCTGCGTGTGTTCGTATTCGTAAACCGGCATAAGCTCTCCTCGCATTCAATTTAAAAATTTGCTGAATCTCCCCTATTATATAACAGATTATGGTCTGGCACCAATAAATTCTTAAGATAAAATCAGTTGCCGTCGAGAATCGATGGTCCCGCTTCCATCGTGGATTTCGCAACACGTCTTGCTCAGCGCATCAAGTTATAGTCTTTTATATTGCCTATCAACGGTTTTCTTTAGCGATCCTCATCCGGCGATGCATGATAAACCTGCTAAAGTTTTGCCAAAAGCTGCCGATAGCTCTAATGGGTTTTGATGCATCAGAAACAGGATATACGGTTATTAATTCCCAAATTGCGCGAAAATAGATAAATATGTCGGAGTTGAAGATTATGGCAAATACACAGGCGATGGGGCAAACTGAGCTGAAACTCAAAATTAAAGAAGCAGAAACCTGTTATTCAATGGGGATGGTAAAAGATGCCCTTAATGTTTATGAAGAGATTCTTTCCGGCCCAAAGCTTAAGGATAATCAAATCAATGAAACGATCCGGCAAAAGATCAGTCAATTGAGAAAAGAGGTGGCGGATCAGGAAGAGGCCGAAAGCCATGGCATGTCTGCCGAAGACATATCCTTATTTAAAAAGACCCTATCGACTTCCGAAGATGTACCCACAATTCTTGATGGTGCCAGAGCGCTGAAAGAACTCGGCCTTTTAGAAGAGGCAATAACAGAGTATGAGAAATTGCTTGCTTTTGATTTTTCAAAATCCGACTATTCAAAATTCGATTACTCTCCTGCAAAAATAATTCAGGATTATTTGGCCTGTATTTCAGAAACCAAACCTCCTCAAGAGGTCGTCAAGCAAGCCTATAAGATCATTTATAACCACACCCTGAAAGATCCCGAAATCGCACAGCTTAAGTTCTGGCTTGGCACGGAGATGGAAAGAAAAGCTCAAAACGAGCTGGCCCTTGAGCTCTATAAAAAAGGCTCCGAAATCGATCCGAATAACAATGAAATAATCGATAAACTGAAATCTTTAACATCCCGAATATCATCCAGTTCACGTTACGATTATCTGCTCTCAAACAAAATGGTCACCACCCAACAACTTCAAGAAGCCTTAGCCATTTCCAAAAAAATTAATAAAAGTGTAGAATTTGTTCTGATTGACCGCTTTAAGGTGAATAAAGACGAGCTCGGCAATTCACTTGCGGCGTTTTACGGCTGTCCATTTAGAAGTTTCGACATGGAAATGCAGGTTCCCTTCGAACTCATCAACAAGCTTAAAAAATCCTTTTTGCTCCACTATGTCTGGGTCCCGTTGGGATGGGACAAGACCGGCATAGAGATCCTGGTTGATGATCCCAAAGATCTGAGAAAGACCGATCATATTAGAGCATTAATGACCAATCAGAAAATCAACTTTTCGGTGGGTATCAAAGAGGATATTGAAAAATATATCGACCATTTCTTTGATCCCAAATCTGAAAAGATTGCGGATAATGTCTTCGAAAATCTAGATGACATTATTCCGGATATTTCCTTTGAAGAAGAAGAAGAGATAGAAGACGACACATCCGTGATCGATGAATCTTCCAGCCAGGTCGTCAAATTCGTTGACCAAGTTTTGGTAACTGCCTTCCGCAATAATGTGTCCGACATCCATATTGAACCTTCGGCAATTACCCGCAAAACTGTTATCCGTTTTCGATCCGATGGCGTCTGTCATGAATACATCCAGGTTCCGAACTCAATGGCACCGGCGATTGTGTCGCGGCTTAAAATTATGGCCGACCTGGATATTGCCGAAAGACGCCTGCCGCAGGATGGTAAAATCAAAGTGAAGCGCAAAGGTATTCAGGAATTTGAGTTACGTGTTTCCACTATGCCGACAGCCGGCCGTTTCGAAGATGTGGTGCTGCGTATTCTCACGAAAACCCGGTCTATCAAGATGGACGATATCGGATTAAACGAACGCAATTTAACTATTTTGAAGAAACTCATCAGTCGACCTTACGGCTTGATTTTGTGTGTGGGCCCGACCGGATCCGGTAAAACAACCACGCTCCATGCGGCCCTCAGCCATATCAACAATCCTGAAGTTAAAATTTGGACAGCCGAGGATCCGGTGGAAATCACTCAAGCCGGACTCAGACAGGTACAGGTCAAACCCAAGATCGGTTTGGATTTCGCCAGGATAATGCGTGGATTTTTAAGACTCGACCCGGATATCATAATGATTGGTGAGATGCGAGATCGCGAAACGGCTTCAATTGGCATTGAGGCCTCCCTAACCGGTCATTTGGTATTTTCCACCCTTCATACCAACAACGCGCCCGAAACATTAACTCGACTGCTGGATATGGGAATGAATCCTCTTAATATCTCCGACGCATTTCTCGGTGTCCTGGCCCAGCGGCTGGTCAGAAGGTTGTGTAAGGATTGCATTGAGTCGTATCGCCCATCTGAAGAGGAATTTAAAGATATCCGCACCGATTACGGTGAAAGGGCCTTTAAAGCTGCAAATCTTCAATATAACCATAAAGTCAAACTCCATCGGGCCGCGGGATGCGAGAAGTGCAGTGGTTCCGGTTACAGGGGGCGATTGGGAATACACGAATTGATTGAAGGGACGCCGGAAATTAAATTGTTGATAAAGAAGCAAGCGAACTCTCAGGATCTGGCAAAACAGGCAATCAAACAGGGCATGACGACACTTAAGCAGGACGGAATCCATAAAGTATTAAAAGGTATAACTGATATTCGGGAAGTGCGTCGGGTCTGTGTAGAGTAAAACTAAAGGAAAAAGGATGACAGCAATGCCGAAGAAAGCACTGGTTGTGGATAATAACTATTTCTTTGTGGAGTTTTTGAGCGAACTGCTGGAGAAAAGAGGATATCTCGTCACCAAAGCCTACAACGGGAAAGAAGGTATCTCCAAGTTGGCGAATGGACCGGTTGATATTATTTTTGCCGATTTAATCATGCCTAAAGTGGATGTGCGGCAGTTTATTCAGTTTATTCGTATGAAGTATCCGGAAAATCATTTTCCGATTGTGGCTTTATCCGGGACGGTTATCGAACAAATGAGTGAACTCGATGAAATCGGGGCCGACTACTATATCCCCAAAGGTCCGATAGATAAATTAACCATCCAACTGAACGAATTTATGGCGGAGATCGAAAGGCAACCCTTTTTTCCTCCTACGAAAAAGAAAATTTTAAAAAACGGGCCTATTTTTCCCAGACGTGAAGCGATGGAATTGTTGAATACACTGCAATTTTATCGAGCGATCATCGAAAATATCGGGGTTGGCGTAATTATCGTTGACAAAGACGCCAGCGTATTAAATGCGAATTCATTGGCCCTGGACGTCATCCAAAAATCGGCGCTAGAGGTTCTCAACTGCCGCATTGCTGATTTATTCCCGCGCAAGCAGAGAGCCGAGTTAAAGGATGCGCTCAAACGTGTTATTCAGGAGCCGGAGATCAAAAAAGTTACCTTCCACACAAGCTTTAATCATCAAGTTACCCGGACCATTGTTACTCCGATCGTCATTGAGAACAACCCGGCCGGTTGGGTTGTTGCTCTACAAGACGCCGATCAACATCACGAACAGTAAAAATGCCAGAATAGCTCGTTTTCTCTTTAACCCTCTATGAATCATTTAATATTTTTCTTTGATGACTTCCCTTCTTTACTTAAGCACCTTGAATTTACATATTTTGTCTGGTAAGAATTTTTAAGCACAGAAATATTTCTTATTTTAGTTTATGTGGCGAGGAGTCTGTAGCCAGTATCGACAACCTTTTGTCGATGTCGCCAGTTTAAGGACTAGAGGAGGATGTATGGCCAGAGTTGGAGTGGTTGGTGCAACCGGTTATGCCGGTGCGGAACTGGTTCGAATACTTACGGGACATTCGGATATAGAATTAACCGTTTTAACTTCGCGTCAGTTTGCCGGTGTTAGATTTGATCGGATCTATCCATCTATGACGGGTCTGGTTGATTTGGCCTGTGAGGAGTATTCGGTGGATCGGCTCTGTGATCGCACCGATATCATCTTTACCGCGCTTCCTCACCAACTTCCCATGGCCTGCGTGCCGGAGATGTTAAAGAAAAGAAAGCGGGTGATTGATCTTTCGGCGGATTTCAGATTTAACGACGTTTCCATCTATGAATCCGTCTACCAAGCCCATAGCGCCAGGCATCTGCTCGAACAAGCCGTTTATGGTCTCAGTGAAATCTACTTTGACGACATACAATCGGCAGCGCTCGTCGGCAATCCAGGGTGCTATCCCACCAGTGTACTTTTGGCGCTCATTCCCCTAGTTAGGTCTCAATATTTAGATTTAAAAACGATAATCGCCGATTCAAAGTCAGGGGTCAGCGGCGCTGGTCGTTCTTTATCGATCACCTCTCATTTTTGTGAAGTCAACGAATCTTTCAAGCCCTATAAAGTCGGCGTTCATCGCCATAATCCTGAAATGAACGCCGTGTTAAGCCGCGAAGTCCGGCAGCCGGTAGACATAACTTTTGTTCCACATCTTGTTCCCATGACCCGCGGAATGCTGACCACCATTTATGCAACGCCGGCGAATACAATACGGCCAAAGGATATTTTCGATTGTTATCATCGGGCATATTCCGGTAAGCCTTTTATTCGATTGTGCTCCGAAGAAAGACAACCGGATACATTGCATGTGCGAGGGACCAATTATTGTGATATCGGGTTTAAATTCGATGAACGCTCCAACCGTTTGATATTAATATCGGCCATCGATAATCTGGTAAAAGGCGCCGCGGGCCAAGCTGTGCAGAACATGAACATCATGCTGGGACTGAATGAAACTGCGGGATTGTTAAGCATGCCTTTTCCTCTATAGCAAATCGAGCATTGGAGTGACTGCGATTTCAGGGAATTGAGGATTAGCGATAATGAGAAACAAAGAACCAACAACAAATAACGATGAACTAAATGGATTTCTTGACATCATAGGTGTATTGAATTAGAAAGATTCAAACTCTTTTATCTTAAGCATCAGGAAAGATTTGAACATAGGTATATTTTCTAAATTAAAAGGAGGTTGACGATGACAGCAAAATTAATCAAGGGAACCGAAATTCGGGAAGAGATTCTAGCGGAAATCAAGGCCGAAGTAGCTGAAATCAAAGAAAAGCACGGTATTGTTCCCGGTCTGGTGACTATTTTGGTCGGCGAAAATCCCGCCTCTATTTCTTATGTAACGCTAAAAATAAAAACTGCGAATCAGCTTGGATTCAAAGAGATTCAAGACAGCCAGCCTGAAGACATATCTGAGGAGGATCTGCTTGCCCTTATTGACAAATATAACAATGATGAAAGTATTCACGGAATTTTGGTGCAACTTCCGCTTCCCAAACATCTGGATGAAAAAAAGCTGTTGAATGCCATCGACCCGGACAAAGATGTGGATGGGTTTCATCCGGTGAATGTGGGCCGACTAATGATCGGCGGCTCGGAAGTAAAATTTCCTCCCTGCACACCCGCTGGGATACAGGAGATGATTGTACGATCCGGTGTGGAGACCGAGGGTGCCGAAGTCGTGGTCGTCGGTCGTTCCAATATCGTCGGAAAGCCCATCACCAATATGATGCTTCAAAAAGGAGCCGGAGCCAATTCGACGGTCACCGTTGTGCACACCCGCACTAAAGATTTGGCCGCCCACTGCAAACGTGCCGATATATTGATTGTTGCCGCAGGGGTTCCGGGATTGGTCAAGCCCGAGTGGATTAAGCCGGGTGCGTGTGTCATCGATGTCGGGGTTAACCGGGTGGGTGAAAAAATAAGTGAAAAAACAGGCAAGAAAATTGCGATCCTAAAGGGAGATGTCGATTTTGATGCAGCCAAAGAGATTGCCGGCTGGATTACCCCTGTACCCGGCGGTGTGGGTCCCATGACCGTCACGATGCTGATGAAAAACACGCTTAAATCTCTGAAATTTAAACTGGGAATTGCTTAATCGGCAAATTTCAAAGAATATACAGGTAACCGAGTTTTGCGAACTTTATGGATTTAATCTCCCGTCACGCCGAGGGGTGACTGCGGGGAGCCTTTGATAATAAAATTTATCGGCTGTGAAAAAAAACTAATGTTTTTTATCAATTTGCCGATATAAAGAACGGATTGAAATGGTTGATCTAATTTGATTTCAAGGGCTTTTGGAAAAGCCGAAAAGTAATCGAAATCATTTAGATTAAATTTTTCTAAAATAGTGAGAATTTCTAAAAGAAATTTGCAGCTATTGATATTCTCATAAAAGCGTCGAATTAGCCGCTTGATCACCGATGCAGTAAGAAACGTGGTTGAGCTAAGTCGAAGATATATACTGATTTATGTCTTGACAAAATTGTCGATAACATAATATAGTTTACGCTAGGGAAAATTTATAATTCGAAAGGGCAAAGTCACCGAAAGATGGCGACGCAAAGCCATGGATCTACAGCCGAGAAGGCTATGATTGCCAGGTTGCCGAAAATTTTCATTAAGACGCCTTGAGGTGAAGCGCCCGGAGGCGTTTTGTTTTTTTATTATTTGACATTAAGTTACAGCTTGACAGAGATATTCGCTTTGTGATAGGGGAAAAATCTTAAAAACACTAGTTACACTTTAAAATCAGAGACTTAGTGGACCTTAAGAATTGAATGCAAGCTGACGGTTTCTTTGCCGAAGATAATTGGATATTAATCTAACTTATAATAACAAGGTATAGCTGTCATGCGAAAGAAGATCTCATTTGTCATTTTGAGCAATTCAGGGGCTCCGTCAAAACAGATTTGTGCTTCCAAAGCATCTATCCGGTTTTTTTGTGTTTTTATTATTGCTTGCTTTTTCCTGCTCGGATATATCGTTTACGATTATTATCAACTGAAGCATGCAACCACCCGTTTACAACTGCGTGAGGTCACAATATCCAATCAACTCAACGTGATCCAAAATCAACGCAAACAGATTCAAGATTTTGCCAATGAGATCACTGCCTTAAAAGAGAAACTGATCGCCTTAAACCAGTTTGAGAAAAAAATCCGAATTATTGCCAACATCGAAAAAAGCGACGATTCTGAAAACATTTTTGGTGTAGGTGGTTCCATACCGGAGGATATTAATGCGCAAATACCACTAAAGGAAAAACATAACAGCCTGATGCGGGAGATGCATGATCAGATTGAACAATTGAACATGGCATCAACCAATCAAAAAGAAGGCTTTGAATCTCTTCTTAAAAACCTAGAGGACCAGCAAAACTTGCTGGCATCTACGCCCGCAATTCGCCCTGTAAGGGGCTGGACCACATCTAAATTCGGTTACCGTATATCTCCTTTCACCGGCCGTCGTGAGTTTCATAAAGGTTACGATATTGCAACCAAGGAGGGGACGCCGATTTTGGCAGCAGCCGATGGGGTTGTTACCTATACCGGTCGAAAAGGACTATTGGGTCAAATCATCATCATTGATCATGGTCATGGAATGGTCACCCGCTATGCCCACTGTCAAAAATTTTTAAAAAACCGGGGTGACAGAGTTAAACGCTGGGAAAAAATTGCAACCGTCGGTAATACCGGTCGCAGCACCGGACCGCACGTGCATTATGAAGTCCATCTGAACGGAATACCGGTGAATCCCGAAAAATACATGCTCAACTAAATCACCCGACTTTCCATCGAATCCGACATTAATAGACATCTTAGCAGTTGTGCGTGGCATTTCTCTTCTATTTAGGTAACATTAGATTGATTTGATGTTTTCTCCTTCCAGCCAAAGTTTCTAACAATTTCACGCTTGTTTCGCCCCTTTTTAAGTATTATTATTTGAACACTTCAGAATCATTGCTTACGTCTTTGCTGATTGTCAGAATTTCATTCACAAAAAATAGTATTTGAATGACTCAGGACCCGTGGGATTTTCTTTCTCGACGGATTTTTGATTATCTTTTTATCGCACCTCTGATACGCCAAAAATATTTCCGGGATCATGTCGGATGTATGGAGGCAAATTAATAGTTGAGAGATACCTTAAATCTGTTATAATTGGAAACACTAGATAACTGACTATTAGGTAACCATTTCTGAGGTAATTACCTGAAATGATACTAAATTTTCTAACGAAAGTATTTGGAAGCAAAAACGAGAGAGAGCTCAAAAAGCTTCAACCGATCATTGAGCAGATTAACGCCCTGGAACCTGAAATTCAGGCCATGAGCGATGACCAGCTCAAAGCCCAAACGCCTCGATTGAAGGAGCGGGTTGATAATGGAGAACCGTTGGATAGTATTCTTCCGGAAGCGTTTGCCGCTGTCCGAGAAGCCTCTGTGCGAACCTTGAATATGCGACACTTTGATGTTCAACTCATCGGTGGAATTGTGCTGCATCAAGGTAAAATTGCAGAGATGAAAACCGGTGAGGGAAAAACGCTGGCGGCGACCTTGCCGGCCTATCTGAACGCCCTAACCGGAGATGGTGTGCACATTGTTACCGTCAATGATTATCTGGCCAAGCGCGATACCGAATGGATGGGGCATATTTACCAATTTCTTGGGCTTTCGGTCGGAACGATTTTGCATAGTTTGGATGATTCCGAACGTAAAGCGGCTTACCGATCCGATATCACCTACGGAACAAACAATGAGTTCGGCTTCGATTATTTAAGAGATAACATGAAGTTTGATCATGAAGCCCTGGTCCAAGAAAAGCTGAACTTCGCCATCGTTGACGAGGTCGACAGCATACTTATCGATGAAGCCCGAACCCCCTTGATCATTTCCGGACCGGCTGAAAAATCAACCGATCTGTACTACCAGGTCAATGGCTTGATTCCGCGTTTGAAGAAAGATCAACATTATACCATCGACGAAAAGGCCCGCACCGCGATCCTAACCGAAGAGGGAGTGGCCGGATGTGAAAAGCTTCTCAAAATAGATAATCTTTACGATCCAAGATATATTGAGCTTTTGCATCATATCAACCAGGCGCTTAAAGCCCACACCCTATTTAAACGGGATGTGGATTATATTGTCAAAAATGGTGAAGTTATCATCGTTGATGAGTTTACGGGCCGTCTGATGCCGGGCCGTCGTTACAGCGAGGGGTTGCACCAGGCCCTTGAAGCCAAAGAGGGAGTCAGGATCGAAAACGAAAACCAGACCCTGGCCAGTATTACCTTCCAAAATTATTTCAGGATGTATAACAAGCTTGCCGGCATGACCGGTACCGCTGATACGGAAGCTGCCGAGTTTAAGAAGATTTATGATTTAGACGTGATGGTGATACCCACCAACATGCCCATGGTCCGAAATGATTTTCCGGATGTCATATATAAAAGCCGTAGAGAAAAATTTGAGGCCGCACTGGACGAAATTGAGGAGTTGCATCAAAGAGGGCAACCGGTTTTGGTGGGCACTATTTCAATTGATGTGTCTGAAAACATGAGCAAAAAATTGAAAAAACGGGGTATCAACCATTCAGTCCTCAATGCAAAAAATCATGAAAAGGAAGCCGAGATTATCGCCATGGCCGGACAGAAGGGAGCGGTTACTATTTCGACCAACATGGCCGGACGCGGAACCGATATTGTATTGGGCGAAGGTGTAACTGAACTGGGTGGGCTTCATATTCTCGGCACCGAACGCCATGAAAGTCGACGTATTGACAATCAGCTGCGGGGTCGATCCGGCAGACAAGGTGATCCGGGCACTTCTCGATTCTACCTTGCCCTTGAAGATGATTTGCTGCGGATATTCGGCGGTGAGCGCATCACCGGCATTATGGAAAAGCTTGGCATGGACGAAGGTGAGCCGATTGAACACAATATGATCAGCCGGGCCATTGAAAATGCCCAGTCCAAAGTTGAAGGACATAACTTTGAAATTCGCAAAACGCTGCTTGAATATGATGATGTGATGAACCAGCAGCGTGAGGTCATCTACCGGCAGCGCAGAGAAGCATTGAACGGCAAGAGCTTGAAACCATCGATTCTTGAAATGATCCGGGATAAAGCCGAAGAAATTGCCGGTGCCTTCGCCGACGAAAAGCTCGTACCGCAAGAGTGGGACTGGAAGGGATTGAATGCAGCCGTCTACAAGCAGTTTAATATCAGCCTGAATACCTTCGATCAGGATACGTTAGATGAGCTTGACAGGGACGCGCTGGCTGAACGGGTATTTGAGACCGTTTCTCAGTTATACGACGAACGGGAGGCCGTGATCGGCCCCGATGAGTTTAGACATCTTGAGCGGGTCGTGATGCTGCAGACCGTCGACAACCTGTGGAAGGACCATTTGCTATCCATGGATCACTTGAAAGAGGGCATTGGATTAAGAGGCTACGCCCAGCAAAATCCGCTGATTGTCTATAAAAAAGAAGGCTACGAAATGTTTCAGGATATGATCGAGAGGGTCAAGGAAGAGACTCTCGGAATCTTGTTCAGAATCCAAATCGCCGAGCCGAAAAAAATCGAGGAAATCAGACAACCCAGACAACAATCGCTATTTTTTTCTGGCGGTGATGAACCGGAGACGAAAAAGCCCGTTAAGCGCGCTTCCAAAAAAATCGGCAGAAATGCTCCGTGTCCATGCGGAAGCGGGAAAAAGTATAAAAAGTGCTGTGGAAGATAGGTTTGATGGTCTTGTAAAAAGTCGAAAAAGCGAACTTTGCATGAGCGTAAAATCTGCAGATTATTAGACTAAAGTGCGAGACAAAATTCTAGCCTGCACCCTTTACAAGCGATGTCCCAGATGCTTATTATGTTATCATCATTCTGCCCGATGTAATGGTTTCAATTACCTAGCGGCATTTGTCAAGCTTTTGCCAAACCTTTGACATTGGGAACATGCTCTATGGGTCGAAATAATCCTGAACTCGAAGAAGGGATAAAATCCGCTAGCGATGAAGAGGTCACAGAGCCTCCGATGTATAAGGTATTGCTTTTAAATGATGATTACACCACAATGGAATTTGTGGTTGAAGTGCTTAAATATGTGTTTTATAAATCCCTTGAGGAAGCCACCCGGATCATGCTCAATGTCCACCGCAATGGAGTAGGTGTATGCGGTGTATATCCATATGAAATCGCGGAAACCAAAGTAAATACGGTCGATGCCTTGGCGCGGGAAAGAGGCTATCCGCTCAAATGTACCATGGAAAGAGAGTGAACGATGATTAGCAAGGAGCTCAGTGCTACACTTGGCTTTGCCGTAAGAGAGGCAAAAAAAAGACGCCACGAGTATGTAAGTATTGAACATATACTATTTGCTATTTTAAACGATCCCAACGGAATCGAAATCATCGAAAGTTGTGGAGGCGATGTTGAAAATCTGCTCATCGCTTTAGAAAATTTCTTTGAAGAAAAAATCGAGCGGATTCCGGACGGAGATGACTACGTTTTACAGCAAACCATCGGATTTCAACGGGTGATTCAAAGAGCCGTTAATCATGCCCGTACGGCTGAAAAAAATGAAGTTGCCATTGGCGATGTTTTGGCATCCATATTCTTGGAAAAAGATTCTCACGCCGAATATTTCCTGACTGAGGAAGGAGTTACGCGGCTGGATGTATTAAACTATATATCTCATAATGTTTCCAAAACGCCCTATTCTGATGCATCCGGCGGATTCGCGAAACCTGACAGGGAGGAAAGGCGAAAAAAAGGCAATCCCTTAGAGCTTTTTACCATCGACCTCGTTAATCTTGCCGCCGAGGGAAAACTTGATCCGCTTATCGGACGCGAGGCTGAGCTGGAACGCACCATGCAAGTGCTGTGTCGCCGACGCAAAAACAATCCGGTGTTTGTCGGCGATCCAGGAGTTGGCAAAACGGCGATGGCCGAGGGCCTCGCGCAAAAAATTCAAAAAAAAGATGTTCCGGATCTTCTCAAAGACATCCAAATTTTTTCCCTTGATCTTGGCGGGTTGCTGGCCGGAACCAAATTTCGAGGAGATTTTGAACAACGTCTCAAGGGTGTAATCGCCGAGTTGCAGAAAAGACCCAAGGCGATTTTATTCATTGATGAGATTCATACCATTGTCGGAGCGGGTGCGACGAGCAGCGGTTCGATGGATGCTTCCAATATCCTGAAACCGGTGTTGGCCAGCGGCGAAATTCGCTGCATCGGATCTTCTACCTTTGAAGAATTTAAAAATCACTTTGAAAAAGATCGTGCCTTGTCACGTCGTTTTGAAAAAATCGAAATTATGGAACCCCCGGTTTCAGAAACCATTCAAATCCTAAAGGGATTACGATCCCGGTATGAAGAGCACCATGGGTATGTTTATTCCGATTCCGCCTTAAAAGCTGCCGCCGAGCTTTCGGTAAAATATCTCAGAGATCGGTACTTGCCCGACAAAGCCATCGATGTGATTGATGAGGCGGGTGCCTTTATTCGGCTTGCAGGTTCTCCGCGCAGAAAGAGAATCAATCCTTCCGATATTGAAAAAATTGTGGCCAAGATGGCCCGGGTGCCGACCCAAAGCGTATCCTCTTCGGACAAGAGCAAACTGGAGACTTTGGAAGATGGGCTTAAGCAGGTGGTATTCGGTCAAGATGACGCCATAAATGCCCTTGTGACGTCGATTAAACGTTCGCGAGCCGGTCTTGGCACACCGGATCGGCCGGTCGGATGTTTCTTGTTTACCGGTCCGACCGGTGTCGGAAAAACCGAGGTATCGCGTCAGATTGCTTTTAATCTAGGCGTAGAGTTTATTCGATTTGACATGAGCGAATATATGGAAAAACATGCCGTTGCCCGCTTGATCGGCGCGCCTCCCGGTTATATCGGCTTTGATCAGGGCGGTTTGCTCACAGACGCAATTCGAAAACACCCCCATTCTGTTTTGCTGCTCGACGAAATAGAGAAAGCCCATCTGGATTTGTTTAATATCCTGCTTCAGGTCATGGACCATGCAACCTTGACGGATAATACCGGTAGAAAGGCGGATTTCAGAAACGTTATCCTCATGATGACCTCCAATGCCGGATCACGGGAGATTAGCCAGCAGACCATCGGTTTCGGTGATGTTCACAAAGATGCAACATCCAAAGGGAAAAAGGCCATTGAAAAGCTGTTTAGCCCCGAATTCAGAAACCGTTTGGATGAGACCATAACATTTAATGCGCTGAACTTGGAGATCATGGAAATGATCGTAGACAAATTCATTGCGGAGTTGAATCAACAACTCGCAATTAAAAAAGTTGCTTTGACTATCTCGCCGCGGTTACGCACATGGTTGGCCAAAAAAGGGCATGATCCGGCATATGGCGCCAGACCGCTTGGTCGTGTCATTCAGACCGAAATCAAAGACACGCTTTCCGATGAGATTCTGTTCGGCCGGCTTATCAACGGCGGTCACGTGTCTGTTGACGTGATGGAAGACAAGCTGAAGTTTAGCTATAATTAAATTCCTCGATTCCTCAATTCATTTTTTTCTAAATACCTGATTTGAATGGCCGTCTATTTACTATCTGACGATCTTTTTTTTCCTTCCCCAAATCTTGCCTCCGGAGACGGTCTGTTGGCAATTGGCGGCGATTTAAGCCAAAAACGCCTTTTACTCGCTTACAGCATGGGCATATTCCCATGGTATTCCGAAGCGGAACCGATCTTATGGTGGTCACCCGATCCGCGGCTTGTGCTATACCCTGAAGAGCTTTACGTTTCAAAATCATTAAAGAAAACCATCAAAAAAGATTTATTTCGAATAACCATGGATCAGGCCTTTGAGACGGTGATCATCGAATGTGCCCAATCCCGAACAGAAAATGATGAAGGAACTTGGATTGTTGATGAAATGATTAATGCTTATTGCGAGTTGCATGCCTCCGGATTTGCTCACTCCGTCGAAGCCTGGCAAAATGAAAAACTGGCCGGTGGATTGTATGGGGTTTCTCTGGGAAAATGCTTTTTTGGCGAATCCATGTTCACCCGTATCACGAATGCTTCCAAGGTTGCATTTGTTGCTTTAGTAAACCATTTAAACGCATTAGGCTTTGATTTAATTGACTGCCAGATCACCACAGAACATTTAGTCAGTTTTGGAGCCCGTGAGATTCCGCGCACCCTTTTTTTAGATCAATTAAGAAAATCTCTGAACGCACCCACGTTAAGAGGAAAATGGTCTTTAACCGCCTCCTCTGCATAAGCACGCCTGTCCCACGTCCTTGACATTGTCCATTTTTGCTGATTAATATGGCAGACTTTTTGTCGATTGTTGAAATTGGCGGAAGCAAGCGAGATTTGAGAAAAAGGGAGGGGAGCACGTGTATGGAAAAAGGCTGCGTCTTTTGTCAAATTGTTAATGGAGAAACGTCAACCGAAATTTTGTATCAGACCGATAACCTGGCTGTATTTGAAGATATTCATCCCCAAGCACCGGTTCACCTCTTGATTGTACCCAAAACGCATATCCGTAGCGTAAACGATCTGCAAGCTGCAGACAGCGCGATTATATCCGAAATGATGATGGCGGCCAAAAAAATGGCCAAAGCACAATCGGTTGCAAAATCCGGTTACAAAATTTTCTTCAATGTGGAAAGGGGAGGGGGCCAGCTTATTTTTCATGTGCATATGCACCTCATCGGTGGCTGGCACTAGTTTCCATTTCAGAAATGTTTATTTTTCCGATGGACTGCGTTCTCCGCGGTTTTATTTCCTCGACGCACTATCAGTGCGCCTCGTCGCAAAACCTTGTGCGGTCTTGTCCATCGAAAAAATTTTTCATTTATGAAAAGGAAAATAAATAGCTTACCTCAAACGGGAACTTAATTTTTCTGAAATATCCTTGGGCTATAAAATACTTAACCAGGTTATCTACAAAGCCCGAGCAAGGGGCAGATCAACTTCCCTCCCCTGGCGGGAGGGACTGAGGGAGGGGGATAAAAAGGACATCATTCCGCTGCTATTTCAACCAGTTTGTGTTCACCTAAAATACAATGTCATCTAAACTCAGACAACCCGGAGGGATATATGTACATATCCCTTTTTGTGTCAGGAAATGTCCCTATTGTGATTTCTATTCGATTACCGACCTTTCGTTGAAATCAAGATTTCTTCAGGCGCTGAATAGGGAAATGGAGATTGTCGACCTTGATGCTTTCTTTTTCGATACGCTTTACATCGGTGGCGGTACCCCGTCTGTATTGAATCCTGATGCAATTGAGCAGATCATAAAAGCTGTTTTCGGTCATTTTGATTTCCTGCCTGATGCTGAGGTGACCATCGAAGTCAATCCCGGAACGGTATCTTTTGAGCAATTCAAAGATTACCTCAAAGCAGGCGTTAATCGCTTGAATATTGGCGTGCAATCGTTTCAGGAAAGAAATCTTAATTTCCTCGGAAGAATTCATTCTGAAGCGGATGCATTTCTTGCCTATGAATCAGCCCGCCAGGCCGGATTCGATAATATCGGTATGGATTTGATTTACAGCCTTCCGGAACAAACTAAAGCAAATTGGCACTTTGACCTGGAGCACGCAGTTCAAATGCGTCCGGATCATCTTTCCTGTTATATGCTTACCTGTGAGCCCGGCACCCCGCTGCATCAGGATCTGAAAGGAGGTCGATTTCAGCGCCCCAATGAGGTAAACGTCAGGGATTTATTTGATCTAACGATAGATTATTTGGAGTCTCACAGATATGTGCACTACGAGATATCCAATTTTGCCCGCCGAACAGATACGACATTAACCTTGCCTGTATCCCGACATAACATGAAATACTGGTCGTTTGTCCCATATGTCGGTTTTGGCCCCTCGGCGCATTCGTTTATTGAACCACGGCGTTACTGGAACTGTTCTGATATAAAAAAATATATCAGGGAAATTGAGGCTGGAAGATTGCCTATCGAAGAAAAAGAAGTGCTTTCAACGGAACAGTTAATGATGGAAACCATTTATCTGGGACTGCGAACGATGAATGGTATCGATTTAGCCGAATTCGATCAAAGATTTAAAGTGGATTTTTTGCGAACCTTTGAAAGCACCATAAACGATCTTGAAAAGAACGGTTTGCTGAGAATTGCCCGCGGCCATTGTGCACTTACCCGCAAAGGGTTATCACTTCTGGATAGTATCACATCGAACTTGACCAGCCTTGAATTTACTAGCGGCTAGCAACTGAGATGGCCATTTAGCCACAACGGATAGAGCTTGTGCCTCGTCTTTTCTGCCTGATGTGAATTTTACATGATTTGTCAAGGGTGGTATACTTTAACTGCCTAAATATAAGCAGAGTCGTTTCTTAAAGGAATTTAGATGATGTCTCAATTCGAAAAAATCCTTCTGATTCTATTAATATCGATATTCGGTATTTTTCCTCCTTTTGCTTATCTTATGTTGAGTAACATAAGTGCAGAA
>WOR8_10000964_pt1 | contig 54175 bp, 52 predicted proteins | sample DeeMarSeWOR38_10_FD_19890 | JGI IMG/M metagenome (IMG submission 19890)
GTTCCTTAGGGCTGAATAACGAGCGCTTTGCAAGCCCGTTTCCCAGGATTTCAATGATAACCGGAGAAATATTTGACATAAAAAAATACGCGATCCACGATGGTCCCGGTATCCGCACCACCATTTTTTTTAAAGGCTGTCCGCTTTCCTGTTGGTGGTGTCATAATCCAGAGAGCATTCAGATCGCAACGCAGCGCATGTATCGTAAAAGCCGTTGCATTGGCTGCAAAGAATGTATCCAGAGCTGCCCGTACAATGCCATTGAAGACACTGCGGATGGACCTCAATGGAATCCCTCGGTTTGCCAATATTGTGAGATTTGCGCCGATGTGTGCCCCTCAGGGGCGGTGGAGTTCATTGGAAAGACCATGACAGTCGAAGAGGTGATGTCCGAAATAACCAAAGACACGGTGTTCTATGATCAATCCAAAGGAGGTGTAACTATCTCGGGCGGAGAGCCGCTGCTGCAACCGGCTTTTCTGCTGGAGCTCCTGAACGTCTGTGGTAATCTGGATCTTCACCGCAGCGTGGATACATCCGGATATGTCGACACAGAAACGCTTTTAAATGTGGCTGACAGAACCGATCTATTCCTTTATGATTTAAAACATATGGATCCCGAGAAGCACTTTACCTACACCGGCGTATCCAATGAAAAAATATTGACAAACCTAAAACGACTCAGCGATTATGGTGCTAAAATCGTGGTGCGATTGCCTATTGTTCCTGGAATCAACAGTGATGATGAAAATATTGACCAAACCGGAGACTTCCTGTCCTCTCTATCCGGAGTACACAGAGTGGAACTTTTGCCGTATCACTGCGCGGCAATCGCAAAATATAAACATCTCGGTCTGAACTACACCATGGCCAAAATTGAGCGTCCGTCTGAGGAGACCTTAAAGGCAATTGGCAAACGATTAGAAAGTCATGATTTACATGTCAAGATAGGAGGCTAAAACAGTGACTCCAAGAGTAGCGCGACTTCGCAAAGAAAGCTTTGAAGCGGAACCGAGTATTTCGGTGGAGCGTGCCGTGCTGGTAACCGAATTTTATCAGGAGAACTACGGCAAATACTCATTGCCTGTCCTTAGGGCATTGAATTTCAAAAATCTCTGCGAAAAGAAAACTATCTATATTGGTAGAGACGAATTGATTGTGGGCGAACGCGGTCCCTTTCCCAAGGCGGTCTCTACATTTCCTGAGTTGACCTGCCACTCGGCGGAAGATCTTCGAATTTTAAATTCAAGACAAATGACGCGCTATACAGTCGCCGATGAAGATATCGACGTCTACAAACGGGACATCATCCCTTACTGGCAGGGCAGAACCATGCGGGAAAGGGTCTTCGACCAGGTTCCCGAAGATTGGAAGACCGCCTATACGGTAGGTATGTTCACTGAATTTATGGAGCAACGGGCTCCCGGTCACACCACTTTGGACGGCATCATCTATGAGAAAGGGATGCTTGATTTTAAAACCGACATCGCCGCAAGCCTTGCCAACCTCGATTACCTGAATGATCCTGAAGCGGCTGAAAAAGCCGAAGAACTCAAGGCCATGGACATTTCCTGCGACGCCGCTATTATTTTTGCCGAGCGTCACGCTGTGTTGGCGGAAACATTGGCACACGAGGAAACCAACCCGCAGCGTAAAGCTGAACTCGAGCACATAGCGTTAACGTGTCGCCGGGTTCCGGCTCATGCACCACGTAACTTCTGGGAAGCACTGCAGATGTACTGGTTTGTCCATTTGGGCACTATCACGGAATTGAACGGATGGGATGCCATGAGTCCGGGTCATCTGGATCAGCATCTTTTCCCGTTCTACAAAACGGATCTTGCCGAGGGCACCCTGAATCGGGAGCTTGCCAAAGAGCTTTTGGAGTGTTTTTGGGTAAAGGTAAACAATCAGCCGGCTCCTCCTAAAGTCGGAGTCACCGCCCAGGAGAGCGGTACCTACAACGATTTTACCAACATCAATGTGGGCGGAGTGACCCGTGACGGCTCCGACGGCATAAACGACGTCTCTTATATCATGCTGGAAGTCATTGATGAAATGCATCTGCTGCAACCGCAGGCCAACGTCCAAATCAGCCAAAAATCGCCGAATCGCTTTTTGAGAGAAGCCTGTCGGGTGATTCGAAAGGGCTATGGATATCCTTCGGTATTCAACACCGACGAAGTCATCATGGAGCAAATGCGCACCGGGAAAACATTGGAAGACGCCCGTGAAGGTGGTTGCAGCGGTTGTATCGAAACCGGCAGCTTTGGAAAAGAGGCTTACATTTTGACGGGATATCTCAACGTTCCTAAAATTTTCGAACTGGCGCTGAACAACGGCATCGATCCTCTGACGAACAAAAGAGTCGGCCCGCAGACCGGAGATCCGATTTTGTTTGCCGATTTTGATGACCTTTTCAGTGCGTTTGAACAACAGCTCAAGTATATTGTGAACCTAAAAATTGAGATCAACAATTACATCGAGCGCATGTATGCAATGTATGCGCCCGCACCATTTTTATCGGTAGTCATCCGAGACTGCATCTCCAAAGGAAAAGACTACTACAACGGAGGCCCGCGTTACAACACCAATTACATCCAGTGCTGCGGCATCGGTACCATCACCGACAGTCTATCTGCGATTAGAAAACACGTTTATGAAGAAAAAAATATTACGATGGCTGAGATGCTGAAGGCGCTGAAAACTAATTTTGAAGGTGCTGAATCTCTCCGCCTGAAATTATTAAATAAAACCCCTTTCTACGGCAATGACGATGATTATGCGGATTCGATCATGCAGCGAGTGTATGCGTCATTGTTTGAGACGATTGACGGGAAACCGAATACAAAAGGAACCGCCTATCATTTAAATATGCTGTCGACGACCTGCCACATCTACTTTGGTAAAAAGCTGGGAGCTTCAGCCAACGGCCGCTTTTCCGGACTGCCTATATCTGACGGAACCTCCCCATCCCACGGGGTAGATAGAAATGGTCCAACAGCGGTGATCAAATCTATTGCTAAGATGGATCAAGTCAAATCCGGCGGGACCCTGCTCAACCAGAGATTTTTGCCAAGCGTACTAAATGGTGAGGAAGGCATCGAAAATTTATCCCATCTCATTCGAAGCTATTTCAAACTAAACGGCCACCATATTCAGTTTAACATCGTCGATACAGAAACCCTGCGAAAAGCCCAGGCCGAACCGGATTCCTATCGTGATCTATTAGTGCGGGTTGCCGGTTACAGCGACTACTTCGTGGATCTGGACAAACACCATCAGGAAGAAATTATTGCCAGAACCGAACACGACGCGTTTTAAAGCCGACAAATACTGATGCTGGTAATCTTTTTCCTAAAGTTTTCAGACTGACTGACGATATTAATTATTACAGTGTGCATGGGGCATACTGTGATCCCAATGCTCAGGAGGGTGATTCAATCTGAATCACCCTCCATAATTTTTGGATGTTCACTCCCCTGACGTTTCTGATAATTCCAACCTACAACGACCGCCTGCAGTTGTTTCTTCGGTTACATGACCGCACTACTATTGTGAAAAAAAGTTCATAATTTTATGACACTAATTACATAAATTCCAGTTCATATTTACTCCAACTTTGATACAATATATTGAAATTAAATGATTTTTTCATTTTATCGCCAATTCGGCATAATTTATGCTTCGAAGCGAACCAGGATCGTCATTGCTTCACCATTTTATTCTTTCGGGATAATGATCGATATGGAAGAAACCCTCATTTCACTGGCCGTCGCATTAATCGGTGCTTTGGTCATAATAGTGGCGTTCGAAGTCTATCTGGCATTTTGAACGAGTCTTTAGCCTTGCGATGCCATCTAAATTATGCGGGAGGTATCGTGAATAATTGCGGTTTGAACCCCTTTTAGCTGCGCTTAAACCGGAACTTAATAAACCCAACAAAACCCCGGGTGATTATCCCCATCACCTAAGGTCCCAAACAATTCAAATCGTTGCCCTTTCCTTTGCAAATTGTATTAATAACGTTTTGACAAATGCTGAAAGGGGTTCATTCATTTTTGCATCAATTCTATGTCATCTAATCTGGAAAACTCAACATCAGGAAGGTGTCAGATGGAGTCCAATCCTGAACTGAGAAACAATGTCCGCTTTTATCATGAGGCCGCGATCATGTTTGAAGATTACCCCAATGGCAAATATTATGAAGGCAGGATGCTGAATTACAGTCGAGGGGGATTATACTTTGAAGCAGATTTTTCTCCCGAGGTCGGTTCGGAGATCTTTATCGGGATTGAAAATTCTCCATACACTTCAGGTCATGATGTCTACCGGGCAAGAGTTCTGTGGACTAAGCGACTGCCTGATGATGATTCGTTTTTCTACTATGGTATCGGTGTCCAATACCTTTAAGGCAGCAAATGCCGATAGTAGCTGAACCCGGCACCGGATGTGACCGATCTTGCTCCTTTGGTTTTGCCGTGGCAGCTAGCTTTTTATGGATTGGGCTAAATCGTCTATTCTTTCCCTAATAGCGATCAGATATCTCGCCATCTTCCCTCTATGATCGGCCAATGTGGAATCGTGATCTCCTCTTGTAACAAGCAGCGGGTCAAAGGTACAAATCCGATTCATCTCCCTAAATGCAATACGGATATTTTCTTTGCCGCCTTTTTCTGTGACTTCCGGATAAAGATGAACAAAAGCACGCAACACATCCCGGAGCACCAAAATGACACCCTGGGTGTAATAGATTCGATCATCCAGTTCGGTGTAGGCAACCTCATCATTAGACTGCACCAGAAGCCCCAGGGGTTGATCTATAAACTGCTTGCTGATGATAAACTCCAGTAAATTGAACATATCATCCGTGCGCAAATTAAATACAGCATTTGAATCCCCTTTGACAAGATCAGCCTCGTACTGTTTTAGTTCGGAAATGCCCTTTTTGTATTGACTTTCGCTGGATGGAAACCACCAGCTATCTGAGGTAAAGGCAAAATACATTTCTCGGGCTTCCTTTAAATTTTGGTTTTCCTTGTCTACTTTACCGTATTTTGCCAGATTGGTGGAATAAAAGGTCATCATCATGCGTGTTGCAAAAATAGTACCCCGCTGCCGGTTGGCCCGGTTGTCCAACCAACGGGTGGGCGAAATAATCAGATCATTGATGGACCAACCAAAGGTAGAGTCCAACTCCTGCTCCAGACGGTTTCTGATGGCGGCCGAAAGGACGGCACCTTTTTGAGGAGATGATGAATCCGGAGACCTTTCTTTCAGAAGAGCTGTCATACTTGGGTCAAGGTCGGGGAATTGGGTTGGATCCAATATGGTGTAGGCTTTGTAAACCGTCCAATATAATCCTGCTGAGAGGGGCCAGATCAATATAAATGCCAGCAGGATCAGGATCACCCATTTGCCGAACACCGTCATTTTAGGGATAAGTGGCTTTTCCATTATATTCTCTTTTCCACAACGCACGAAATTTGAAAAAGGGTAACCACTGGCATCCATGGTGTCAACAATTAACAGGCATCAGCTCCTATCTTTTTCGCAGCAGTTCAAAAATTCAGGTTCAGCCCCCCGAAATTTTTTTTGACCGACAAAGTAAATCTATACCCACTCTAAATTGCTTGACACTTGCTTCATGCATGGTAGTTATGTATCATTACTGTGCTCCCGGCAAATGGTGGTTTAACAGAAACTAATGTATGATGTTTGTGATGTATGGAGATAATTACTATGAATCGGTTTAGTAATTTTTCAGGAATTTCCGGACAATTTCTATTGTTGGCGGCCTGCATGGCTATATTCGTACCGGCCTTATCGGGTTGCACTTCAACCTACGGCCAGCTTCAGAGCAGTTACGAGGTCACTGACGCATTTGAAAACAATCAGGTTTTAACCGGCTATCAATATTATTACAGCGGGTTTCAGCGAATTCCCTACGGCATTATCGGCATCGATTTGAACTACAGGCTTTATAGGGCCCGCTCCGGTTATTGGAAGCCCATCAATATGACCCCGGATGTGCTCAATCAATGGATATACGGAATGCAACATGTTTACAGTCTCCCACCTCGTGGTGCCTGGATTGTGGATCAAAACGGGAATCGGATAGGATTTTGGTATTCTTCGCAGTACTGGACCACGATAAAAATGCACGAAAATAACGAGGTTGACGTAGTGATACCTACACCGCCGGATTTAAGCGGTATTCCTTGATCGAAAGCATTTGAAAGGCCCGACTATGAACAAAAAGATTGCGGCGTTTTTTATGTTACTGTGTTTTCTTCCGCTTGCAGGCTGTGTCGCCGTTGTTGTCGGTGCCGGTGTCGGCGCTGGAACTTATACCTACGTAAAGGGAGAGTTAAAAAGAAGCTACCCGGCCAAATTTGATCGAACTTTGCAAGTGTGTGTCGACATTATCAATGGCCTCGATCAGCCGATTCTCGAGAAAACCACCGATGGTGAAAAAACGACCATAAAAACGAAGCGAAAAGATGGATCTCCGCAAGCCATAACCGTCGCCATCGAAAGCCTTGATTGGACGGAAGTGTCCGTGCGAACGGGAGTGGTGGGTTATTGGAAGAAAGATGTTTCGCAGCAGTTTCATGAATTTATCGCAGAGAGGTTAAAAGAATAGGGGGCATTGCGAAGCGGTGTCAGAGGCGTAGATCGTGTTTGCGAGCAGGTCCCGATTTAGGGAAAAACGGAGCGCACCCCGGAATGCCTGAGTATTTTTCGACAAACTGCATCGCAGCTTGCGGATATTCGATAACGTTTTGACAGTGCTTCTAATTTTTTGCCTGTTGGGCAAAAGGAAGCTCCCGATTGAAGGCGTCGATCTGCTCCTGCTCCAGGCGGTTGATTTCATCAAGGTGAGTTTCCATGATTCGGCTGAGACGGGGATCGCAGAAACGATGGAGGCTGAAATTTGAGACGGCCGTAAAGCCGCGTCTAATCTTATGTGCGCCTCCGGCACCCGGATCAAAGCGCTGGATACCGTTGCAGATGGCCCAATCAATCGGGGTATAGTAGCATGCATTAAAATGCAGTGAATTTACCGTTCTCGCACTTCCCCAGTATCGACCATAAAGTTGATCCCCTTTTGCAACCAGCATTGACATTCCCAGAGGCGACGAATTTGTGTGACCCTCAAACGCTGCTACAATCACCAGGCGATGACGAAAATTATGATATAAGCCATCGAAGAACGATTCGGTGAGATAGCGGCATCCCCAGGGGCCGAATTTGTCATTGGTGCGACGATAAAACGTGTACATCAAAGGGAAAAAGGTGCGGGGGATGTCATCTCCTCTAAATGTCTTCATCGTAATCCCTTGTTTTTCGAGCGCTTTACGTTCGCGTTTGATGTTTCGCCGCTGGTTGGAGTTGAAAATCGACAGATAGTCGTCAAAGCTGTTATAATTACAATTTTGCCAGACGAAACTTTGATGCATCCAGCCTAGATACCCCAGGTTAACAATCTTGCGTTGCCATTGAGGATCGACGAATAGGAAACTGCTTCCGGACAGGCGAAAACGTCGGCAAAACCGATTAATTTCATTCACCATCAGCTGTGTCAGAGCAGATTCATTCTCTCCGGGAGCGACTAAAAAACGATATCCGAGCATCGGTGTGAAGGGGCTCATTCCCACAAGTTTCGGATAGTAGTTAATCCCCAATCGACCGGCTACGTCCGCCCAAACATGATCAAACACAAATTCTCCGGCACTGTGCCCTTTGACATACAGCGGTGCAGCGGCAACCAGTTTCCGACCCAACCAAACCGTCAGATGGTAAGGCTGCCAGCCGGTTTCGGCGGTTACGCTTCTGGATGTTTCCATGAGCCGCAGCCATTCCCACTCAAAAAAGGGTGTTGGTAAGGGTGAGGCCAACGTATTCCAGGCCTTTCTATCGATTTCGGAAATATGCTGGAACCAGGAAATTGACAATGAGGACGAATGTTGTTTCACCATAATTTCTATGCGCGTTCCGGAGGTTTTGTTTATCCGACAACTCACCCCGGTTGACTTTTGTGATGTAATAAATTGTAAGTCTGACATTGATGTCTGTCATCCTTTTTTTGCGGATTCAGTTAATTCTCCTAAATTCTTGACAATTGTTATCAGATAAATATTATTTATAGATCAGACATTTAAACTGCCTTGTGAGGAAATGAACCATGCCGATTTATGAATTTCGATGCTTAGAATGTAACGAATGTTTTGAATTTCTTATAATGAACCAGAACGAGCACGTGGAACTGAGGTGCCCCAATTGCAAGTCTGAAGAATTTGAAAGGATTCTTAGTGTCTCATGCCACAGCATGCAAGAAGGCTCGTCAAAAAGCGACGGCCCAATGTCTCAAACTCGATCCTGCTCGGGTGGAAGCTGCACAACCTATGATATCCCCGGACATTCGCGATAGTTTGATTCGACATTCCATCTAAAAATTGAACTCAAAAACTCAATGAAGCAAATACACGTTCAAGAGAAAAAACAGTTTAAAAAGCTGTTCAAACAAGAGTATATCGATAACTTTGAAGATCGATTCAAAGTTCTAGAAGCGTTTTTACAAACCGAAAAGCACGTCACCGTTGATGAACTTGTTCTCCTGCTGGCAGAAAATGGATGGAAGCTTGAACCGGAATTTGTATTAGACACATTAAAGTTAATGTGCCGTTTCGGCTTTGCGCATAAGAGCCAATTTGATAATGGTGTGGTTCTCTATGAGCATCGTCACCTTGGACATCACCATGATCACCTGATTTGCACCAAATGCAGAAAAATAATTGAGTTCGAAGAGGACAAAATAGAACAAATGCAGATCAAAATTGCGGCTGCCCACGGATTTCATATGCTCCAGCACAGGATGGAAATTTACGGAATATGTTCGGACTGCCTGCAAGAGCGAATTTATCAAATGCCGCTGATTATGGCCAAAGCGGGTGAGCGCCTGGTTATCGATGAAATACGGGGCGGTGCAGGCGCTAAAATGCGGTTGTTGACCATGGGTCTGCGGATCGGTGATAAAATAGAGGTGATCACGAATAATCGACAGGGACAGCTCGCTATTGCGGCCGACTTAAAACGCTTTGTTCTGGGCCGCGGATTGGCGGAAAAGATAGTGGTCAGGCCTGAAAACTATTGAAAGCAGCTCGTGATGTTTTGATTTATCAATAGAGTAATATTTTGTGTACTATCAGCCATGCCATCATTTGAACCAGCCTATATTCAGACATTTCAGCAGGGATTACTCAAAGAAAAAATTAAAAAGGCCACCGACCTTCTAAAATCCTGTGTACTTTGTCCCAGAAGGTGCAACGTCGATCGCCTGTCAGGAGAGACGGGTGTGTGCAAAACCGGAGAGCACGCCTGGGTTTCCAGCTATAACCCGCATTTTGGAGAAGAAGATCCGCTGGTCGGCAATCATGGCTCCGGCACTATTTTTTTTACTCATTGCAATCTGATGTGCTTGTTTTGTCAAAATTTCGACATTAGCCATGAGGGATACGGCCGGGAAGTATCCGGTGACGAGTTAGCCGCTATCATGCTTGCTTTGCAAAAGCAGGGGTGTCACAATATTAACTTTGTTACCCCGTCTCACGTCGTCCCCCAGATATTGGAGGCTGTTGAGATCGCAGTGCAGAATGGTCTTGTGGTTCCTCTGGTTTACAATTCAGGAGGTTATGATCGGGTTGCGACCCTGAAGATTCTCGAAGGCGTTGTTGATATCTACATGCCGGATTTCAAATTCTGGGATCCTAACGTTTCCGAAAGTGCTTGTCAGGCTAAAGATTACCCTGAAGTGGCCCGAAATGCCCTAATTGAGATGCACCGACAGGTGGGCGATCTGGAAACAGATTCCGCGGGTATTGCTCGACGGGGGTTGCTTGTCCGTCACCTTGTCTTGCCGGACGGTTTGGCTGGAACCCGTGATGTGATGAGATTTATTGCTCAAAAAATATCACCTAATAGTTATGTTAATGTTATGTCCCAATATAGGCCATGTGGCCGAGCTTCAGAAGTCAGCGGGCTAAACAAAAGTTTGTCGACCCATGATTACCATCTGGCTGTGCAGGTTGCAAAAGAGGAAGGGATTACCCGGCTGGATGGGCCACGTCGGACGATTTTATTTCGATAACCGAAAGATAGTAACGTCACCGACTATCGATTTGTTTAAAGTCATCGCCTAGTGTAGCAATATGAGGAACATTTTTGCCATTGGAGATATTCACGGATGCCTTGCAAAGCTTCGAGCGCTGATGAACAGAATTCCCATCGATTTTACTCGCGACACGCTACTTTTTATTGGAGACTATATTGACAGAGGACCGCACTCGGTTGAAGTCGTTGATTATCTGATAGATTTCAAAAAACGTCATCCGGGAGTTATTTTCCTCAAGGGTAACCATGAAGATATGCTCGAAAAATACTTGGACGGGACAGATCGCTTTACCTATTTACTAAACGGAGGACAACGAACGCTAGACAGTTATTTAAACCAATCCGCTAAATCGGAATCCTTTCCGATACCCCCTGATCATAAGGACTTTTATCGATCCCTGAAACTCTATTACGAAACAGATAACTATATTTTCGTTCACGCCGGGATGCGGCCTAAGGTGCCCTTGGACCTTCAGGAAAACGAAGACCTTCTTTGGATTCGGGATAAATTTATCTACAGTCAATATAATTTCGGTAAGCGCGTGATATTTGGTCACACCCCTCTAACGAAACCTCTGGTTGAATCCAACAAAATCGGTATAGACACCGGTGCAGTATATGGCAATGTGTTAACCTGTGTTCGATTGCCGGATTTAGATTTTTTCGCTGTTTAGAGAAGCGTAGACATTTTCGCTATGGCAGCGTATAATATAGATTTGCGTCGTGTTATAAAATTTCTATTCATCCTATCAAATCGGTTGTCATGAAAAAATATACGATTTTTTTGTGCATGCTTGCTGTTGTTTACGCCGAAGTCGCAATGGCTGAGCGGTTGACTGTGATTGCACCGGTCGCCAATATTCGTTCCGGCCCCGCCACTGAATATGATGTATTGTGGAAGGTGGCAAAATACCACCCCATATTTGTCATTGAGAAATCTGGTGCCTGGTACCAGTTTCGGGATTTCGAGGGTGACAGGGGCTGGGTACACAAATCGCTCATCGGCAACATACCGTCAGTCATCACTAAAAGGGATCTGTGTAATATACGATCAGGGCCCAGTACTAAAGAGGAGATCCTATTTAAAGTCGAAAAAGGAATTCCATTTAAGGTAGTCAAGCGTGAGGGCCATTGGCTTCATATTGAGCATGCCGATGGAGACTCAGGTTGGATCCATGATTCTCTCGTTTGGTGAAAATAGAGCTTGAGAAGAGCGTCAAAATGGACACATTTCGATTTATTGAAAACGAAAGAGAGTTAATCGTTGGAGTCGGCTCAGCCCTGGTGGACATCCTAACCCACGAGCAAGACGAGTTTTTAGAAAAAACCGATGCGGCAAAAGGTGGAATGTTGCTGGTAGATATAGATTACATAGAGCGTACCTTGGCCTTATCGTCCAACACACACAGCATCGTCCCCGGAGGATCGGCCTGCAACACGGTGGTCGGTGTCGGCAAGCTGGGTGGGAAAGCTCGTTTTGTGGGTAAGTGCGGAAGCGGTGATTTAGGCAAACTAATTGAAAATGATTTAAAAAAACAAAATGTTCAACCGGCCCTTTTCCGGTCGGATTTGCCCACTGGGCGGGTGCTTTCCATAATCACTCCGGATGCGCAGCGCTCTATGTTTACCTATCTTGGTGCCGCTGCAGAAACCCTTCCCGAGGAAATTACCAATGGATGCTTTGAAGGTGCCGCAATCGTTCATGTTGAGGGGTATCTCTTGTTCAATCCGGAGTTAATTCAGTCCGTGTTAGCAGCGGCCAAAGCCGCCCGTGCTAAAGTGTCATTGGATTTGGCCAGCTACACCGTGGTTGAAAATTCAAAAGAGCTGTTACAGTACCTTGTTGACACATATGTTGACATCCTGATTGCCAATGAAGACGAGGCGCGAGTGTTTACCGGGCTTGCGGATGAAACGCAAGCTCTCCAGGCCCTCGCCAAAATGTCGGAAATAGCGGTCCTTAAAGTCGGTGCTCGAGGAAGTTATATCGCGCACGCTGACGACATCGTGTCAATTGATCCCCTGGGCGACGGGAACGCGCTGGATACAACCGGCGCCGGCGATCTCTGGGCTGCCGGTTTTCTGTATGGACTTGTCAAGGGTTTCCCGCTGACAAAATGTGGCGAGTTGGGGTCGGCCTGCGGTTATGAAGTGTGCCAGATTATAGGTGCAAACATACCGGATGATGGTTGGGAACGGATAAAGAGGGTCATCAATTAGTGGATCTTTGAGAAAAAAAGGCGCATGACGCCACAAATACCATTTTGGGTTCATTTCACAACCCAGAGCATTTAGGGGAGAGGAATAAATGGCTAAGCTGCAAAAGAAAACTCGTAAAGAACTTCTAAAGAAACCTGATGAGTTTATAACAATATCGGGCCGGTTGATTCAGTTCGCACTCAAGAATAAAATTCAACTAACCTATGTCCTGGGTTTTATTGTGGCCGTGGCTGTTGTTTTTTCGGTTGTCCGTTTTATTTCTGCCCGCGCGGAGACAAACGCCTCCGTTTTACTGGCACAAAGTTTAGCTAAATATGAAGCTTTAAAGAATGAAAAGAAACCGGATGAAGTTTACAAGGCAATATCCGAAGATTTTGAAATAATTTCAAGAAAATACGGAGGGAAAGAAAATGGAAAACTGGCTCGGCTGGTATATGCGAATATCTGCTATGATGCCGGTAAATACAACCAAGCTATCGATTTATACACCATGTTGTTAAACGATTTTGCAACCCATCCGATGATCCACAATCAGATCCTCAACAATTTAGGCTTCTGCCATGAGCAACTGGCGGACTATCCGAAAGCAGTTGAATATTTTGAAAAGACCCTCAACTCACCGAATTCGATGATGCGCGATGAGGCCCTGTATCATCTTGGCTGGCTCTACGATAAGTTAGGCCAATCTGAAAAAAGCAAACAAGCATTCAATAAAATTATCTCCGATCATCCGGATTTTATCTATATAGACCTTGTCAAAGAACAGATCTCGGGCTGATCGAAACAGATTCACTAAGGCGTGCCCGGAGGCTGAAACCTAAACGGGTAGACGTCTCTCAGAGACAGGCGTATGATTATCTACAACGAATAATGAGTAAAATGTCGCTGAGTATCTGAGTCTAATAATGCAACAAAAAACGGTTAATCATTAAATTCGATTAACCGTTAAGGAGGAAAGCAGATGAATCATTATTAGGCTTATTATTTTTTATGCAAATCTATTGCCATTTTGTTTTTGCTTTCCTCTCAAATTTCAATTGCTGCATAAAAAAATATCAAATTCAATTAGTTATAATCTAACACAAAATTTCATTTTAAATTTATCATCCCTTAATTTAATACCATCCCACAGATCTGGGTTCAAAATTTTGAACTTTTGAGCGCATTACTTTACCCAACTATATGATATTATAAGAATTAATTCTTTTTTCGCTAAATTCAAAATTATAAACCTCGCTGGGTCGAGGTGCCAGACGTTTAAGTAACCTCTTATATTTTATGGCAATATTTTAGTTCAATGTTTTGAACCGACCTCCAAGTTGTATTTTTTTATTTTCTGATTGAGACCGCTTTTACCAATCCCGAGAAGGGCGGCTGCGTGGGCTTGGACGTTGTCGGCCATCTTTAACGCGCGTTCGATCATGGCCTTTTCGATCATGGCCAACGTTTCATACAATTTGGCTTCAGCCGGAATACCTTCCAAATGCAATGCATTGTGGATATTGTCTTTGAATCCCTGCGGCAGATCGGTAACCCGGATAACATCATTTGGACACAAAATCATCATCCTCTCAATTAAGTTCTCAAGTTCGCGCACATTTCCAGGCCAGCTGTACTCATAAAACAGTCGATCCACTTCCTGATCTACCCCCTTTACGGGTAAAGCCGATTTGCGTTCGGATGCGTACTTATTGATAAAATGATCGACCAGCAAATGAATATCTTCCTTGCGTTCTTTTAGGGACGGCAGGACGACATGGACCACATCCAATCGATAGTACAGATCCTCTCGAAAGCGACCGTTTAGCATCTCCTCTTTCAGATTCTTATTGGTTGCAGCGATGATGCGGATATCCACCGAAATGGGCTGAATGCCGCCCACCCGCTCAAAGATCTTTTCCTGCAGTACGCGTAACAACTTTACCTGCAGGTTCTGGGATAACTCACCAATTTCATCAAGAAACAGAGTGCCGCCGTCTGCAAGTTCGAAGCGCCCCTTTTTTTTGGCGACAGCTCCGGTGAATGCTCCCCTTTCATGGCCGAAGAGCTCGCTTTCCAAAAGAGTTTCAGCCAACGCCGAACAATTCACGGCAATGTACGGCTTATCATGGCGCTGACTGTTGAAATGAATCGATTTGGCAACCAATTCTTTCCCGGTACCGCTTTCGCCCTCAATTAAAACCGTGGCGCCCGATGGCGCCACTTTCCGTATGGTGTCAAAGACATCCCTTATGGCCTTGCTTTTTCCGATGATATTGCCAAAACGGTACTTAGATTTGATCTCATTGCGCAGGCGTCGATTCTCTTTGACAACCTGGTACATGGAAATGGCCTTTTTCGTATATATGATGAGGCGCTCATTATCGAAAGGTTTGAGAATGTAACTGTAAGCTCCTTTTTGCATCGCCTCAACGGCCTTATCGACCGTACCGTGAGCCGTCATCATGATCACCGGCAAATCCGGATCAATCGCTTTGACATTTTCGAGCAGTTTAATTCCATCCATACCGGGCATTTTCATATCGGTAAGAACTAAATCCAAATCTGAAGCTTTTTGGATTTCGAGCGCCTCCTGACCGCTGAGAGCGGTTAGAATTTCATAGCCCTCATCTTCTAAAACCGCACTGAGTACATGCAAGTAATTTTTTTCATCATCTACGATGAGAATGGTTTTCATGATGATTGTGTCGCTCCAGCGATTCGAATGCGCATTTCTTCCAATGGATTTATGAACCAGTTGCTGTATCGGGGTACTCCACCGGTAACTCAACACTGACCCGTGCTCCACCTTGGGTTCTATTTTGAATCTGAATGCTGCCTCCGTGGGATTCAATTATATTTTTTATGATGCCCAGTCCCAGACCCGATCCTTTTTCCTTGGTGGTATAAAAAGGATCCCAAATCTTTTCTAAAACCTCTTTCGGAACACCACTGCCATAATCATCGAAATTAACGGTAACAATTTTATCATTGGCACTAATGCCAACTTCAACGGTTCCGCCGTCGGGCATTGCCTGCATGGCATTGATTAAAATATTTAAAAACGACTGGTACAGCATTTCTGAATCGGCTTGAATTTCAGGTAGTGAGTTCTGGTAATTTTTTTTAATCGTATAACCTTTTTCCTGGATTTGTGGGGCGAGGAATGTGATGTTTTTTTCGAGAACCTCTTCGATACGACAGAGGCTCAGAACCGGGCTTCTGGGCTTGGCAAAATTTATGAAATCGGTAATAATCCCGTTCAAACGGCTGGCTTCTTCCACTATAATATCCGGAATGGTATTAGACGGATCAAATTTGGCTACTTTTTTCTTTAAGAGTTCGGCGGAACTTCTAATTATTCCCAACGGATTGCGGATTTCATGGGAAATGCTGGCTGCCATCTCTCCCAGCGATGATAGTCTCTCGGCGCGATTTAACCGCTCTTTGAGTCGCATTCTCTCCATGGCCCGTTTTTGGATGATACCTTCGCCGCGTTTAACCACGTAGATTAGAATAACCAATAATACTCCCATTAAAATGGTGCAGGTGATCAGAACCAAAATTTGGATTCTGAAAATAGTATTATAATCCTCTGATAAGTCCTGTACGACCTCGACAACACCAAGAACCGGCCCCGTAATTCTAGCCAGCTGCGGCTCCCATCGCAGGGGAGCAAATGTGATAAGTCGGACTTCTTTGGGGAAGCCCAGTAAGATTTCATAAAAGCTGCCCCGTTGCACCAATCTGGAGGTAAGCCTACCTTCAAGTGCCTGCTGGTAGCCGGTGCCCCCAAAATTTTTACGCCCGATCAGATCCGGATCAAAACTGTACGAAATGATGTTCTCCATATTATAGATGTTGAGCGATTCAACCTTAAAGCTATGAAGGGTGCTACGAACCAATTTATCCATGCGCTCGAACTGTTCCTGGTTGCTGAGCTGAATCTTTCCAAACATGACTCCGATAGGAATAATGAACTGAATGAATACTTGATGATTCAGATTCTCGATGATGCTGTGAGCGTAATCTTCGCTTTTTTGCCGCTGCATCGACTTTACCCAGTGGGTGTTGAGCATGGAAAGAATGATCGTAACTAAAAATATGACGATCAATCCGGTAAATGTAAAATATTTAACCAGCCGAAAAGGTTTTATTTTCTCTTCCGAAGGTTTGGTATTCATAACATCGTTTGCCTGTCGATTTCAGGTGAGGACGAGCTAAGTGTTGTCATAAGTTCCCAATACTAAACAAGATTGGTTTACAATTGTAAGCCACAATAGAATAACCGTTTTTTTAGTTAAGTTAAAGCTTTTTCTCTCAAGTTTTCGGTTGCATGACCGATACATGAACTAAATCGGTTGTGGACACTTCAAAATTTTGACGGTTTTGAATCAAGGTGCCAATCCGAATGATCAATTCGCAGATGTCGATCGATTTTGTACATCAGGTAAATCGCCAACGGTATTGATATTAACATATTGAAATTTAATCCATAATTTTTATGTTCAGTTTTTTTGCTCAATACCGACGATGCTTAAGGATATTGGCGTAAAACTTGCAGACTGTTAAAAATGAATTTTGGTCGGAACGCTTCCGAAATTTTGACCCAAAAGCCGACACACTGCCAGATATGCTCTGGTCAACAAAAACGATTTTATACTACCCAAGATTTGGTTAATTTAAAGGACGTGGACTATAACATGATGTAATTATATATACCTTATAACTAGTTATATATAATTATGTTGACTTCTGCAAATTAGTATGTCATATATTATTAATATAAAAATTTTTAGTAATGAGAATTTTTAGTAATAATTTAAAGTTTTGGCTTTGGGTTTTAATGTAAATCAAATTTCAATCTTGAATAATCGGAAAACCAAATCTATGGTTAAGAACAGATTAAAAGAAACAAGGGAATCTCTTTTAATGAGCAAGGCCGAGCTAGCCCGACATGCCAATATTTCACCTATAACTATTTCACGTATAGAAAATGGCTTGCCGTGTCGGATGGAAACCAAACGTAAAATTCTTTTAGCACTTGGCTTACAACCATCAGACAAGCATAAAATTTTTAAGGATTAAAGGCGCCCCATGATTTTTGGAAAGAAAGATCATCTTGTTGGCCTGGACATAGGTTCCAGATCCATAAAAGCGGCTGAGTTGGCGGAGACTAAACGAGGTCGCACTCTTAAACGATTTGGCGTTGTGGATATCGATCAGGGAGCTATTGAGGAAGGAACCATTAACGACCCCGAAGCTGTTGCCGAACGAATTCAGGAGCTCTTCAAATCCTACAACATTAAGGAAAACAATGTGGCCGTATCAATTGGTGGCTATTCGGTTATTGTTAAAAAGATAAATGTTCAGACCATGGCTGAAGAGCAACTTCAAGAAACCATTCAATTCGAAGCTGAACAGTATATCCCGTTTGACATCAGCGATGTCAATCTGGATTTTCAAATCCTCGGGGAAAATAAATCCAATCCCAGTCAAATGAGCGTATTCCTTGTGGCAGCCAAAAAAGAAATGGTTAATGACTACATCAACCTGGCAAATCTGGCTGGACTCAATCCGTGTATCGTTGATGTTGAAGCGTTCGCGCTGCAAAATATATTTGAAGCCAATTACGACATTTCAAACGAGAACATCGCACTTATCGATATCGGAGCCAGTAAGACATCCTTGAACATTCTCAAAGGAAACACGTCGGTATTCATGCGGGACGTCTCCCTCGGATGCAGACAAATCAATCAAAAAATCACGTCATTAATTGATTGCACGTTTGAGGAAGCCGAAATGCTGAAGCATGGAGAGACATCCGACCGGCTCAGCGCGGATGATTTAAAAGGTATTATATCAACAGTTGTATCCGATTGGTGCACGGAAATACGACGGGCGCTTGACTTTTTTTATTCCACCTATCCCGAGGACCAAATTAAAAAAATAATACTCAGCGGGGGCGGCGCCAACATTAATGAATTCCGCCAGCTTTTAGCCACAGAAGCATCGGCTGAGGTTGAAACCATAGATCCGTTTAAAAATTTACACCTTGACAACAAAAGTTTCGACGATTCCTTTATCAGACAGATTGCCCCCCAGGCTGCCATCAGCGTGGGCCTTGCAATGAGAAAAGTAGATGACAAATGATACGAATTAACCTGCTGCCCTTTCGAGCGGCACGAAAAAAAGAGAACATACGTCGCCAAGCTTCCATTTTTCTGCTTTCCTTGGCATTTTTGCTGATTATTCTGTTTTATTATAATTTCAGTTTGAACAGCAAAATTGATAATCTGACGTCTACCATTGCGCAAACCAAAACAGAACTTGATAAATATAAAAAGATCAATAAAGAAATCGCCCAGATTAAGAAAAAGCTGAACAACCTGAAGAGAAAAATGGCGGTGATGGAAATGCTTGAAGCGAACCGCTTTGAGCCTACGCGGCTATTAGAAACCATGACCCAGGTGATTGTGCCAAAACGCATGTGGTTCACCGGCATGCAATCAAAGGGCAATAAAGTACAGATTAACGGTATCGCTCTGGATAATAAAACAGTTGCGGATTTTATGGTCCGACTAGAAAATTGCGGCCTTTTTAAGGAGGTTGATTTAAAAAACCTTAAGCGCAAAAAGGTCCAGAAGTCAAATCTTAAAAGTTTTCAAATCACTTGCATCAAAAAGCCGCTGATAAAACCGCAAAAAAACAATGAACCCAATAAACAGGCTAAGGCAATGTAACAATGGACAAAAAAGGTCTTGCAAGTTCGGTTAAACCTTTTTTTGAGAAAGTTGAAAAGTTATCAAAGATACAGAGAATTCTGATATCTTCAGCGTTTTTTCTAGCTCTTATCGGCATTTTTATATACTTCTTTTTTTGGCCGAAATTTGAACAGATCGAACGACTAAGCGCGGATCTCGCCAATTTACAAAAAGAGCTTTCAATTGCCAAAAAAAATGCCCAAGATTTGAAAAAATTTCAGGCAAAAATGAAGGAAGCCGAAGCCCAGTTCAAGCTTGCGATGAAAAAACTGCCCGAAAAGGAGGAAATTCCTTCACTGCTTTCAAGCATCTCAAGTTCAGGTCAGGATGTGGGCCTGGAGTTTTTGCTCTTTGCTCCAAAACCGGAACAGAAGAAAGAATTTTATGCTGAAATTCCCGTGGCCATGAATATTCGGGGAGATTACCACAATCTTGCCATATTTTTTGACCAGATTGCGCGGTTAAACCGGATTGTAAATGTTAGAAACATCCAAATGTCCCGGGTCAAAGGAAAGGGCAGCAAGGTACTAAACGCAAAATGCACGGCGGTTACCTATAAATTCATAGATCCGCCTCCGAAAAAGAAGACAACGAAGAAAAAGAAGAGAAAATAAATATCTTTAAACAGGCAAACCAGCATATCATGGAAAGACAACCTGTGATTACTCGATTTTTATTCTGTACAATTTGTATGGCCTTACTTCTGTGGGGCTGCGATCGCACCAACGATGCATCCGTGAAACCAAAAGTGGTCCGCAAAAAAATCGTTTTCCAAGAAGATAAAAAAGCCAAAGCCGGCAAAGCCAGGAAGGATCGTATTGCCAAAACAGCGCAGACCGACAAGGCCAAGAAGGAATCCTTAACCATTCAAAATGCGCAAAAGGTCGAGGAAAAGAAACCTGCCCCTAAGCCCCTGGTCGTTAAGCGCACGTTGGTTGCCAAGAAAATGGACATCGGTGTGCCTCAAACAGCCGAGCCTGCAATCAAAAAACCGGCGGTTATGCCAAAATCGGAAATATCTCAAATAAAGCAACCGGTTAAAATCATAGAACCCCCGGCTAATAGCGACATAAAGCCAGCCGGCAAACCCGATGCAAACAAAATGCTGATAGCTTCTACCCCGGAAAACACAACGATACCCAACCGAAGGGGTGGCCCATCAGCATACGATCCAACCGGCAAGGTCGATCCGTTCGAACCATTGCTGAGGGATAAACCGGTGGCTGTAAAAAAGCAAAAACGTAAAAAGCGAATTCCCCAAACGCCTTTGGAAAGAATTGAGCTGAGTCAGTTAAAGCTGGTTGCAATTATTGTGGCATCCAGCGGTAACCGGGCGCTGGTGGAGGAATCTACCGGTAAAGGGTATGTCATTAAAACGGGTACCTATATCGGAACCAACGCCGGTAAAGTAGTTAAGATCAACAAAAATAACGTTATTGTCGAGGAAGAATTTGAAGATGTATTCGGCAAGATTAAAACCCGTCAAAGAGAACTCAAGCTTCCGAAACCTGTTGGAGTATTTTAAAATGCGTGATTTCATCACCTCATTATCAGTCCCGCTAAAAGTTGGGATCATTGTATTCATTACAATTACATTGTTGGCAGGATGTGCTTCCAATAAAAAGGCCAATCTCAAGACCGCAGAGGCGGCTAAAGTAATTTCTGATGTCATTATCAGTGAAGACGCCAAGGCGACCACCATTCGAGTCAAGGGCAACCAACCGCTGACCTACACAGCGCGCAAACAGGATTATCCATTGGGTGTTCATTTTTATTTTCCTAAAACAACCCTTGACAATATGAAGGCCGTCCATTACCCGCCCGAAAATGACACGGTTAGTTTTATCCGGGTGAAGGAAACGGAAGAGAAGGGCAAAGAATCCTGGGTATTTATCGCTTTAAAAAAGGACATCCCCTATGATACAGCGGCCGACACTGACGGATTGCTCATCTATTTTTCAAAATCAGCAAGGCAGACCGCGGATGTGCCGTCTCAAACGGATCAAAGCGACACAAAAAAGGCAGCTTCAAAGCCTGTCAAACCAGCAGGCGCTCCGGCGAAACGAATCACCACGGTTTCTGCGACGCCTTTGCGCAATAATGTCGCTATAAACATTAAAGCAGACGGAACGATAAAAAATTACAAGTCGTTCACAATCGACAATCCACCCCGTATTGTCGTTGACATGCTCAACATCAAAAGTCCTTACCAGGGCGAGCAACGAATCGCCGTAAAATCTCAGTGGGTCAACAGCGTCCGCCATTTCGGACATCCAGCCAAGGTCCGTCTGGTGGTCGATACCCAAAAAGTATATCTTTCCAAGTTCTCAGCGACACCGATTGACAATGGATTGCTGATCTATGTGGGTGAGCTACCGAAAACCGCGGGTGATGAAACTACGAAATCGATGATCGTCCAGGCACCAAAGCCGGTTGCGCTGAAAGTAAAGAATAATCCAGGCGTCGGAACTTCCCTTTCGACACCTGAGAAAGCCACCGCGGCAAATCCGGTGAAAAATGAAGAAGAATCGAAACCGGTAGTCGCTCAGGCCACAACAACGGTTCAAACACAATCAAAGGAAAATCCAGGCGCTGAATCGCCACAGCCGGCTTCTGAGAAAGCTCCTGCGGTTAAATCCTTTAGAAACGATCAACCCGCCTGGCTCAATCGAATCGATTTTTCAAGTGAAGAAGCCGGGAAATCCGCAATTATCATCGGAACCACCCGACCGGTTAACTATGAAATTACTAAAGTTGGCAGCAAGCGGGTACGGCTGAAATTGTTGGATACCAATTTACCGGAATACCGCAAACGCGCGTTGATCACTACCCGCTTTCAAAGTGCCGTTGACCGCATTACTCCGACCCAGCAACCCAAAACCCAGGACACGCTGGTTGATATCGACCTGCGCGAGGCGGTGCCTTATTTCGTCAAGCAAACCGATAATATCATCAAGGTGAACTTCTCGCCGTCAACAATACCGCCCAAACCCTATGAGGATGCGAAGCCTCCGGCCTGGAAGCGCACGGCTTCTGAATCGGCGGAGGATGCGAAATTGCAGGCTTCGAAAGCCGGTTCGTCCCAATTTATGCCCGTAGCGCAACCAATGGCAGCTACTAGCAGCGGATCTCTTGCGCAGCGCATCGCGCGGGCGCAGACCACTAAACGATACACCGGTGAGAAAATTGCCCTTGATTTCTACGATACTGACATCAAGAATGTGTTCCGGATCTTGAGGGAAATCAGCGGTAAGAATTTTGCCATCGATAAAAATGTCACCGGCAAAGTCACCCTGACTCTTGAAAGGCCGGTACCCTGGGACCAAGTCCTCGATCTGGTGCTGAAAATGAATCAGCTGGGCATGACCATGGAAGGCGACATTATTCGCATCGCTACCCTCAACACCCTTGCTCAGGAAGAAAAGCTCAGACAGGCAAAACTGAAAGCCGAACAACAAGCCCTTCAGCAGCAAAAAGCACTTGAGCCGCTGATCACCGAGTATATTGCGGTCAATTACTCCGATGCCAAAAGCGAAGTCTTGCCGCATATTAAACCGATACTTACTGAAGGACGGGGCAAGGCCAGTGTGGACACCCGCAACAATCAGTTGATCCTGACCGATACGGCTGAAAAGATATTGCAGATTCGAGAGGTCGTGATGAAAATCGACCAGGTGACGCCCCAGGTGATTATTGAAGCCAGGATTGTTGAAGCCAACACCGCCTTTACCAGAGATCTTGGCTTTGATTGGGGTGAGATTACCGCAGGGCCTTTTAACTCCGGTAATACGGAGACGACGTTAAGGGGACTGGCATCCAATTTGCCGGCAACCATTCCATCCAGTGTGGTAGGCTTCGATTTTGTGAAACTCACAGGAACACCGTTTTCAATCATCGATGCCAAGCTTGTGGTCAGCGAAACCGAGGGCAAGACCAACATTATTTCAGCCCCGAAGGTCGTTACCTTGGATAACAAAAAAGCCGCAATCAAGCAGGGGTTGGAAGTTCCCTACCTGGAGCGGGATTCCTCAGGTAACGCGACGGTCAGGTTCAAGGATGTTGATTTGCTGCTGGAAGTCACACCCAACATTACCCCGGACGATCGCATCGTCATGAAAATTTTCGTGACCAAAAATGATGTGGTCGACCCCACCGCGGATCAACCGGCATTGTCCACCAACGAAGCCAAAACCGAGCTTTTGGTGGATGACGGCGACACGATCGTCATCGGCGGTATCGTCAAATCATCGATTACTTACGGTGAGCAGGGGATTCCCGGTTTACGTAAGCTTGGGGTTTTAGGCTGGTTGTTTAAAAGCCAGAGCAAGACCGATAGTAAGAATGAGCTGTTGATTTTTATCACGCCAAGGATTGTGCAGCTCGAACAAAAAGCAAATGTCTAAGGATACAGTGGAGCGATATCGACATTCTCTGGTGTCTCTGATTTGATTGGGCCGCATTTAATATTTGGATCAGAATCCTGATACTGGCCGGGCGATACGTGATGACCTAACCTAGATTGCCAAATCAGTTAATCCTAAAAAAGTAAATGGCAACCGGAACCTCGAAAAGGATCCCGTTGCCATTTGTTTATCGGCAGCCTCTGCATGCAGCCGACCGTTGAGCAGCTACTCGACGTTTTTTTCCATCTCCTGGTTTGTTGCGGTTCATGCACACCTAGTACAGATGCTTAATCTTTTCGGATTCTTTTAAGGCTTGATCGGCTAAGGTACTATTCGGATCCAGCTGTACAACTCTAAGGTAGGCGGCATGGGCTCTTTTGTAGTCCTGGTTCAAACTATACGCTTTGGCCAATTCGAAATGCAAAACCGCCTCGCTTGGAGATACAGCGGTGGCTTTTTCCAGACTTGCGATGGCATCTGAGATCCTACCGGTTGCAATGTAGGTTTGCGCCAGACCATACAGGGCTCGGTCAAACTCCGGTTTGACCTTTAATGCATCCAGAAAATACTTTTCCGCAAGATCGTACTCTTTTTTGTGGTTGTAGGCAAATCCAAGATTGGAAAGTGGAAATTGAGGCGTCGCGTAGAGAAGATCTGAGATTACAATCTTCCATTGTTCGATGGCCTTGTCCCACTCATTGTTTTGGGCATAGGCATTCCCCAGATTGTTGCGGGCCGGGGCATAATCGTCCTTTAACGCCAAAGATTTCTTGAAATGGTTGATGGCAAGATCCTGTCTTCCCTTGTAATAATACACGAGTCCAAGGTCGTTTTGAAGAAAGTAATCATCAGGGTACAATGCTTCTGCTTTCAAGAGCTCCCTTAAAGCGGAAGTGTAGTTTCTCTGTCGAATGTAGGCTTCGCCAAGAATTTTTGAGGCTTGCGCCTGTTCTTTCTGCTTTTCAATATTCTTGTTGGTGGTCGTGCATGCTGACGGCACGATCATTGCCAGCATGAGACACCATGCACTCAAAATCACGTGTGTTCGCATTTTGTTATCACCTCGTCTTCGATTTTAGTAGCGTAACAATTATGATTGTGCTTTTTGTGATAAATATTTTTTTGCCCGTGAGGCTAGATCTTCTTGAGATCCAATATCCGGGCGATCTCTGCAGAAATACCGTCTACAAAGAGTTGAAAATCATCACTATCCAAGGGCTTGCCAGCTTCCGGCAGTTGTTTAAGGCCTGGTGGCTTTACATAAATGGGAACATTCACCAAATCCGGATTGGGGGCAATGTTGTATTCAGGTGGAAATTTTTCTGTAAAATACATATCCTGAAATCCTGAAAATTTAAGGGCGTGGGCGGTGGAATTCAGCACCGCAACGTCCTGACTGTCAATTTGTCCTCGGGCTTGGGCCGCCAGCAGACCGGCCAGGGATTCCCCGCCATGGGTGCAGGCAATGTGGCCGTTGCGGTTCGCAGCCAGCTCCCAATCCATGATATCCTGTTCGGTGACCTCGACAAAAAACGTTTTCTGGCAACCTGCCAGTTGATTGTAACGCTCGACTAGATGGATCACCCGCGGCATCGAAACCGGATTACCGATCATAGCCGCCTGGGCGACACTCGGTTTGACGGTGACTGGCGCGAATTTGCGTTTATCCGCAACCGGTTCCAGATAGTAGCGAAACACGGGGTTGGCGTGTTCAGACTGGACACCGACAATCTTCGGTAACGTATTTATGATGCCGGTTTCATAAAATTTTAGAAAACCGCTCATCACCGCCGTAACATTTCCAGCATTTCCGATAGGAAGCACCACAACGGTATGGGATAGATCGTATTCAAGATCCTGGGCAATCTCATAAGAATAAGACTCTTGACCTAAAATCCGCCATGCATTTTTAGAATTCAGCAGGGCTACATTATATTTTTCAGACAGAGATTCGACAACCTTCATGCAATCGTCAAAAACGCCGGGAATCTCAAACACCATTGCACCGCTGCCCAGCGGTTGGGAAAGCTGCTGGGGAGTCACTCTTTTGTGCGGTAAAATAACGGCGGATTTAACATGCGGTTTCAGATACGAGGCGTAAAGGGCAGCCGATGCCGATGTGTCGCCCGTGGACGCGCATATGGCCAAAACGTCTGACAATCGTCCCTCTTGAACCATGAAGTTGATATAACTCAGAGCGCTTGCCATGCCTCGATCCTTGAAGGAGGCACTAGGGTTTTGACCGTCATTTTTAAAGAAAAAGCGCATGCCGATCTGTTTTTGCAAAACGGTATTGGCCTCGATGATCGGGGTGTGACCTTCGCCCAAATAGACCACATGCTCCAGAGGGATTACGGGACCGATAAATTCATGGTATCGATAGATGCCTTTCAGTGCTGGTTCACTGAGCATCTTGCGATAGTCAAATATACGCTGCCAGAGTTGACCGGGGATATCCTTCAGGCGATCGAAATTCTGATCGTAAATCAGCAGCACATGTCCGCAATTCGGGCACACGTATAGAAGCTTCTCAATGCCAAATTCACCTTTGCATCCCAGACAGCGATAGATTAACCGCCCTGAATGGTGCGGGAGAAGTTCTGGTCGAATATCATATGGGAATTCGTCCAGTTTCACGGTTCGATTTTTTCCATCCCTCCCATATATGGTCTGAGAGCTTCGGGAATAATGACAGATCCATCGAGCTGTTGAAAATTTTCGAGAATGGCAGCCACCGTACGCCCAACTGCAAGGCCGGAACCGTTTAACGTATGAACCAGCTCGGTACCCTTTTTGCCTTTGCGTTTAAAACGAATGTTAGCCCGCCTGGCTTGGAAATTTTCAAAATTGCTGCAAGATGATATTTCCCGGAAAACGCCCTGAGCCGGCATCCAAACTTCGATATCATACGTCTTGGCAGCCGAAAACCCCAAATCGCCTGTGCACAGCTCAACTACCTGATAGGGAAGCTTTAAGCGCTGCAAAATAACTTCAGCATTGTTCAGCAAGGTCTCAAGCTCATCATATGAAGATTCAGGAAGGCTGAATTTGACCATTTCGACTTTATTAAATTGATGTTGACGAATCAACCCCCGGGTGTCTTTGCCATAGGAACCCGCCTCCGATCGAAAGCAGGGTGTATAGGCTGTATAGAAAATGGGCAGCCGGTCTGCATCCAGGGTCTCATCTTGATGAATATTGGTTACCGGAACTTCAGCTGTCGGAATCAGATAATAATCCCATCCCGACAGCTTAAATAAATCCTCTTCGAATTTCGGCAGCTGCCCGGTGTGCGTCATGGATTGCCGGTTGACGATAAAGGGCGGCAGTATTTCTTGATACTCATGTTCATTGATATGGATGTCCAACATAAAATTGATCAGTGCTCTTTCCAGCCGGGCGCCGGCACCAAAATAAAGTGGAAACCGGGCACCGGTTATCCGGGATGCCCTATCGAAATCAAGTATCTTAAGACGACTTCCGATATCCCAGTGGGGCTGGGGGTCGAAATTGAACTCAGGTAAATCGCCGAACGTTTTAATAACCGGATTATCGTTTTCATCTTTTCCGATTGGAACTGTTGGATGCGGGATGTTGGGCAATTCCAAGAGGAAGGCATCAATCTGTTCCTTGTTAACAGCTAACTTCTTATCCAGTTCTTTAATATGGCCTGAGACCGCGCGCATCTCACCCACAAGAGCATCGGTGCTGACACCGGTTTTTTTCATTTCAGCAATCCGGTCGGAAACCACATTGCGCTGATGACGCAGCGCTTCAAGTTCCTGCAGTATGTTGCGACGCTCTTCATCACATGTTTTAAATCTCTCCAGATCCAGCCGATGACCGCGAGCTTCTAATGCTTTTTGAACCAAAGACAAATTTTGTCTTATGAACTTGATTTCTATCATAAACTACCTTATATTAATAAATTTGAGCATTTTATTATCTTTACGCCACGTTAGAGTATGCCGCACTTAACATGGACGAATTATTTAGTCAATGGTAATTGCCGAATAACGCGTCGCCAGGGTTCCGGGTTTGGGACATTCAATCAATTCATGTTAGGGGGAGAAAGTGCATGGAGGAAATTGGAACCACTAAAATTCAAATCCGCCAAGATATTGCCAAAACGATTTCCGAGCTCTCTGAGAATGAAATCGCCGCTAAAACTAAAGCGATCGAAAAAAAACTCTTCAATTTTGCTAACTTTTTGGAAGCCAAAATTGCCTTGCTCTATGTCAATAGTAAGTATGAGGTTAAAACCGATAACATAATTCAACGTTCATACAGCTACAATAAAGTCGTTGTCCTGCCTGCGTTCGATTCGGAACAGTTTGAAATGACGCTCATGAAAGTTGATAAACCGGACAAGGAATTGAAACACGGGCCGAGAGGTGTTTTAGAACCCGATTCGAGCCAATGCAAAATCGTGCCTATCGAACGAATTGACATCGCCATCCTACCCGGGGTGGCCTTTGATGAAAAAGGCGGAAGAATTGGGTCGGGTAAAGGATATTACGATAGGTTGATTCCCCGGTTGGCGATAACAACTCGTAAGGTAGCCCTAACATTTGAAGAGCAAATCATTCCCCAGGTACCCATGGAAGCCCATGATAAATACGTAGACATTATCATAACCGATAAACGTATCATCTACAAAATATAACCTCAGATGAGCGTAAATAAAATGAAGCGGTTAAATAGCTTTTTGACAATAATATCAATGTTCACAGATAATAGATTAATTATATTTCATCTACCAAAGAGATGAAGTATGTCTATTTTAGGCTTCATTTTATTTAACCTTCGGGAAAGCCGATGCCATCCCATCTTCTTTGTTGCCAAGGGCTCGAGGTAGATGATTACAGCTTCGCCCTTGGACGCCTCGAAGCTGGGGCACCCTCGACTTTCGCTCAAGGTAAAAGAGCTAAGGCCGCGATCGTTTGCCGGGTGCCTGATGTTCAGGGAATCAATCCCTGTTGAAGTTTCTGAAGGCTTGCCGATTCACCTACGGCGGTGACTGTAACTTCGGGCATAATGGCTGTCTCGAAGGAGGGATTCAGCAGGCGTGATCTACAGCATCTTCGGACACATACAACACACCCTCTTCATCCATCACCGGGATCAGATCCGGATTCTTCTCTACCACCAACACATTTCGGCGGCTTATTTAATAGATTTTTAGACAGATGATATCGCTAAATGTCTTGTGCTGTCCACAACCCTGCCTAAGCCAGTCTCATCATAGAATTTTACTTTGGAAATTATGTTAATATCTTATTAAAAAAATCAAAGACTTTTTAAGCGGTTCTTTCCAGTAGCGAATTCGTTTCATATTGTTATCAGCGGCGTCGATACCTTGGCAAATAAATCCCAGTTCTGACTGGTCGAAACCCAAGAAAATGCAATCAATATGAAAGCTATCGTCTTGACCTGTCCTCTTCGGTTTGGTAGGAAAGTGAGTCTCAGGCGCAAAGGCGATATGAGCTGCTGAAAGTGATGGAAAAAGAATCAATCAAATATCAACGCCAAAGAGCAGATATGGTGCGGAGCCAGATTGAAGCTCGCGGGATCAAGGACCCCAAGGTTCTGGCGGCATTTCGCAGGGTTCCGCGACACCTTTTTGTCAGCGAGGCGTTAAGAGACCAGGCGTATGGCGACTATCCTCTGCCGATAGGCGAACAGCAAACTATTTCCCAACCTTATATTGTGGCCGAAATGACTCAGGCGCTGGAGCTCAGCGAAAATGATCGCGTTCTTGAAATTGGCACGGGCTCCGGGTATCAGGCAGCCATATTGGCGGAGATTGTGTATCGGGTGTATACTATCGAGCGAATACGCTCTTTGCATATACAGGTACGGCGTCTATTTGATAAACTGCACTATCACAATATCGTGACAAAGTACGGTGACGGCACCAAGGGATGGCCGGATGAAAGCATCGTGACTGCCGGTGCACCAGTTATTCCCGATTCGCTGATTAACCAATTGCATGAAGGAGGACGCATGGTGGTTCCTGTCGGCAATCAACACACCCAAGAACTCATCAAGATCTATCGGGAAAATGAGGGTATTCGGCAAACAAACCTTGGGGGATGCAGATTCGTCAAACTTGTAGGAGAGCATGGTTGGAAAGAAGCTTAAATTGACGTATTAGAGAATTTAGGAAATAAATTGGATGATCAATTCTCCCAATCGCTAAATTCCGTCTCTACCTGATTTACCTTCATTGCCAAGCATTGCCATTTACGCTTTTCCGGATTCAACCAGACATAAGTAAATAATCAATGAACGAAAAATTCAGCGCGACATGGAAAAGTGCTATTTTTGCCAGTCCGGGGCCAGATACGCTCCGGAAGGCAGTGAGTCTTTTTCTCAAAGGTGTGTGCATGGGATCGGCGGACGTGATTCCAGGAGTTTCCGGGGGAACCATTGCCTTGATTACGGGCATCTATGAGAATCTCATCCTGGCTCTGCGATCGATTGATATACATGTTGTCCGGAGAATTCTGGTCCTCGATATTAAAGGAGCTCTGGCAAAAGTGCATGTACGCTTTTTGCTGGTCCTGTTAAGCGGAATTCTTGTGGCGATTTTAAGCTTGGCAAGGCTGATGAATTTTCTACTGAATCATCATCCGATACCGACCTGGAGTCTATTTTTCGGTCTCATTGCGGCCTCAATTCTTGTGGTCGGCAAACACGTGAATAACTGGTTAGGCACGGCCGGAATAAGTTTCGTCACCGGTATTATTGGGGCTACAATTATTGTCAATCTTATTCCCATCGCAACGCCCGAGGAGCTATGGTTTATTTTTCTTTGCGGCATCGTGGCGATATGTGCCATGATTTTACCAGGTATCAGCGGGGCATTTATTTTACTGATTTTGGGAAAGTATGAGTTTATCACAGCCACGCTAAAAAACCCGTTTATACCGCAGAATATGATGGTGCTCCTGGTGTTCAGTGCGGGCTGCGTGATTGGATTGCTGGGGTTTTCCAGAGTTCTCAACTATTTGCTTCAAAAGGTCCATAATCTGACTCTGGCATTTCTTGCAGGTCTGATTGCCGGATCGATGCAGAAAATTTGGCCATGGAAAGAAATTGTAGATACACAAGTGATACGGGGCAAGGTGCATGTAATTTGGGGACATCCAATTCTGCCGCAGACGTTCGGTCAGGAATTTTTCCTCTCCGTTTGCTTGGCCATCGGCGGCTTTATAGTCGTATTGGTGATCGAACGGCTCTCAAGGGAGAGAGTATAAGGAGCTCATGGCTGAATAAAAAAATCTGGTTATCCAGAATGTACAAGTGATACCCATGTGGGAGCGGCTTTCCAGCCGCGAAATCAAATGCTGCGGCTGGAAAGCCGCCCCTACCGATAAGTTGGTTTTATGGCAACTTGGGCTTTTTAGATAACCAGATAAAAAAGTTTATAAAATGCCGCGATCAAAGGTGAGAAACTGCAGCGTTTATGTTGGGTGAGATAAAGGTTAGGTTTAAATGCCGGAGAACTATTTGATGCTTAAATTGAAAGTCTAAAGTGTTTTATCAGAAATTATCGGCATACCTCTCTTTGAGTTTCTTTTCCACCAAAGTTGGCACCATACCCTCAATGCAACCGCCAAACTGAGCCGCTTCTTTGATGATGGAAGAACTGGTATATATCCAACGCAATCCGGTCATCAAAAACACGGTCTGAACTTCCCGGTTTAGCCGCCGATTCATCAGCGCCATCTGAAACTCATATTCGAAGTCCGAAAGGGCGCGCAGCCCGCGAAGAATGCCTTGGGCCTTTTTTTGAGTGGCATATTCGACCGTGAGGCCGTCAAAAGTGTCAATTTCTACATTCGGAAATTCTTTCAAACTGTCTTCCAGCATTTCTATTCGCTCTTCAAGGGAAAACAAATTTTGCTTCTTCGGATTTGTTAATATAGCGACGATGATCTTATCGAAAATTTTCAACCCTCTTTTGAGTAAATCCAAATGGCCATTGGTAACAGGATCAAACGAACCGGGATAAATAGCAACTCTTTGCATATTTTGCATTCCTTTATCAGAAAGCTAATTTCTATATCATACTTACCCTGCGAAACACGTTATCCACCGCTCACAAGAGGCACAACAGCACTCATAGCATATAATTGAAAAATGAAACAAGGGTTTTTCCATATTTTCTCTGATCGGATTGTTTAAATATGCTTTCGTCAAATGATATTGACTCATGCTGAGAATGCTCGATAACTACACAAGCACCTTTCCTTACACTGCGGCTGTTGTGAAGATTGGATAACGTGGGGATAATCAGATTTTTATTGTAGGGAGGATCTAAAAATATTAGATTAAAGGAAGTTTGAAGGCTTCGTAGACAGTCCAAGCTTTTGGCAATGTTCCATTGGAGAATTTTTGACCGAGACTCAAGGGAGATGTCTTCTAAATTTCTGCGCAAAACAGAAATCGGTTCTTTATAACAATCAATAAAAAAAGCTGAATCAGCTCCGCGGCTCAGTGCTTCGATTCCAAACGCACCGGTTCCGGCAAATAGATCCAGCACATTAGAACCGCGAACACGGGATGCAAGGATGTTAAAAATTGCTTCTCGGGTGCGATCAGCAGTAGGTCTGATATTTGAGCCCGGTACCGACCGGAGTTTTCTGCCTTTGAAATCCCCACCAATAATCCGCAATTTATATTCCTACAAAATGCCATTCATGATTCGATCCAGATAGGGTATTGAAACTGCTTCCAACACTATTTGAAGTTCTTCAGTTTCTTATGCAAATAACTGCGCCCAACGCCAATGGCTTCGGCCGTCTTCGTGACGTTGTTCTGGTGCTGCCTAAGTTTTCTGTTGATAAATTCCTGTTCAAACGCAGCTTTGGCTTTTTTGAGATTATCGGTTTGAAGAAATTGAGATGCAACAAAATCCGGCCCCAAACACGCATTCAGATTATAGGCATCCGGTATGTCCTGAATATCTATGTTATCACTTTCCACCATTATCGATAAACGCTCCACCAGATTCTTCAGTTCCCTGACATTTCCGGGCCACTTGTAATTTTTCAGAGATTCTAAGGCAGCTGGTGTTATTTTTTTTCTTTTACTGCGATTTTTGACTGCAAATTCCTTTAAAAAAGTTTCCACCAAGGACGGTAAATCCTCTACACGCTGCCTTAAGGGAGGCACCTCAAGCGGGAAGACATTTAGCCGATAGTAGAGATCTTCCCGAAACCGGCCGTGTTCAATCTCTTCTTCGAGGTTTTTGTTGCTGGCGGCAATAACCCTGACGTCAACGCTTATGGTTCGATTACCACCGACACGCTGGATCTTTTTTTCCTGAAGCACTCTTAAAATTTTGGCCTGCGTCTTAAGGCTCATGTCGCCGATTTCATCCAGGAAAATTGTCCCGTTGTTAGCTAATTCGAATTGGCCGATTTTTTTTGTGGTAGCTCCGGAATACGCTCCTTTTTCATGGCCGAAGAGTTCACTTTCAATAAGCTCCTCGGGAATTGCTGCGCAACTCACATCAATAAGCGGCTGATCGGCGCGCGGGCTTAATTGATGGATAGTCCTGGCGACAAGTTCTTTTCCGGTGCCATTTTCCCCGCTAATCAAAATCCAAGCATCTGTTGGAGCAGCCTTGGCAATGTTCTTTTTCAGTTCTATTGTTTTTGAACTTTCGCCATTAATGGAGTTTTTTTCCAATGTTTTCTTCCGTAAATATTTATTCTCTTCTTCAAGTCGTCTGAAATTCAAGGCATTGTTTATGGCCAGAATTACTTTATCGATGGATAGCGGTTTTTCGATGAGGTCATAGGCCCCAAGTTTGGTGGCTTTGACAGCCGTCTCGATCGTACCGTGACCGGTTATAATAATCACCTGGATGTACGGATTTTCCTTTTTTATTTCCTTGAGGGTTTCGATGCCATCCAGCCCCGGCATCCATATATCCAGCAGGACAAGATCCGGTGAGTCGTTTTCAATAATTTTTAGGGCTTGGTAGCCGTTTGCAGCCGTTGTTACCTCGAAACCTTCATCATGAAGAAGGCCGCTTAAGGTTTGTAGAATGGACGGTTCATCATCAACAATTAAAATAGAAGGTAACATATAGTGTCCTTTTCAAATACGTTTTGAACTGTTTCCTGAAAACGGTGTCGGTTGATGTGTTATTGCAGTTATCACTATTTTTCAAGTTTAAGAATACACGACGCACTGCGCCGAACTACTGCTACACCTAAACCGGCAGCTCGATAACGAATTTCGCTCCCATAGGAACATTGTCCTGAACACTGATCAGGCCATTATGGTCGGCAATGATTGTACTGACAATAGTGAGTCCTAAACCCATGCCGGCCTTTTTGGTCGAAAAATTAGGTTCAAATAGACGTGTTTTATCCTGATTAGAAATACCGGGGCCATCGTCCGCAACCTCAATCCGTATGCGCCTCAAAATTGGGTCATGCGTCACTGTGAATGAAATCGAGCCTTCTTCTTTAATGGCCCCAATGGCATTGTCAACCAGGTTAATCAAGGCCTGTTTTATCTGCTGCTTGTCGAGATTCAGTTGAGGCATTTCACCGCTGTTATAGATCTCAAATGTAATGTTAGGGTGTCCTTCGCGGTAAAGAGCGACGGTTTCCTCGATAATCGGTGGCAATTGACAGGGTTTGAGATTGGCGCTCGGAAATCGTGCAAATGACGAGAATTCATTCACCAGATTTCGAATCAGATCCACATGATCAATGATGGTTTGGGTACATTCTTCAAAAACCGGATCATCTAATTGCTGGGAAAACTTCCTCTTCAATCGTTGAGCGGAAAGGGTTATCGGTGTTAAGGGGTTCTTCACTTCATGGGCGATCCGGCGTGCAACCTCCCGCCAGGCGGCCATTCGCTGGCCTTTCTCCAGTTCGGTTAAGTCGTCAAACACCATGACGATGCCCATATGTTGCCCGGTATCGTCCCTCAGGGCATTTACTGTGACCAGGAAACTTCGAGGACGCCCTTCAATGCTCAGCTTTAGCGGCATTTCAACGAATTTATCCCGGGCTAAGGAGAGATTCTCCATTATTTCGTTGGCAAGTTTTTGATTCGGGACACTCAAAATGTTTTCGAAAGGCTTGTTTTGAACATCCTCCGATTTGATTCCAAGCATTTTTTCAGCCGATTTATTAATCGTGGAAACCAAGCCATTGGCATCTACGGTGACAACCCCGGCAGAAACGCTTTTCAGCACAAATTCCATATATTGGCGCCGTTCTTCGATTTCGATATTCTGCTGTCTGAGCATGCGAGCCGAAAGTTCCAGTTGCTCCCTGCTAGTTCGAAGATCCCGAGTCATTTTGTTAAATGATTTTACCAAACTTCCAATTTCATCATCGGCAACCGAGCCGATGGTGAAACTTAATTCACCCTCGGCAACGCGTCGGGTTCCTTCAGCCAGTTCTTTGATTGGAATGCTGATGGTTTTCGCCAAATAGAACCCAAACCAGATCGCACAAAATAATACCAGCAACGCCACAATGGAAAGAGAGATGTAATATGTAATCTGGATAGGTTTTTTATACAGTTTAATCTGCTGATATTCTTCGAAACCCCTGGAGATGGATGCAAGATTTTTTGCCAGATCCTGCGCTAACAGTACGGTAACTACAGCGAAACCCTCGGCCTCGGCCGTCGGCGCCCCATAAGGAATCGTTGCGATGGTTTTAATTAACTCCCCGGAGGGTATTTCTTGGGTGATGGATCGAACACCGTCGGGGGATCGTTCCTTTCGAAATTTTTTCCTAGAAAGAATGCCAAAATATTCGTTTTCCAATTTCGACGCTAGAGCAAACGTAATCCGCTCCGTATTGGCTGCATAGACCTCAATCGCGTCGAGATTAAATTCCCGTTGTGCCACACGGACATACTGCGTCAGGAGTTTTCTGTGCTGGAAGTCCAGCATGTTTTTTGATTTTATCTGATAGGCAATTTGTTCTAGAAAGAATTTGTTGTTGCCCTCCACGCGATTATACAAGCTGCCTCCAACCCGCAGTGAATTTTCTAACGCCTGTTCCACTGGAACGTTAAACCAAAATTCAATGCTGGTTGTGATGAAGTTTATTGAAAAGAAAAACAGGACAGCGGTCGGTACGATGGTCAAGACAAGAAAAGCAACAACCAGTCTGGTCCGAAGTTTAGCCCCCATGACCTTGCGTTTGCGGTCATACAACAATTTCACCAGGTTGCGGAAGACAAGAAATATCAACAAAATGAGGAGTAGTAAATTAATGTTAATCAGAATAAACATTAAGATGGTATTGGAGATAGGAATGTCGGCACCAAATCGGATAATTCGGGTTTCCGCAAATGTCAGGAGGGTCACGATGAAAATGATGACCACAATCAGAATGCTTTCCCGCCGCCGTCGAATTCTATCGGCGTCCGTGATCAGGGATTTGTTTCGTTTAATCATAAATCTGGTCATCACAAATGTGGAGGGAAACAATCAACCGTCCACCATCAGTAAATAAAATCAATGGTATACCAATCGGTTTCAATATCCCAAAATGAGACGAAAAACAGGACATAATGTAGATAAAGAGGGAGGGTTTTTTTACTCACTTCAGCCTTGGTTCTCAGTTGATATTGCTGCCCCTTTTCTAGTTTGCTTAACGGTAAAATTTTCAAACTGTTAACTTCGCTCATCCATTTCTGAGCTACCTCAAATGATTTGGTCACCTCTGGCTCGTTATCTCGCCAGGACCGCTTGACAATAAATTCTTTTTTTAGATTGTCATATTCGATGGTATGCGTCACTTTTATATCGGCGACACTAATGTCGACCCATATGTTTCGAACGCGATTTAGCTTCGCAAAGAAAAAGAAGGTTGCCGGTGTGCCGCTCAGTATGGCCTTTTTTACCATTTCATTGAAGGCCCCTTCGAGATTAAGGTATAAAAGCAAGTCGTCACTGGTGGTGGAAACAGTGACGTTAGATAATGACACCTGCTGCGCGAAGACAGGAAACGCCAGCATTGAAAGCATACAAAACCACGACACCCATATTATCTGCTTCCTTAACATGAAGACCATAAAAATAAACTGCACCGTCACTGAAAATCAATAGTTGATTGTTTTGCGGGCGGCTCCCTGCTTGAAAATGAAAACCGGAGAATAATTAACGCTACCGTAAATTACCAATGACTCTCACAGGTAACGCATATAATATTCTCCGAACTCACACAAGGTATCTGGTTGCTGCACGAAATTTTTATTTTCTAAGTTATATACCGAATTTGGAGTTCGATTGCGGTAAGGAATTGCATAGGCACATCCTCTTTATTAATAACGGAAACTACTTTAAATTGCAAGTGATTTTGCTGTCTTGCGAGGGGATTCAGCAGGTTTTTGAAAGGTTTGGGTTTGCCAGCTTTCCTTTTTTTTAAAGAATTTTTTAAGAAAGGCATGATTGAAAGCATGGCCTGATTTGTTGGTTACGATATGGGCTAAAATCGGCATGCCGAGGAGCGAAAAATCTCCAATGCAATCCAGAAGTTTGTGACGAACAAACTCGTCATCGTACCGTAATCCATCTTTGTTTAAGATGTCCTTATCATCAACGATCACGGCATTATCCAAAGATCCTCCCCGTGCCAGCCCATAGTTTTTCATATACTCGACTTCACGCAAAAATCCAAACGTTCTAGCCCTTGAAATTTCACGCTCGAAAACATGGTCTAATACCTCTATGCAACAGGACTGCTTCCGGATTCGAGGATGCTCGAATTCAATATTGCAGGTTATTTTGAAGGTAGTATCCGGGTAGGCACCCACATATTTGCCGTCTTCCTCAAGCTCAATTGCCTCCCTTAAAACGAAAAAATGTCGGGATGCTTCCTGTTCCCGGATCCCGGCATCCATTATCATTTGCGCAAACGGACCGGCACTTCCATCCATCACCGGCACTTCGTAGGAATCGAGTTCAACAATGACGTTATCTATGGACAACCCGGCAAAACAGGCCATCAAATGCTCAATGGTCGATACAATAACCCCCTCTGATCCAATCACGGTTGCCAGACTAGTGTCCACAACACAATTAAAGCGAGCCGTGATTGTCGGGTCATCTGGCAGGTCTTTTCTGACAAATTTTATTCCATGATTGACCGGTGCCGGTACCAGAGTCAGATTAACCACCTTCCCTGAGTGAAGACCGATTCCGGAACAGAAAATCTCTTGTGCAATCGTTCTTTGGTAAGTCGGTAGAGCCATATTCAAAGCAATTTGACAACCCCTTGATGATATTCGGCAGCGGTTTCAAATTGTAGCGTAGCGGTGACGATTAACCTAAACTCACGATAAATTTAAGTCCTGAAATTATTACCATTTTATATCAAAAGTCAATAAAATAATTTATCGAGCCCTAAATTTTGTGTGAGACCGAAATCTAAAAAGATCGATGTACGGCTCGACAGCGGCAAGGGCTAGTCCACCCAGACTATGAACAAAAGCATTGTTCTGTAATCAACGATTTGCTATAGCATGCAGCATTTCAGACTCATATGCAATTTAACGCTGTATGCACAAAATAGCAAGGGATTACTCATAATATAAGCCGGGATTGCTGCATCGATTTCATATGGCAAGCTTAACTGCGAAATTAGGCTTTTATTACTATCTATATTATTTTCAATAAATTACTTAGCTGCTTCATTTTATTTTCGCTCATTTGAGGTAGAACATTACATCCAAAAAAGGGGGGAAGGTGCTCGCAAAGGTTCTCAGCAGTGCCGTGCTTGGGATAGACGCCTATCGAGTTGAAGTCGAAGTCGATATCACCTCGGGACTTCCGACATTTACCACCGTTGGTCTTCCCGAAACCTCCGTCAAAGAAAGCAAAGAGCGAGTAAAATCTGCAATCAACAATTCGGGATACCGATTTCCGGATGACAGAATTACGGTCAATTTAGCCCCAGCGGATATAAAAAAGGAAGGAACCGGTTTTGATCTGCCCATCGCCTTGGGAATACTGGCTGCCACCGGCATTGTTCCCCAGGAGGGCATTTCTCAATACCTTGTTTTAGGAGAGCTATCGTTAGATGGTCGTATAAAGCCGGTTAAGGGGTCACTGCCGATGGCCCTGGCCGCGAAGGAGGCCGGGTATACCGCGATCATTGTTCCTTATGATAACGGCCGCGAAGCATCGGTGGTCAATGACATTACGGTGCTGCCCGCAAAAACATTGTCTCAGGTTGTCGGCTTTTTGAGAGGATTTGGGCAAATAGAGGCAGAAAGAGTGGATATCGCGACCATCTTTGAAAACCACAGGCGGTTTGAAATAGATTATGCGGAAGTCATGGGTCAAGAACACGTTAAGCGCGCACTGGAAATCGCTGCCGCGGGCGGGCATAATCTGTTGATGATCGGACCTCCCGGGTCCGGCAAAACCATGTTGGCCAAACGACTGCCGACGATTCTACCACCGATCACCTTTGAAGAAGCTATTGAAACAACCAAAATATTCAGTGTTGTCGGGATGCTGGCAAAAGATCAAGCCCTGATCACCAGGAGGCCGTTTCGTTCGCCCCATCATACTATCTCTGACGCCGGATTGATCGGTGGCGGTCATATTCCACGCCCCGGAGAAGTAAGCCTGGCGCACAACGGGGTTCTGTTTCTGGACGAACTCCCCGAATTTAAGAAACATGTTTTGGAGGTGTTGCGTCAACCTCTGGAAGACCTAAAAGTGACCATCTCCCGGGCGTCCACCACGCTGACCTACCCGTCCAACTTCATGCTGGTTGCCGCTATGAATCCTTGTCCCTGTGGATATTTTTCCGATCCCAAACATCAATGCCGGTGCTCGTTTCCACAAATTCATCGTTACCGTTCCAAGATTTCCGGTCCGCTTCTGGACCGCATTGATATCCATGTTGAAGTACCGGCGGTGCCCTATAAAGACCTAATGTCGGATTCCAATGCCGAACCTTCTGAGGACATTCGCAACCACGTGGCGGCAGCCCGAGATATCCAGTCAAAACGCTTTTCCCGAACCAAATTTTACAGTAATGCTCAAATGAGCAGCCGCCACATTAAAAACCATTGCAAAATTGATGCGGCATCCAGAAACCTGCTGGAATCCGCCATCGACAAGCTCGGCCTTTCCGCCCGGGCATTTAACCGAGTTCTCAAAATCGCCCGCACCATTGCGGATCTGGCAAGCGAGCCGAACATACTCATCGATCACCTCTCCGAGGCCATCCAATACCGCAATCTGGATCGGGGGAGTCAGTTTAAATAGCGCACGTTTGATGCGTTAATCTTCTGCAAATTATAGTTTAATTTCTCAATTTCGGAAATCGCGCGATTGCTTCAGACAATGATCGTTAAGGTTCAATCTTGACTTTAGCGTGACACATAGATATTTTACTGACGTGAAAGTGAATCTTGCCTGAATTTTTTAACCCACCGATAAGCCTACGACGGAGCATATTTGTGACAACTACAGAAACCTGCTGTGAACATATTGCAATAGATGAGCATGGTGCTCCATTCATTGCCGGTACGAATATGAAAGTAATTAAACTTGTGGGAGAAAAACTTGGCTTTGGGTTTAGTTCTAAAAAGCTTCTGTTTCAGCATTCGTATTTAACACTTGGGTAGGTCCATCATTTCTTATTTATGCACAGAGGGACCGAGAAAATCGTTTCGACAAAATAGAAGGAGATTAACATGGCAGCTCCAAACGAAATTTTGAAAGAGGCCTTGAATCTCAGGCCTGCAGAGAGGGCAGAATTAATTGACAAACTCCTTTCAAGCTTGGACAATCCAGACAAAAAGATCGACGAATTATGGGCAAAGGAGGCGGAAGATCGAATAGAAGCTTACGATCAAGGAAAGATTAAAGCTTTAACTCTCAAGGAAGTTCTCGAAAAGTATAGGTAGAATTGCTGATGAGAATACGGTTGCTAGAAATTGCACAGATTGAGCTTGATCAAGCCATTTAGTATTACAACTACGAGTCTCCCGGACTCGGCAATGCCTTCTTAACAGAAGTTTTAAAAGTACTTGACAGAATCGGCGAGTTTCCCGAAGCATGGCATCCTCTCTCAGCCCGAACTCGAAGATGTCAAACGCGGCGGTTTCCCTATGGAATCATTTACCAGGTTCGGCAAGACGAGATTTTGATTGTTGCAATTGCCAACCTTCATCGCAGCCCCGATTACCGGAAAGACCGTCTATAACGGACAAAATAATACTTCAGAGGAATCTGAACGATCGTTCAATTTGCTCCGCCAACCTTTTTAATGAATAAATCCCATCCAAACCGACAACTGCCTTTGGAATCTTTTCTCGTTTCGACATAAACATATCTTTAAACCTCTGGTAATTCGTGGAAACAAATTCTTTCGTACCGATGATTTCAGAATCTGTAAAATATCGTGTTCTGTATCGAAAGCGGTCGACTTTGCAGATTTTAAACTCTTTTTTCCACTCTTTTTCAACCATAGAATCTTCAAGGATTTTATGCCTGCCGAATTCAAAAAGGTCAACCGCACCGGCTTCATAAACATACCGGCGATAACTATTCAGCCTTTCCTCGGCATCCAGCACGCCGAATTCCTTAGAAATAACCGCGTCGATTATAGCGCCGGTTGTAATACCTGGCAAAGCCTACTTTTATTTCTCGAATAAATTCGCTTAGATTTTATAGTTTCTCCCGTAAGGATGGAATTAGTCCATCTGTAAATACACGGTCCTCAACATAAAACTTCATAAAGCGCTTCTTTATTTCCTCATCACCAAATTTGTATTCGGGAAGCATTTTTACCAAAATGTGGAAGCGGATTTGGAAGGTGAACCGAACATACTTATCGATCACCTCTCCGAAGCCATCCGATACCGTAATCTGGACCAGGGCAGCCAGTTGAGATAGAGAAACCGCTTGAAATATTGAAATATTCCTTGACATATTTAGGTTTACGTATAAAATATACGTAAATTTAAAAGGGAATAAATATGAAGACAGCCACTGTTGGAGAAATACAAAAAAATTTCAGTCGGATTCTAAAAGAGATAAAAGCCGGGGAAGAAATAGCGATTACACGGCGAGGTAAACCGGTTGCGGTAATTACTGCTTTAGGTCCCAAAAAAGAAATAGACTGGCCTGATTTTTACGAGGAAGCAATTGAATTAAAAGGTAAAGCCGCCGGCGAGATCCTTATTGAAGGAAGAGAGGACCGATTTTAAGTGGTTTACGTGGATACCAGTGTAATCGTTAAACTGTATATCAAAGAAGAATATTCTCGGAATACGTCCAATTGGTTGAAGAAGAACAATGAAGCCATTCCATTGACGAGTTTTCATGAATTGGAACTTATCAACGCCATCCATTTAAAACAATACAGGTCTGAAATTACGCCGGATGAAATCCGTTTGATAATGTCAAGGTTCGAAGAACACGAAATAAACGGAATATATTATCGCCCTCAATTAGATTGGCCGGCGATACTCGTCCATGCCATTGATTTGTCGAAAAAACACTCGACAAGCATCGGATCGAGATCATTGGACATTCTTCACGTTGCTTCAGCTTTGTCAATTAACGCCGATAGGTTTCTGACGTTGGATGACCGCCAAAGCAGGTTGGCTGCAATCGCCGGGTTGAAAATAGAAAATATTAAGAAATGATCGAACTTTGCTCAACGCGGCATTCTATACCTCATACAGGTGATCACCGATAACCACTAAAAAAGAGGAGACGGATGAGCGATTTTAAAGACAGCATAAATGAACTTCTGGTGATGCTATTGTCTGTCGCCGTTCTGATGGTGATGGTGTACTTTCAACAAAGCCGGGAATGGAATCAAGCGGTAACGTCCCGCAATCAAAAAATCAGCGAGCAGCAGCAAAAGATTTCAAAATTTAAGCAGGAGCTGGCCCAGACACAGGATACGATAGCCGGCCTCAAATCGTCCTCACAAAAGACTTTAGACGATTTAAAATCTGCACAAGAAATTATCGGAGGGCTGGAACTTAGCAGACAAAATAGCCAGAAAGAAATCGTCGAGATGAGAGATGTGTTGCAGAAAAAAGACAATGAAATCGTCGAGATGAAAGAGAAACTCAGGACAGACCGGTCCGCTAAAGATAGCCGCATCACCGAACTGGAAAGAGTGATTGCCGATCAAAAGCAGCAGTTAATTGAGGCAGAGGAAACGATCCGGCATTTAAAAGAACCTTCTAACGTCACGTCAGAATAGTCAGAAAAGCGCATCAAGTTTTGTTAACAGCTCCATTGTCACACTTGCTGTTGTTTTTTCTCTAATCAACGGTAACAATCCACATAATCGGTGTGTTACGACAAACAAATCAAGTTTGACAAGTATATTTAAAATGGCTATTATGGCTATATATTATTAAATGATTCATAAAAACCTCAACGCAAACACAATGATTCAAGTAAATGTTTCTGAAATAAGAAATCGCCTGAGCTACTATCTGCGTCTGGTTCAAGGCGGTGAGCAAATTGAGATCCTTGACCGTAAAACCCCGGTCGCCCGCATTTCCCATATATCGCAGGTCAAACCGGAAAAAAATCACACACCTTGGATCAAAGAGCTCGAGCAACTGGGAATTGTAAATCCACCGAATAAGTCGGATTTTCCACAAGACTTGCTGAACAAACAAGAACTGACTTTGCCGTGCGGGCATGCCAGAACAGGTGTGCTGAAAGCTTTACTCGAAGAAAGAGAAACCGGAAGATGATATTCTGGGACTCATCGGCAATTGTTCCTTTAATTGTAAAAGAAGCAGAAACCGATTACTGTCTGAACATCCTTTCCGGCGATAAACAGATGCTTGTTTGGTGCTTGAGCAAGGTAGAAGTTGTTAGTGCCTTATGCCGGGGATTTCGAGAAGGAAATCTTGACCAGCAATATTTTCAAAGGTCCAAGCGGCGTTTAAATGAATTTATGGAACGCGCTTATGAGATCGCCGCAGTAGATCAGGTGAAGAAGCGCGCGCTGCGGCTTCTGGAGGTTCATCCCCTGCGCTCGGCCGATGCCTGTCAATTGGCTGCTGCACTTGTAGCTACCCGAGAGGATCCTGGCCGTCTGACCATGCTCACTTTTGATCAGAGACTTAAAAACTCTGCCATTAAAGAGGGTTTTATGGTCAACCCCGATTTGGGTGACGGTAGCTAAATTAAAAAAAGCACCGGTTTCGATCTACCCACCACTCTGGAAATCGCGGTCGCCGGTGGGCACAATCTGCTGATGATCGGTCCCCCCGGTTCCGGTAAAACTATCTTGGCAAAACGACTACCGACTATTTTAATCTATCTGATTTTTGACAGTTTATTTTTCACTTTTATGTAAAATCAAGGTGTTATGGTAGTATAAATTTTTTTGGCTCTACCGATTAGTTTTTTGGTCATGGCTAGACTTCCTTTATCGAAGGCGGTATAGCGACTCCGACAGACTGGTTCGGCTGCGGCCCTTACAAACCGGTTATGGTTGGAAAACTGCTGGATATCTTCCAGAAAGAAAAAGACCGCTGATATTCAGTCAGCGGCCCTTTCTCTTTTTTCTTCAACACGTTAAGCGATCGGCTCGTCACATAAGGCTCTGCCTTTTTTATTCAGCTTTGATATGCAGATTCCAATTCGGTATGTCAGCCTCCAATTTTTCTTGTGATATTTGGTATGCATGTATAGAATAAGAAGATGATAAATCAGGGGGGATTGGATTTATGATGATAAATCCGCATTTTATTGCTCCTTGTGGTCTTTATTGTGGAGTCTGTGCCATTTATATTGCACACCGTGATAATAATCACAAATTTAAGGAGCGGTTAGTCAATCTTTACAAGGGAGAAGTTCCCGGCAAAGGTACTCTTCCAAATAGTGAAAATCTTTCGATAGAAAATATTCAATGCCGCGGCTGCCTGTCTGATGAACTGTTTATGCATTGCCGACAGTGTGAGATCAGGGATTGTACAGGAGCGAAAGGTTATACCGGATGTCATCAATGCGATGAATTTCCTTGTCAGCATATTGAAAATTTTCCCATGACTGTTGGCAAAAAGGTTATTTTGCGGGCTATTCCGTATTGGCGGGAGGTTGGTACTGAAAAATGGATTCAAGATGAAGAAGCCCGCTATATTTGTCCTGAATGCGGTAATAAAGTGTTCCGGGGCGTTGTAAGATGTAATCAGTGTAAAGCGACGTTGGATCTGGACTAGTTTTTACCGAAAAGAACAAGCTATTTCATCTATGATCGCAGAACATCTGCATGAAGGCAGACGGTAAAACCTGGTGCCTCTTATAAGCTAGACAGTATACATTCCTTCGACATTCGACCTGCCCGCAATGCCTTCAAACGTATGTGTGTCAACTTTACCGATTTAATTCATAAGTGAATGACTACGCTAAACCAACGCACTATGCATGGCAGGCGGGTATTCATGATTCGATATTCGAAATCTGCGTTTTTATCCTCGTAAGGCTGAAGTCTTTTTTTGATTTGACCGGCTGCGTTTTTGTCCGGCGGCTGGGCTGAACGGTGAACCTTGAACCAGTGAACGCTTACCAATTTTTTATCCAACCGAGGCCTTTTGGATGCCTTTCAAAATCGCCTTGCGGAGGTCTCGCGCGGTCGCCGGGGGTGAAGGCGCCTGCGGATGCAACGCCATGGAGATGGCCTCCGTAGGACACAGGTTGGCACAGGCTCCGCAACCGATGCAACGGTTGTTATCTACGACGGCTATTTCCGCGTTATTCATAGAGACGGCCTCTACTTGGCATTTCTCCACGCAGGTCTCACAACTTTCACACAGCTCCGCATTAACCGTGGCGACGTAACCGGAAGATGCGATCCAAACAGGTTTATCGGTTTCTTTTAGTTTGTGCAGCAAATCACAGTGGCAGCTGCAGCAGTTGCATAAAAACTCCAAAAATTCAGACGTATTGGAGCTCAAATGCACTAATCCGTGTTCTTCACATTCCGTTAAAATCGCATGCGCTTCTTCTTTGGTAATCATCCGCGTAATCCCTCGCTCTGCGGTATAGCGTGCCCCGGGACCAAAATTCATGCAGCATTCACGGGGTGCTTCACAGCTTTCCTCTCCCAACAGCTGCGCCTGATGCCGGCAAAAGCAATGCCCGACCGCAATCGCATCGGCGGAGTCAATATAGCGCGAAAGCTGGTCAAAGGTATAAACCGTTTGTCCGGCCTGAATGGTTTTCTCGACGGGAATGATTCGCGTTGGAGGCGTTGCGTCTTTCGCAGCGGTCAATGTTTTGGTCACCATGGGTTCCGCAAGATCGAGATAGGCTTTAAACATCCGGGCCAGACGCCGGTCATGTGCGGTATCCGTACCGCGCATGAATTGAAATTCAAACATACCCGGCATAATCGCCAATAAGCGATACAGGACGACTCCATCCTTTTCCCGCGTAAGCACCGTCGCCTTATCCGCCATGGATTCCAAAAGGGGTGTTATTTCCGCCACCGGCCGCGACAGTTTTACGGCTAAATCCGGCGCCGAGATGGCTACCGGCGGAATCTTGGCGGCAATCTCAGCTTCTTCTTCCGTAAAAAGTTCATCGAATAACTCCGCCAGCTCGGGACACGGAATCGCCGGTATCATGGCGCCGAGTCTGTTATAGTTTGTGCAAAGTTCGGTAAATAACGCCTTTTCCATATCACGTCTCCCTTCTCGCATTTTCGTTACTTTTTATTAATTAAAACGCGTGTGTCGTTGAATGCCACTGTTGGGCCCAAATCCGTTGGTATGGCCTCTCGCAGTCGGTTGATACCGCCACGATCGTCTTGCCACTGACACGGTAACATCTCGGCGGTATCGGATCTGGTTTTCTCCGAAGCTGTGGCAATGGCCTCTATCCGGTCGAGCTTGCTTTGCACCCAAACCCGTTCGCCATCTTCAACCCCCAGATCGGACATGGTGCCGGGATTCAAATAAACGAGCGGGGTGGACTTCGCCTCTTCTGAAAGCAGTTGCGAATTTAGGAATGATCTGACCTTTACCATCAGAAGGGTAAGTCCGTCGTCCGGGTCAGGCCTTCCTTCGTAGTCGGTAATGAATTGAAACTTGCCGTCCGATGTGGCAAATTTTCCGTCCTGGTAAGGAATCCCCGGCAAATTGCGCTTGGCAGGACCTTTTTTGACATCTTCAAGAGTAATGCCCTCTTCGTTGAGCGGGCCGAAAGCACGAGATATCCACTCCCAGGGCGATATGGGGATAGCACCCTCAAAGCCCATCCTATCGAGCACTTTGCTGAAAATCCACAGGTTGCTGCGGGCCTCTCCTTGCGGAGGTACTGCGGCGTTCACGGGTCCGACATAGGGTTGACCATGGCTGTGAATCACGTCGTCTTCTTCCAGGTATGTAGTAACCGGCAGCACGAGATCGGCACACTTTGCTGTCGCGGTCATGAATTGCTCGGTTACGATGACAAAATCAAGGTTTCGCAGGACTTTGGTAAGGTGAAGAGAATCGGGAGCCGAAGCCACCGGGTTGAACATGGCGATCCAAGCCAACTTGATAGGTGGATTCTGGGCGCTTTCGATTTCCTGAGCAAGAATGGGGGTGAGGATGCGACGCGGTTTAACAACGTCAACGCCTTTTTCCTTGGCTTTGGCCATCTCTTCGCGTATAATTTGGGTGTCAAAAGGGAAGCTCATACTGAAAAAATTGGCCCCGCCGCCTGGAACCCCAACATTTCCACTGGAAAAAATTAAAGAATGAATCAGCCGGCTGTGAGCCCCGCCTTGTTTCCACCAGTTTACACCCAGCCCAATATAGGTTGCTCCAGGACGGTCATCCCAGTAGGCTGAGGCTAGATGTGAAACTTCATCGGCTGTTACATCAGCTCTTGTCAACAGTTCCTGGTCATCGTAGCGGTGTAGTAACGCAGTGTAGCCTTCCCATCCGGTGGCCTGTTGTCGAACGAAATCCGGTTCTTTTTGCTGGCGCCGCCGAACTTCGCGTGCCACGGCAATGGCCAAATACCCATCGCCACCTGGTGCCGGAGCAATGTGTCGGTTCGCAACCTCAGCGGTTTCGGAAAATCGCGGATCGATGACCGTTAGTTTGGCTCCGCTCTTTTGGGCTTTTTTGATGAAAGGCATGAGGTGCACGTTAGTAACCGCTGGGTTTTTGCCCCAGACGATGATGTTGTTGGAATTGAGCAAATCAGAGGGATCATGGAGAATGCAGTCACCGAAGTCGTTCATCTGGGCAGCCTGCAGAGCGTCAATCGAAAGCCCCCCGGCGCGAACGGTGCTGCCGCCCAGATAAATCCAGAATATCCTCGGTATAATAAGATTCAAAAAGGAAAGGGAGCCCGAATACTGCGCCCATAAAGTAGATAGCTGGCCGCTTTCTTTTCGCGTTTGTGTCAATTTTTCGGCGATCAAATCCAAGGCGTCATCCCAGGTAATGGGCTCAAAATCGTTTCCTTTGCGTCTCATGGGTTTCAAGAGTCGATTAGGAGACGAGAAACGCTTCAGGTAGTTATTGCCCTTGACGCATAAAAATGAACCGGTATAGGCATTACGCGGGTCCGCCCGGTGGGAAACAATTTTTCCGTCTTTTACCGTCACCACGATGCTGCACCCGTCAGGGCAATCCCGGGTACATGTTGTATAAATCTGTTCTTCCATTTGGGTCGTCTTTTTTCTTTGATGTTGGTATATCCCAAGACAGCACCTAAAAAAATTTGTACCGAAAAATTTAGCAAAGAAAATCCGGCGGTACAAGTCTGGATCTATTCGATATTGATCGGTTATGGTTCTCGGGAAAGCGTTCGGCAGCCGGTTCGGTCTTTAAAACGTTCAATCGGTTTCGGCACGTAATTGTTATCCGGGCTCGGGCACTGGTGCATGCACTTGCCACAGAAATCGATGAACCCCATCAGATAAAGCCCCTTGTCCGGAATCGCCCGCCGGGCGGCGGCTTTGGCAAAGTCAGCTTGTTCGATGCTTTCAGGAGGCTCAAAGTGTGTGCGGGAGCCGGAGCCTTCTGTAAATCCGTCCAGGCACCAGCGGCAGCGGAAATGATCGAGAGCCCCATAACGATAGGTGCGATCATCCATGATACAACTCCTGCGGATATGATAACGTTTAAACACTTCCTCGTTTTTGGTTCGGCGTTCAACTTCACTCCTCAATTATTCTCACAGCGCATCGGCACCACCCCATATTTCGTCCAGTTCCATGTCGATTGATCATCCATTGATCATAATATCATAATGTTGATGGTGACCGATCCAAAGGTCTAATTCCTTTATTCGGACTTACACTTCGTCATGATTTCATCATACAGATCACGTTGATCAATGACTCTGCGGGCCTTGAATTCGGTACGTTCCAGCGTTCCGGGTTCCACGAGTACCACGTTGGTCCGAAGCCCGGCTGCTTTTAACCGATTCTCGAGCTCATGCTTGAGATCCGGAATGACGCATTCGTCCACCCCTGGAAGACACTCCGTCTGGACAATCAGTTCGTCCATGGTTTTTTCCCGGGTAATGACAATGCGGTACTCATCGCAGAACCCGTCGATATCTCTGATGATGTCCTCAATAGCGCTGGGATAAACGTTCTCCCCCCGGACCACAAACATGTCGTCCGCGCGGCCGTATATACCCCGTGGCAGTCTCGGATAGGTCCGTCCACAGGGGCAGGGCTCATCTACCCACATTGAGGTGTCGCCTGCCCAGAAGCGGATCATGGGCTGTGATGTTCGCTCCAAATGAGTGTAGACCGTCACGCCCTCGTGACCGTAAGGTACGCGTTTTTGGCTTTCGGCATCAATCAACTCGGTATATACCAGATCCTGCCATACGTGCATTCCTTGCCGGTGTTCACATTCACAGTTGGTCATCCAGGGCGTCATTTCGGCCGTTGAGCCGGAATCAATGCAGATTCCACCGTAGGTCTCTTCAATGCGCTTTTTGGTACTCGGCACCCCAGCCCCGGGTTCACCGGAGAAGAAGAGGATCCGGAATTTAAAATCCTTACACGGGTCCAAACCTTTGGCTTTGGCTTTTTCAGCCAGATACAGGCTGTAAGACGGCGTTCCGTAGAAGACCGTGGGTTGAACCTCCTTTATCCACTCCAGAGAACGATCCGACTGTCCCGGAACACCGGCGCCGAACGGAAAGGCCGTGGCCCCCAGGCGTTCGGCACCCAGCAGGGCTCCCCAACTCCCCCAGTAAAGACTGAAAAAAGATGCGATGAACACCACGTCATCCTGGCGTACCCCAAAGCTCCACATGATCCGGGCGTGGGCATCGGCAATGCGGTCCATGTCACCTTTGCCCACACCAAAAGCGGTGGGTTTACCGGTGGTGCCGGAAGTGCCGTGGATCCGGGCGAGCTCGTTTTTTGGAATGCACAAATTGCTGCCAAAAGGGGAATGCTCCGCTTGGTCCTGCCGTATCTCGTCTTTGGTCACAACGGGAATTTGCATAAAGTCCTCCAAGGAGCAAACGTCTTGAGGCCTAATTCCCGCCCGGTCCCATTTTTTTCGGTAAAAGGGAGACTTTTCGTAGGCGTACTTCAGCAGAGCCTGTAATTTGGGAAAAATGATCTTTTGGTTGCGTTCCTCGGGATCCATGGTTTCCACGACCGGATTCCAATACTTGGCATCCGGAGGAGGAAAGAAATCGCGATGGTATTCAGGTGGCCATTTATCGGACATGAGGTTACCTCCTTTACCTAAAATTACTCCCCTTCTGTCTCAGAGGACAACCAGAGGCAAGCTGCGTCGTTTGTGAACCCGCCGCAGGTGCGTTCGCATTCCTTAACAGCTCAGTGCTTGCCGGGCAAGGTTGTATTCAGCCCTGCAGCACCCGCCACAGGCAGCCGTGCATCTTGTCGGGCGGCAAAAACACGCTCTTCTCATCCGACCAGTTTGCCAACCGCTCTATTTCAAATTTTCTGAAATGACGCATTGCTGCCGGTAAATCGTCGACTTTTAGAGCCAGATGATGAAGGCCGTCGGTGAGAACCACGGGCGACGGGCCTGCAAAGTCATACAGCAGATCAAATCGTGTGTTTCCAACCATAAAGTGCTCGCAGGTGCAATTGAGAAGATGATCCTTGCCTTTTGCTGTTTGTTCGGCTCCCAGACCACGGAGAAAGAAATCACGACCGATGTCAGGGTCGGATACCCGGAGGGCGATATGATCGAGGCCTTTGATAAGCGGATTGCGGGATTGCCTCTGGGGCTTTCTCTGCATGAGCTGCATCCCCACGCGCAAGGTCGATGCCGGATGCAAGAACGTAAATCGCATGCCCTTGAAATCGGTGCGCCCGAAAATACGGATCCCATTTTGTTCCAATCCGGCCGTGGCCTGATCGATGTCGGTTACCTCGATGGCCAGATGATGAACGCCCTGTCCGTGTTTTTTCAAAAAGTCCACGACAAAACCGCGGTCTCCCAGTGGCCCCATAAGTTCAAGTTCATTCTGAGGGCCCAGGGAAAACACCAGATTGGTATGAACCCCATCCGGTGGATAGGAGAGTTCCATGATGAGATCCAACTGAAAAATATCCCGGTAAAAGTCAGCCGCCCGTTCGATGTTATTCACCACAAGGGCGACATGGTCGACATGCTTGTATAAGGTATTTTGCATACGTAAAAGAATTTCGAATTTCGATATTTACTTAATAGAGTCTCATCTTCGATCAAACTGGTCGCCCTCCAAAGGCGAATAAACTTCGGTGGTCTGCGGCTGGTCTGATCCCTGACCCATCAATGTCATAGGTTTCAAGTTGGTGATGGGCACACCGGGATTTATTTGTCGCCGTTTTTTCGTCTAATCATGCGCTTCACGGTGTATTCCATGACTAACTCATTCTTTTGATTGATGACCTTATGGCGAAATGTCACGATGCCACGGTCCGGCTTTCGGGTTTCGCGTTTGTCGAGGATCTCAATTTCAACTCCGATGGTATCTCCGATAAACACCGGTTTATGTATCTGCAGCTCCAGCCCTAAAAAGGCCATGCCCGTTTGGTGAATGATGCCGGAAAGAATGGACAGGCCCTCGGCATACGCCAGTGACAGCGCACCCGGTGCAATTCGAGCTCCATATGGGGTCTCGGTTTCGACAAAAGTCTGATCAGTAAAGAGCGGTTCAAAGAAGCCGCACAGCGTGACGAAGTTCACCAGGTCAGTTTCCGTGATTGTTCGTTTTTGGGTCTTAAATTGTTTTCCCAACAAAAAATCCTCGAAGTAGAGACCGTTCAGAGACACTAGCCTATCCTTTCTTTTTTGAGAATTTGATTGGCAATGATGTTTTTCATGATTTCCGGGGGGCCGCCGGCGATTTCCTCGGCCTTGGCATCACGCAGCCAGCGCTCGAAAGGGGTATCGCGATAACAGCCATGACTTCCGGTCATCCGCATAGCCGCCATGATTGCATCGACAGCCAGGTCTCCGCACAATAGTTTGGCCATCGCCGAAAGACCGGCGTAATCACTGCCTTGCGCGTGCATGATTGCCGCCTTATTGCGGAGGAGTTCAGCCGCCTCCAACTTGGTATAAAGTTCCGCAATCGTCCACCGGATTCCTTGAAAATCAGTAACATACCGTTTACCGACTTTACGTCGGCGGGCATATTCGACGGCGGCCTCCAGTGCGGCCTTGGCCATACCTAAAAATACACTGGCGTTTCCCATCCGGCTGAAATTGAATGTGTCAATGAAAATTTGAAGCCCCTGTCCCTCATCACCCAAGCGATTTTCGTGTGCTATCGGACAATCCTGCAGTTCAAATTCATAAATTGGGGACGTTCGCAACCCGATTGGATCCAGCTTACGCCGGATCTTGAAACCGGGAGTGCTTCGTTCCAGAAGGAAAATAGTCAGTCCGCGATCGGTTTGGGCCAGAAGGTTCATGATATCGGCTTCGGCCGCATCATTGATGTGGCTTTTGACGCCGTTTACTAAGTAGACATCGTTTTCCTTTTTGGCGAAAGTCTTTATTTGTGCGAAGCTGGAACCCATTTCCGGTTCTGATATCGCCGTTGCGGCGTGAAGCGTGCCGGTTGCCAGATCCCTCAAGAATCTCTGTTTCTGAACGTCTGTGCCGTAGTTGAGTATCATGTGCTGGGTTTGAAAGATTCCGTTGTGATGATAACCGGCACTCAATCGGCCTAATTCCTCACTCAACAGACAATAGGCCATCGCCCCCATGCCCAAGCCACCATATGTACGCGGCACGATAACTCCGAGAAAACCCTTTTTCCCGAAATCGCGGAACGTCTCCCGGGGGAAGATCGATTTGCGGTCGCAGTTCTCTGCCTCGGGAGCCATTTTTGTTTGGATAAAATCGCGAGCCCGTTGGCGAAATTCAACCAGCTGCCGGCTGTAGGTATAATCCATGCGGTATTTCCTCATCCCGTCAAATTCGATGATCGACGATTAGTTTCGATGGTGGAAGTGTGTAGATTAACGATCTCGTTGTCAAGTACAAAATCCGGGATAAACATCTTACCTTTTGACAATTGATGGTGCGGCGTGTAAGAGTAAACCGAATTCGCCGACGTTTCCAACGTTGATGCGAACCCTGTTAGCGGGGGCAGTCAACGTCCCGGGGTTTGGCCCTGTTGGATTGCAGGGGCCTTAATAAGGTGCCCATCCGTCGAATCCGCATATTTTAAACGCCAAGATTGACCCGAGGGACGCAATTCGAACAATCGCTGAATCGGGAGGAGGTTTCGATGGTCGATGATATCGCCAAAGTCGCCCAATTTATTCGTGAGGCCCATCGGGTTGCGGTGTTCACCGGTGCCGGCGTGAGCACCGAATCGGGCATATCGGATTTCCGCAGCCCAGACGGTATCTGGTCGCGCTACGATCCGGAGGATTTCACCATCCAGAAATTTGTTGCCGACCCAGAAGCCCGTAAACGAAACTGGCAGCTCCGCAAGGAACTGATATCCGCCAATTATCAGCCAAACCCCGCGCATTATGCCATTGCTGAGTTGGAAAAACTGGGCAAACTCACCTGCGTCATCACTCAGAATATCGATGGCTTGCATTTGGCCGCCGGAAATACAGAGGAAAAAATAATCGAACTGCACGGCACTATCAAATTTGCCAAGTGTCTGGACTGCAACGATCGGTTGCCCATCACGGAGGTATTGCAACGCATCGATGATGGCGAGGCAGATCCGCACTGTAAAAAATGCGGCGGACTGCTTAAAGCGGCCACCGTATCCTTCGGCGAAGCTATGCCACTCGATAAAATGAGCCAGGCCGAAAAACACAGCCGCGACTGCGATCTATTCATTGTCGTTGGGTCGTCGCTGGTGGTGTTTCCGGCCGCCAACATGCCGGTTATCGCCAAGCGCGCCGGCGCCAGATTGGTCATCGTCAACTACACGCCTACGGATATGGACTCCATGGCGGATGTTGTCATTCATGCGCAAGCCGGTGCGGTTATGCAAGCGATATTGGAGAAAGTAAAAACGCCGTAGACCGAATTAATTCGAATGATCGCGCACTAAGGCTTTGGTCAGAATTTCGACCACTTTGGCAGGATCCGGGGGACACCCCGGTACCTTGACGATATCCTGGAGCTCCTTATTGGATTGGATGGCGCACTTTCCAAGCAGCACGG